>Ga0302046_10000402_pt1 | contig 44459 bp, 36 predicted proteins | sample RVTome_11_FD_200261 | JGI IMG/M metagenome (GOLD analysis project Ga0302046, IMG submission 200261) | Soil microbial communities from uranium-contaminated site in the Upper Colorado River Basin, Wyoming, United States - RVT147D111 (version 2) ...
AAGGCCCGCTCGACGTGACGCCGTGGATGGACTGGTTCCTGGGCTGCCTCGGCCGCTCCTTCGACGGCACCGAGGCGACGCTGGCGGCCGTCATGCGCAAGGGGCGCCTCTGGGAGCACCTTGCGCAGATCAGCATCAACGATCGCCAGCGCGCCATCCTCAACCGGCTCCTCGATGGCTTCGAGGGCAAGCTCACCACCACGAAGTGGGCGAAGCTTGCCAAATGCTCGCACGACACGGCGCTGCGCGACATTCGGGATCTGATCGATCACGGCATCCTCAAACGGGACCCCGGCGGCGGCCGGAGTACGAGCTATTCGCTTGGCGATGAGGGCCAGCCGGCGTGAAGGACGCCCGCGAAACGAAACGGTCAGAATGACGCAATGCTGGAGGCTCGACGAGCGGTAGCTGGCGCAGGCACGCCGGGGATTGCGAGCTTCCCGAGCGGAAGATCGAGCTCCGGAAGGTGCTCGACCATCCCTCCATTCAGGAAGTTGATGCGGGCGAGGTCCCTGGGTGCGAAGGACCCGCATCGTGCGCGCGCGCCACAAGCGTGGGGACGCCTACGTCACGTACGATTCCGAGGTGCGGTAGGGACTGTCCTGTCTTTGCCCTGCGAGCGTAGCGGTGCGAACATGGATCGGCACGCAGCGCCACCGGCCCAGGACACGACAGGAGAACGCGTTGCCCAGGTGCCCCGCAGATCGGCTCGGCCGCCGTTTCCTGCCCCTGCCGATCGCCCTACTCGCGTTGTCCGCCCCGCTGCCGGCCGCGGCAGGCGATGCGGCCGCACCGCTCCAGCCGCAGACCCACGCACTCCTGATCAACGGCGGGCAGTCGCCGCCGAACAACGCGCTCAGCCACCTGCACCATCTGCAGGACATGGTCGCGACGCTCACCCGGCGCGGCATCCCGCCCGACCGCATGCACATATTCTCGAGTGACGGCGAGGACCCGCAGGCCGACCTCGTGGTGCGCGAAACCGATCCGCTGCGATGGCTCGTCGAGGGTACCGCGCTCGAACAGCCGTTCGGCCACTCCGACCTGACCAACACGGTGTGGGCCGAGGTCAAGCTGCACCCGGCGACCCTGACCGCGCTGCGCAAGTGGTTCGAGGAGACGAGCCACGTGCTGGGGCCGGGGGACACGCTGCTCGTGTTCGTGACCGACCACGGCACACCGAACCGAATCGATCCGGACAACGCGTTCATCTCGCTGTGGAACGAGTCGCTCTCCGTGCTGGAGTTCCGCGCGCTGCTCGGCCACCTGCGGCCGGGCACGCGCGTGATCAACGTCATGAGTCAGTGTTTTTCCGGCGGCTTCGCCCAGGCCATGTCCCCGTTCTACGATGCCATGCCGAGCGGAGACGTCTGCGGCTTCTATTCCACGACCGCGGAGCGCCCGGCGTACGGCTGCTATCCCGAAGGGCGCGACCGCGACCGGATGGGCCACGCCTTCCGCTTCATCGACGCGCTGGGCCGCAACGACACGCTCGACGCCGCCCATCTCGACGTGCTGGTCAGCGACACGACGCCCGACGTTCCGGTGCGGACCTCCGACCTGTTCCTCGAGCGGCTGTTGCGGCAGGAAGCCGAGCGGCGCGGCGTCGGTACGGACGAGTATGTCGATCGGCTGTTGCGTCGGGTCTGGGAGGATCGAAGCCGCTGGGAGCCCGAGATTCGGCTGCTCGACCGGCTGGGGTCGGCCTACGGAGTCTTCAGTCCGCGAACCCTCGGCGAGATCGAGCCGCACATCGCCGACCTGGGGAAGCTCTCGGAGGAGCTCTCGACCTACAGCGAGCGCTGGCGCGTGGCGCTCGACGACCTGCGGCAGGACAACCTCACGCAGTTCGGCGAGGCCCATCCCGACTGGCAGGAGCGCTTCGGCGGGCGCAAGCTCGACGGCCTGCCCGAACCGGCGCGCAAGAAGATCTCGAGCGAGCTGTTCCCGGCGCTCGCGGCGTTCACGCAGGAGCGCAGCGAAGTCTGGGCGCGCCTCGCGCGGTTGCGCGAGGCCGTGGGCGACTCCGAGAGCGCCGAGTTTCGGGTCGACACGCGCCTGGCGGCCCTGCTGCGCATGCGCGCGATCCTGATCCGCATCGCGGCGAAGGAGCTGCTCGAGCAGGACGGGACCGAGGGCGCGGCCGACGCGGAGCGCGCGGCGGCGGCACTCGCGGCACTCGAGCGCTGCGAGGAGGCGCGGATCGGACGCCTCGACCCCGTCCCGCCGGGCGCCGCGTTCGCGGTCGACCCCCTGCCGCCGTTCCAGGACGACCTGGCGGTCGTCGAGCGCGTGCTGCCCTCGTGGTTCGGAATCCAGTTCGGACCCGTTCCCGACGCGCGACTCGAGGAGCTAGGCCTCGACCGCGGGGCCGTGGTGGTGCAGCACGTCTACGACGACTCCGCAGCCGGCAACGCCGGGATCCGCATCGGCGACTTGGTGCTCGGTCCGCCGGATCGGCCGTTCGACGAGCCGCGCCGGATCCGCGAGTGGATCATGGGCTCGCCGCGCGACACGCCGCTCACGTTGCGGCTGCTCCGTGACGGCGAGCCGGTCGAGGTGAGCGTGTCGCTCGGCCGGTACCCGGCCGAGCTGCCCCGCCTGCCCGCGCCGCCGGGCGCCGGCGACCGGGCACCCGCGCTGCCCGCGCTGCGGCTCGTCTCCGGCGCTCCGGACGACCCGGCGGCGCTCGCTTCGGGCCCGCACATGCTGTTCTTCTGGGCCACCTGGTGCGCGCCGTGCAAGGCGTCCCTGCCCGAACTGCTGGCCTGGAGCCGGGCACGCGGCATCCCGGTCCTGGCCGTCAGCGACGAGGCCCCCGCGACCGTGCGGACCTTCCTCGACGGCTGGAGCGCGGCGTTCCCCCAGCAGGTCGCCTCGGACGAGCTGCGCCTGAGCCACGTCAGCTACGGCGTCAGCGGCACTCCGACCTTCGTGCTGGTCGACGACCACGACAAGATCGAGTGGCGGCAGACCGGCTACTCGACCGGCCGTGGCCTGGGCCTTCCCGGCTGGGACTGGCAGGGCGAGTGAATCGCCCCGCCACCGGGTCACGTCACAACACCGCCACCCGCAACACCAGCACGATAGACCGCAGCGGTGGCGCGGCCTGGAAGTCGAAGACGGCGCGGACCAGAAAAGCGATGCCTACGCCGTCGTGGAGTCTCGACGTCGGCGTCGACGCCGATCCGGAAGCGGCGACCTCCGGGTCCCGGCTCCCCTGCTGACCTACTGCAGGCCCCGGTTGTGGTCCACGCCGTGCATCTTGGTTGGGGCACTCCAGCCTGAGATCCACCGAGATCTATCTCCGGGCGGATCCGACGGAGAAGCTGAATACCATCGAGGCCGCCTTGCCGCCGAATCTGCGGCGAGGTGTCTTCCAGGTCGAACATCGACTGATCGCCTGGCTTGCAGGCAAGAAACTATCAGGAGTCGATCCCTGGCCAGAGCTCGTGCGGGACAGCCCTGCGCCCCTGCACTCTTCATAGTCGCTCGCTCTCGACAACAAGAGAACGCCACCAGGCGCTCGGCCTTGCAATGATCGCAGCGGACGCGCAGGAAACCGTGGGCGAGAATGCCGCAGTCGAGGAACGATCGAAACTCGCGCTCCACGAACCGCGGGACGGTGCGCTCGCGATCCCGGGCCCGGGCCAGAAACGTCTCGAGGTGGTCGGCGACGACGCCGTAGAGGATGGACTCTTCGGGGCGCCGTGGCGCGTAGGTACCCGCCGAGCGCTCGCGGGATGCGGAGAACTCCCCGGGTAGACCGTGGATCCGACGACCGGTATGCGAACCGGGTGCCGCAACGCTGGATCACTGGATTGTGTGGAATCTCTCTGGAAACCCCGACGGGGGGTGACCCAAGCGTCCACCCGCGGGCACGGTGAGACCCTCCCCGGTCCGGAGGCGAGCGATGCGGCGTTGATGCCCCCCTGGGCGATGGAATGCGCCCGCCGGTGGGCTCCTAGGGCAAGGGAAAGGTCCACAGGACCCAAGCCGCGAGGAGACTCAGCGCGGCGGCCCCCCCGTAGCACAACGTGGCGATCATCCCGTACAGATGGCTGAGCTGCAGGCCGTCGTACAGCGTGTAACGGAAGCGATGACCCCAGTGGAACAGCGACAGCGTCACCAAGCCGAGGAGCACGAGCTTCGCGACGGGGTGACCGATCTCGGCGACCAGGGCCTCGTACGACGGCGCGGGGACCCATCCCAGCGGGATCCCGAACCACAGCACGAAGGCCAGGGCGGGAAGCACGAGCGCCGCGAGCATGCCGCCGCTGCTGAACAGCGCCCACACCAGGGGCTCCTTCGAGCGCTTCATGGCACACCCCACAGCAGGTACCCCGCCACGACCGCCGTCGCCACGAGCCACGCGACGTAGTGTCCCGCGAGCACGACGCGGTCGGGGACGCGCCGCCCCCCGAGCCGCACGACCAAGGCCTGAGGCGCGAGGTTCAGCCACGTGACGCTGTGGAACAGGAGGAACAGGAAGACGACCGCGTGGAACGCGACGATCGCGGGGGACGCGAGGATCGCCAGGAATCGCTCGTACGCTCCCGGGCCCCGAGCCATGACCCACACCTGGACCATGAGCAGAACGGCCGCGTAGCCGACCGCCAGGCTGGTCAGCTCGCGCGTGATGAACTTCGTGTACGACGGCCGCTCGAGCCACCAGAAGATCGGCACGCGCTTGCGGTGCCACTTGGGGTGGTAGGGCTCGTACTCGGGATTCGCCGCCCGGCGCGTCGCCCAGCGCCGGTCAACACGGCTGTGGTAGCTCACCTCTTCCCCCAGGGCATCAGCAGCGACTTGAACCAATCCGCCGTGGCCTTGACCTTGTAGCGCTGGATCGCTCCCGCCGGGTCCACGTCCTTCGGACACACCACCGAGCATTCACCGACGAACGTGCAGCACCAGATGCCCTCGTGTTGCGAGAGGACGTCCATGCGCTCCTCGGTGCCTTCGTCGCGCGAATCGAGGTTGTAGCGCTGGGCCAGGGCGATCGCCGCGGGCCCGATGAAGTCGGGCTCCAGGGCGTAGATCGGACAGGCGGAGTAGCACAGCAGGCAGTTGATGCACATCGACTGCTGCTTGTACTCGGCGAGCTGCTCGGGCGTCTGGAGGTACTCGCCCTCGGACAGCGGCTTCTCCTCCTCGCGGATGATCCACGGCTTGACGCTCTCGAGCTTCCGGACGAAGTCCTCGATGTCGACGACCAGGTCCCGGATGACGGGGAAGCCCTTGATCGGCTCGACACGAACCGGATCGGGGCCGAGGGCCGACAGGTAGGTGGCGCAGGTCAGCACCGGCTTGCCGTTCACCACCATTCCACAGCTTCCACACACCCCCATGCGGCACGCCCAGCGGTACGACAGGCTGCCGTCGAGCCGGTCCTTGATGTAGTTGAGGCCGTCGAGCACCATCCACTCGGGGCGATCCGGAACCTCGAAGCTCTCCCACACCGGCTCGCGCTCGTCCTCGGGACGGTAGCGGCGAATCTGCAGCCTGATCGAGCGGGCCATCGCGAGACCTCAGCGCCCGTAGACGCGCTCGCCGGGAGGCCAGCGGGTGATGGTCACCGGCAGATACTCGATCCGCGCGCCGCCGCCGTCGCGGCGGTGGGCGAGGGAGTGCGCGAGGTAGCGGCCGTCGTCGCGCTGCGGGTTGTCGGTGCGCTGGTGAGCGCCCCGCGATTCGCGGCGAGCGAGGGCGGACGCGATGATCGCCTCGGCGAGGTCCAGCATGTTGGACAGCTCGAGCCACGCGATGCGTTCGGTGTTGAAGGTCAGGCTGCGATCGTCGAGCGCCGCGTTCTTGAAACGCTCCTTGATCTCGGCGATCCCGCCCGCCGCGGCTTCGAGACTCCCGGCGTCGCGATAGATGCCCGCGCCGCGCTCCATCGCGCCCTGCATCTCCTCGCGCAGCTCGGCGATGCGCTCGCTGCCGTTCGCTCTTCCGAGAAGGACCTCGCCGAGGCGGCGCTCCTCGTCGAGCGCTTGGGCCAGGAGCCCGCCGCCGGGCTCGGCCTGCTCGGCGGCGAACCTCGCTGCGGCCTTCCCGGCGCGGGCGCCGAAGACCAAGAGCTCGGTCAGCGAGTTCGAGCCGAGCCGATTGGCGCCGTTGATGCTCACACACGCGACCTCGCCCGCGGCGTACAGGCCCGGCAACGAGGTGGCGCCATGGATGTCGGTGTGCACGCCGCCCATCATGTAGTGCACGACCGGCCGGACGGGGATCAGCTCGCGAACCGGATCGAGGTTCTCGTACTTCAGGCACAGCTCGCGGACGAACGGCAGCTTCGTATCGATGACCCTCTCGCCGAGGTGCCGGATGTCGAGATGCACGACGTGCCCGTGGGGCGTCTCCACCGTGCGCCCACGCTCGAGCTCCTTGACGAACGCCTGGGACAGCCGATCGCGCGGGCCCAGCTCCATCGAGCGCAGCACCGGCTTCGGCTCGGGCTTTCCGAGGTCGTAGTCCTGCAGGTAGCGGTAGCCGTCCTTGTTGAGCAGGAAGCCGCCCTCGGAGCGCGTCGCCTCGGTGATCAGGATCCCGGTGAACGGCAGTCCCGTCGGATGGTACTGCACGAACTCCATGTCCTTGAGCGGGACGCCGGCGCGATAAGCGAGCGCCATGCCGTCGCCGGTCTTGATGTTGGCGTTCGTGGTGAACGGGAAGACCTTGCCGCACCCGCCGGTGCACAGGATGACCGCCTTGGCGAGGATCGCGTGGATCTTCCCCGTGGCGAGCTGGATGGCGACGATCCCCTGGCACCGGCCCTGCTCCACGAGCAGGCGGGTCACGAACCACTCGTCGTACATCGTGGTGCGGTACTTCAGCGAGGTCTGGTACAGCGTGTGCAGCATGTGGAAGCCGGTCTTGTCCGCGGCGAACCACGTGCGCTCGTTCTTCATTCCTCCGAACGGTCGCACCGCGATGTGGCCGTCCGGCTCGCGACTCCACGGGCAACCCCAGTGCTCGAGCCGCAGCATCTCCTCGGTCGCCTCGCGCACGAAGGCTTCCACCGCGTCCTGGTCGCACAGCCAGTCGCCGCCGCTGATCGTGTCGTAGGCGTGGGCGTCCAGGCTGTCGCCGGGCTTGATCACCGCGGCCGCGCCGCCCTCCGCGGAGACCGTGTGGCTGCGCATCGGATAGACCTTGGAGACGACGGCGACGTCGAGGCTCGGATCGGCCTCGGCGACCGCGATCGCGGCCCTGAGGCCGGCGCCGCCGCCGCCGACGAGCAGGACGTCGTGGGAGGTGGTCTCCATCGGTCCGCGGCTCCTCCTCGCGCGCGATCGCGGTGCCGGGAATGCTAACCTAATCGCAGTCCGCGGTTCAATCCGATCCGGGCATCGACCCGCAGGACCGGCCGGGAGCGCGCGCGTCATGAGATCACGATCCGTGCCGATCGCCGTGGCGGGCCTGCTCGCCGCGATCCCGGCCGCGGCCGATCCCGGCCCCGCGGATGCGCTCCGGGAGATCCGCGCGCTGGAGCTGCGCGTGGACGCGGGGGTCGAGGTCGGCCCCTCCGAGATCGACGCCGGGCTCGCGAAGCTCCAGATCGACGACGGCATCCTCTTTCCGGCCACGCCTGTCGGCGGCCAGGTCGTCGAGATGGTGTTCTTGGGTCACGCCCGGCTGGTCCTCGAGCCGCCGGACGAGATCGAGGCCGGACAGCTCGACCTGTTCACCCAAGCTCGCGAGCTGGACGAGAACATCGAGGAGGCGGTGATCGCCATGGCCCGTCAGGAAGCGGTCGACGTGCTCCTCCGGGACAGCCGAAGGGCCGTACCCGAAGCGGCGCAGCGCGAGCGGGCTCGCGAGTTGTACCGGGAATGGAGGACGGGCCGGATGCGCAAGGTGCTCGGCGTCGAGCCGCAGCTCCTGATGGACGCCGTGGGGGACAGGGTTGCGGCCGACTTCCTCGCGGCGTGGATGAGGAGCGAGAGGCTGGGGGATTTCGTCTACGCGCTCGACCCGTCCGACCGCGAGCAGGTCACGATGGGACAGTTCGTCCCGCTCGACGCCACGGACAAGGAGCGGCGCAAGCTCGGCAGGCTCATCGAGAGAGCCCAGCGCGAGGGCGATCTGATCGGGTTGACGCTCGACGATCTCGGAATGTTCGACACCTGGCTGTCGTCGTCGTTGCGGGGCCCCGACGGACAGGGCCTCATCGGCCACACAGGGGTCGAGCCCGTGCGTTACACGATCGACGCCTCTCTCGATGGCGACGATCTGGCGATGACCTCCACGGCCCGGATCGCGCTGGTCGGCGTGATCTCCGGGCGCCGCGTCGTGCCGTTCTCGCTTCCCCGCGACATGACGGTGCAGGAGGTGCTCGACGGTTCGGGGAAAACGCTGTTCCACCAGCGATTCGAGGATCAGCTCCTCGTCTTCCTGCCCGGTCCCATCGAGAGAAACGACAACTTTCAGATCGAGATCCGGTATGTCGGCCGCCCCATCGACTCTCCGGCGCGCGGTCGCTTCGCGCTCCTCGATCCCACGGGTTGGTATCCGCACTGCGGAACGCAGGACCGCGCGACCTACGACGTCACCCTGCGATGGCCTGAGAAGCTGATGCTGGTCGCCGGCGGCACGAGGGCCGACGGCGGACAGGAAGGCGACGTCCTGTGGGAGCGGCGCGTGCTGAACGTGCCGGCCGTCGGATTCAGCTTCGAGGTCGGCTCCTACTGGAGGGAGCGGTTCGACGTGGCGGGCCGGATCGCAGTCGAAGTGAACTTCGAGAAGAAGCTCGGCTGGTTGTACAAGGTCAAGGACGAGATCAAGGACGCGGTAGCGGACACCTTGACGCTCTACGAGGACACGTTCGGCCCCTACCCTCTCGACGTGCTCACCGTGGTCACGGTGGAGCGGGAGTACTCTCAGGGGTTGTTGGGGTTCGTGACCCTCACGCCCGGAGTGAAGGACGTCCGGACGCTGATCGCCCACGAGTTGGCCCACCAGTGGTGGGGGAATCAGGTCGGACTCGCCAGCTACCGGGACGCGTGGCTGAGCGAGGCGATGGCCACCTACTCCGCTCAGCTCTGTGCCGACACGATCGATTGGCAGGACCACGTGCCGCCGGTCGGACCCACGGTGGGCTGGAAGGAGGCCCTGAGCGAGGAGACCCCGTCGGGACGAATCGTGGAGTCCCTGGGGCCGATCGTCCTGGGGGAGCGTTTGGATTCCACCAAGGGCGAGGCCTACCAGGAAATCGTGTACCTGAAGGGCGGGGTCGTGCTCGAGACCCTCGGGCACTACGTGGGTGAGGACAACTTCAAGCACGCCCTGGCGAAGGTCTACGAGGGGGCGTCGGGCCGGGTCATCTCCACGGAGATGTTCATCACGATGCTGGAGCGCGTCTCCGGAGCCGAGCTCGACCGGTTCGCCGAGCGCTACGTCTACGGCACGGGAATCCCGGAGGTCTACTACGACTACGAGTTCCGACAATCCGAGGACGGAGCCTGGACGGTCGAGGGCCAGGCGCGCCTGCAGGTACCGTACCGTCACGATTACGGGCTGCGCGACCTGGGCGATGGGACGTGGGACATCGCGCGCCGGGGCGTGAGCGCGTACGACGTCGAGGAGTCCGCCGTCGTCGCCCCGCTGCAGATCGGGATCTACCGCGCGGACGGCGATCCCACGGCGACACCGACCCGGCGCAGGTGGCAGGAGTCCGTGGTGCGTGAGTTGGTCCTGCGCGGCGAGATCACTCCCTTCACCATCCCGCTCGAGGGCAGACCGGTCAGCGTGTGGGTCGACCCCGAAGAGGCGCTGGCGGCGTTCCACGACGCCACCCGCGAGCCGAAGCGGGTCGGCCTGTACCGCGGGCTCGACCTGGAGGCCGAGGGCCGGCTGGACGAGGCCGAAGCGGAGCTGCGCGCCGCGCTGGCCGCGGGGGTCGAGACCCAGCTCGACGCGGAGATCAAGATCCTCGACGCCCGCATCCACCTCGCCCTGGCCGGGATCCTGCTCGACACGGACCGAGTGGCCGAGGTTCGCGACGAGCTGCGCGCGGCCCGCAACGAGCTGCACCCGGCCCGCAAGGCCCTGACGCCCCCCACGCGCGGCCGTCTCGAGGCGGAGATGGACCTCGTCGAGTCGCGCATCGAACTGCGCGAGAGCGACGCCGAGCCTGCCTACCGTCGCCTGGCGAAGCTCCTCACGGGACCAGACGCCCTCGCCAGCACCGAGGGCTACCTGCTGATGGCGCTCGCGGCCCGGCGGACCGGGCGCTCGGAGGAGTTCGACTTCGCGATCGAGAACGCGACGCAACGCGGTGCGGACACGTCCCTGCTCGCGCCGTGAGGGGCCGGCTCTAGTCTCCAGACCCGCGCGAGCCGTCGTCGGCGCCCTTCGACGGCTTCTTGTAAAGCACGACCTCGCGGCCACCCTTGCGGTGCAGCACCTGATCCATCAGCTCGCGCATCATGTAGACCCCGCGGCCATGGTGCAGGTGGATCCTCTCCGCGGCGGTGGGATCCGGAACGTCGTCCGGATCGAAGCCCTTGCCCTCGTCCCTGATGGCGACGAGCAGCCCGAGCGCGTCGTGGCTGTAGCACCGTATCAGCACGCGCTTCCCGGGATCGTTCTCGTTCCCGTGGATGATCGCGTTGGCGAGGGCCTCCCGAAGGGCGATCGACAGGTCGGTGATCTCGTCCTCGTCGCAGCCGACCTGCTCCGCGACCTTCAACAGCTCGTCGGTGACCTTTCCGATGGCCTCCCGGGTGCTCGCGACGGTGGCGCGGTAGCGAAGAGAGAGGCTGCGACGGTCCACGGCTTCGGGCGAGAGCCCGTCGTCCGAGGGTTGCTTGTCGCGTGACGTCACGGCCGCTCCAGTCAGGATGTTGGAAATCATAATCTCGGGACATGCCCGTTGGCCAGCGCGGAGTTGCTCGCCCGGGCCGGCGCCGGTACCTTGGAGCACCCGCCGGGTCCGTGCGGCCGAGGGAGAGCGGCGATGGCGCGACGTTACTGGTTGATGAAATCCGAGCCCGACGTCTTCTCGTTCGACGACCTCATGAGGGCGCCGCAGCGCACGACCTGCTGGGACGGCGTCCGGAACTTCCAGGCCAGGAACTTCCTGCGCGACGACGTCCGGGCCGGAGACGGCGTCCTGTTCTATCACTCCGGCGAGGATTCGAAGGCCGTCGTCGGCACGGCCGAAGTCGTCAAGGGAGGCCACCCCGATCCGACGCAGTTCGACGAGCGCTCCGGGCACCACGACCCCGCGTCACGAAAGGTCGATCCGCGGTGGTACGCCGTCGACATCCGAGCTGAGGAGCGCTTCGAGCGCGCGGTCACGCTCGACGAGATGCGCGGCGTGCCCGGCCTCGGGAAGATGCGGCTCCTACAGCGAGGCCAGCGGTTGTCGGTCCTGCCCGTGACCGCGGCCGAGTGGAAGATCGTCGTCAAGCTCGGAAAAGGGGGCTGACCCCTCTTACGATTGGGCCTGGCGGGCGGCCGCGGCGCTCGCCAGCGCGCGGGCGTCGTTGCGGGCCTCGACCTGGCGCGCGTGCTCGGCCATCACGCGCCGGATCCACGGCACCATAAGGGCGATCATCAGCGCCGCGGCGAATGCGCTCACGGCGTTGATCCAGAAGATCGTGGCCAGCGAGTCGACCTTCTCCCACAGGCCGCCGATCATCCCGGCCAGCTTGTTGCCGATGGCGGTGGACAGGAACCACCCGCCCATCATCAATCCGGTGACCCGCGTGGGCGACAGCTTCGACACCAGCGACAATCCCATCGGGCTCAGGAACAGCTCGCCGATCGTGACGATGCCGTAGGTCCCGAACAGCCAGGCGAGGGAGACCTTGCCGAGCTGTCCGTCGTACGACGGCGCCGCCCACACCGCGAAGACCATGAGCACCGCCGAAAGCCCGGTGATGAACAGGCCCCACGAGATCTTCGCGGGTGTCGACGGCTCCAGGCTGCGGGCACGCAACCCTGAGAACATCGCGACCACGAGCGGCGTGAACACGATGATGAATCCCGGGTTGATCGACTGCATGATCTCGGTGGAGATCAGCGAGGTCTCGGTGCCCGCCGGCGGGCGCTCGTCCGGCGGCAGGTTCTCCCAGTAGGACGGCGGGGCGATCTCGTCCATGTTCAGGATCTGCTGGGCCTTCGTCACCACGGTTCCGGCCGCGCGGTAGCTGTTGTCGCGCGCCCACAGCGTCAGGGTGTTGCCGTTCTGGTGGAACACCATCCAGAACACGACCACGACGCCGAAGATCGCGAGCAACGCGCCGATCGGCCCGCGGTCTTCTGTCGGCGACCGCGCCCACAGCATGACGTAGTACAAGACGACCGGGATCACGGCGAACAGGAACGCGGCGCTCGGCGGAGCCATGAACCCGAATTGACGCGCCAGGAAGAACCCGATCGTCCCCGCGAGCGCCGCGGGGATCAGGATCCCGGACAAGAGCTTCAGCAGGATGCCCCGCTCGACGGCGGTCCCGTCGCCCCGGTCGCTCGCGCCTTGCAGGTCCTTCTGGCCGAACGCGAACCAGATCACCCCGACGATCATGCCGATGCCCGCGGCGGAGAACGCCCAGCCCCAGCCGTAGGTGTTGCGCAGGAAGGCGGCGACGAAGTTGCAGACGAACGCCCCGATGTTGATCCCCATGTAGAAGATGTTGTAGCCGGCGTCCTTGAGCGGGCTGCCCTCCTTGTACAGTCTGCCGACGAGCGTGCTGATGTTCGGCTTGAAGAAGCCGTTGCCGAGGATCACGAGGAACAGGGAGATCCCGAACCACGTCCAGCCTTCGGTCAGGCCGAGGCCGAGGTAGCCTGCGGCCATCGTGAGCCCGCCGAACACGATGCTCTTGCGATAACCCAGGACGCGATCGGCGACGATGCCGCCGATGAACGGCGTCAGGTACACGAGGGCGATGAACCAGCCGTAGATCTCGCTGGCGAGCGTGGTGTCGAGGCCCAGGCCGTGGAGCTCCGAATCGGTCATGTACAGCACGAAGATGCCGATCATCAGGTAGTAGGCGAAGCGCTCCCACATCTCCGTGAAGAACAGGACATGCAGACCGCGCGGATGGTTCTTGAACACGGCAGGTCCTCCCAGGTCGGAGAGCGGGGTAACCCGGATACTCTAGGGCCGCCCCGCGAGCCGGGCAAGCCTGCACCCGCGGCTCGGGTCGCAACGTGCCACGGGGCTTCCCTCCGCGCGGCACGTGGTTTACCCTGGCGGCCCCGACGGGGGCCGCTCCTCCTCGGGTGAGCGAGCCTCGAGCGTCCGGTCGTGACGGCCGGAGCGGAAAGGTCCTCGATGAGCGCGTCCGACCGGCACCCACGCGGGCTGTATCCGCTGTTCTTCACCGAGATGTGGGAGCGACACAGCTTCTACATCGTCGCGTTCACGCTGCTGTTCTACCTCACCGAGACGGTGCGAGGCGCTCTCGGTCTCCCGGCGCACAAGGCCAACGAGATCGTCGGCACCTATCTGGCGTTCGTGTACTTCACGCCCTTCATCGGCGGTCTCGTGGCCGACCGCTACCTGGGCTACCGGCGCGCGGTGCTGGTCGGCGGACTGTGCATGGCCGCCGGGCTGTTCTTCGTCGGCAGCGGAGGCGCCGCGACGCTCGTGCCGGGCCTCGCTCTCGTGTGCGTCGGCAACGGCTTCTTCAAGCCCAACATCTCGGTCATGGTCGGTAACCTCTACCCCAAGGGCGACCCCAAGCGCGACGCCGGGTTCAACATCTTCTACATGGGAATCAACATCGGCGCCTTCCTGGCGAGCTTTACCGCCGCCTGGGTCCGCAACGCCTTCGGGTGGGGTTGGATGTTCCGCGCGGCCGGCCTCGGCCTGCTCGTCGGCTGCGCGATCCTGCTGCTGTACTGGAAGCGACTGGCGCACGCGGATCGCGAGCCGGGCACGAAGCCCGAGGACACCTCGCTGTCCGAGATCTCCATGCGGATCCTGCTCCCCGCCGGCGCGTTCGGTGCCGCCGGCTACTTCGCCGCCGAGTACATGCTCCCTCCGGGCTTTCCGGTCGGCTCGATCATGTGTGGATTCCTGGCCGGGATGATCCCGATCCTGTACTTCTTCGTGCGGCTCGCCGTGACCGCGACCGCCGAGGAGCGGCCGGGGCTCATGGCCCTCCTGCCGGTCTTCGTGGCGGGCGGCACGTTCTTCATGATCCTGCACCTCAACAGCACGGCCCTCGCCACGTGGGCGAAGCAGGACACCGAGCGCCACACGACCAACCCCTGGATGCTGTTCCCGGGCACCGCGCAGCCCGCGTTGCCGGACTACTTCGCCAACGCCGGGCCCGACGTGCCGCGCCCCGACGAGCGGACGCTGGTCGTCGTCGGCGAAGACGAATCCCGTCTGTGGGACGGCCGGCGCGTCCGGGAACGCGATCTACCCACGCTCGCCGCGACCGCTCCCGGGCTCGAGTTGCGGGAGGTCGAGTCCGCGGCGGTGACGTCGGCGACGTTGCGTGTCTTCCGCGACGATCAGATCGAGGTCGAGGGGGGCTCGGGGAGCGAGCCGCTGCGCGTCACGGTGGCCCCGGGCGCCGAGCCCGTCCGTAACGTGGCCTTGGTGCGCGAGATCGACGGCGCGCCGGTGGCGGTGCAGCTCGTCACGCAGAAGGTCCACGACAGCGTCTACGCGCGGGCGGGGAGCGCGCGCCTGGCGCTCGACGGCACGCTCCCGGTGACCAACCCGGAGATGTTCACCCAGGCCAACGCCTTCTTCGTGGTGGCGCTGACGCCGCTCGTCGTCGCCTTCTTCCAGTGGCTCATGCACCGCGGGAAGGGCATCAGCACCCCGCGCAAGATCTTCTACGGCCTGCTGCTGACGGCGGCATCGATGCTGCTGATGGTCGTCGCCGGGGCCTTGACGGAGGGCGGAACCGCCAAGGTCTCCTGGCTGTGGCTCGTCTCGGCCTACGGCATCGTGACGCTGGGGGAGCTGTGCCTCTCGCCCATGGGCCTGTCGCTCGTCACCAAGCTGTCGCCGCCGCGCCTGGTCGGGCTGATGATGGGCGGGTGGTTCGTGGCCACGGCGTTCGGCAACAAGCTCTCCGGGTTCCTCGGAGGGATCCAGGCGCTGCTCGACCCGATGTGGTTCTTCCTGCTGCTCGCCGCCGTGGTCACGGGAGTCGCGTTCTCGATCCGCCTCGTCGTGCCGCGCATGGAGGCCGCTCTGAAGCAGTACGGCGCCTGAGCGTGAGGCTCAGTCCCGGAGCAGCGCGTCGAGCTTGGCCGCCGAGATGAAATCGTTCTCGGACAGACCTCCCACCGAATGTGTCGAGAACCTAACCGTGCAGCGGTTGTAGCCGACTTCCAGGTCGGGATGGTGGTCCTCGCCGTGGGCGACCCACGCCACCGCGTTCACAAACGCCATCGTGCGATAGTAGTTCTCGAACGCGAAGGCGCGATGGAGGCTCTTGCCGTCCGCCGCGATGCTCCAACCGTGGACCTGCTTCAGAAGGGACTCGGACTCGCCGCGGCGCAGGGCGGGTCCCGTGCGGTGGGTGCACTTCCTGTCCGCCAGATCGGTCATGCGTCACCTCGGTGTGGGTAGGCCGGCTCGGGGATTCTAGCCGAGTCCGTGTCGTGCGGCGATCGAGGTCGGCCCGCCCGACCGGGCCGTTCCTTCCCGGTTGTCCGACCTTTCGGGGTGCGCCCCACGGGACCGAAGCGCGACCCGCTCGTTGTGGAGGAGGAGGGTCGCGATTGGCGGCGTCAAAATGCGGATTCGCATGGCCGCGAGCCGTTTCTCAACCTAAGATTAAAGGAACGAGGTCGCCGCTTCGTACCGACCCGAACCGAAAGGGAATGCGCGCCATGAGCCGACCGCAGGAACCGATCGAGACTGCCGCCGAGCGAGAATCGAGAAAGGTCGCCGAGGCGGCGCGCCAGACCGAGTGGCGCGAGCCCAGCTTCATGCGCGAGCTGTTTCTCGGCCGTTTCCGTTTCGACCTCGTTCATCCTTTCCCATCGGCGTCCAGGCCGCGCCCTGAGTTCAAGGAGTTCTACGACCGGTTCCGCGCCTTCCTGCGGGATCAGGTCGACCCGGTGGCCATAGACGCCAGCGGGGAGTACCCGCCGGAGATGATCGACGGCTTGAAGAGGCTCGGCGCCTTCGGCATGAAGATTCCCCGGGAATACGGCGGCATCGGGATGACCCAGGCCGAGTACGGCGAGATCATGGAGCTGGTCGGCAGCTACGACGGCAACGTCTCGGCGCTGCTGTCGGCCCACCAGTCGATTGGGGTTCCCCAGCCCCTGAAGATGTTCGGGACTCCCGACCAGAAAAGCAAGTACCTCCCGCGATGCGCGGCGGGAGCGATCTCCGCGTTCGCGCTGACCGAGGACGCGGTCGGCTCCGATCCGGCGCAGCTCAAGACCACCGCCGAGCTGTCGCCCGACGGCAAGCACTACGTCTTGAACGGCGAGAAGCTGTGGTGCACCAACGGCACCCTCGCGGAACTCTTGGTCGTGATGGCTCGCCACCCCAAGACGAAGAAGATCAGCGCGTTCATCGTCGAGACCGCCTGCCCCGGCGTCAAAGTCGAGCATCGCTGCCGGTTCATGGGCCTCAGGGCGCTGGCCAACGCCGTCATCAGCTTCAAGGACGTCGTCGTTCCGCGGGACAATCTCATCGGGGCCGAGGGCCAGGGACTCAAGATCGCGCTGATCACGTTGAACACCGGACGGCTGTCGCTGCCGGCCGGCGTCGTGGGCATCTCGAAGCAGTGCCTCGAGACCTGCCGGCGCTGGGCCAACGAGCGCGAGCAGTGGGGCGGCCCCATCGGCCGGCACGAGGCCATCGCCCACAAGATCGCCGACATGGCGTCGGTGGCGTTCGCCATGGAGGCGATCGCCGACCTGACGGGGCACATGGCCGACCGCGGGGGCTACGACATCCGGCTCGAGGCCGCCGCCGCCAAGGAGTGGAATACCGTTCGCGGCTGGCGGATCGTGGATGACACCATGCAGGTCCGCGGCGGACGGGGCTACGAGACCGAGGCGTCCCTCGCGGCCCGCGGCGAGGAGCCGATTCCCGTCGAGCGCGCCATGCGGGACTTCCGCATCAACATCATCTTCGAGGGTTCGAGCGAGATCATGCACCTGTTCATGGCGCGCGAGGCCGTGGACCGGCACCTCCAGATCGCGGGGGCGATGATCGATCCCGACAAGACCACGGGCCAGAAGCTGGCCGCGCTGCCTCTGATGGCCGCGTTCTACGCCACGTGGTATCCGACCCGGTGGCTGGGATGGAGTCGCTGGCCGCGCTACGCGAGCTTCGGCCCGCTGGCCAAGCACCTGCGGTTCGTCGAGCGCAAGTCCCGGAAGCTGGCGCGCTCCGTGTTCCACGCCATGATCGCCTACGGCGGCAAGCTCCAGAAGAAGCAGGCGCTCTTGTTCCGCATGGTGGACGTCGCCAACGAGCTGTTCGCCATGTCGGCCGCGGTCAGCCGCGCGCAGCACATGGCGGCGGAGGGCAACCCGAACGCGGCCGAGGCCGCGGCGCTCGCCGACATGTTCTGTCGCGAGTCCCGCCGTCGCGTGCGGGGGTTCTTCCGTGGGCTGTGGGACAACGACGATTACCGCAAGTACCAGATCGGCCAGCAGGTCCTGCGCGGCGAGCACACCTGGATTGAGGAGGGTCGCGTCGCCGAGTCCGGCACCGCGCGCCGGAGCGCACGGGAGGCACGCGAGGTCGAGGCCGAGCCGGTGCGCTGACCGCGACCCAATCGTGAGTCTCGGGTATCCTGCCGTCGCTCCCGATGAGGAGGGTGGCGATGGAGACCCCAGCACGGAAGCGCACGCGCCCCGCCGCAGCGACGGCCGGCGGCGGCACATGGCGACGGCGTAGCATCCTCAAGGCGATCTCGGCGGCGGGGATCGGCTCGGCCACCTTCGGTCGGGCACTGGCGGTTCTGTCCGAGGGCGGGCCGCGGGTCACCGACGCCATGATCCGCCACGCGGAGTGGATCGCGGGCCTCGAGCTCACGGATCCCGAGCGCGAGCTGATGCTCGAGGACCTGAACGAATCGCAGGACCGGCTCGCGGAGCTCCGAGCCCATCCACTGGACAATGCCGTCTATCCCGCGCTGTCGTTCGATCCCGAGCCGGGGTCGCTCGTCCGTGGCGCCGGCCCTCCGGAACGCAACGCCAGGCCGATCGAATCCGCGGCGGTGCTCCCCGTGTCCGGCGGCGACCTCGCGTTTCTCCCGGTGAGCGAGCTGTCGGCGCTGGTGCGCGCGCGGCAGTTGTCGTCGGTCGAGCTGACGCGTGTCTACCTCGAGCGCCTGAAGCGCCACGACCCGGTGCTGCGCTGCGTCATCACCATGACCGAGGAACGGGCGCTCGCGCAGGCCGAGCGCGCCGACCGCGAGATCGCGCAGGGCCGGTATCGCGGCCCGCTGCACGGAATCCCATGGGGCGCCAAGGACCTGCTCGCCGTGGGCGGTTATCGCACGACCTGGGGTGCCGAGCCTTTCGAAGATCAGATGCTCGACGAGACCGCGACCGTCGTGAGTCGACTCGACGACGCGGGTGCCGTCCTGCTCGCGAAGCTCGCGGTGGGCGCCCTGGCCTGGGGTGACGTGTGGTTCGACGCCATGACCCGCAACCCGTGGAAGCCGGAGCAGGGATCGAGCGGCTCTTCGGCGGGATCCGCGTCGGCAACCGCCGCGGGCCTGGTCGGCTTCGCGATCGGCACCGAGACGTGGGGCAGCATCGTCTCGCCGTGCACGCGTTGCGGGGCCACCGGTCTCCGGCCGACCTTCGGCCGGGTCAGCCGTCATGGCGCCATGGCCTTGTCGTGGAGCATGGACAAGGTCGGCCCGATCGCGCGATCGGTCGAGGACTGCGCGCTGGTGTTCGACTCGGTGCACGGCGCGGACGCTCTCGATCCGACCGCCGTCACCCGCCCGTTCTCCTGGCCGCCGCGAGAAGACCCCCGTGCGCTGCGCGTGGGATTCGTGCGCAGTTTGTTCGAGGAGGATCGCTCGGCGGAAGCCGAGAGCGACGACGAGCGCCGCGGCCTCGAGGAGTGGCAACGATACGATCTGGAGACGCTCGAGGTGCTCCGCGGCCTGGGCTTCCGCTTGGTGCCCGTCGAGCTGCCCGAGGACGTGCCGGTGGAGCCGCTGGCCTTGATCCTGACCGCCGAGGCGTCGACGGCATTCGATCGTCTGACCCGCAGCGGCGAGGTCGATCGGCTCGAGCGCCAGGTTCGAGACGCCTGGCCCAACGTCCTGCGCCAGGGACAGTTCATCACGGCCGTCGATTACCTGCGCGCCAATCGCGTTCGCACGCAGCTCATGCGGGCGATGGCCGACGCGATCCGGGACGTCGACGTCTACGTCTGTCCGTCCTACGGCGGGAACAACCTGCTGCTCACGAACCTGACCGGACAGCCGTGCGTCGTCGTCCCGAACGGATTCCGCACGACCGATGGAACCCCGACCAGCATCACCTTCATGGCTCGGTTGTTTCGAGAGCAAGACGCGCTGTCGGTGGCGCACGTCTACGAGCAGGCGACCGGTTTCCATCTCCGTCGACCGGCGGCGTTCACGGAATCGGCGTCGTGAGCGAGCTGCCCGTCGGGGTTGCCGGGGCGCGGCCTCCGGAGCCCCGGGTCGCCGCGCTCGCGGTCGTGGTGCGTCGCGGCGCGGGAGGCGAGTGGGAGGTGTTGCTGGGCAAGCGCGCCCGTCGCTCGAGCTTCATGCCCGGTCACCTGGCCTTCCCCGGCGGCGGGCTCGAGGACGCGGACGAGCCGCATCGCGGCGGTGCCCTCGAGCGCTGCGCTTCGAGGGAGCTGCGCGAGGAGACCGGGATCGAGATCGAGCCCGCGCGCTGGCACGCGGCGGGCGCGCGCATCACGCCGCCGATGTTCCCGGTGCGCTTCGATGCGCGGTTCTTCGTCGCCGAGACACCGGCGGGAACCGGTGTTCCCGAGGATCTACCCTCGCCCGACGAGATCGAGAGCCTCGCGTACCTGCGGCCGGGCGCGGTCGTCGGACTGTGGGAATCCGGCGAGGCGCTCGTTCCGCCTCCCGTCCTGGCGCTGCTTCGCGAGATCGGTGTCAAGGCTCCGCGCAGCGCGGAAGCCTGCGCGGCCGTGATCCGCGACGCCAACGCCGGCGAGGAGCGTCAGCCGCGAATCGAGCTGGTGCGCGGGATCTGGGTGGTCCCCCTGGCTACGAGGACGCTGCCCCCGGCCACCCACACCAACGTCTGGATTCCGGGAGCGGCCTCGTTTGCCATCGTCGACCCTGGCTCCGACGACGAGGAAGAGCTCTCTCGCCTGCTGCGCGTCGTGGATCGCAGACGGCGCGAGGGCGGGGGACCGCCGGCAGCCGTGGTCCTGACCCATCACCACGGCGATCACGTCTCCGGCGCGGCGCGGATCGCGAGCGCGCTCGACGTGCCGGTCCGGGCGCACGCGGACGTGCTGCGGCGGCTCGATCTCGCCGGCGTGCGCGCCGAAGCGCTTGCCGACGGGGACGCTCTCGATCTCGGGGGAGAGAGCGCCCACGTCTTGCACACGCCGGGTCACGCCCCGGGGCACCTGGCCCTTCACCTTCCCGCGCGCGACGTGTTGCTGGCGGGGGACCTGATCAGCGGGATGTCCACGATCCTGATCGATCCCCGCGAGGGCAGCATGAGCCTCTACCTGCAGTCCCTCCGTCGTGTCGCCGCGCTCGGCTGCCGCACGGTGCTGCCGGCGCACGGCCCGCCTCTGCCCGGCAGGTCGATTCCGGACCTCCTCGAGCACCGTTTGCAGCGGGAGGACCGGATCCGCGACATCCTGGCCTCGGGGCCGTCCGATCTGGATACCATTGCCCGGACGGCCTACCGCGACGTGCCCGAGATGCCGGTCGTGCTCACGCGACTCCAGTCCCTGTCCCACCTCATCCACCTCGAGGAGCGGGGCGAGGCGCGTCGCGGCGACGATTCGGGAGAGTCCTGGGAAAGCGTTGACACGACCGTGGATCGGCGGTAAGTCTACGACCTCGCCCGCCTGCGATTTCGGGGGAACGTCATGCGCGCCTTTCTGCGATCCGCGAGGGACGCCTCGACCCTGTGTGCCGCGGTTCTCGCTCTTGCGGCCGCCGGCCTCGTTCCGGCCGCGGCGGCGGACGTCACGAACCCCGAGCGCGTCGCGAATCTGCGCGTCGAGCGTGTCGGGAACGACGTCGTCGTGAGCTGGGACGCAGTGACTCTCGACGTCAGCGGCAACCCCGAAGCCATCGCACAGTACAACGTTTACTCGGGAACGGTTGCGAGTTTCGTTCCCGACAAGGCGCTGGGGTCGAACCTGCTGGGTGCGGCGACCTCTGAGCAGTTCACGCACGCCGGCGCGGCGATCGACGGCATCGATCGGTACTACCTGGTGAGTGCGGTGGACACCCTCGGGAACGAGGGTCTCACCCGCGCGCCGCGCGTGACCACCCCGCCGGTCCTGTCGGGCTTCTGGACGTCGACGACCGTGGAGGTCGACTGGACCGACGCCCTTCCGCACAGCGCGGTGCAGTCCTACCGCGTCTATTACGGCAGGAGTCCGGGACAGTACGAGGAGGTCGATGACGTCGGTCTGGCCACCAGCCATTCGCTCACGGGGCTCGAGACCCTCGTGAACTGGTACGTCGCGGTGACCGCCGTCGATCCGGACGGCAACGAGTCGGCGTTCTCGAACCCGCACGTCGATGCCGTCGCCGGCGTGGTCGAGGTCCAGGCGCAGGACCAGGCCGACCTGTGCTGGGGCTCCGGCAACTGCCCTCCCCGGCCGGGGGAGATCCAGCAGTCCAACGGACAGACGATCGTCGTGCCCGTGACGTTCCCCGAGGGCGACTGGGTGAGCGTGCAGCTCACCTTCACCGCCCACGCGGGGCTGTGGAGCAATCCGAACCCGCCATGGAACGTCACGAGCAAGTGCGGGGACACCAACCCGGGAACCGGCTGGAACCCCGGCGGCGACCCGTGGGACCGCACCGCGAGCGTCTTCCTGGTCGAGGACGGCTGCCTGTCGGAATGCGCGAACGACCCCAGCTTCACCTGCAGCACGGACGCCGACTGCGGGCAGTGCACGTTGAATCCCGCCGTCGCGTGCCGGACGGACACCGACTGCGGGCCGGAGGGCCCGTGCGACACCACGGTCGTGTCGTGCGGGAGGCACTGCTTCGGCCGTGACGACAACGTCGAGCTGATCAGGACCATCACCCCGTTCGGGACGGACGACGAGCCTCCGGCCGGAGACGGCGTGGTGCCTCCGCGAGTCTGGAGCTACGACATCACTCCCCTGGCTCCGCTGCTGACCGGCACGAAGCACGTGGGCGCGCACGTCTCGGTCTTCGTGACGGTCGGGTGGGACGTGTGGGTGAAGTTCCGGTTCAGCGAGGATCCGGCGGATGCTCCCGATCTGGGCCCCGCGGACGGCATCGTCCAGGCGATCTTCCAGGGAGGGGGCGGCTCGGTCACCGTTCCACGCCAGGTCGGCGTTCCGGCCACCGCCCAGCAGGTCATCGGCCGCGTTTTCGTGACCGGCCATGGTGGGAACCAGGCTTGCGACGGCGGTACGGATGACGGCGAGAGCTGCAGCGGCGGATGCCCGGGCGGCTCGTGCCAGAACTGCGACGAGTTCTGCCACCGCGAGCACAACATCCTCGTGAATGGCGCGGTCGGGTGGACCGTCACGCCGTGGCGCAACGATTGCTCACCCGGCGGTCCGCTGCAGTGCCGGCAGTGGAACTCGTGCGGGACGTGCGCCTTCCCGCGCGCCGGGTGGTGCCCCGGCTACCGCGCCTGCCATCACGAGGATCCGTGCAGCAACGACATCGACTTCACCAGCTCGTTCACTCCCGGAGCGACCCACGACGTCACGTGGGACATTCCCATCGTCGCGGGGTCGTGGACCAAGAGCGTGCTGTTCTACTGGTACGACACGCCCCAGCCGTTCTGCGGCAACGGGATCGTCGAGGGCTCCGAGCTGTGCGACACCACCGCGGTCGGCGCCGCGACTTGCCAGGACTTCGATTGGGACGGCGGTACGCTGCTGTGCAACGGCGTGTGCAACGGTTTCGACACCTCGCTGTGCCGCGACTTTTTCTGCGGCAACAACATCTGCGAGCCGGCGGGAGGCGAGGATTGCGTCGGCTGCGATCTCGACTGCAACGGGAAGCAGAACGGCCCCGCCGGCGGCCGCTTCTGCTGCGGCGACGGCGGCGGCGAGAATCCCGTGGACTGCGCCGACGCGCGCTGCACGGCGGACGGCAACACGTGCGAACCCTGACTCCGAGGTCGAGCGCCGAGTCCTGACCGGAATGGCGTCTCGATCGGAATATCTCTGCACAGAATCCCAAGAGTTCAATAACCACAAAGCTCGGTTGTGCGGATCTGCGGGCCGCACACTCGCGCCGAGAATGCCTTGACAATGTGGCAGGTTGCCCGTAAAACATCGGCACGGCGCGAGACATTGGGATTCTCGAAAGGCTGGGCGCGCCTCGACTAGGGGAGTTCACATGAGTGCCCGTTCGACTTGGTTCCTGCGCGGTGCAGCGGTGGCCGGCTTGGTTGCTCTAGCGGCCGGTTTGACTCCCGCCCGCGCCTCGGAGAATCCGAGCGAGTCCGGATCGACCGGATTCGCTTCGCCCACTCTGTTGAACAGCGGTTCGACGAGGACGGAGAGATTCCGGAGCGCGGAGATCATCTCGGGGATGCTGGCTCAACGCGAAGCCACGGGGAGCCCGTTCCTGCCGCCCGGCCAGGGCGGAGTCATTCCGGGACGTCCCCACGGTCGCCCGGTGGGTGGCAATCCCGATCCGGGTACGCCTCCCGGCAAGCCCGAGGATCGTCCGCCCGATTTCGCGAACAACGACCAGGACGAATAGCGAGCACCGATTCGGCACAGAGCCGGTCCGATCGAGCCCCGGGGTCGCGACGCCGTCGTCGCGCGGTCTTCACCCGGGGCTTTCGTTTGTCCACTCCCGATTCGACCTCCCGGTCATGACTTTCCTGGTTGGTGGTCCGGCCGCCCGCGTATAGAATCGCGCCATGTCGCCCCCCGAAACGGCGTCCGAGCTGGCCTTCGGCGATCCAGTCGCCGTCGACGGCTCACTGTCGGAACGCGTTCGTGGGCTCGTCGGATCGGAGATCCTCAAGATCGCCGCAGAGATCCGGCAAATGGTCCGTGAGGGTCGCACGGTTTGCAACCTCACGGTGGGCGACTTCGACGCGAGGCTGTTCCCGATACCGAGGCTGCTCCTCGAGAAAATCCGCAGTGCGCTGGAGCGCGGCGAGACGAACTACCCGCCCGCCGATGGCGTGCGCGCGCTGCGCGAGGCGGTGGTCGAGCACGTCGCGCGGACTCGGGGCGTTCGCTACCCCCTGGAGTCGGTCCTGATCGCGGGCGGCGCGCGCCCGCTGCTGTACGCGGCCTACCGCACGGTCTTGAACCCCGGAGACAAGGTCGTCTACTGCGTCCCGTCATGGAACAACAACCACTACGCGTGGATCTCGGCCGCGCGCGCGGTGGAGGTTCCGACCCGCTCCGAAGACGGCTTCATGCCGACCCTGGAGCAGTTGAGGCCGCACCTCGCGGATGCGCAGCTGCTGTGCATCAACACCCCCCTCAATCCCACCGGAACGGTGATGGATCCGGAGCAGTTGCGAGCCGTGGCGACGGCCGTGGTCGAGGAGAACCAGGCCCGTTCCACGCACGGGCGCCGGCATCTCTTCCTGCTGCACGACGAGGTCTACGGTGCACTGACCTTCGGAGAGGCCCGCCATTCCCACCCCGTGGCGCTCGTTCCGGAATCCGCCCCGTGGGTCATCTCGCTCGACGCGATCTCGAAGAGTCTGGCCGCGACGGGCTTGCGAGTCGGCTGGTCGCTGGCCGCTCCCGTGGTGACCGCCAGGATGAGGGACCTCGTCGGGCACGTCGGAGCGTGGGCGCCCCGACCGGAGCAGGTGGCGCTCGCGGAGTTCCTGCGGGATACGGAGGCCGTCGACGAGTTCCGTGAAGAGATGCTGGGACGCGTGCATCAGCGCCTGCACGCTCTCCACGTCGGCTTCACGGCGATGAGCCGCGACGGCCACCCGGTCGAGTGCATCTATCCCCAAGGCGCGATCTACCTCTCCCTGAGACTCGATCTGGCGCGCAAGTCCTACCGCGGCGCGCGCCTCGACACCAACGCCTCGATTCGCGAGCTGCTCCTCGAGCACGCCGGTCTCGCGGTCATTCCGTTCCAGGCGTTCGGTCTCCGGGAGGAGACCGGGTGGTTCCGGCTGTCGGTCGGCGCGGTCTCCCTCGACGAGATCCAGCAGGTCTTCCCCCGACTGCGCCGGCTTCTGGATGAGCTGGACTGAGGTCTCCAGGCCTTCTTCCTACCCATGCAGCGCGCGCCGAGCGATCGATCCATGTGAGAATGAGCGCCGCTTGGCCCGGTGGAGCGACATGTCTCCCGACGAATCCATCGTTCTGGCGCTCAGCCTGGCTCTCGCGGTCGTCGGGTGGGCGCTGTGGGCGTGGCGCATGCTCCGCCATCCCCTGGATGGCGGGGCGCACGACGGGACGCACGCTGGTCGTGCTCACGCCCGTGCTGTGCTTCGTCGTTCTATGGATCGTGTTGCGCGCGTGGGCCGTTCACGACGTGCGCGACTCGCTCAGGTACCTTCTGCTCTACATGGCTCTCGGGGCGGCGTGGTTGGTCGTTTCGTGCTCGATCACGACCGCATGGCCGGCGGCAAGACCCCGAGCCCCGGACAGTTCGACAACCGCTGGATGGTGTTCCCGCAGGACTTTCCCTCCGCGAGCTTGCTGCTTGCGCACGGGATCCGCCGCGTCGTGGTCGTCGAGCCCGCCGGTCGCGCGCCGGCGGAGGACCTGGTCCACGTGCTGCTGCGCTACCAGCAGGCCGGCATCGAGGTGCTGATCGAGAGTCTCGATGCTCCGGGGCACCCACGCCCGGCGAAGCTCGCACGGCCTTCGTGGTTCCGCGCGATGTTCTATCGCGCGCTGGTCGTGCTGCGCTTGCGCCGGAACAGTGCCGGCGGGTTCGGCGCGGTGCCTCAGCCGACGCGCGGAGGCGGTGGGTTCTACGGCTGACGCGTGAAAAAGAAAAGCCCCGCCGGGGGGGTTGACGGGGCTTTCCTCGAAGGCATGCCTTCTTCGGACTGTGTGGTTCGCTCCATGTTGTACGATCGCTCGCCGCTCGTCGCAATAGTAAGAACCGTAATCGAACGCTCGGCGCGATAGAGGTCCGCTCCGTTTCCTGGATACTCCGGAAATCCCCGTCAATGCGATCGTTCTCTTCGTTGATCGCGGAACACACGCGCCGTATATCGGTACGCAACCGGGCAACGGAGATCGCAAGTCATGTCCAAGAGATGGAAGGCGTGGCGGCTGCCGGGTTCGGCGGCGGTCGTGGGGAGCGCGTTGGTCGTGCGCGCCGTCGCCGGCCAGGCTGCGACGGAAGTGAACGTGCCGCAGCGGCTGTCCTACGAGCACGGGGAGCGGATCTTCTTCCACGAAGCGTTCGAGGGCAACGGGAGAACCTGCGGGACCTGTCACGTGCCGGGCACCGAGTTCACGATCTCTCCGGAGCTCGTGCGGCAGAGCTACGAGCTCGACCCCGAAGGCCCGCTCTTTCGCGCGATCGACAGCGATGACGGGGAAGGCCGGGACTACACGACGCTCATCACGCACGCGGTGTTCCGCGTCACGGTCCCGTTGCACAAGAACGTCGTCGTGATGGCCGAGCCCGAGCAGCGCACGATCCGGGTGTGGCGCGGCGTGCCGTCGATCTCGAACGTCGTTCTGACCGCGCCCTACCTGCAGGACGGGCGCGCGGCGAGACTTCAGGACCAGGCGCTCGGCGCGGTCCTCGACCACTTCGAGCCGCGGCGCCGGCCGCGGCCGAAGGAGCTCGATGCCCTCCGGCTGTTCATGGACGAGATGTACTACCCGCTGCGCCTGCGCTCGCTCGTCGACGCGCCGGATCTCCCGCCGCCGGCGCCGGGGTTCTCGGTGCCCGTGGAGAGCCCGGCGACGCTGCGCGGGAAAGAGACGTTCGAGCGGCGCTGCAGCAGGTGCCACGGAGGCGAGTTGGGCCACGCGCCGTCGGATCCATCGATACCCCGGTTCTCGAACGTCTTCGTCAGCGATGCCAACGTGCCGGGGTTCCCGCTGCTCCGCCTGGGCTTCACGCAGCCCGACGGCTCGGTCGTGGAGGCCCTCACCCCCGACCCCGGGCGCGCGGCGATCAGCGGAGACCTGTTCGACCTGAACGCCTTCGACACGCCTCCTCTGCGCGGACTGAAGCACACCGCGCCCTACTTCCACGACAACTCGGCGAAGGCCCTGCGCGGGGTGGTCCAGCACTACAACGATCACTTCCAGTTTCACATGACCCTGCAGGAGGAGGACGACCTGATCTCGTACCTCGAGCTGCTGTAGCGAATGGCGCCGTCACGAAGGAGATCGACGATGCGGCGAGCTTCGGTGTGGCGGGGGGCGCTTGTGGCCGGCCTTCTCGGGTTTCCCGGGAGCGCGGGCGCGCAGTGTGTGGACAACGTGCCTCACGTCACGGGGACGTGGCGGACCCTGCCGTATCAGATGCCGCTGAACCCCATCTCCGCGACGGTGATGCACACCGGCGAGGTGCTCATCGTCGCGGGATCGGAGAACGACGCGGACAACCACTCGCACGGGGCTCAGAGCTACCGCGCTCTGATGTGGGATCCGACGGGCAGCGACGCGAGCGCCATGACCGCCGTGAACATCGGCCACGACGTGTTCTGCAGCGGGACCGTCCAGATGCCGGACGGCAGGGCGTTCATCGTCGGCGGAACCAACGACTACACGTTCACCGGAAGCCAACGCGCGCTGATCTACGATCCGGTGGCTCGGAGCTTCGTTCCATCGCAGGCGATGGCCGACGGTCGCTGGTACCCCACGGCGACGACCCTCGGTGACGGGCGCGTCATCGCCTTCTCTGGACTGGCGCTGAACGGCTCGACCAACCGCACGACCCAGGTCTACGACCTGGCCAACGCGGGTCCCGGCTGGGGAAGCACGCTGCTCGCGCCGTTCACCCCGCCGCTCTACCCGCGGATATTCCTGCTCCCGAACGGCAAGCTGTTCTACACCGGGCAGGGCTCGGGCTCGCGAAACACGACCGGGTGGATCCACGATCCGGTGGCGCGGACCTGGACCGCGTCGGCCGCCACCATGCGCGAGCGCAGCTACGGCAACAGCGTGCTCCTGCCGCTGCTCCCGCCGAGCTACGTGCCGAAGGTGATGAACCTCGGCGGCTCCAGCCCCGCCACGAGGACCACCGAGATCATCGATTTATCGGCGGCGACGCCGAGCTGGACGGCAGGTCCCGACATGTCGACGGGCCGGATCCACATGAACACCGTGTTGCTCCCGAACGGCTCGGTGCTGGCCGCGGGCGGCTCGGTCAACAGCGAGGCGCCGGACGGGCCGGGCAAGACCGCCGATCTGTACGATCCGTCGACCAATACCTTCGGCTCGGCGGGCACGGCGGACTACTCCCGCCTGTACCACTCGACTGCGGTCCTGCTCCCCGATGCGACCGTGGCCTCCCTGGGCAGCAATCCCGGGGACCGCGGGAAGTACCTCGGTGCGATCGAGATCTACACCCCGCCGTACCTCTACGATGCGAACGACCATCTCGTCACCACCGACCGCGCAGCCATCACCGCGTTCGACCCCGTCGTCGTCTACGGCGAGACGTTCGAAGTCGGCTACGCGGGAACCTACCCGATTGACGCAGCGGTGCTCGTGCGGCCCGCGTCGACGACCCACGCCTTCGACATGGACCAGCGCCTGGTGGGCCTGTGCGGCCCGGCGCCGCAGCCGCCGTGCCTCGGATCCGCGGGGACGCTCACACTCACCGCCCCGCCGAGCGGCAACATCGCGCCTCCCGGCTACTACATGCTGTTCCTGATCGACTCGGCCGGCGTGCCGTCGCGAGCGGAGTTCATCAAGCTCACGCCGTTCGCCTCGACGCCGCCGTCCGGATCGATCAGCTCTCCGGCGTCCGACGTGACGATCAACGCCGGGGGGGCGGTGTTCTTCCACACGACGAGCACCGCGGCCGAGTACTCGTGGGTCTTCCCCGGCGGGACGCCCACGACCTCGACCTCCCAGACGCCGGGCAACGTGACCTACGGCGCGGCCGGTCGCTACACGGCCTCGCTGACCCTGATCGACGGCAGCGGCAACTCCGACCCCAGCCCGCCCATTCGGAACGTCAGGGTTCTACCGCAGACCGGGGACTTCGAAATCGTGGTGTCTCCACCCTTCCGGACGGTGGCGCCGGGGCAGTCCCAGTCGTTCCTCGTGACCGTCACGCCGCTCAGCGGCTTCACGGGCAGCGTGAGCCTGACCGCCTCGAGCGAGAACGGCTTTCCGGGGGGCGTGTCGAGCGGCGGCTTCAGCCCCACGACGATAGCAGGCGGCTCCGGCAGCTCGACGCTGACGATGAACACGACGACGAGCGCGAAGCCCTACGCCGTCTCGGTGACCGTCAAGAGCGTGTCCGGAACGCTGTCGCACACCGCGTCGACCACGCTGCTGGTCAGCCTGTACCCGCCGGGCGGCGTCCAGGCGAGCGCCGAGGATTCCGAGGTCTCGCTGTCCTGGCTGTCATCGGGCGGCGCGAGCGGCTACCGCGTGAGACGCTCGCTCGTGAGCGGCGGCCCCTACGAGACCATCGCGTGTCCCGCCGGCCTCGGGTACACGGACACCGGGCTCGAGAACGGCACGACCTACTACTACACGATCACCGCGGTCTACACCGGGGGAGCCAACGCGGGCGGTGCGAGCGCGCCGTCGCTGGAGGTCGCCGCGACGCCGCCCTGTCCAGCCGTCGCGTCCTACCCGGCTTCGATCCAAGCCTCGATGACCGAGGCGCGCGAGGCGGCGTGGTCGTGGCCCTCGGGCAGCGGTGTCGAGGCGTTCGACCTCGTGCAGGGTGATCTGACGACGCTGCGCGCAACCGCGGGTGACTTCACCGCCGCGCTCGACGCGATCCCGATGAGCGAGGAGGTCTGCCTCGCCGACGACACGAGCGCGCTCTCGCTGCAGGATCCCCACGGCGCGCCGGCGCCCGGGAGCGGCGCGTTCGTGGTGCTGCGGCCGGTCGCGACGTCCTGCCCGGCGCTTGGCAGCTACGACTCGGGTGGGCCGGCTCAAGCAGCCGGCCGTGACGCGGGGATCGGAGCCTCCCTGCGCAATTGCTCCTAGCGGCCTCCCGCCAAAACCTCCCGCGACGACGCGGGGCGCAGCGCCGCGCGGGCGATCCCGCGCAGCATTCCGCGGAACACGAGCAGGTGGATGGGTGTCAGGACGAACCAGTAGGCGAGACCGCCCAGATACACGACGCGGCGGCCCCCCACGGCGAGCCGCCCGGCCGAACTCGCGGGCCGCTCTCCGGTCGAGGGATTCGAAGTCGCGCTCGCGGTCCATGGAGTGGATGAGGTAGACGGCGGTGCCCACGCCTCGCAGCCCGGCCGCGAGGGCATTCTCGTCGAGGACGTCGCCGCGCAGGACCTCGGTGGTCCCCGAGGCGATACCCTCGAGCGCTTCGGGACGTCTCGCAAGGCAGCGCACGCGACGTCCCGCCGCCTGGAGCTCGCGCAGCAGGCGGCGTCCGACGAAACCCGTCGCGCCGGTCAGCAGAACCACGCTCTCGGACTTACCCCTTCGAGTCTACCTCACGGGTATCGGCGCGAGGGCTCCTCTGCGTGCGCGGCGCTGGTGGCTGCCGTACCATGAGCCATCGTCACTCGGGTCTTGCGTCATCCTCCGGATGGCGGTGGAAACGGAGCGGTGGAGGCGGTACGCGTGGAGCATGACGCCCTGATCGTCGGCGCAGGCGTCGCGGGGCTGTCCGCGGCGCGCGCCCTCCTCGACCACGGCGCCTCGGTGGTGGTCGTGGACCGCGCGGCTGGCGGCGGCGTGACGGGAGAAGGCGGTCCGACGACATCCGAAGGAGGTCACTCATGGCTCTGAGCGCGGCACAGATCGATTCGATCCTGAAGTCGGAGGCGGACCACGAATGCGCCGGGATGGGAGACGCGCGAGTGTGCGTGCGCATCGTCTCGATCGCGGAGCTTCCGACGCGTTCCGGCCGCTTCCAGGTCGTCGCGTTCTGGAACAACCGCGACGGCAAGGAGCACATCGCGGTCTTGAAGGGCAACCCGATCGGTCGAGAGGACGTCCTCACGAGACTGCACTCGGAGTGTCTCACGGGCGACGCCATCGGATCCCTGCGCTGCGACTGCCGCGATCAGCTCGAAGCGGCGCTCCGCCGGATCGCCGCCGAGCCCGCCGGCATCGTGCTCTACATGCGGCAGGAGGGGCGGGGTATCGGGCTCCTCAACAAGCTCCGCGCCTATGCGCTGCAGGACCGCGGGCTCGACACCGTCGAGGCGAACGAGGTGCTCGGATTCCGCGATGACGAGCGCGAGTACTCGATTGCCGCCCACATGATCGAGAGTCTGCGGGTCCATTCGATCCGCCTGCTGACCAACAATCCGCGCAAGGTCGAGGATCTCGCGCGGCTGGGGGTGCGGGTCAGCGAGCGCGTGCCGCACGTCATCCCGCCGAACGAGTTCAACCGCTTCTACCTCGAGACCAAGCGGGATCGCTCGGGACACCTGCTCGATCTCGAGGGCAAGCCCCGTCTGGCCGATCAGGGGGAGTTGCCCGAGGTCGAGGGGGCGGGGCGCACCGCGGAGGGGGTTTGACACCGGGCTCAGGAGGACCCGTCACGCCAGGTCGAAGGCCAGGACCTCCACGGGTTGCCGGCCGAGCAACAACAAGCGTTCTTCCTGGCTGACGGCCGCGCCGTCGCCCTCGCCGAGCACGATCCCGTTCACGGAAACCGACCCGCGGGCCACGTGGATCCATGCATGACGACCGGGGCGCAGCGTCAGCTCGCGCGTTTCTCCGGCGCCGAGGCGGGTCGTCCACAGGTCCACGTCCTGATGGACCTCCAGACTTCCATCTCGCCCGTCCCTCGACGCGAGCAGCACGAGGGACCCCGCCGCGGCCTCGCGGTCGAAGGCCAACTGGCCGTAGGTCGGAGCCAGGCCGGGCGTATCGGGCAAGATCCAGATCTGCAGGAAGTGCACGGGCTCGCTGTCGGAGTCGTTGAACTCGCTGTGCGTCACGCCGGTGCCCGCGCGCATGAGCTGGATCTCGCCGGGGCGGATCACACCCCCGCCGCCGGAACTGTCTTGGTGCGCGAGCGCGCCCTCGAGGACGTAGGACAGGATCTCCATGTCGCTGTGGCCGTGGGTGCCGAATCCGGAGCCCGCGCTCACCCGGTCGTCGTTGATCACGCGCAGGCTCCGGAAGCCCATGTGGGCGGGGTCGCGGTACTCGCCGAACGAGAAGGTGTGCCGGCTGTCGAGCCAGCCCCAGTCGGTGCGTCCTCGCTCGTTCGCCGGTCGAACCTGGATCACCGCCACGCTCCACGCCGCAGGCCTCGCGACGGCGCCGCCTAGGTCTCGATGAACGCGAGCAGATCCTCGTTGAGCCGCGCTTTGTGCGTATCGGTCAGCCCGTGCGGCGCACCGGGATAGACGATCAGCTTGGCGTTCTTGACCAGCTTGGACGATGCTCGGGCACTCGCGCCGATGGGCACGATCTGGTCGTCGTCCCCGTGCAGAACCAGCGTCGGCACGTCGAACCTCCGGAGGTCCTCGGTGAAATCCGTTTCGGAGAATGCCTTGATGCAGTCGTACGCGTTCTTGTGACCGGCCTGCATCCCCTGAAGCCAGAACGAGTCGATCATGCCCTGCGAGACCTTGGCGCCGGGCCTGTTGAAGCCGAAGAACGGACCGCCGGCGAGGTCCTTGTAGAGCTGCGAGCGGTCGGCAACGGAGCCGGCGCGGAGACCGTCGAACACTTCGAGCGGCAGACCGCCGGGATTGGCGGCCGTCCTCAGCATCAGCGGCGGAACGGCCGACACCAGCGCTGCCTTCGCCAGCCGCCTGGTGCCATGCCGGCCGATGTAGCGCGCAACCTCGCCACCTCCGGTGGAGAAGCCGATGAGAACCGCGTTCCCGAGATCCAGCTTCTCGATCAGTGTCGCGAGATCGTCGGCATAGGTGTCCATCTCGTTGCCGTGCCAGGGCTGGCTCGACCGGCCATGACCACGACGGTCGTGGGCGATGCAGCGACAGCCCCTGGAGGCGAGGAACAGCATCTGAGCCTCCCAGCTATCGGCACTCAGCGGCCAGCCGTGACTGAAGACGACCGGATGCCCGGCGCCCCAGTCCTTGTAGTAGATCTCGGTACCGTCCTTCGTGGTGATTCTGCTCATTGGATTCGCTCCGGGTGGTGCGGGCGATAATGCGCACATTTTACCGCCGAAAACAGGAACCGTGTAAAACTGTAATGGGTTCGAAGTCCCGAAACTGGTTTCCCGCCGGGTAGTGGGAACCTGTGGGACCGCGAGGTTCGACAGGACGCAACCCCGATAGTGGGCCTTGAAATAGACCGTCCCCTCGGCGGACCCACGAAAACGGGACGGCCGTTACGAATCCGGAGTCTTCCTTGGACGGGCCGGCACGGAGCCCGCGCGAGTTCAAGGAATCAACCTTGGCCCCGAGAATGCTTCGGGCCGTGGGGCCGGATCCGGGCCCCGAGGCTCGGGGTGACCCATGATGAAGCTCGGCGAGCGCCTGAAGGGGGAGCGCGAGCGGCGCGGTGTCGCCCTCGAGGAGATCCACGCCTCGACCAAGATCCAGAAGCGCTACCTGGAGGCGCTCGAGGCGCAGGACTGGGAGGTCTTCCCCGGCGCGGTCTTCGCCCAGGGGTACCTGCGCACCTACGCGCAATACCTGGGACTCGACCCCCAGCAAATATTGAAGGCCTACGCACGAGAACGGCGGATCGAGCACACGGTCCGAGGCACCGACCGCGAGGCCGAGGAGCGGGAGGCCGTCCGGGCGGTCCTCGAGCGGATCGCCCAGACTCAGGGCATCGATCTCACGGGCCGGCGGCGCGCGTTTCGCCACGCCGCCGTGGGCCTCGCCGCGGTGGTCGTCACGACGGTCGCCGTGTGGGGCGCCCTGCGTGTGCATGCCGTGTGGGCCGATGCCGCCGAGCCGGAGCCGTCGCCAACCGAGGTCCAGGCGAGCGCATGGTCTTTCTCACCGACCCGGTCGGCGGGCGCGCGCCCTTCGCGTCCTGCGAGGTCCCTTCCATCGGATGTGACGCTGCCGAGCCCGCCGGCCGTGGCGAGTCTCGCGGTACCTCCGAGCTGGGAACTGGATGCACCGCCGTTTCCAACTCCGGAAAGCGTGCCCTGGCAAGAGGGTCCGGCCTGTGCGCCACAGGCCGACTCCTTCGTGCTGGCGCCATCCGCGAGCCGGCTGAGCGTCCCGCAGTACGGAGTGGGGCGACGCGTCGTCGGCCACCGGCTGGTCGACGAGAGCGCGGAGTTCGTCGAGGGCAAGGACGTCTGGTTCTGGACGCGCGTTCTCGGGGGACGGCGGGGAGATCACGTTCACCATGTCTGGATTCACGACGGCCAACGCGTCGAGGTGGTCGAGCTCAAGCTGGGCGCGTCGCAGTGGCGCACCCAGAGCCGGCGGAGAATGACCGTGGGTACGGCCGGCGAGTGGACGGTCGAGGCCCGTGACCCGGCGGGCCAGCTCCTGGCGAGCGTCGACTTCCGGGTGGCGCGTTAGGGCCCGACCGCAAGGGCAACCCCGACGGCTCACCGGAAGGCCCCGGGCTCAACCCAAGACGGCCGCGACGACGACGAGAGCGATCAGCGCGAGGAAGAAGCCAACGATCAGGGCGATCGCCCTGGGGTTGCCGAGATTGATCGTGTAGCCGAGTCCGAAGCGCTTCTCGACGAAGATCGAGGGATCCTCGCGGTTGATGTAGAACAGACCCCACTTCCAGAAACGGTTGTCCGCGAGACCGTCGGTGAGCTCGCCGCTCGCCGCCCCACCCGCCTCCTCGAGGCGCGCGCCGGCCTGCCCGTAGCGGGCCATCAGGTAGACGACCCCCGCGACGGACAGGGCGGTCATCCCGATCGCGACCACGAACACCAACGGCTCCAGGGATGCCTCGTCGCCGAGCGCGGCGCGGACCTGTCCGACGTGGATCAAGGCGAACATGCCCGTGACGGCCACGGTCATCCCGCACAGGAAGCGCGAGATCGCGCTGCGAAAGCGCCGCCCGGCCTCGGCCGAGGCCACGGTCCCCGGATGTCGCAGGCCACGCTTGGCGTGGAGCAGCATCACGGCCATGACGCCGAGGAAGCTCCCGAACACGAGAGTCATCGCCGGCAGCAGGAGGACCTGGAATACCGATTTGCTTGCCCACCCGTCGGGATGACCCTCGGCGTCGAAGTGCACCGGGATGCGCTCGGGCATCTCGCCATAGTGCGCCATGGCGTAGGCGCACATGCCCGCGACGGCGAGCACGACGAGCGCGACCGTCAGGAGCGGGATCCCAATCGCCGCCGGCGGCTCGTCGTCGAGCAACGTCACGGCGGGCGGAGGTGTATCGAGCGCGAGGCGCCGCGCGGCGTAATGGGACCGGAAGTACGCGAACAGACACCCGAAGACGAGCACTAGGCTGCCCGCGAGGAACGCGCCGGTTTCGGACCACCATCGCGCCGCGGCGGCGAACAACACCAAGCTCCCGACGGTGACCATCGCCATCCAGCGATACCAGGCGGTGGTCACCGCCCTGGCTGCCGCCGAGGACCAACCTTCTGCGCCTACGTAGACGCCGAACAGGAGACCGCGCCTGGCGATCCGGGGCAGGACTGCGAAGATCGCCGCCGTGGCGACGACTTCCATGAAGAACTGAAGGAACAACACTCTGCTCATGACGACCCCCTCGGGCTCTGTCCCGCGAGCCTCCCGATTTCGACCTCGGCGATCCGCCGCAGCTCGTCCGGCACCAGCCCCGCCTGCCGCATCCGCGCGAAGAGCTTGCGCAGCTCCGCGGTCATGCGCTCCCGATCCGCCCCGGTCGGTACCGGCGGGGGCGGGACGACCTCGGCACCCGAGCGCTCACGGATCCGGACGAAACCCTCCTCTTCGAGCTGCCGGTAGGCCCGGGCCACGGTATTCAGGTTCACGCCCAGGTCCTGGGCCAGCGTTCGAACCGCGGGCAGGCTCCTTCCGGATCGCAGCTCTCCCGCGACGATCCGCTCGCGGATCTGCCTGGCGATCTGGGAGTAGACCGGCTCGGACGACCCTCGCACGACCAGCACCGGCACGGGACCCTCCTTCTGTATACAAGTGAGTATACAGAGCCCGGACCGGCCCCGCAAGTTCAGTGCTGCGCTTCGACCTCGCGCCAGAAGGCGTCGACTCGAGCGTTGAAGGCCGCCGGGACTTCTTGAAACGGCTGGTGCGCCTCGCCGGGCAGCACCTCGAACCTCGCTCCCGGGATCCGCTCCGCGACGACGCGTCCGAGCCGCGGGGGCGCAACGATGTCGAGCTCGCCCGCCAGGACGAGTGTGGGGACGGTGATCTCGGACAGCCGGTCGAGAGTCTCGTGGGTCCTGAACGGGTCGAGCTGGCGCTGGAAGGCCTCGGCGGGTTGCTTGTGAGGGAAGGCCAGCGCTTCCTCGATGATCCGCTCCACGGTGCCGTCCTCGTGCGCGCGCGGCGTGTAGATCCACAGGAAGAACGCTTCGAGCATCGCGCGCTCGCTGGGGGCGGCCTCCGCGAGCCAGCGCCAGAAGCCGGTCATGGACAGGAAATACGCATCGGGGCGGGCCCACGTGCTGATGAGGACGAGGCTGCGGACGCAATCGGGATGGCTGAGGGCCAGCTCCTGCGCGATGAGGCTGCCTCCGGAGAAGCCGGCAACGTGGGCGGCCGGGACCCCGAGCGCGCGCAGCAGCTCGGCGGCGTCATCGGCCATCATCGGCACCGTCAGTGGCCCGTCGGGCAACGGTGTGCGTCCCGCCCCGCGGTTGTCGAAGGCCGTGACGCGATAGCGGTCCGCGAGACCGTCGAGCTGGAGCTGCCAGGCCTCGGCGGGGTCGCTGAGCCCGGCGATGAGCAGCACGTCGGGGCCCTCGCCCCGGCGCTCGACCCACAGATCGGTACCGTTCGCGGTGAGCATCTCTCCCATCCTCAGCCTCCTACAAGGGGGAGAGGCCCGGATCGGCCTCCCCCCACCAGCATACTGAACCGCGACTCCTCAGGATCATCCGGTTGCCCCTGTACCGCGCCTTGCGCCTTGGGAGACAGGCACGCGCGCAGTCCAATCCTCCGCCGCCCAAACGGTGCGAGGCCCCGCTGATGCTGTTCGGCGAGCAACCCAGCACCAGAGTCCGGTGCGAGCCGGGCCCGATGACCTCCTCATGCTCGCGGGGAACGGACTCGGTCTCGGGGACGTCGTGGTCTACAAGAGGACCGCGGACACGGCGCCCCTCGTCCACCCCGCCACGGTTCCGACCGTGAACACCCTCTTCGAGGGGAAGGCGCTGCACGTGAGCTAGGCCAACGTCCCGCACTGGTTGACGTTCGTGGTTCCCTCCGAGATGACGAGTCCGAAGCGCCCTTCCGCATACCTACGGTGGATGAAGGGAACAGGCCACATTCTACGTCCGCGCATGGTCACGGGAATCGCCTCGGCGGTCGCGGATGCGGAAACCGCCTGGCCGCGCGCGGCGAGGACCTGCGCACCTTCGAGGTCATCGGCGTGCTCGCGGGCTCGTCCGCCGAGGCGGCCGGCGTCGAGCTCGGCGACGTCCTGGAGTCGATCGACGACGCGCCCGCCTCCAAACACACCCTGGAAGAGCTGCGCGAAGTGTTCCGCTCGCCGAGCGCGACCGAGTGGAAGCTCGGCTGGCGCCGCGGCGACGAGCGGCTGAGCGTGACCGTGCCGGCCAAGAGCATCATCTAGGCGCGTGATTCGTCGAGGACTGGTAGCGGCGCGTGGATTCGAACCACGGACCTAGGGATTATGAGACCCTCGCTCTACCCCTGAGCTACGCCGCCACTGGGCCATGCGGATCGGGCCGGCGCGGCGTCGCTGCCCGGATCGCCGGCCGTGAAACACGCTAATCTATCGAGGGACCAAGGGAGCGTCAAGAACGGACGTATAATCCCACCTCCTCACTCCTCCTTCGGCTCGCGCTCGGCGGAGCCGGTCGGGAGCATGCGTTGGGCCAGGCAGTATGCGGGGTTTGCGAGCAGGGCAAGGACGACGACGAGCTGTCGAAGTGTCCGATCTGCTTCAGGACGTACTGCAAGGACTGTGCGTATCTGTTCAGCGGTCGGACGTTCTGCAGCCAGCACTGCGGGGAGTACTTCTTCTTCGCCAATCCCGAGGACGAGGAGGTCTGAGTCGGCCTCGCCGGGCCGGACCGGCACGTCAGCTTGCCGGGAAGGGATGAGCAGCACGACATGTTCCCCACCGACCGACCTCGCCGCCTGAGACGAACGCCCGCGCTTCGGGAGATGGTCCGCGAGACGCGGCTCGATCCGGATGATTTCATCTACCCGCTGTTCGTGCGCTCCGGGCGGGGAGTGAAATCCGAGATCTCCGCCATGCCGGGAAACTACCATTTCTCGGTCGACCGCTTGGTCCAGGAAGTGGGCGAAGCGATCGAGGACGGCGTCCGAGCGGTGATCCTGTTCGGCATACCGGACCACAAGGACGCCGTGGGGACCGCGGCGTACGACGACGGCGCCCCGGTGCAGTCCGCGGTCCGCGCGCTGCACGAGAGCTACTCCGACCTGACCGTGGTCACCGACGTGTGCCTGTGCGAGTACACGGATCACGGGCACTGCGGCGTCGTGCGCGATGGCGAGGTGGTCAACGACGACACCCTCGAACTGCTGGCCCGGACCGCGGTTTCCCAGGCGCGCGCAGGCGCGAACGTCATCGCGCCTTCGGACATGATGGACGGCCGGGTCGGAGCGATTCGAGAAGCGCTCGACGAGGCGGGCTTCGAGAGCCTGCCGATCCTGTCGTACGCGGCCAAGTACGCGTCGTCGTTCTACGGGCCGTTCCGCGAGGCGGCCGGCTCGGCGCCGCAGTTCGGCGACCGCAAGGCGTATCAGATGGACCCCGCGAACTCCGACGAAGCGCTGCGCGAGGTCGCTCTCGATCTCGAGGAGGGCGCCGACATCGTCATGGTGAAGCCCGCGCTGTCCTACCTCGACGTCATCCGGCGGGTCAAGGACGCGTTCGGGGTCCCGGTGGCGGCGTACAACGTCAGCGGCGAATTCTCCATGGTTGCGGCCGCGGCGGCGAACGGCTGGATCGACCGCGAGCGCATCGTGCTCGAGATCCTCACCTCCATCAAGCGCGCGGGAGCGGACATCATCCTGACGTACCACGCGCGGGAAGCGGCGCGACTCCTGCGATGACGTCCGACCGCACTCGCCGCGGTCCTGGCCGCGGCGCGCCGGGGCTGTTCGAGATCGGGGAGCTGCAGCTCCATGCGACCGCCGAGGCGCGCTTCCGCGCGCTCGCGCGTGTCGCGACGCGCGCGCCGACGGGTCGCGAGACCCGCGCCGACGAGGACCGGGCGACCCTGGCCCAGCTCCGGGCCCGGGCCAAGGTGCTCGCGCCGCGCTTCGACCTGCGCTTCGCGCGCATCGAGGCCGAGCGCGACGGCGTCCACGGGCACTACGGAATCTGCTACGCCGACGGCCTCATCCGGATCCGGCTGCGGCACGCGCTGACCGGCCGGCTGCTCAAGGAATCGAGCCTGGTGGACACGCTGTGCCACGAGCTGGCCCACCTCAGGCACATGGATCACTCGGAGCGTTTCCGCGCGCTGCACCGGACGATTCTCGACGAGGCCCGCGGCCTGGGGTACTACCGGCCCGGTTCCGGAAGGCCGGAGACCGACCGTCCGCGTCAAGGGATGCTGTTCGACGAGTGCGGCGTCGCGTCGCGATCGCGGGGAGGGGATCCGTGAAGAGCGCAAAGGAGTCCGCCGACGACGTCATGGCGAGGCTCTACGAGCAGGCCCGCGCCGTGATCCCCGGCGGGGTCGACAGCCCGGTGCGGGCCTTCCGCGCCGTGGGCGGCACGCCGATCTTCATCGACGGCGCGAGCGGCGCCCGCATTCGAGACGCCGCGGGTCGCGAGTACGTCGACTATCTCGGCTCGTGGGGGCCGATGATCGTCGGCCACTGCCATCCACGAGTCGTCGCCGCGTTGCGGGACCAGGCCGGGCGGGGGACCTCCTTCGGCACCCCGACCGAGCTCGAGACCGAGCTCGCCCGCCGCGTGTGCGGCCGCGTGCCGCGCTGCGACAAGGTGCGGTTCGTCTCCTCGGGGACCGAGGCGACGATGTCCGCAATCCGCCTGGCGCGGGGCGCGACCGGGCGGGACGGGGTCGTCAAGGTCGAAGGTTGTTACCACGGCCACGTCGATTCCCTGCTGGTTCGGGCGGGCTCGGGAGTCATGACCCTGAGCATCCCCGGAACCCCCGGCGTGCCCACGGCACTCGCCGGCCTCACACGCGTCGTGCCGTTCAACGACGTCGACGCCGTCCGGGAGACGCTAGCCGCGAGCCGCGGCGAGATCGCGTGCCTGATCCTCGAGCCCATCGCCGGCAACATGGGCGTCGTGCCGCCGCGGTCCGGCTACCTCGAGGCGCTGCGCGAGATCACCCGCGAGCACGGCGTCGTCCTGATCTTCGACGAGGTCATGACCGGCTTCCGGGTCCATCCCGGCGGCGCGCAGACGCTGTTCGGCGTCACCCCCGACCTGTCGTGCTTCGGGAAGGTCATCGGCGGCGGACTGCCCGTCGGGGCGTACGGCGGCCGCGCCGACCTCATGGACCGCGTCGCGCCCGACGGCCCGGTCTACCAGGCGGGGACGCTGTCCGGAAACCCGCTGGCGATGCGCGCCGGGATCGAGACGCTCGACCTGCTGGCCGCCCCGGGGGTCTACGAGCGGCTCGAGGAGTCGTCGGCGCGGCTGGCCGCGGGGCTCGAGAAGGCGGCGGCCGCCGCCGGCGTGACCGCCTCGCTGAACCGCGTCGGATCGATGCTGACGAGCTTCTTCGCCGCGGGTCCGGTGACCGACTTCGCGTCGGCGAGCCGTTCGGACACCGCGCGCTACGCCCGCTTCTTCCACGGCATGCTGGAGCGCGGCGTGCACCTGGCACCGTCCCAGTTCGAGGCTGCCTTCGTCTCCACCGCTCACTCCGAGGCCGAGATCGATGCTACCCTTGCAGCGGCGAGCGCAGCCCTCGCCGATCTCTAGGAGAGCGAGATGTTGAAGATGCACTTCCACGGTCATTCGTGCTGGGAGTTCACCGACGGCACGCACCGCGTGCTCGTCGACCCGTTCCTGACGGGCAATCCTCTCGCGGACGTCACCGCCGCCTCCTTCGACGGCCTCGACGCGATCGTGATCACGCACGGTCACGGGGACCACATCGGCGACGCCGTGGAGATCGCCAAGAGGACCGGAGCACTGGTCGTCTCGAACTTCGAGATCGTCAACTGGTTCGCGAGCCGGGGCTGCAAGGGACACCCCATGAACATCGGCGGCGGCCGGGAGTTCCCCTTCGGACACGTCAAGTTCACCATCGCCCACCACGGCTCCACCGGTCCCGAGGGCGAGCCCCTCGGCAACCCCATGGGCGTGGTCCTGGGCATCGACGGCAAGAAGATCTACCACGCCGGCGACACCGCGCTGTTCTACGACATGAAGCTGATCGGGGAGATGTACGGCCCGCTGGACGCGGCGCTCCTGCCCATCGGCGACAACTTCACGATGGGCATCGACGACGCGGTCAAGGCGGTCGAGCTGCTCGCGCCGAAGGTCGCGATCCCGATGCACTACAACACGTTCGACGTCATCCGGGTCGACCCGAAGGAGTGGGCGCGCAAGGTCGAGTCCAAAGGCGGGCGGCCCGCCGTGGTCAAGCCCGGCGGAACCTACGAGATCTCGTGAGCGGCGACCGCCGCATCAGGTGTAGACGCGGAGCTTGGTGTAGGCGGGCAGGATCTTCTTCTGCCCATGCGCCGCGAAATCGATGGTCAGCTTGAGGGACGGTCCGGAGCCGACCCGCTCCGTGATGAACCCGCTGCCGAACAGCGGGTGGGTGACGCTCGCGCCCACCGGAAAGCCGTCTCCCGGATCCACCTGCAGGACGGGCCTGCGCGACGTGCCGCGCCCCCGGCCGGCGCGCCCCACCACGCGGGCCGCCGACGACCCACGGTAGGACCCCGTCGCTTCCCAGACCCCGAGGTCCCGGCCGAACTCGGCCGGGTCGGGCCGAATCTCGTCCACCAGATCCGCCGGGATCTCGCTGACGAAGCGCGAGGGCGGATTCTCCACGGGCAGCCCCTGTATCCTGCGGACCGCCGCGTGCGACAGGAGCAAGCGCCGCTTGGCGCGCGTCAGCGCCACGTAGCACAGCCGCCGCTCCTCCTCCATGTCCTCGCGCGACCCCAGCGAGCGGGCGTGAGGAAAGAGGCTCTCCTCGAGCCCGGCGAGGAACACGACCTCGAACTCCAGGCCCTTGGCGCAGTGGATCGTCATCAGCGTCACGCCGGGGCGCGCCCCGACCTCGTCGGCGTCGCTGACCAGGGCCGAGCGGTCGAGGAAGCCCTGCAGCATCGGCTCCTCGGCCTCCTCGTGGTACTCGACCGCGGCCGTGATGAGCGCCTTGACGTTCTCCATGCGCTCGATGCCCTCGCCCGGGAAGGTCTTCTCGAGGTAGCTCTCGTAGCCGACCTCGCGGACCAGCCGGTCGAGCAGGCCGGCGACCGGAGTGGAGTCACGGTCCCGGGACAGGCCGTCCATGATCTCCAGGAACGCGCCGACCATGCGCGCGGACCGCGCCGGCACCAACCCGCCGGTCACCGTCCGCCGCGCGCCCTCGAGCATCGAGATCCCCGAGGCGCGGGCCGTCTCGTCGACGGTGTGGACCGTCATCGCGCCGATGCCGCGCGGCGGGATGTTCACGATCCTCCGGAACGAGACCTCGTCGCCCGGATTGGCGACGAGCTTGAGGTACGCGAGCAGGTCCTTGACCTCCTTGCGGTCGTAGAACTGCACCGAGCCGACGACCTGGTACGGGATCTGGTCGCGGCGGAAGATCTCCTCGAACTGTCGCGACTGGGCGTTGGTTCGATACAGGACCGCCATCTGCTCGTAGGGCACATCGGTGGACGACAGCCGCTCCACGGAGCGCGCGACGCGCTCCGCCTCGGTGCGGTCGGTCAGGGCATGGTGCAGCTCGATCTTCTCGCCGCCCCGAAGCTCGGTCCACAGCGTCTTTCCCTTGCGGTCCTCGTTGTGGGCGATGACCGCGCCCGCGGCGTCGAGGATCACGCTCGTCGAGCGGTAGTTCTGCTCGAGCTTGATGACCCGCGCTCCGGGATGGTCGTGCTCGAATTCGAGGATGTTGCGGATCTCGGCGCCCCGGAAGCGATAGATGCTCTGGTCCTCGTCGCCGACCACGCACACGTTCCCGTGCTTCCCGGACAGCGCTCGCACCAGGAGATACTGCGGCCGGTTGGTGTCCTGGTACTCGTCCACGAGCAGGTGCAGACAGCGGTCGGCGTACCGGTCGGCGACGTCGGGGCGCTCGCGAAACAGGTCGAGCGACCGCACCAGCAGGTCGTCGAAGTCCACGGCGTTGGCTCTCCGCAGGGCGTCCTGGTAGGCGGCGTAGACCCGTGCGGTGCGCTCCGCGTCCGGGGAGAAGGACTTCCTGCGGAGGTCCTCGGGCGATTCCAGCGCGTTCTTGGCGCGGCTGATCCGCGACAGGATCGGGCGGGCCGTGCCGGACGTATCGTCCGCGCCCTCCTCGCGCAGGATCTGCCGCACGACGGAGAGCTGGTCGGAAGTGTCGTAGATGTTGAAGCTGGAGGTGAGCCCGATGCCCGCGCCGTCGCGTCGCAGGATCCTGAGGCACAGCGCGTGGAAGGTGCCGATCCATGCCCCGCCGAGTCGCGTCGGGCCGACGAGCCGGTCGACGCGCTCGCGCATCTCCCCGGCAGCCTTGTTGGTGAAGGTCACGGCGACCAAGCGCCCGGGATCGACTCCGCGCTGCGTGACGAGGTGGGCGATGCGGTGCGTGATGACGCGTGTCTTGCCGGAGCCCGCGCCGGCGAGCACCAGGAGCGGTCCGGTGCCGAACGTCACGGCTTCCCGCTGAGGAGTGTTGAGCGCGTCGAGCAGCGGCGTGGCTCGCGGCGGCGGGACCTCGGCTCGTCCGGCCGGGCCGAGGAACGGCTCGCTTCCGTGCTCGGGTGTAATCACGTCGGCTCCGCTAGAATGGTCGGGTGCGACCCCCGCGAGAAGGTATTCTAGCAGGCCGAAAGCCGAAGGTGACGACATGATCGCTCATCGCCGCTTCGTGATCGCAACGGCGCTCGCGGCCACCGTCGCGACGCTGCTGGCGCTCGCCGCGGCGCCGCCGGCGCGAGCCCAGGCCGCGACCATCGCGGGCTACTGGGAGGGGACC
>Ga0302046_10000403_pt1 | contig 44436 bp, 39 predicted proteins | sample RVTome_11_FD_200261 | JGI IMG/M metagenome (GOLD analysis project Ga0302046, IMG submission 200261) | Soil microbial communities from uranium-contaminated site in the Upper Colorado River Basin, Wyoming, United States - RVT147D111 (version 2) ...
CGTTCCGGCGCTTCCTCCAGGAGCACCCGGACAACGACCACGCCGACAACGCCCAGTACTGGATCGGCGAGGCGCGCTACGCCCGCGACGACCTGCGCGGCGCGCTCGCCGCCTTCCGCGAGACCGTCGCGCACCATCCCCACGGCAACAAGGTGCCCGACGCCCTGCTCAAGGCCGGCCAGTGCCTGGAGAAGCTCGGAGACCGCGAGGGCGCCCGCGAGACCTACCGCGAGCTGGCGCGCCGCTTCCCCGAGAGCGCGGCCGCGGTGGTGGCCGAAGAGAGGCTGGCCGGCGGCTGAGTTGCCTTGCGGCGGGGCGATAAGTTAAAGTACCACTTGAAGCTTCGGCCGACAAACCCCGAGCCGGAAAAACTTGACACCGGCCCGTGGTGGGTGTACGTTTTATAGCGAACTCACTATAGGCAGTCCGGTCCGGCGAACGCTCGAACCAGGTCCTCGGGGAGGTCCGTGATGAATGCACGCGCAGCCACCACCCTCTTCGCGGCGGCGGTCGTGGTGACCGCGGCCGCTGCCGTGGGCGCAGCCGAGACCCCGCCCCGCGACCTCCACCTGGTCGGCGACCACTGGACCGCCTGGGACCCGCCGGCCGAGTTCCCGCCCGGCGCCGAGGTCTACACCATCGAGCGCGGCGACACGCTGTGGGACCTCGCAGCCGAGTTCTACGGCGACCCCTACCTGTGGCCGCAGCTCTGGGAACAGAACCGCTACATCCTCGACGCGCACTGGATCTACCCTGGCGACCCGCTGCTGCTCGGCGTCGAGGTCGAGGCGGCGACCACCCTCGCCGACGGCTCGCTCGCCGGCGAAGGCGAGCTGGTCGGCGACGGCATGGAGGACGGCCGGGGTCCGCGCTACCTGAGCGCCGCCGAGGCCGCGGGACCCCCGGGGCCGCTGGGCGCCGAGAGCGACATCTACTGCAGCGGCTTCATCGGCGAGCTGGACGAGGCGTTCCCGTACCGGATCGTCGCCTCGGAGTGGGAGGCGGCGACCCCGGAGCTGGCGAGCCTGGGCGGCACCGCCCGGCTCAGCTACAGCGGCAAATGGGGCGGCGACACGCTCAAGTACGGGCTGATGACCGGAGACATCGTCTATCTCGACGGCGGCTACGAGGCGGGGCTCGCCGCCGGCCAGCTCCTGACCGCGCTCGCCGCCGGCCCCAAGGTGCACCATCCGGTGGAAAACTACGTCTTCGGCCGCCACTACCGCTACCTCGGCCGGGTCCGGGTGCTCTCGGTCCAGCCCGAGACCGCGATCGCGGAGATCGTCCACACCTGCGACCCGGTCACGGTCGGCGCGCTGCTCCAGCCGTTCGTCCCCGAGCCGGTGCCGCTCGGCCGGCGCACCGGCATGAAGCCGGTCAACCTGCCGCCGGCGCCCGAGGAGCTGATCGACGCGCCGGTGATCCTGAGCGGCGAGGACGGCATCATCACCCTGGCCGCGGACAGCGTGGTCTACATCGACCGCGGCGACGACGGCGACCTGGTGCCGGGCGACGTCTACACCATCTACCGCCTCAACCGCGGCGAGCTGCCGCCGGTGCTCCTCGGAGAGCTGGCCGTGCTCTCGGTGCACCCGCGCTCGTCGGTAGGCCGCATCCTCCGCTCCCGCCACACCATCTATCCCGGCGACCGGCTCGAGTTGAAATAGCCGCACCGGACTGAAATCGCCCTACGCGGGGAGGGCCGAAGAGGGCCCGCCGGACGCGCGGACGCCGCCGTGGCGCGTCCGGGCGTCAGGTTGACCCGTCCGGGGCCTGTGCTATGCTCGCCTCTTCCCGACCGGACCGAAATCGTGAAAGAGCTGAAAAAAGAGCCGAATCTGAACGGCCGCCTGACCCAGATCGTCGACGAGCTGGTGCGCCGCGGCCTCACCCTCACGCAGGCGCGGCGGGAATTCGAGCGCCAGTTCATCGTCGCCGCGCTCCGCTCCAACGGCGGCAATCTTTGCCGCTCCGCGCGCAGCCTGGGCGTCCACCGCAACACCCTGCGCAACAAGGTCTCCGACCTCGGGATCGCCCCCGACGACGCCAAGACGTCGACGCGGCGGCGTACGCGCGCGCGCGACGCCCGCGCCTGAGCCGCCGGTCCGCCGGCGCGATCTGCTGGCACGCATCCTGCAAGGTCTTTCGGGCGACTACGAACCCTCCGCGAACCTGGTCTCGGGAAGGGTGTGCTTTGTTTGCGATGAACGAGCGAGCGCACCGCCGGACGCGAACCGCGCCCACGCCCTTCGTGGGCCTGGCCACCGTGCTGTTTCTGGTGCTGTCGCTCAACTCGGCGCCGTCGGTGCCCTCGGTGCCCGACCCGCTCGGCGATGTCGAGATCCCCAGCCCCGAGGAGGTGCGCGCCCTCGAGGAGCTGGCGGACTGGCTGCTCGGCGACGAGCGCGGGCTGGAGGCGATGAGCCCGCGCACGCTGACCGCCGCGATCCGCGAGCGGCCGCGCACGTTCGAGATCTTCCGTAGCTACAACCCGGTCGAGGCACGGCGGCGGTACGTCGTCGGCCTGCCCTACGGCGAGCAGATCTTCACCGCCGCCCGCCGCCACGGCCTCGACAGCCTGCTGGTGGCCTCCCTGGTCGAGGCCGAGTCGAGCTTCCTGCCGCGGGCGGTATCGCCCCAGGGGGCGGTGGGGCTGATGCAGGTGATGCCGGCGACCGGCCGGCAGCTCGGACCGGGCGGCGCGCTCGACCTCGGCGACCCGACGGTCAACCTCGACGTCGGCGTCCGCTACCTGCGCGACCTGCTGACCGACTTCGACGGCGACCTCGAACTGGCGCTCGCCGCCTACAACGCAGGGCCGGCGGCGGTCGAGCGTTTCGGCGGCGTGCCGCCGTACCGCGAGACCCGGGCCTACCTGACGCGCGTGCTCTCGACCTACGTCGAGCACCACCGCCGCGTCTGGGAGGAGTCGGGCGCGGACGAGCTGTTCGAGCTTCGGTAACGCGTTAGGACTGCAAGGACCGGCCGGGAGCGTGGGCGTCCCTCCCGGGCACCGGTGCTCGCTCTCGATCGGGGCGATGGGCATGGCTCGCACCTGCGCTTCGCATCGCCCGCCACCGGGTTGCCTTCTGGGAGAGCTTGCCGTGGGCTCGCTGAGAGCTGCCCGGGAGGGACGCCCACGCTCCCGGCCTCCTAGCCGAGGGGCAACTCGTCCGCGAGATGAGGGTAGGGAGTGGGGTCAGGAGGCGGCGCGGTCGTCGGCCTCGCGGCCCTCTTCGGCGCTCGGGGGCGAGTCGGTGCCGTCCTTGATCCCGCGCCGGAAGTTGCGGATCCCCTCACCCAGACCGCGGCCGATCTGAGGCAGCTTGGCGGCGCCGAACAGCAGCACGAGGATGAGCAGGATCACCAGGAGCTCGGTCATCGACGGCATCGTAATAGCGATTGGGGCCATGGCGTGCGCTCCGATCAGGGTGCCGCCGGAGCACGGGATGGTGCCTGCGACGGCGAATCGGAGATTAGTTTAGCAGATCGCCCGCCGCCACCGTCGCGCGGCGTCCGGCGCCACCGCGGCGGTCTCCGGCGCCGCCGCCAGGTGGACCAGCGCGCGGGAAAGCGTCGGGGCGATCAGCGGCAGGTGGCGGCGCCGGCCGCGGCGAGCGAAGGCGGCGTAGGTGCCGACGGCCTTGAGCGTTCGCTGGGCGGCGGCGCGGTGATAAGCGAGTCGCGCCGCCGGATCGGGCGCGTGCTCGGCGAGCAGCGCCCGTTCGGCCTCCGGCGGCGGGAACAGGCTGTCGTTGAGCAGCGAGGCGAGGTCGTAGAGCGGCGGCCCGAGGCGCAGGTCCTGGTGGTCGAGGAGCCCGACCTCCGACGCCCCCAACGGCACTAGGTTGCGCACCATCAGGTCGCGGTGGCAGGGCGCCGACGGCGCCTCTCCGAGCGCCGCGCAGAGGGCGTCGAGCGCCGCCGCGAGCCGGCCGCCGAAGCCGTCGCCGGCGACCAGCCCGCGCGGCTCTAGGAACGCCTCCCAGGTGCGCCCCAGCTCGTGCCGCAACAGGGCGGCGGCGAGCGTCGGCGAGAGCGCCGCCACCGCGCCAGCGGGCAGGGCGGCGATCCGCCGCGCCGCCCGCGCCGCGGCCTCGAAGTAGGGCGCGACCTCGGGCCACGGGCGGCGGCGCAGGTCGTAGACGGTCTCCCGGCCCAGGTCCTCGACCACCATCCGGCCGCGCGCGCAGTCGCGGGCGAGCACCGCCGGCACCCGCACGCCGGCACCGGCGAGCAGCTCGCCGCTGGCGAGGAAGCGGCGGCACGCCGTGCGCTCGGCGGGCGGGTAGAGGGCGAGCACCGCACTGCCCCCGGCGGCGAGCCGCAGCCGCCAGTAGCGGCGCGCGCCGACATCGCCGGCGAGCGGCGTCGAGGAGCGCGCCGCGAGGCCGCGGGCGGCGAGCCAGGCCGTGGCGCCGGCGGGCATCCGGGGGCGTGGGCGGGGCTCGCGGGCGGGGTGGTTCACCGGGATTCGGCCCGCACGCTACCACGCCGCGCGGCACCCACCGGGGCCGCCGGAGGGACATGCCGCCGGCCACCGGGCGGTGCCTCGCTGGCGTTTGACACCCCCGGGAGCCGAAGGGATAATCCGGTCCACCGCACGGCTTGGCGTACCGGGATGGGCGCACCGACGACGGCAGGAGCCGGGCGTTGCGGCAGGAGATCATGAAGCTCGACCAGGGGATGCACCGCATGTTGCGCGACTTCGGCCGCGCCCTGTCGGAGGCGATCTCCGAGTCGAGCGAGGCGAGCGAGAAGCTGCGCGAGATCCGCGATCGAGGCTACTCGCTCTACCTGCTGCTCGACGGCGCCCGGTCGGAGCGGCTGACCGCCGACGCCCCGTCCTCCGACGCTCCGAAGCCGCGCGTTCCCCGCGCGCCGCGGCGCCCGCGCCCGGCCGAGCCCGAGTTTCGGATCAACGGCGACGACCTCTCCTTCCTGCGCTCGGTCGGTATCGACCCCACCCGCCGACTCCGCGGCCGGCGCGGCTGACCGCCACCCCCCCGGGCCGGTCGGAGGAGGGCCGACCGACCCCGCCCACCCTCTCCGCTGTTGGGGATCTTGCGCCGCTCACCCGTGCCAGATGAGAGGGCGCCCTCCGCCTGTCCCTGTTTGCCCGCCCACCCGCTGTTGCGGTAGTGCCCCCCGGCGGGAATCCGCCGGTGGGTCGCCTGCGTTCGTCTCCATCGAACCGCCCTAGCCCCGGCCGAGCGCGGGAACCCCACGATGGACGCCACCGCCACCCCTGCCGTTGACCGCATCGGCATCGCCGACTTGCGGCCCGACCTGCTCGGGATGACCCGCGGGCGGCTGGCCAAGGCGCTGGCGCCGTGGATCGACCGGCCGTACCGGGCCGGCCAGGTCTACGACGCGCTGCACCGGAGAGGGGTGGCCGAGTTCGGGGCGATCACCGGCTTGTCGCGGGAGTTGCGGGCCCGACTCGGGGAGCGCTTCCGGATCGAGCGGCCGGAATTGGTCGAGCGGCGGCCGGCGCCGGACGGCACGGTCAAGCACCTGCTGCGGCTGGCCGACGACGCGACGGTGGAGGCTGTCGACATCCTCGACGACCGCGGCCGCCACACCCTGTGCCTCTCGAGCCAGGCCGGCTGCGCGCTCGCCTGCGCGTTTTGCGTCACCGGCTACTGGGGCGCCGGGCGCAACCTCTCGGCCGGCGAGATCGTCGGCCAGGTGCTGGCGCTGCGCGCGGCCGGCGGCCTGCCCGAGGCGGTCAACCTGGTGTTCATGGGGATGGGCGAGCCGCTGCTCAACCTCGACGCGCTCGAGCCGGCGTTCGAGATCCTCTCCGAGAGCGCGTCGCCGCGACGGATCACGGTCTCGACCGCCGGCGTGGTGCCCGGCATCGAGGCGCTCGCGCGCTGGCCGAAGCGCCCCAACCTGGCGGTCTCGCTGCACGCCGCCGACGACGCGCTGCGCAGCCGGATCATGCCGATCAACCGCACCTGGCCGCTCGTCGAGCTGATGGCGGCGCTGCGCGCCTACCCGCTCGAGCGCGGCCGGCGGCTGACCTTCGAGTACATCCTGATCCGCGGCCTCAACGACGGCCCCACCCACGCCGACGCCCTCGCCCGGCTGCTCGCCGGCCTAAGCGCCAAGGTCAACCTGATCCCGATCAACCCCGACCCGGTGCTCGGCGATCGCATGGTGCCGCCGGACGCCGCGGCGGTCGACGCCTTCCACTGCCGCCTCAAGCGCCACGGCCTCGTCTCGACCGTCCGCCGCCCCCGCGGCCTCGAGGCCTCCGCCGCCTGCGGCCAGCTCCGCGCCTTCGGCCGCCGGCCCCGCGGGCACGCGGGGCGGAATCTCGGCAAGGGCTACGCCGGACGCGCGTGAACCACCGCGGCGCAGCGCCGTGCGGACTGCAGGGTCCACACCTGCTGGCCGGATACTGGGTGTGGCGTGGGCGGGCCGGCGGGGCGGAGGTGCGCTTCGTGGGGCGGCGAGTGGAGGGTGCTGACGAGGACCCGCAACACGAGCAGGTCCTGCGCACCGTGGGGGCGGAGATGCCGGTGGCGTGGGCCGACCAGGTCCACTCCGTGGAGGTGCTGGCGGCGCGGCGGGGGCGCTGCGGAGAAGGAGACGCGCTGGTCGGCGGCGAGCAAGGGCTGGCGCTGTCGGTGGTGACCGCGGACTGCGTGCCGGTGATGATCGCCGCCGGCACCCGGGTCGCGGCCATCCACGCCGGCTGGCGCGGCGTCGCCGGAGAGATCGTCCCGGCCGCCATTGCCCGCCTGGTCGCCGAGGCCGAGGCGGCGGGGCAGATCGCCGATCCCGCCACCTGGTCGGCCTGGATCGGCCCCGCGATCGGCCCCTGCTGCTACCAGGTCGGCCCCGACGTCGCCGACCGCGTCGCCGCCGCCAGCACCCCGGAGGCCGTCGTCCCCCGCCCCGGCCGCCCCCACCTCGACCTCCCGGTCGCGGTCCTCGCCCAACTCGTCCGCGCCGGCCTCGGCACCGTCCGCCCCCTCCTCTGGTGCACCCGCTGCACCCCCGACCGCCTCCACAGCTACCGCCGCGAAGGCCCCACTACCGGCCGCAACCTCGCCTTCATCTGGCGCCCTCGAGCGGTGGGTTAGACTGCGCCCCCGGGACCCCCCGGCGTGATCCAGTTCTTCAACGTCTCCAAGCTCTACCCCGGCGGCCAGACCGCGCTCGCCGACGTCAGCTTCGAGATCCCGCGCGGCCAGTTCGTCTTCCTCACCGGCCCCTCCGGCGCCGGCAAGACCACTCTGCTCAAGCTGATCTTCCGCGAAGAGGTCCCGAGCGAAGGCCAGATCGTGGTCAACGGCCGCAACGTCTCCTCCATCCCCCGGCGCAAGATCCCCTACCTGCGGCGCACCCTCGGCATCGTCTTCCAGGACTTCCGGCTGATCCCGCGCAAGACCGTGTTCGAGAACGTCACCTACCTGCCCCGGATCCTCGGCCGCGACGGCAAGACCCAGAAGCGGATGGCCTACCAGGCGCTGCGCCGGGTCGGGCTCGCCCACCGCCTCAACGCCTTCCCGCTCGAGTTGTCGGGCGGCGAGCAGCAGCGCGTGGCGCTGGCGCGGGCGCTGATCAACGAGCCCGAGATCCTGATCGCCGACGAGCCGACCGGCAACCTGGATCCCGAGCTGTCGGCCGAGATCCTGCGCCTGTTCCTCGAGATCAACCTGCGCGGCACCACGCTCCTGATCGCGACCCACGACCGCGAGACCATCCGTCGGGTCGGCCGCCGGGTCCTCACGCTCGACGCCGGCAGGCTGACCGGGGACGAGGAGCTGGAGGGGACCGACCCGCCGGCCGTGCACGCCGCGCGCCCGCTGTTCGAGGACGAGGACGGCCTCGATTCCGGGGATCGCGGGGACGAGACGGCGGCCGGGGCGGACGATCCCGGTGCAGATCCGGGAGTCGCCGTCGCCGCCGGGGGGGAACCGCCGTGACCCTGCGCCGAGCGCTGGTCTACTTCCTGCGCGAAGCCGCGGTCAGCCTGGTCCGGAGCTGGAAGGTCAGCCTGCTCGCGGTGCTGACCATCGCGGTCAGCCTGCTCATCGGCGGCGCCTTCCTGCTGCTCGCCGCCAACCTCTCGGCGGTGGTCGAGCGCTGGCGCGAGGAGGCCCGGGTGGTGCTCTACCTCGAGCCGGACAGTTTGACCGCCGAGCGCGCCGCCCTGGCACGGGAGATCGCCGCGGCGCCGTGGGTCACCGCGGTCGAGGAGGTGGGCCCCGACGAGGCCGCCGAGCGCTTCCGGACCGCCTTCCCCAGCCTCGCCGACCTGGTCGACGGCGGCGACCACCCGCTGCCGCCGTCGGTCGCCATCGCCTTCGACCCGGCGGCTGCCGGGAGCGCGCGCTTCGAGGCCTGGCTCGCCGATCTCGGCGAGCGCCCCGAGGTCGACCTGGTCGACGACGACCGCGACTGGTTGCGCCGGCTCGGCGCCCTGGTCACGCTGGTGCGCGGGCTCGGGCTGGCCCTGTCGGCGGTGCTGCTGGCGGCGGCGGTGTTCACGATCTCCGCGGTGATCCGGCTCACCGCCTACCTGTACCAGGAGGAGATCGCGGTGATGCGCCTGGTCGGCGCCACCGAGTTCTACATCCGCGGCCCGTTCTACGCCGAGGGGGTGCTGCAGGGGCTGATCGGCGGCCTCGCCGCCGTCGGAGGCCTGTGGCTCGCCTGGACCGCGACCGCCCGCCGCTCCGCCGGCACCTTGCTCGGAGCCGTGCTGGCGCCCGAGTTCCTCGGCTGGCGGACGGTCGTCCTGCTCGTGCTCCTCGGCGCCGGCGCCGGCCTCACCGGCGCGGTGCTCTCTCTGAGGCGGGAGCGGCTGGGCGCCGCGTAGGAGGGGCGGGGGGCAGGTCCGGGCGGAGGAGCGCCGCCCCGGGGACGCCAGACGCCGCGCTCAACGAGACGTTGCGGAAGAGCGAGGCGGGAGTGCGCGGCGGCTGACGAGCGGGGCGCCAACCGCCAGTCGCACCCTAGAAGCGCACCGCGTGCCCCGGGGGCGGCGCTCCTCCGCCCGGACCGGGGTGCTAGCGGTGGTGGTGCGAGGAGGGGGGCCCGGAAGCCCCCCTCCAACAAGGCCTAGCTACCGCCGATGGTCAACCTGATGACCGCACGCCGGTTCTGGGCGCGGCCGGCGGCCGTCGAGTTGTCACCGACCGGATCGGCCGACCCGCGGCCTTCGACGGTGATCAGGCTCGGGTCGATGCCGTGCCGAGTCACCAGGTACTCCTTGACCGCATCGGCCCGGCGCTGGCTGATCCGCTGGTTGGCGGCGTCGCTGCCGGTCGAGTCGGTGTAGCCGATCACCAGCGCCCGCGCGTCGGACTCGTCCTTCATCCGCAGCGCCACCTCGTCGAGCGTCGCCTTGCACCGGTTGTCCACCCGCATGGAGCCGGAGGCGAAGAGGCAGACCTCCTCGATCACCTCGGGCGGCGGTGGTGGCGGTGGTGGTGGCGGTGGTGGCGGCGGCGGTGGTGGCGGTGGCGGCGGCGGCGGCGGCGGCGGCGGTGGCGGCGGCGGCGGTGGCGGTTCCGGCCGGCGCGGGAAGAAGGTCAGCCCGAGGAGCCCACCGATCGGGCAGTGCTCGTCGGTGTCGGAGAGCTGCAGCAGGTCGGTGCGCAGCGCGAAGTTGAACGCCCACTCGCGGGTGGCGCCGAACCACAGGCGGCCGCCGGTCGCGAGATCGACGCTCTCCTCGAACAGCGCCTCGTCGCTGTCGGTCGGCAAGGTCGCCGCCACCTCGGTGATCCAGTCGAGGTCGTCGGAGACCCGGCCGGCGTAGCCGAGGCCGGCGAGCGCCTCGTCGGACAGCTCGAGGTCGTCGACGTCGCCGGGTGAGCGGTAGCCGAGGTTGAACACCCAATTGCCCCGGCTCCAGTCGAGGCCGGCGCCGAACCCGGTGTCGCCGCCCAGCACCTCCTCGTCGCCGGTCGGCAGCTCGACGAAGGCGTTGATGGCGAAGGCGTCCGAGCCGTCCGGCTCGCCGGTGACACGCCATTTGCCGCCCAGCCGGGCGTTGCCGAAGCCGCTCTCCGAGTCGCTGGACTCGCCCGGGAAGTCCGGGTCGAGGTCCTCGTAGGGCACCGCCAGCGTTACCTCGAAGGCGTCGGTGACGCCGTAGCCGACGCTGGCGCTCAGCCGGTTCCAGTCGAGGTCGGCGCGGTCGTCGAACTCGAAGACCCGGTCCCAGTTGTTGTAATAGATGCCGAACGACCAGTTTCCCTGCGGGATCGTGTGCCCCGAGAACAGGGTGTAGAGACCGGTCTCACCGGTCGTGGTCGGCGCGTTGGCCCGCTCGTCGGCGGGGGCTGCGGCGGGGACGGCCGCGACCAGCGCGACCGCGATCAGGACTCTTTTCCATTGCATCGGGTATCTCCTCCTCCTCCGCGGTCCCTGGCGGAGGCTCTCCCCCCGCGCGGAAATGGCCGCTGGACGCATGAAAAATGTAGCACAAACCGTGCCGCTCCGGGAGGCGCGGATACCTGGACCTCAGTGGTAGGTCTTGATCGACAGCTTGGCTTCGACGTCGGCGTCCCTCTCCAGGGTCTGGGCGACGATGCCGGAGAGGAAGAAGGTGTACTTGCGCAGCCGGAACGAGGCCTGGAAGCCGAGCCCGAGATCGGTGACGTAGGAGTCGGTGTCGGTGTAGATCTCGCGATCGAAGCCGGCGGTGCCGTAGCCGCCGTAGAGCACCCAGTACCACCGGTTCCAGTCGACGCCGAGGGCACGGCGTTGCTCGTCGACGAACCACGGGACGAACAGCTCCCAGGTGGTGTGCAGCTCCTCGGTGCCTCGCCGGGTGTCGTCGAGGCCGCGCAGGCTGTCGCGGCCGTCGAGTCGGAACAGCTCGTCGAGCGGGATCTCGTACTGGAGCGCCTCGGGCAGCTCCTCGGGCTCCTCCGGCCCGTTGTCGGGCAGCACCCGCCGGTTCTTCTGCGGGAAGGTGCCGCCGTGGACGCGCCCGACCAGCGCCGTCTCCCGGGGCAGCTCGAAGCGCTTCAGCGCCTCGGCCTCGACCTTGAGGTACTCGAAATCGCCGCCGGTGAAGTCGAAGCCGTAGGTCAGCGCGGCGGACAGACCGGCGCCGTAGGGCCCGATCGCCCGCAGGGGTGTGAACAGGCGGTCGACGCGCGCTCGGGTCTCGCCAACGATGGCGTTGGAGCGGGTGTCGTCCGGGGTGCCGATCTGGTAGCCGAGGCGGACGAAGGTGTTGGTCTTCTCGTTGTCGAAGCGCAGCTCGTCCTTGTTCGAGACGATGCGGTCGATCTCGGCCAGAAACGTGGTCCGGCGGTGGTAGTCGTGAGGCCACTCGGTCAGGAACAGCAGGCCGCGCACCCGCTCGAACTCGTCGGAGAGCCGCTCGACGCTGCCGAACTCGACCTCGTCGAAGCCGGTGACGTGGTAGGTGCGGTGGTGGCCGTAGACGCGGTAGCGCAGGAAGGCGGTGATGTCGCCGTCGACGAAGTTGTAGCGGACCTGGCCCTGGAAGAAGATCCGCCCGACGAGCTGGCTGGCCCGCAGGTCGAGATCGCCCTCGGGCAGCTCGACGTTGAGGGTGGGAAAGGCCTGGTCGCCGCGCCGCTCACCGCCGTTGCCGATGTCCTCGTCGGCGTCGCCCGCCGGCTGCTCCCCGGCGGGCGTCGCCGCGGGCTCGACGGGTCCGGCGGGCGGCGGCGGCTCCTGCGCACCGGCGACGGCGGCCGCCGCCGGCAGCATCAGCAGGACCAGGATCGAAGGAAGGCGGCGAGCCGGCACGGCGCGCATTGTACGTGCCCGGCCGACGCCTTGGAACACGGACGCGGACTACGACCCTCCGCCGGGCAGCTCCTTGAGCTCCTCTTCGAGCTTGCGGCGCTCCTCCTCGAGGCGGCGGATCTCCTCGTTCTCGGCCTCGATGCGCTGGTTCTCGGCCGCGATGCGCCTGTTCTCCTCGACCCGCTGGACGGCGCCGGCGTCGCCGGCGTTGCGGTAGGCGAGGACGGCGTCGTCGTAGCTCTTCAGCTTCTCGTTGACGTAGCCGATCTGCGCCCACGCCCGGCGCTTGTCGGCCTCGGTGCCGGCCTTGCCCAGCGCCTGCCGGGCCGCGCTCTCGGCCTGCGGGTACTGCCGCACCTTGTCCGAGGCGAGCGCCTGGGCCAGGTAGTAGTGGGCCAGCCAGTCGTTGCCGTTGCGCGCGGTCGCGCGGTTGAGGGTCTGCACCGCGTCGGAGTACTGCTTGGCCCCGAGCTGTGCCTCGGCTACCAGCAGCAGGTTGTCGTAGGAGCCGTTCGCAGCCGCCACCTTCTGGGCCGCGGCCACCGCCTTGCTGTAGGCGGCCTCCTTGGCGGCCGAGGTCTTCTGCTCCCGGCCGTAGCGGATGAGCGCCTTGGCGTACGCCTGGTGCTTGGCGACGTCACCGGAGGCCAGCCGGGTGGCCTTCTCGAGCGCCGTGACCCCGCCGGCGGTGTCGCCGGCGTTGAACGCGGCGATGCCATAGGCGTACCAGGCGTCGGAGTCGTTGGGCTCGGCCTCCGCCGCCCGCTTCAGCGCCGTCAGCGCGGCGCCGGAGTCGCCGCTGCGCTCGAGCGCGGCGGCGAGGAGCTCGTGGTAGTTGGCCTGCTTGCCCTTGGGCAGCGAGGCGGGGTTGATCTTGCGCAGCATCTGCGCCGCCTCGGAGTAGCGGCCGTTCTGCAGGTAGGCCTGGCCGAGGGCGTACTGGTAGGAGACGTCGTCGGGCTTCAGCTCGTACGCTCGCTTGAGGTGCTCGAGCGCCTCCTTGTTCTTCTTCTGCTGGAGCAGGACCTGCCCGAGCATGAAGTGGCCGCCCGGCCAGTCCGGCTGCTTGGCCACCACCTCCTCGAACTCACGCTCGGCCTCGGCATACTTGCCCGCCTTGAACGCGGCGACGCCAGCCTCCCACTCCGCCTCCACGAGCGTCGCCCCCCCGAGCAGCAGCGCGGCCACGAGGACCGTCACAGCGGTGGTTTTCATCGTTGCTTCTCCTTTCCATGGACCTTCGGACGCCCGCTGAGGAAGCAGATCGTCTCGGTTCCTTTCAAGCACAGCCGTCTGCAAGCGATGTGCCGCGACGACCTCCGCGCGGGATCGTGAAAACGGACCTCGGCGGTGCCTAATTCCGCTCCAGCAGCTCGCGCACCCGGTCGAGGAATGCGCGTGCCGGGTTGGGCCCGAGCGCCGCCGAAACCAGCTTCTCGTCGGCCCGTACCAGATCGAGGACGGCGTCGACCCCGCGCCCGCTCTCCAGCTCCGCCCGGCTCAAGCCGTAGGTCGAGTCCAGCTCGCCGGCGTGGTTGCGGCCGGCGAGCAGCGCCTGCGCCTCGCGGTGGAGCGCCTCGGTCAGCCGCGCCAGCTCGTCGCGGCTCTTGCCCTGGAGCTTCTCGGTCGGCAGCCGGCGTAGGTCCTCCTTGAGCGACACCAGGCCCGAGGTGAGCAGGCCGTAGAGGAGCTTCGAGGTCTCGAAGGCGCTCATCGCCAGGCCGGCGGCGATCTCGTCGATCGAGCGCCGCTCGTCGATCTTGCACACCAGCGACCACTCGCTCGGGGTCAACGACACCGAGGTGGTCGAGGCGTTGTGGGTGAACACCGGCACCAGCCGCGTCGAGGGGATCTTCTTCGACAGCACCTGCCACTCGTCGATGCGGCGGGCCGCCTCCATCAGGAGGTTGGTGTTCGATTTCTTGATCGAGTCCGCGGCGGCCTCGCGGCCTGGCGTGAAGACGAAGTCGCCCTCGGGCCAGACCGCCAGCTCGTAGATCGCCTCCTCACCCTCCAGCTCGCCCACCCGCGCGTGGACGATCCGCCCCTCGCGCAGGAAGATCTCGCCCTCCGGGTAGGCCTCGCGGGCGAGCGCGAACATCCCGGTCTTCCCCGAGACCGAGACGAGCTGGATGATGTCCGGTAGCGGCAGCTCCCTGAGCGACCCCTGGAAGGCCATGGGGGCTTCTGACGCCTTTCTTACTGCAGGGTGAAGTTGACCGTCAGGTTGTAGTAGACGTCGACCGGCTTGCCGTTGAGGGTCGCCGGCTTGAACTTCCACTTCTTGACCGCCTCGGCGGCCGCGCTGTCGAGCCCCATCGGCAGGCCCTTGAGGACCTTGACGTCCTGGACCTCGCCCTGCTTGGTGACGATCGCCTGCACGATCACCACCCCCTGGATGCGCGCCTTGCGCGCGATCTCGGTGTACTGCGGCGGCGGCGCGTACTCCTTGATCGGCGCCTTGACGTCGCCGCCGACCATGATCGGCCCGTCGGGCTCGTCCGGGGGCGGGCCCTCCGGAATGTCGAAGATGATGTCGGTCTCGGGCAGGTCGAGGTCGGGTTCGAGCTCCTCGGGCAGCCGGATCGGTTCCGGCTCGTCCGGCGTCGGGTCCGGGATCGGCACCTTCTTGGCCTTCGGCTTCGGGATCTCCGGCTTCTGCTCCGGCGGCGGCGGCTTGAACCGCACCTGCTGGACGACGTAGACCTTCGGCTTCTCGGCATCGGGGATCGAGAACGGGTTGTCCGGCAAGGTCACCAGCAGCAGCCCGACGTGGAAGACGACCGCGATGCCGACCGCGATCCGCATCGTCTTCTTGTCCTGCTCGTACTCCTGGGCCAGGGTCTCGAGGCCGGCGGTGGCGAAGTCCTCCTGCGGCCTGGCTTCGACCGGCTTCTTCAGTGCGTCTCTGTCGGCCATCGTTCCTCCCGGGCTGCTCTAAAGCCAGAGTGCTAGAACCAGAACGCCTCGATCTCGCGCTGGGTCGGGATCGAGATGTTCTTGACCTCGACCCCCAGCTCCTGGCCCCGCCGCAGCTCGTCGAAGACGTCCACCATGCGGCCGTACGGCGCGTTGGCGTCGGGGCGGATGATCACCGGCTTCATCGGGTTGCGCTCGAGCTTGGGCTCGAGGTAGTCGAGGATCTCGTCGAGCTGCATCGGCTGGCCGTCGACCACCAGGTTGCCGGCCGCCTGGATCTCGACCAGCACCGACTCCTCCTTCTCGACCAGCGGCGGGTTGTCCTCGTCCTTGGGCAGCGCCCAGTCGAGACCGCGGGTGGCGGCGAAGGTGGTGGTGACCATGAAGTAGATGATCAGCAGAAACGCGATGTCCGCCATCGAGGCGGTCGGGATCTCGTCGCTGACCTTCCTGCTGCCGCGGTTCCTGAAGTGCATCAGCCCACGCCTCCTGCCGCGCCGCCCGCCTCTCCGGCTTCGTCCATCGCCTCCGGCCCCGAGAGCAGGAAGATCGTCTCGACCTTGGCCTGCTTGAGGCCGTCGATGACGCGGTCGACGAGTTGGTAGCGGGTGTTGGTGTCGGCCTTGATCACGAACACCTTGGTCGGGTCGCTGGCGACCACCGAGGCGGCGAACGAGACCACGTCCTCCGGACCGGGCACGACGACGCTGATCTCCTCGCCGCTCGACACCCGGATGGTGCCGTCCTCGGTCACCGAGACGTAGGCCGACTTCTTGGGCACCTCGAGGCGGATCTGGCTCTCCGGCAGGGTGAGCTGGGCCTTGTCCACCTCGAAGGTGACGGTGACCATGAAGAAGATGATCAGCAGGAAGGCGATGTCCGCCATCGAGGCGGTGGGGATCGCCGCGTCCTGCCGCTTGGTCTGATGGAGCTTCATCGGTCGGTGACTTCCTCGCTGCTCTGCGTCGCTAGCCCGCGGGCTTGGGCGCCGGCTTGCCGGCCGTCGGCGCGGCCGCCGGCTCCGACGCCGCCTCGACCCGCACGCCGCCGCGCTCCATCTCGCCGAACGTCTCGAGCAGCATGTTGGTCGCCGACTCGATGTCGCGCACGAAGCGGCTGATGCGGGTGGTGAAGTAGTTGTAGGCGATCTGCACCGGAATGGCAATCGCCAGACCGGCGGCGGTGGTGACCAGGGCCTCGGAGATGCCCGCGGCGACCGCGCCCGGGTTCGACAGGCCCTGCTCGGCAAGCGCCTCGAACGACTTGATCATGCCCGACACCGTGCCGAAGAAGCCGAGCAAGGGGGCGACGTTGGCGGTGGTGGCGAGCACGATCAGGCCGCGCTCGAGCCGCCCCATCTCGTAGAGGGCGGCGTTCTCGATCGTCTTCTCGACTTCCTCGCGTGGCTGGCCGTACTTGAGAAGGCCCGCCTTCATGATCGAGGCGACTGGACCGCGGTACTGCTCGCAGATCTTGACCGCCTCCCGCACCGAGCGGTTGACCAGCAGCGCCTTGCGGATCTTGGCCAGGAACTCGTTGACGTTGATCCGGGCCCGCCGCAACGCGATCGCGCGCTCGATGATCACCGCCAGGGCGACGATCGAGAAGGCGAGGAGCACCCACATCACCCAGCCGCCTTCCCTCATGAACTGCATGAACGTTCCGCCGATATCACCCACAGCGATCTCCTCCTCTAGCTTGGTTAGACCCGCCGGCGGCGCGCGGAGTTCCCGGGCTCCGAATTGGAACGCACGACCCCAGTGGGGAGAAACATGCGGCGGATGTTAACACAGCCCGAAAAATAGGGTCAAGGACCGGTCTAATGCACTTAAGTCCAACCCTTGCAGCTACTTGCTGCGACCATGAAGGGCCGAAATTCGGTCTGCCCGCAGGCGCTTGGCGGCGCAGATCGCGACCGCGACGGCATCCGCCGCGTCTGCCCCGAGGGGGTCGCCGTCGAGGGAGAGCAGGAGGCGGACCATCCGCGCCACCTGCTGCTTGCCGGCCCGGCCGTCGCCGGTCACCGCCGACTTGACCTCGGCCGGGCTGTACTCGCGCACCTCGAGGCCGCGGCCGCCGAGCACCGAGAGCAGCGCGCCGCGCGCCTGGGCGAGCACGATCAGCGAGCGCGAGTTGCCGTGGACGCGGTGGTGGAACGGGGTCTCGAGCGCCACCGTCGCCGGCGCCGAGCGCTCGACGAGGGCGGCGAGGCCGCCGGCCAGCCGCGTCAGCCGGTCGGCCAGCGGCGCGGCGCGCGGGCAGGGCAGAACGCCGGCCTCGACCAGGCGGAGCCGCGGGCCGTCCTTGTCGACCAGCCCGTAGCCGGTGCGGATGCTGCCCGGGTCGAGGCCGAGGATGCGCACCCGCGTCTCCGCGCCGGAGCCTCAGGAAGCCTGCGCGGCGAGCACGCCGTCGCCCGCTTCGACGGTGTCCAGGTTGGTCCAGACGTTCTGGACGTCGTCGTACTCCTCGACCGCCTCGATCAGCCGCAGCGCCTTGGCCTCCTGGCCGGCGTCGCCGGCGGCGATCCAGCTCTGCGGGATCATCGCGAGCTGCGCGACCTCGAGCGGCACCCCGCGTGTCTCCAGCGCCTCGCGCACCCGGGCGTAGTCCTCGACCGCGGTGTGCAGCTCGTAGCTGTCGTCCTCGATCGAGAGGTCGTCGACCCCCAGGTCGACCGCCAGCTCCATCACCGCCTCCTCGTCGAGCGCCGAGCGCTCGAGGACGAACAGCCCGCGGCGCTCGAACATCCAGGCCACGCAGCCGCTCTCGCCGAGGTTGCCGCCGTGCTTGGAGAAGATGTGGCGCAGCTCGGCGACCGTGCGGTTGCGGTTGTCGGTCATCGCCTCGACCAGCACCGCCACCCCGCCCGCGGCGTAGCCCTCGTAGGCGACCTCCTCGTAGGACTCACCCTCGAGCTCGCCGGCGCCTTTCTGGATCGCGCGGTCGATGGTGTCGTTGGGCACGTTGGCGGCGCGCGCGTCCTGGATCGCGCTACGCAGGCGCGCGTTGCCCTCGGGGTCGCCGCCGCCGAGCCGCGCCGCGACCGTCACCTCGCGCACGAGCCGGGTCCACAGCCGCCCCCGCTTGGCGTCGATCGCCGCTTTCTTGTGCTTGATCTGGGCCCACTTGCTGTGACCGGCCATCGCTACGATCCTCCCGCCGTCAGTCTAGCAGCACCGCCGGCCGCCCGGACCCGGAGCGCGGCGCCGGGCGGCGGCCGAGGCGTACGTCTGCCGGAGCGCGAAATCCCCTGAGATCAACCGCTTCGGCGTTTGACTCCGCCGGGCGGCGGTGCTAGAAAGAACGCTCCCCATCGGGACGTGATCGCCGGCGAATGGGCGGCTGGAGAACAACGATGTCCCTGATCCTGGTCGTCGAGGCGGAAGGCCGCTACGTGGAGCGGATCCGCGACGCCCTGACCTCGGAAGGATGGCGCACCCGCGCCGTCGGCCGGCGCTCCGAGGCGCTCCAGGCCGCCGCCTCCGAGGCGCCCAACCTGGTGCTGGTGTCGACCGGCGTCGAGGGCGCCTCGGCGCTGATCGACGCCTTCGCCCGCCGCAACGGCGGTCCCGGCGTGGTCGCGGTGATCGAGGAGGCCGCCGCCGGCGGCGCCTCGGCCGAAGGGATGGGGGCCGACGACCTGCTGACCAAGCCGTTCACCGACCAGGACCTGCGGCTGACCGTGCGCCGCGGACTGGCCGCCGCGACCAAGCCGGCGCCGCCGCGGTCCCCCGCCGGCGCCGGCGACGGCAAGCTGACCTCGGCCGAGATCTTCGGCGACCTGGTCGCGGAGGTCGAGGGCGAGCTGGCGCGCGCCGAGGCGGAAGGCCAGGCCACCGTCGGCGCGCCCCCGGCGGCCGGGCGCGGCCTGCGCTTCGAGGGCGCGCCGACGATCCCGATCCCGATCACCCGCGGCCCGCTCGGCGGCGGGCAGGGGGACTCCGCGGCGAGCGGCGCGGCCGCGCTCGGCGCGGCGGCGACGCCGGCCCCGGCGGCCGGCGCCCGGCGCGACGACGACGACGAGATGGCGCGGCGGCTCGAGCAGACCTTGTCCGGGGTGCTCGACCGCCCGCGCTCGCCGGCGGCGGGCACCGGCCGGCGCGCCGAGCCGGCGGCGCGGCCCGCGGCCGGGCCGGCGGCTCCGGCTGCGTCCCGGCCGGCGGCGTCTCTCCCGGCGGCGTCCCGACCGGAGTCACGCCGGCAGGCGGCCGCCTCCACCGGCGCGGCGGCGACCGCGGCCGGCGTCCGGGCGCCGCGCGAACGGCGCGCCGGCGACGACATCGACGCCCTGCTCAGCGACACCCTCGACGGCCTCGACCTCGAGAGCCGCAGACCGCGCCGGCGGCCGCCCCCGCCGCGCCCGGAGCCGGTCGCGGAGGACCCGCTCGCCGGGCTCGACCTCTCCGGGCTCGAGGAGCTGGCGCGCCCCCGCCGGCCCCCGGCGCCGGTCGAGCAGACGCCGGCGGCTCCCGCGCCGGCCGAAGAGCCGCAGGAGCTGGACCTGGAGTTCGCCCAGGAGGAACTCGCGGCGCCGGCCGAGCCCCCGCCAACGGCCGCGCCGCCTCCCCCCGAGGTGCTCCCGACGCCCGCGGCGGCCGCCGAGCCGGCGCCCGCGCCGGCCGCCCCGGCGTACGCGGTCAGCCCCGAGCAGGGCGAGCGCTTCGGCCAGTACACCCTGCTCGAGCGCATCGCGGTCGGCGGCATGGCCGAGGTCTGGAAGGCGCGGATGCGTGGGGTCGAGGGCTTCCAGAAGACCGTCGCGATCAAGAAGATCCTGCCCCACCTCACCGACAACGCCGAGTTCGTGTCGATGTTCATCGACGAGGCGAAGCTGGCGGCCCAGCTCAGCCACCCGAACATCATCCACATCTACGACCTGGGCAAGATCGGCGAGTCGTACTACATCGCGATGGAGTACGTCGAGGGGCGCAACCTGCGCAACCTCCTCGACTCCGCGCGCAAGCGCGAGCGGCCGATGCCCCACGGGCTGGCGCTGCTGATCGCCGCCCGCCTCGCCAGCGCGCTCGACTACGCCCACCGCAAGCGCGACTTCGACAACCGCGAGCTGGGCCTGGTCCACCGCGACGTCTCGCCCCAGAACGTGCTGATCAGCTTCGAGGGCGACATCAAGCTGTGCGACTTCGGCATCGCCAAGGCGGTGGCCAAGGCGAGCCACACTCAGATGGGCGCCCTCAAGGGCAAGCTCCAGTACATGTCGCCGGAGCAGGCGTGGGGGCGGACGGTCGACGCCCGCTCGGACATCTTCTCGCTCGGATCGCTCTTGTTCGAGATGCTGACCGGGCGGCGCCTGTTCTCGGGCGACAGCGAGATCTCGGTGCTCGAGGCGGTCCGCGAGTGCGACGTCGAGGAGCCCCGGGCGCTCGAGCCGTCGATCCCCGGCGGCGCCAACGACCTGGTGATGAAGGCGCTGGCCAAGGAGCCGGACCAGCGCTTCGAAAGCGCCGGCGACTTCCAGAACACGCTCGAGAAGCTCCTCTACACCTTGAAGCCGACCCCCGGCCCGGCCGACCTCACCGCCTACCTCGAGGAGCTGTCGGGCGCCCGCCCGCCGGCGCCGGCCCCGGTCTGGACCGCGCTGGAGGAAGGAGAGGAACCGGCGGCGGCGGAATCCGCGGCGCTCGCCGCCGAGCCGGAGCCGGAGGAAGAGGTCCCGGCCGCGGCCGAACCGGCCCCGGGACGGGCGGCCGGCGCCTCGCCCCCTCCGGCGACCGCGGCGACCCCCGACAGCAAGCCGGTCACGGGCGTGGAGCGCCCGGCCGCCGCCGCGGCCGCCGCCGGGCCCGCGGTGGTCGCCCCGGCCGCCGGCCGGCGGCCGGGCGTCGAGGAGGGAACGGGCCCGGGCCGCTGGCTGCTGATCGCGGCGATCGTCGTCGCGGTGGCGCTCGGCCTGGTCGCCTTCTTCGTCCTCCGCCCCGGCCTCGGCTCCCCCGATGTCGCGCCCCCCGTCGAGGCACCGGCCGAACCGCCGGCCGAGGAGGCGGCGCCGCCGCTGCTCGAGGACGCCCTGCAGGAGGGCGCGGACGCGGCCGGCGCCGGGGGCGAGGCCGGGACGGCAGATCCCTCGGCGGGCGATGCCGGGACCCCGGCCGGGGCCGCCGCCGGGGGGCCGGAACGGCCGGCGCCGGGCGCCGACCCCGCGGAGCTGGAGGAGCTGGTCGAGGAGCGCCTGGCCGCCCGCGAGGAGGCGATCCGCACCGAGCGCGAGGCCGAGCTGCGCCGGCTCGAGCAGGAGCTGGAAGCGAGGCGCCGCGACGCCGAAACCGCCGAGGCCGAGCCCCCGGCGTCCGAGGCCCGGCCCGAGGACTCCACCGAGCCCGCACCGCCGTCGCCGGCGGGCGCGGCCACGGCCGCCGCCGCCGGCCCGGGAGCGCGCGAGGAGCGGGCGGCGGGCGGCGAACCGCCGGCCGCGGCCCCCACGCCGCTCCTCCCGACCGAGCCCGCCGAACGGACCGCAGGCGGCGAGCCGGCGCCGTTGACGAGCGCGCCGGCCGCGGCCGCGCCCGACCGGCCACCCGAACCCGCGGCCGGCCTCCCGGCCACCGGCCTCCCCCGCCCGGTCCAGCAGCCCCCCGTCCAGCAGCCGCCCCCCGCGACCGCCCGCAGCGAGCCCGAACCGCCCCCCCGGGTGCGGGTCGGCGACCTGGTCGAGCCCGGCCCCGGAGTGGTGCCGCCGAAGCTTGTCAGCATCGACAAACCGGAGTATCCTCCGATCGCCCGGCGGATGCAGGTCGAGGGTGATGTCCTGCTCTCGTTGTTGGTCGACGAGAACGGCAAGGTCGTCGACCTCCGCGTCATCGAGCGCGTGCGCCAGGCCGTCGGCATCAACGAAGCGGCGGTCCACGCCGGCCGCAGTGCCAGGTATCAGCCCGCCACGAAGGACGGTGTGCGGGTGAAGATGTGGACACAACTTCGAGTGCCATTCAGACTCTGAACTCTGATTCTGATCACACTGTTACGCCATACACTGTGACGCGGCGCGCGACGAGCGCCGGAGGCGCGTCGCGGGGCGGGAGAACGGAATGAGCCTGACCGATCAGCAGCGGAACTTTTACGACAACACCCGCCAGGTCACCAAGCAGGAGATCGACGAGCTCGATCGCCAGATCGAGGAAGAGCTGGCCAAGGTCAAGGATCGCCTGGCCGAGCTGCAAGCGGCCAAGAAGGCAGCCCGCCAGATGTACGACGCCGCGTGCCTGCGCCTCGGCGTCGCCAACGAGCTGGAAGACCAGGACGAAGAGGCGGCGGAGGTCTAGCACCCCCGCGCGATGGCCTGGTTCACGAAGAAGAAGAAGGTCCGGCCGGTCCGCTCCGGCCGGCGCAGCCCGGTGCCCGAGGGGCTGTGGGTCAAGTGCGAGGGGTGCAAGGAGGCGATCTACTCCAAGGACCTCGAGGCCAACCTCCGGGTCTGCCACCGCTGCGGCCACCACTTCCGCCTCGACGCCGACACCCGCATCCGCCAGCTCCTCGACGAGGACGAGCCCGAGGAGCTGTTCCACCGCATCGCCCCCACCGACCCGCTCGGCTTCCGCGACACCCAGCGCTACAAGGACCGCCTGAAGAGCTACCAGCAGGCGGTCGGCGAGAAGGACGCGGTGATCGTGGTCGAGGGCCACCTCGACGGCGTCCCGGTGATCCTGGCGGTGATGAAGTACCGCTTCATGGGCGGCTCGATGGGCTCGGTGGTCGGCGAGAAGATCACCCGCGCAGCCGAGCGCGCGCTCGACCGCGAGCGGCCGCTGATCGTGGTCTCGGCCTCCGGCGGCGCGCGCATGCAGGAGGGTGTGCTGTCGCTGATGCAGATGGCGAAGATCTCGGCCGCCCTGGCGCGGCTGCGCGAGGCGCGTGTGCCGTACATCTCGGTCCTGACCGACCCGACCACCGGCGGGGTGACCGCCTCCTTCGCGATGCTCGGGGATCTCAACGTCGCCGAGCCGGGGGCGCTGATCGGGTTCGCCGGACCGCGGGTGATCGAGCAGACGATCCGCGAGAGTCTGCCCGAGGGGTTCCAGCGCAGCGAGTTCCTGCTCGATCACGGCTTCCTCGACCTGGTGGTCGCGCGCGCCGAGCTCAAGCCCACCCTGGCGCGCTGCCTGCGCCACTTCACCGCCTGACTTGGCCCTCCCCCCCGAGGCCGCCGCGACGCTGGCGCGTCTCGAGCTGTTCGGGATCAACTTCGGTGTCGAGAGGACCGCGCGGCTGCTGGCGGAGCTGGGCGACCCGCAGGTCGAGCTGCCGGCAGTGCTGGTGGCGGGGACGAACGGCAAGGGGTCGGTCGCGGCGCTGGTCGACGCGGTGGTGCGGGAGGCGGGGTATCGGACGGGGTTGTATACGTCACCGCACCTGGAGGAGGTGGAGGAGCGGCTGCGGATCGGGGGGCGGGCGATCGAGGGGGGGCGCCTGGGGGCGCGGGTGCTGGAGGCGATCGCGGCGGCGGAGCGAGTGCTCGACGGGCCGCCGACCTACTTCGAGGCGCTGACCGCGGCGGCGTTCGTCGAGCTGGCGGAGGCGGGGGTGGATCTGGCGGTGCTGGAGGTCGGTCTCGGCGGCAGGCTCGACGCGACGAATCTCTCCGAGCCGATGCTGTCGCTGATTACGCCGATCGGGCTCGAACACCGGGCCTGGCTGGGCGACACCGCGGCGGCGATCGCGCGGGAGAAGGCGGGCATCTTGCGGCCGGGGCGGCCGGCGATCGCCTGGGGGGGCGATACGGAGGCCGACGCGGCGCTGGCGGCGGTCGCGGAGGAGGTCGGGGCGGAGCTGACCTTCGGCGACCGGGCGGCCTCGATCGAGCGGGTCGAGGCGCTCGGCTGGGAGGAGCAACGGCTGACCGTCATCACCCCTCGACCCGCGAGCACCGACGCGGGTCGAGCCAGCCACTCAGAAGGCGCCCGCCACGAGCTGATCACCCCGCTGCTCGGTGTGCACCAGGCGACGAACGTCGCCCACGCCATCCTCGCCGCTGAAACCCTCGCCACCCTCGGCTTCGACCGCATCGACGCCCCCGCGATCGCCCGCGGCGTCGCCGCCGTCCGCTGGCCTGGCCGCCTCGAGCCGGTACCGCTCCCTCCCGGCGCCGGCCCCCGCCGCGTCCTCCTCGACGCCGGCCACAACCCCCACGCCGCCGCCGCCGTCGCCGCCTTCCTCGACACCCTCGCCGCCCGCGGCGAAGGCCCGGTCGACCTCCTGCTCGGCCTCCTCGCCGACAAGGACGCCGAAGCGATCCTCCCCCCCCTCGCCGCCCGCTGCCGCCGGGTCACCCTCACCCTCCCCCCCCACGCCCGCGGACGCGACCCCCGCGACCTCCTCCCCCTCGCCCCCACCGCCACCGTCCTCCCCGATCTCCCCCACGCCCTCGACCACGCCCTCGCAGCCGCCCCCGACACCCTCCTCGTCACCGGCTCCTTCTACCTGGTCGGCACCGCCCGCCGCCTCCTCCGCCACCGCTTCGCCACACCACCCCCCACCCTCTGATCGGGAAGTTCAGCTCCAACCACCGAGGAGGTCCAGATCGTGCCGCCCTAGCCAGCAAGGAGGGCCGGGCGGTGGGAGGCCCCCTCCGGAGCAGCTCTGAGCCAGCGCATGGCAAGCCCTCCGGAGGGCACCACCGTTCATGCGCGTCGCGAAGCGCAGGCGCGAGTAGCCCCGACGTGCTCGGAGTCGAGCGCCGGTGCGCAGGAGGGGGCCTCCCACCGCCCGGCCAGGTGGTCCATCGAAGGCAATCGCGCTGCTGGAGGGAATCAGGCCGCCACGTCGTACAGCGGGAACCTCCGGCAAAGCTCCGCCACCCGCCCCCGCACCTCCCCCGCCACACCGCCGTCCCCGGGCGCCGACAACACCTCGTCGATCAGGTCCCCGATCGCGTCCATCTCCCCCTCCCCCATCCCCCGGGTCGTCACCGCCGGCGTCCCGATCCGGATCCCCGAGGCGACCAGCGGCGGGTTCTCATCGAACGGGATCGCGTTCTTGTTGACCGTGATCCCGGCCGCCTCGAGCGACTCCTCGGCGACCTTGCCGGTCAGCCTCCGGCTCGCCACGTCCATCAGGAACAGGTGGTTGTCCGTGCCGCCGGAGACGATCCGCCACCCGCGCCCGGCGAGCCGCTCGGCCAGCCGCTTCGCGTTGGCCACGATCGAGCGCTGGTAAGCCCCGAACTCCGGCCGCAGCGCCTCGCCGAGCGCCACCGCCTTCGCCGCGATGACGTGCATCAGCGGCCCGCCCTGCAGGCCCGGAAAGACCGCCCGGTCGATCTCCTTGGCGTGCTCCTCGGTGCACATCACCATCCCGGCGCGCGGGCCGCGCAGGGTCTTGTGCGTGGTCGTGGTGACGAAGTGGCAGTGCGGCACCGGCGAGGGGTGGATGCCGGCCGCGACCAGGCCGGCGATGTGGGCGATGTCGGCCATCAGCAGCGCCCCGGCGGCGTCGGCGACCGCGCGGAAGCGCTCGAAGTCGATCACCCGGCTGTAGGCCGATGCGCCGCAGATCAGGAGTTTCGGCCGCTCGGCCCGCGCCCGCTCGGCGAGGGCGTCGTAGTCGATCCGCTCGGTCTCGCGGCCGACGCCGTAGGAGACGACCTCGAAGTCGCGGCCCGAGTACGACAGCCGGTGGCCGTGGGTGAGGTGGCCGCCGGCGGCCAGGTCCATCCCCATCAGCTTGTCGCCCGGATGCAGCACGGCGAAGTAGACCGCCATGTTCGCGGTCGTACCGCTGTGCGGCTGAACGTTGACGTGCTCGGCCCCGAACAGCTCCTTGGCGCGCGCGATCGCCAGCCGCTCGACGGTGTCGACGTGCTCGCAGCCGCCGTAGTAGCGCTTGCCCGGGTAGCCCTCGGCGTACTTGTTGGTCATCTCGCACCCGGTCGCCTCGAGCACCGCGCGGCTGACGAAGTTCTCCGAGGCGATCAGCTCCAGGCCACCGTTCTGCCGCGCGCGCTCGGCGGTGATCGCTGCGTGGACCTCGGGGTCGGTGTCCCGGAGGGTGCGGGCATCGGCCATCGGTCCCTACTCGGTGTCGCCGGCGGCGTCGGCGGCCTCGCCCTCGGCCGCCGGCTTCTTGGCCTTGGACGAGGGCTTCTTGGCTGCGGGCTTCTTGGCTGCGGGCTTCTTGGCTGCGGGCTTCTTGGCCGCGGCCTTCTTCGGCTCCGCCTTCTTCGGCTCCGCCTTCTTGGCCGCGGCCTTCTTCGGCTCGGCCTTCTCGGTCTTCTTCGCGGCGGCCTTCTTGGCCGGGGCCTTCTTCGGCTCGGCCGCCTCGGCCTCGGTCTTCTTGGGCCCCGGCTCGGCTTCGGCCTTCGCCGGCGCGGGCGTCGGCTCCCCGGCCTTCGCCGCGGGCGCCTTCGGCTCTGGCGCGGCCGCCGGCTCCCCGGCCTTCGCCGCCACGGCCGCTGCGGCCTCGGGCTCGGGGGTCGTCTTCTTCGGTTTCGGTGCGCGCTTGGCGCTCCTGGTCGGCGTGCGCTCGCCGCCGCCTCTCAGCTCTTCCTGGCGGCGCTTCTTGAGCCGCTTCTGACGGCGCTGGCGGCGCCGGCGCAGCTCGCGGTCCTTCTCCCTCATGGTTCCTCCTCGTGGCGCGCCGCCCTCACGGGTGGGCGCGGATCGGCGTAGTGTAACCGACGGCGCGGTGCTCAGATCGGCAGGTTGCCGTGCTTCTTGGGCGGCAGCCCCTGGCGCTTGCCGGCGAGCTGGCGCAGGGCGCGGACGATCCGCGGCCGGGTCTCGCGCGGCTCGATCACGGCGTCGACGAAGCCGCGCTCGGCGGCGACGTAGGGGTTGGCGAGTTTGGCGCGGTAGGCGGCCACCAGCTCGGCGCGGCGCTCGGCGGCGCGCTCGCCGGACGCCTCCAGCTCGCGCCGGTAGAGGACGTTGACCGCCCCCTCGGGCCCCATCACCGCAATCTCCGCGGTCGGGTAAGCGAGGTTGACGTCGGTGCGCAGGTGCTTGGACGCCATCACGCAGTAGGCGCCGCCATAGGCCTTGCGCGCGATCACAGTGATCTTGGGCACGGTCGCCTCGGCGAAGGCGTAGAGGAGCTTGGCGCCGTGCTTGATGATGCCGCCGAACTCCTGACGGGTCCCCGGGAGGAAGCCGGGGACGTCCTCGAAGGTGATCAGCGGCAGGTTGAAGCAGTCGCAGAAGCGGACGAACCGGGCGCCCTTGAGCGAGGCGTCGATATCGAGCACGCCGGCGAGGTAGGCCGGCTGGTTGGCGACCACGCCGACGCTGGCGTTGCCGAAGCGGGCGAAGCCGACCACCAGGTTCCTGGCGTAGTCGGGCTGGACCTCGAGGAAGCGACCGTCGTCGACCACCGCGTGGATCAGCTTCTTGATGTCGTAGGGCTTGTTGGGGTCGGCCGGCACCAGCACGTCGAGCGCGGGCTCCTCGCGCGCCGGGTCGTCGTCGCTGGTCCCCGGCGGCGGGTCGTCGAGGTTGTTCGAGGGCAGGTACGAGAGCAGATCGCGGATGGTCGCCAGGCACGCGGCGTCGCCCGGTACCGTGAAGTGGGCGACGCCGCTCTTCGTGCTGTGGGTCGAAGCACCCCCCAGCTCCTCCTTGGTCACCTCCTCGCGGGTCACCGTGCGGATGACGTCGGGGCCGGTGACGAACATGTAGCTCGTGCCCTCGACCATCAGGATGAAGTCGGTGATCGCCGGCGAGTAGACCGCGCCGCCGGCGCACGGCCCCATGATCGCGCTGATCTGCGGGATCACGCCGGAGGCGAGGGTGTTGCGCAGGAAGATGTCGGCGTAGCCGCCGAGTGACGCCACCCCCTCCTGAATACGCGCGCCGCCGGAGTCGTTGAGCCCGACCACCGGCGCGCCGTCGGCCATCGCCAGGTCCATCACCTTGCAGATCTTGGCCGCGTTGGTCTCCGACAGCGAGCCGCCGAAGACGGTGAAGTCCTGGGCGAAGACGTAGATCAGCCGGCTGTCGACCGTGCCGTGGCCGCAGACCACGCCGTCGCCGGGCACGGTCTGCGCCTCCATGCCGAAGTCGCGGCAGCGGTGGGTGACCAGGGCGTCGACCTCGACGAACGAGCCCGGGTCGAGCAGCAGCTCCACCCGCTCGCGGGCGGTCAGCTTGCCCGCCTTGTGCTGGCGCTCGATCCGCTCGGGGCCGCCCCCCAGCCGCGCCCGTCCGAGCCGGCTCCGCAGCTCCTCGATCGCCCGCGCCCGCTCGCTTCCGGTTTCAACCTCGCTCATCCGCACTCCCCTCCGCCGGGATGATCACACACCCGTGCCAGAATCGTCCGCCATGCCGACGTCCCAGCTCGACCGCGCCGCCGTCTCACGGACCCTGTCCCAGATCGCGGAGCGGCCGGGCGACCTCGCCGACGCCTTCTTCGAACGGGTCGAGGAGGTCGAGCTGCCGGGCGGCGGCGGGCCCGGAGTGCGCGCCCGGCGCGAGGAGGGGCTGGCGGTGCGGCTGGTGCGCGGCGGCCGCACCTGGCTGGCCAGCCGCGACGAGATCTCGGCCGCCGCGTTCGCCGACGCGGTGCGCCGGGTGGCGCGGGCGCTGCCGACGGCCTCCTATTCCGAGCCCAGGCTGCCGGTGGCGCCGTGGGAGGGGGCGCCGGCGGCTCCCGAGCTGGCCGCCTTCCCCTCGGCGGTGGCGCGCGCGGTGCGCGACCTGCGGATCGCCTTCCCGCTCGCCCTGACCGTCCGCCGCCACCGCCGCTGGCTCCAGGTAGTCGCTGGCCCGCTGGTGCCCGATCCCGAGCGCGAGGAGTTCTACAGCGTCGCCGCCGAGCTGCCCTGGGGGCGCTTCGGCGCGCTCCTGCCGCGGCTCGACGACGGCGCCGCCGTGATGGTCGCGGCGACGCTCGCCGAGCGCTTCCGCGCCCGCCAGGCGGCGCCGCCGGAGCGGTTCCGCGGCGTCGTGGTGCTCGGCCCGGCGGCGGCGGCGGTGCTGCTCCACGAGGCGGTCGCCCACACGCTCGAGGCCGATGTCCTCGCCGCCTCGGGCGACCCGGAGTCGGCGGTCGGCGTGCGCCTGGGTCCGGAGACGCTGTCGGTGCTCGACGACCCCGGCTCGGCGCCCGAGGGGGTGCGGCGGACCACCGACGACGAGGGCCGCGCGGTGCGCCGGCGCTGGCTGCTCCAGAGCGGCGAGGTGCGCCAGCCGCTCGCCGACGCCCGCTGGGCCCTGGCCTCCGAGGTGCTGCTCCCCGGCGCCGGCCGGCGCGGCGGCCGCCACGACCCGCCCGGGCCGCGCTCGACCCACCTCGAGCTGGCGCCCGGCGAGCACGACGACGACGAGCTGCTCGCCGGCGCCGAGGGCGGGCTGTGGGCGGACGAGGCCGAGCGCGGCTCGCTCGACCCGCTGACCGGTTCGTTTCGCCTCGACCTGCCGCTCGCCCGCCGCATCCGCGGCGGAGGGGCGGCCGACCCGGTCGGCCGCTGCCGGCTCTCCGGCCGGGTGGCCGAGCTTCTGGCATCGGTGGCCGGCATCGGCCGCGCGGCGCGCCCGGCGGGCGCCGGCTGGTGCGCCAAGGGCGGCCAGAAGCTGCCGGTCTGGGCGACCTGCCCGGCGCTGCGCCTGGAGGGGGTGGAGGTGACGCCGTGGCGGTGACCGAGGCCGCACCGGCGCTGGCCGGCGTTCTCGCCGCCCTTGGGCGCGCCGGCTTCGAGGAGGCCGAGGCCTACGTCAAGAGCGGGCGCTCGCGCCGGCTCGCCCTCGGCCCCGGCGGCCCGCTCGCCGCCTTCGCCCACGAGCGCGGCTGGGCGGTGCGGGCGAGCGGCCGGCGCGCCTCGTTCGCCGCCGCCGGCACCGGGTTCCTGCCCCCCCGCGGCCCCTGGCCCGAGCCCGACGGCGAGCCGTTCCGGCTCCCCGACCCGGTGCCGTCGGAGCCCTGGAGCGCGCCCGAGGACCTCGACGCGCCGCTGATCGGCGAGGCCGAGGGGCTCCGCCTGCTCGAGAGCCTCGGCCAGGCACTCGCCGCCGAGCTGCCCGGCGCCCGGCTGATCGAGGCGGTGCTCGAGGACGGCGCCGCCGACCACACCCTGGCCAGCTCGCGCGGCGTCGAGGCGCGCTGGCGCAGCCGGCTGGCGGCGCTGCGGGTCGAGGGCGCAGCCCCCTCCGGGCGCGGCCGCGACCCGGTCACCGCCGGCCTCCGGCTCGCCGAACGCGAGGCCCGGCGCTTCCATCCCCCGGCGCTCGCCCGCCGCCTCGCCGACCGCCTGGCGATCGCCGCCGCCGGCGCCGAGATCGAGGGCGATCGCGCCGAGCTGCTGCTCGCGCCGGCGGTGGCCGCACGGCTCCTCGCCGGCCTGGCGCCGCTGCTCGTCGGCCCCGAGGCGGCGGCGCTGGCGGCCGAGCTGCGCGATCGGCGCGGCCGGGTGGCGAGCGCCGCTGTGACCGCGATCGACGACGGCCGGCTGCCCGGCGGCGCGCTCGCCGCCCCGTGCGACGGCGAGGGCGTCCCCACCCGCGCGGTGGCGCTGATCGAGGAGGGCGAGTACCGCCAGCCGCTGCTCGCCTGGCACCAGGCGCGCGGACCGGGGGCGGTCGCCAGCGGCTGCAGCCGGCGGCCGAGCTGGCGCGACCTGCCGTCGCCGGGGCCGACCCACCTCTACCTGCGCCCGCGGCGCGGCGTGGCGGCCGGGTCGCTGCTCGCCGGGCTGGCGCGCGGGTACTATCTGCTCGACGCCGCCGGCGCCGGCAGCTTCGACCCCGCGGCCGATCGCTTCGAGCTGCCGGTGTGCGGCTTCGCGGTCAACGGCGGGCGGGCGGTGGCACCGGTCTCGCGGGCGGTGCTCGCCGGCGGCATCGGCGCGTTGCTGCGCGGGGTGCAGGCGGTGGCGCGCGACCTCGCGTTCCTGCCGCTCGACGGCATGATCGGCTCCCCGAGCCTCCTGGTCACCGGGCTGGCGCTGCACCCCGCCGGGCCCGACCCCGAGGACGGTTGACATAGGAACCTGAGATGGAGATCGGAATCCTCGGCCTGCCCAAGGCCGGCAAGACCACCCTGTTCAACACCCTGACCGCGTCGCGGCGGGAGACCGGGAAGTTCTCGGCCTCGGCCGAGACCCACGTCGCGGTGGCGACCGTTCCCGACGACCGGCTCGCCCGGCTGCGCGACCTCTACGAGCCGCGCCGCTACGTGCCGGCGACCGTCCAGTACGTCGACGTCCCGGGCCTGCGTCGGCGCGAGGGGGGCCGCGGCGAGGGCGCCGAGAGCCTCGACCTCACCCGCCTGCGCACCGCCGCCGCGCTGATGCACGTGGTGCGCGCGTTCGAGGACCCCGAGATCCCTCATTCAGAAGGGACCGTCGACCCGGCGCGCGACGTCGCCACCATCGACCTCGAGCTGATCCTCGCCGACCACGACCTGGTCGAGCGCCGGCTGGCCAGGCTCGAGCAGGCGACCAAGCGCGGGCTCACCCCCGACGAGCAGCGCGAGCGCAAGCTCCTCGACGAGACCGTCCGCCCGGCGCTCGAGGCCGAGCGGCCGCTGCGCACCCTCGAGCTCGACCCCGACGACGAGCGCCGCCTGCGCGGCTTCCAGCTCCTCTCCGCCAAGCCGATGCTGATCGTCATCGACTCCGGCGAGGCCGAGGTCGCCGGAGCGAGCCCCGAGAGCTTCGGCATCGCCCCCGGCGAGGGCGTGCGCGCGATCGTGGTCAGCGCGCCGATCGAAGAGGAGATCTCGCGACTCGAACCGGCCGAGCAGCGCGAGTTCCTCGCCGACCTCGGCCTCGCCGAGCCGAGCCTCGACCGGGTGATCCGGGCGAGCTACGAGCTGCTCGGCCTGATCTCGTTCTTCACTGTCGGCGAGGACGAGGTGCGCGCCTGGACGGTGCGCCGCGGCACCCCCGCGCGCGCCGCCGCCGGCGCCGTCCACTCCGACATCGAGCGCGGCTTCATCCGCGCCGAGGTGGTGCGCTGGGACGACCTCTTGCGTCTCGGGAGCCTTCCCGCCTGCCGCGAGCAGGCGCTGCTGCGGCTCGAGGGCAAGGACTACCAGGTCGCCGACGGGGACGTCGTGCACTTCCGGTTCAACGTCTAGCTTCGTGGCTGGGGACCGCCGGTCCGGGCCACTTGGGGGACCGCCGGTCCGGGCCGTGGGCGCTCCTCCCCGGCACCCCGCCCGACCCACCCGGCCTTCAGGTCGGGCCAGGCGCCGACGCTAGCCCGGCCTCTCGGTGGCCGAAGGCACCAGCTCGAGGTCGAGCCTGCCGGTGCTGAGCACGCCGGGGCGGTGGCGGACGCGGCCTTCGGGGGTGATCACGCGCGGGCCCGGGGAGGGGGCGGGTTGGAGCGTCGGCTGGCCGGGGACGCCGGGGACGATCACGGCGCCGGGGGCGAGGTCGCCGCGGCCCTGGTCGTCCTCCTGCGGTTGCGGGCGCTGGAAGGTGCGGACCTGGGTCTGGCCGGTCGGCGGCTGGTAGCGCGAGCGCGAACGGCCCACTCCCTGGGGCGCCGCCTGGTTGACCGAGCGCGCGTCGAGATCCTCGGAGGAGAGAGTCTCCGCAGCCTCGACCGGCATCGGCTCGGCGGTCTCCGCCGACGTCGCCACCGCCGGGGGAAGCATCAGACTACGGATGCGGCCGGGCTGCTCGTAGACCTGAGGCGCCAGCGGGCGGGCGGCCTCGGCTCGATAACCGATGAGCATCGCCTCCTCGATCAGGTGGTTCTCGATCACCCCGGGGTTGTAGTCGGCGAAGGCGAGCCGCGGCTCGAGCGCGAACGCCTCGCCGTACCAGCGCGCGGCCCGCCGCTCCGCGCCCTGGACCTCGTAGATGGCGCCGATCTGGTAGCGCGCCCAGGCGTGGGCGGGGTCCTGCTCGACCACCGTGCGGTACTCCGCCAGCGCCTCGCCCCGCCGGCCGCTGCGATGCAGCAGCAGGGCGAGGTTGTAGCGCGCCGAGGCCCGCTCCGGGGCCAGCTCGACCGCCCGCCGGTACGCCGTCTCGGCCTCGTCCGGCCGGCCTGCGAGCTGGAGCAGGTTGCCGAAGTCGTTGATCGCCGCGACGTCGTAGGGGTCGGCTTCGATCAGCCGCGCCTGCTCGTCGAGCGCCTTGGCGAGGTTGGGAGCGGTGGCGGCGCCGGCGCCGAGCGCGGCGGCGGCGAGCGCGCCGGCGAAGATCCAGCGGGTGGGCTTGTTCACGTCGTCTCCTTGCTGCTGCTGCAATGGCTGCGATGGCCGCGCCCGGGCGCCGTCAACCGGCGATCGGCTTGGCCTTGAGCTTGATGCGCCCGCCCTCGGAGGCGAGCCGGAAGCGCACACCGCTGCACCCGGTGCGGGCGCGGATCGCCTCGGCCTGACGCTCGAGGTAACGGCAGAAGCTCTGGTAGTCCAACCGCTCCGCGCTCCGCGGGTCGCGGGTCAGCCCCTCGTAGAGGGCGCGCGCGGCCGCGTCGGGCACCGGGCCGTCGACCACCACCCCGCGGGCGGCGTCGGCCTCGGCGGGCGGGCGCATGGCGGGACGCGAGGACATGCGTCCCTCCTCACGCTCGCGCACCCGCCTGTTGAACATCTCGCTGAAGCTGTTGAAGCGGGCCTCGAGTTGGGAGATACGGAAGTTGTCGGCGAGCTGGGTGGTCGGATTGGCGCGCAGCCGGCGCAGGATGGCGCGGATGCGCTCGCGCAGCTCCTCGGGCGGGGTCTGGCGGGCGCCGGCGAAGAACTTCTCGAACTCGACGCGGAAGGCGTCGATCTCTTCGCTGACGCGGTCGATCTGCTGCGGCTGGCTCATCGTCGATCTCCGGGGCGATCGGGGCACGACCCGGGCCCACCGGGGCCGGCGCCGGGGCCGCGACCGATAGAATCGCCGGCGCCGATGGCCCCCGCCGACCCCACCCGCCCCCGTCCGGCCCGCCGGGCGCGGAGCGGCGATCACCACCCGGATTATACGGAGCGCCCGGCGCGCGCATCCAACGCCGTCGCTGCCCCGGCGCGGCGGGTGCTGATCGTCGAGGACCGCGACTCGCTGCGGCGGATGCTGTCGGAGGCGCTGACCGGCGAGGGTTACCGGGTCGAGGCCGTTGCCGACGCCGAGGCCGCGATCACGCGCCTCGGTGTTTCCGCCTTCGACCTCGTGCTCACCGACCTCAAGCTCCCCGGCGCTTCCGGCCTCGAGGTGCTGAGCGCGGCGCGGGCGGCGCAGCCGGCGACCCCGGTGGTGGTACTCACCGGCTACGGCACGGTCGCGACCGCGGTCGAGGCGATGAAGCGCGGTGCCTACGACTTCCTCGAGAAGCCGGTCGAGATCGAGGACCTGTTCCGGCTGGCGGCGGCGGCCACGGGCGGCGGGGCCGGCGCGGCGGGAACCGCCGATACGGTCTGCCTGGCGCCGCCGGGGGCGCCGCCGATCGTCGGCCGGCATCCGCGGCTGCGGGCGGCGGTGCGGCTGCTCGAACGGGTGGCGCCGACCGAGAGCACGGTGCTGCTGACCGGCGAGAGCGGCACCGGCAAGGAGCTGTTCGCCCGCGCCCTGCACGCGCTGTCGCCGCGCCGCGCCGGGCCTTTCGTGGCCGTCAACTGCGCCGCGATCCCCGAGTCGCTGCTCGAGAACGAGCTGTTCGGCCACGAGCGCGGTGCCTTCACCGGCGCCGACCGCCGCCGCGAGGGGCGCTTCGAGGTCGCCGCCGGCGGCACCCTGCTGCTCGACGAGGTCGGCGAGCTGTCGCCAGCGGTCCAGGCCAAGGTGCTCCGGGTCCTCGAGGAGAAGACCTTCGAGCGGGTCGGCGGCGGCCGCACCCTGCGCGCCGACGTGCGCCTGGTCGCGGCGACCAACCGCGACCTCGGGGACATGGTCGCCGCCGGCACCTTCCGCTCCGACCTCTACTTCCGCCTCGACGTCTTCCCGGTCGAGCTGCCGCCGCTGCGCGAGCGCGCCAGCGACCTGCCGGCGCTCGCCCGCCACCTCGCCGGCCACATCGCCGGGCGCCTGGGACTGCCGGCGCCGCGGCTCGCGGAGGAGGCGCTGGAGGTGCTCGCCGGCCGCCCCTGGCCGGGCAACGTGCGCGAGCTGGCCAACGTGCTCGAACGGGCGCTGATCCTCGCCGAGCCCTCCGCCGGCGGCACCGTGCGCGTGGCGGACCTGGCGGCCGCGTTCGGACCGGGGGGCGGCGAGGCCGGAGCCGATGGAGACGGCGAAGGCGGCGAGGGCGGCGGCGGCACGGGCGGCGCGGCGGCCACCGGCGAGCGCGAGGCGGTGCGCCGGGCGCTGGTGGCGGCGGGCGGCGACAAGCGCCGCGCCGCCGAGATCCTGGGGGTGAGCTACCGCACGCTCCAGCGCCGCGTCCGCGAGCACGACCTGGAGGGGGTGCCGAAGTACCGGGCCTGATGGGCTAGGTGCCGGTGGCGGCCTCTTCGGCGCCGTCGCCGCTCTCCGCCGGCGTCTCGGCGGCTCCGGCTCCGCCCGCACCCTCGGGCGCGCCTTCGAGGAAACCCTGGCCGCGGGCGTCGAAGCGGGCGGCGGTGACGCCGTAGAGGCTCGGGAAACGGGCCTCGAAGTCGACCACCCGGTCGGGCGCCACCGGGCCGCCTGGGTCGAGGTCCCCCGGCATCCGCGCCAGCAGCGTTCCGGAGGCGTTGAAGACCGTCACCTCAAGCGATACCCGCGTCAGCAGCCGGTCGCTGACGTTGCGCAGACGGCCGGTGACCACGGTGCCGTCGTAGTCGTCCGGCGTGCTCACGTCGAAGCCGATCACCACCAGCCGGGAGTCTCCTCCGGCCGGGGACGGCGATTCGTTGGGCGCGGCGGGCCTCTCCGCCGCCGAGCCCTCGGTCTCCCCCTCCCCCTCCGACGGCAGCGGCACCGGCGGCAGGTCCCTCTCGGTCAGCACCACCCGCGCCTTGGGCCGCGGTGCCGGCGGCGGCGGTTCCGCCGGCGGCCGAAGGGCCTCGGCGGTCGCCTGCTCGCTGGCGCTCAGATCGACCTCGGAGGCGCGCAGCGAGGACAAGGTCCCGGCGGTGGAGGTGAAGACCACCAGCCCGCCGCGCACCTCCCAGGAGCCGCGGGTCTCGACCCGTCCGCCGCCGTCGCTGAGCACCAGCCAGTCCGCCCCCGCCGGCGCCGCCCCGAAGGCGACGGCGACGGCGAGGGAACCGATCGCCCGCTTCCGTCCGCGCATCACAGCCCCTTCCAGTTCTTCTGCACGAAGCAGATCGGCACCGGAGCGATGAAGTGGATCCCGGTGTCGGAGCGCCGGGTCTTGACGTTGACGCTGTGACCCGCGAAGCGGCACTCGGGCGGGAAGAGCCTCTGCAGCTCGTTGAACAGGTCCCGCAGCGCCGGCGGGATCCCCTCCTCGGTCTCGTTCCCGGTCGGGTCGGGGTTCTTGGTCACGCCCTTCTCGGTGAACGGGCTGGTCGGCAGCTCCGCGACCAGGGTATAGCGCTGGCCGCCGGACACGATCGAGTTGCCGTTGATCGTCAGCACGGTGAACGACCGGCCCTGGCCGGTGCTGGCGCAGGTGGTGCCGGAGGGACCGAGCACCTCCTCCGGCTGGAAGGTCAGGAAGATCAGCAGACCGGAGAGCCCGAACGACTCCGCGATCACCTTCTCCCCCGGCTCCAGCTCCATCCTCCAGCCCGCCCGCAGGTTCGGCCCGGGATTGAGGAGCAGGTTGTCCTCCTCGCGATCCGTCCCCTCGACCTCGATCGCCTGGAGGCTCGCCGGTCCGAGCGGCAGCACCGGGGGGTCGCCGATCGCGTCGCCGCGCTGGAACGGCCGCACCACGACCGGCTCCGACGAATCGTCGACGATCTCGTCGAGCACGACGAAGAAGCGACCGGTCTCGTCGTCGCGCTCGTCGGCCCACAGGTCCTCGCGGTAGCCGGTGCCGAAGGCGAGCGCGAAGCGGCCCCGCTCGGTGACGAAGATCACCGACGGCGGGAAGAAGATCGGCCGCTCGCCGTTGTCGTCGAGGTTGGCGTCGAAGATCGGGAACGGATCCCAGGCGACGTCGGTCACCCGGCCGCCGGCGGCGAGCTGGGGGCGCGTGCGCAGGTCGACCTTGTACATCAACCCGGCGGTGGTGCCGACATAGATGGTGTCGAGGACGCCGTTCTGATCGGTGTCGACCGCCGCCGCCTCGCTCGGCACCGAACCCTCGAGCTGTCGCTTGTAGATCGCCTGGCCGGTGGCGACGTCGACCATGTAGAGGAAGTTGCCCGCCACCTGGCCCGGCAGCAGGCCGCCGCCGAAGATCGCGACGAACTTCGGGACGATGCTCGCCTGCGGGCACGGGGAGGTGGCCACCGAGCACACCTCGATGATGCCGATCGCCGGCCGGGACCAGCCGTCCGCCAGGTCGGGAACGCCGTTGCCGACGCCCATCTCGCCGGGCATCAGGTCCTCGTCGCACGGCTCGGTGACGCCCAACACCGTGCACCGGTCGTAGAACTCCCAGAGCGCCGACGGATAGGGCAGGGTGCCGCAGCCGGCGCCGCCGTTGGTGCACGACGGCACGTAGCCGACGCCGTTGTTGAGGCCGCTCGACTCCGGCTCCGGGATGTTCCCCTCGTCGATCCTGGCGGGCAGCAGGTCGGGCTGGGTGATGTCGAGCGCGAAGTAGCCGGCACCGCCCTCGCGCATGCCGCCGAACACGACGGTCCGCCACTCCGGCCCGGCGCCGACGTCGATGTGGACGTCGGCGACCTGGACGCGGCCGTCGACCCCGTACAGCTCGATGGCGCCCGTCGACTGCTCGGCGAGCATCGGCATCATCGCGCGCGGGATATAGGAGAACAGCTCGCGGCCGGTGCCGTTGGTGAAGCGGCCGGTGACGATCTCTTTCTCGTCGTCGAACTCGCCGTCGAACACGCCGCCGTCGAAGCCGTGGAGCTGGCCGTCGTTGCTCCCGACCAGCACGACCTTGCGGCGCAGCCGGTGGCGGTTGAAGTAGCAGACGAAGCCGGGGTTGTTCAGGATGCCGGTGTTCTCGTCCCCGCAGGCGGACAGGATGCCATCCCTGATGAAGTCGTTCCTGGTCGGCCGGCCGCCGCTGAACAGGTCGGACGCGTAGTACCGGAAGTTCTCCGGCCCGCCGACCAGCACCGGATCGGCGTGGAAGATCTCCCCCAGCAGGTACTCCTTGATCTCGCCGGGTGCGATGCCGTCGCCCGGGTCGGGGTCGGGGTCCGGCACCGCGTAGGTCTTCCGCTCGTGCACCCAGCGGACGACCTCGTGGAGGCCGGCGAGGTTGCCGGCGTCGTCGCAGTCGGGGAACGCCGAGCCGGCGGTGCCGCAACCCATCAGCCCGACCAGCTCCTCGGCGTCGGCCTCCTCGATCGGGCTGGGCACGAACGGCTTGCGCACCGCCGGCACCGGCGGCGACCCGGTCGCGGGCTCGACCGAGTAGAAGGCCCGCCGCTGGGCGTCGCCCTGGCCGAGGTTGTAGTCCGGCGGGTCGTCGTCGAGCTGAACGGTGGTCGGAGCCTGCAGGACCATCCGGTCGCCGGCGTCCCACAGCCGGCACGCGCTGAGATCGCCGGCGGCGCAGTTTTCGGCGCGGTCGGGGACCTGGCGCTCCTCGGTGGTGCCGTCGGGCAGGATCACGTCGATCGTAGTCAGCGGCAGCGGACGCAGATAGGCGTCGAGGCTCCCCGGCCACAGCGGTTGGTCCTCGAGCGGGATGAAGCTGGCGAGGAAGGTCTTGTCCGAGACGTTGGCCTGCCCCTGGGGCACCGCGGCGGCGGCGAAGCTGCGCGCGCCGCCCCGGATCTCGTTGAGGATCCCGGCGATCGCATCGATCAGCTCCGACTGGGTGTTCGGGAAGAAGGCGTGTTCGGGATCGTCGCTGGGATCGCCGGGGGTGCCGGCGTCCGCGGGACAGCAGGTCGGATCGCCCGAGTCGCAGCCCTGCACCACCGGGCAGGCGTTGGTGCCGCCGCTCTGCGCGATGTTGTTGATCACGTTTCGTCCTGTACCAATCCCGGTGGAGTAGCCGATCACCCAGACGCTGGGACCGTCGCCGCCAGCATAGAGCGCCGCGGCGGCTGCCGGCGGCGCGGTATCCCGTTGGTCTGCGGGGTCGAAACAGGTGTCGAGCCCGTCCGTGATCAGGATGGTGTGGACCTGCTTGCAGCCCAACTGGAGGTCGCCCTGGATCGCCTGCGCCTTCCAGTCTGCGAAGTGCAACCGGAAGTCGTCGAGGCTCTTGGCGAGCGGCGTACCGCCGTGGGCGATGATCGGTCTCCTGTTGGAGTCGATGAAGTCGAGCGAGCCGTCGCTGGTGGTGTTGTGAAAGTAGCTGGCGACGCCGAAGTCAGCCGTCGCGTTGGGATTGCCGATGACGTTGGGCGCCAGCCGCTCGCGGATACGCTGGCGGTTGTCGCTACGCTCCCCGGCGGCCCGGTCGGCGTCGCTCTGCCAGTCCATCGGGATCACGTCCCCGTAGCGCATTACCGCCGGGTAGCCGGGGTCGTTGGGGTTGGATGTCGTCCTTTGGTTGAAGTTCTTCCCCCGGTAGAGGTCGTCGGCGTCGCCGTTGGGCTCCCAGCCGCGACAGGTGGCGCTCGGCACCTGGGTACACAAGCCCGAGGGGTCGTTCGACTGCGAGCAGACGTCCTCCCGCTCGTTGCCGGAGATGCAGTCATCGTTGTCGGAACTCGGACCGGGATTGCAGAGCTTGCTGCGGGCCCGCAGGAAGTCCCGGTTGGGGAAGGTCGCGAAACCGAAGTGGATACCCTCCATCCTGGGGTCACCGAGCACTGCGTAAAGAGCCTCCTTGGCCTGGTACATCCGGGAAGCCGGGTCGTCCTGGCGCAGAGTAGCGTAAACCTCATCGCTCGGAATGCGGTTCATCGAGCCGGTGACGTCGAGCAGGATCATCACGTAGGGCTCGCCCTCGCTCGACTTGACCAGGCTGCGGTCGTCGGCCGCCGAGGGCACGGGGAGTGCCGCGGCGGCGAGCAGCGCCACCGCGATCAGGCCGGCGAGGGCCGTCCGCGTTCCGCGGGGTTTCGTTCCGAGGTGCTTCTTGTTCATGGCTGGCTCCTCCAGGCGGGCGCTCAATCGATTTCTAACATGCCGCCCGACCCCCGTTGACCGTCGTCACCTTGATAGAGGGGATCGTTGACCCGCTCGATCGGCTGGATCTGGACCATCGCGGACACCCGCTGCCGGCCGATCACCTGGGCGTCGTCGGCGTCGCCCGAGGCGCTCCAGCCGCGGCGGGTGGCCGTCGACACCACCCCGTGATTGATGTTGCTGTACGGGATGTCGGTGTTGCCGCCGGAGTTGATCTGGCAGAGGTGGCACGGCGAGTCGAGCAGCGGCAGCAGCACCGAGACCTCGACGTCGTGCCGCAGGGCGATCGGGGGGCCGGCCAGCGACGGGCCGGTGCCGTCGAGGCGTGCCCGGGGCTCGCGGAACTCGAGCGCCATCGGCCCGTTGTCGTCGAGCACCATCGCCTTGGCCACCGCCAGGGCGATGCCTGACTCGGCGGTCGCGAACACCCGCTGGACGGTCTTCTCGGAGGCGCCGATCTGGCGCTCGGTCTGGGTCACCAGAGCCAGCGACAAGCCGAGGACGGTGAGCACCACGAGGACCAGCAGGACGACGATGTAGGCGCTCCCCGACTCCCGCGCCCGGACCGGCGCGGTCGCGCGCGGCGAGAGGTATCTAGGACGTCGCATCGCGGATCTCCTCCCGGGCCTCGCCGGCGCGCGGCCCCGGCTCACAGGTTCCTCAGGTCGACGACGGTGCGCAGCATGCGGCGGTGGTACGCGCGCTCCGGGTCGTGCTCCGCCGGCACCATCGCCTCGGCGTAGACGCGGTTCTCGATGCGGTCGATCGGCGGCGAGATGTACTTGAACTCCCGCCCGTCGGTCCGTGCCAGGGTCGAGATCCGGACGTAGTAGAGCTCCGGTTGGGGCGTCCCCGGCAGGGGAGACCACGGCCCGAACCAGGGCGCCGCGCCGGGGTCGTCCGCCGCGCCGTTGAACAGCCAGTCGTCGTTGGTGCCGTCGGCGGTCTCGTCGATCACCAAGTCGGGGTCGTCGGCGGTGCGGTACCCGCCGGCGCCCAGGCTGCTGTTGAAGCCGAGCGCGACCTGGAGGTCGAGGACGTTGTCGGCGAGGTCGTCGCCGGTTCCGTCGACCGCGACATCGGTCCCCGGGTGGACGCGCACGTGCGCCAGCTTGGGCATCAGGTCGCTGCCCGGATCGCCCGGGATGGCGAACGTCTCGCGGACGAAGAAGACGTGCTCCTCGAGCAGGCCGACGAACGCGGCGCTGCTGAGGTTGCTCGGCAGGGAGGGGCCGCCGAAGAATGCCCAGTACGCGTTGTCGTAATCGTGACCGCTGATCTGGAAGCTCACCGTGACGCCGGTGAACCCGGCGGGCGGCTCCTCGATCACGACCACGCTCGAGACCGCGACCACGGCGTAGATCCCGTCCGACAGCGGGCTGACCATGATCAGCGCGTCGCCCGCCTCGGCGGCGAGCAGCGGCGTCAGGTCCTGCGGGGAGCCCGACGGGCCTGGGCTGAAGACGTCCACCTGGCCGGCGTCGGCGATGGAGGGATTGTCCTCGGCGCCCGGCGGGCCGGTCAGCCTGAGGTTGCGCTCGCCCAGGCCGGCGCTCAGGAGCTGGTAGAGCGGCGTGCCCATGACGCCGCGCACCCGCAGCACGTCGGTTCCCGGCACCACGTTGGTCCGCGCTTCGTCGTCGACGATCTGCGTTCCCGCGTCGACGTTGTCGTCGAGCGTGACCGCAAGACCCGGCATGACCCCCCCGGTTCCGGGCGGCGGCAGGTTCGCCCGCAGGCCGCCCCGGCCCGCCATGCGCAGGGTGTCGACCATCTCGCGTTGCGCCACCCGGAGCGACTGCTGGGTATCGGCGATCTGGTTCTGGGTCCGCGCGGTCTTGTTGTGGACGTCGAACATCAGGCCGGCGATGAGCAGGATCTCGGCGACCACGATCACGGTCACCAGCAGTTCGACCAGGGTGAAGCCGGCGGCGGCTCCGCGGCGCGGGTGGTGCTTGGACTCTGCCGTTCTCATGGTCCCTCGCCTCTTCAGAACGCGCGGAAGGTGCGCACCCGGTAAGGGGGCGCTGCGCCCAGCGGGCCGCCCCCGCCCGGGTTCGCCGGATCGTCCCGAGGGTTGACCAGCTCGACCGAGATCTCCTTGAGGTGGACGGTCGTGATGTCGAGTGTTTCGCCCAGGGGGTCGTCGAACTCGCCGTCCGCGGGGTCGTCCGTGAGCCCGCCGAGGCCGTCGATCACGCCGTCGAGGTCGTCGTCGATGGCGCCCGGCGGGTCGACGAGGCGGAACTGGCGCACGCGGGAGACCCGGTCGCGCAACTGCGCCCCGCTGCCGCTGCCCTCCTGCGCCCAGGTCTCGTCGCCCAGGGCGTTGAAGTCGCCCGAGTAGTAGACGTCCGCGGTCAGCCGCTCGTTGCCGTCCTCGACCGTCAGGGCGAGGTTGTTGAACGGGAGCTGACCGAACTCCTCGAGCCGGTGCCGGGCGTGGTTGGCGACCGCCGTCGCCTCGCTGCCGGCCGCGTTGTTGACCATCGCACGGGTGAACAGCGGCAGGATGCCGATCGCCACCAAGAGCAGCAGCGCCATCGCGATCAGCGCTTCCACCAGGCTCATCCCGCGCTCGCCGCGGCCGCGCGTGCGCCCCGACATCGGGTTCAGGGTTCTCCGGCTGGTCATCATCCGGCGCCTCCTCACATGTTCCACTGCCACGCCTCGCCTCCCTCGCGCTGAGCGCGCCAGTGATCGTCCGGGTCGTCGGGGTTCGTGTAGTCGGGGTCGTGCTTGAGCAGCTCGACGCGGGCGGTCGCCTGGGGCGCCACGCGCACCTCGAGGAAGTTGCCCTTGGGGTCGGCGACGCGGAACCCGCCCGGAGCGGCGATCGAACCGTCGGGATTGAACACCGCCTGGTGCGGGAGGGAGACGTCCGTCCGCGCCGAGAAGCCGTTGACGGTGTCGGCTCCCTCTTCTCCGTTGTCCGGCCCGGCGAAGGTGACGGTCTCCGGGCGCTGGCGGCGGACCAGCTCGAAGTCGGCCTCGCCGAGCGGCACCGTCGAGTCGGGGGTGAACTCCCCGTCCTGGTCGACGTCGACGAAGACCACCACCTGGTCGGCGTCGAAGTCGAGCCGCACCACGGTCGGCACGCTGCGCTTGACCGACTCCATCCGCGCCTGGTGCATCAGCCCGGCGACCTGGGTGGCGTACCCGTGGAGGCGGCTTTTCAGGATCATCCTGTGCAGCGCCGGCCAGGTGAACAGCGCCAGGATCGCGATGATCGCGATCACCACCAGCAACTCGACGAGGGTGAATCCCTCCGCGCGGCTTCTTTGGGAGCCTGTTCTCTGGGAGCCTGTTCTCTGAGAGCACATTTCAACCCTCCTGTGGAGCAACAACGATACCACCCCCGACGCTTCGGACCGGTGGGGTCGTAAGGTACGTAGGTTCAATGAGTTGCTCTCGGCTCTCGGGCATCGGAAGGAGAGGTTGGCGCCGCCTCATCGTTCCCTTCGGTAACAGGATTGCCAGCGGGCAGCGCGAGCACCGCGCGGGTGCCGCCGCCCGGGCGGTCCTCGAGCCTCACCGAGCCGCCGTGCAGGGTGGCGATGCGGTGGGTCAGCGCCAGCCCCAGCCCGACGCCGTCGGGCCGGCCGGTGGCGAAGGGGTGGAACAGGCGCTCGCGGACCGCCGCCGGCACCCCCGGGCCGCGGTCGGCGACCGCCAGCTCGACCCCGCCGTCGACCTGCTCGACGCTCAGCTCGACCGGGCCCCTGCGGCCGGCGTCGCGCTCCGCCCGGGCGGCGTTGAGCAGCAGGTTGCGCAGCGCCCGCTCGAGGAGCTGCGGGTCGCCGGCGAGCGATGCGTCGGCGGCTGCCGGCGCCACCGTCACCTCGACCCCGACGCCGCCGAGCGCCGGGTCGGCCGCCGCCCGCCGCGCCAGCGCCGCCGCCGGCACCGGCTCGACCCGCGCCGTTCCCGGCCGGGCGAACTCGAGAAAGTCGGAGAGCACCCGCTCGAGGTGGTCGGCCTCGCGCCGGATCTCGCCGAGGTAGTCGGCCGCGCGCTCCTCGCCGCGCGCGCGCTCGATCAGGGTGAGGTAGCCGCGCAGGGTGGCCATGCCGTTGCGCAGCTCGTGGGCGAACCCGGCCGCCAGCTCGCCGAGCCGGGCGAGGCGGTCGGCAAGCCGGTCGGCGTCGGCTCGGCGGCGGCTCTCGGTGAGGTCGGCGAACAGCACCAGGAAGCCGCGCACCGCGCCGTCGTCGCGGCGCAGCGGGTGGGCGGTCAGACCGAGGGTCCGGGGGGCGCCGCCGGCGCTGGGCGCGGCGAGGTCGATCTCGCGCCGCTGCACCCCCTCGCGGCCGGCGACCGCGGCGTCGATCGCACGCGCCAGCTCGGGATGGGCGGCGAGTGCCTCCGAGGCCGGAGCCCCCGCGGCCGGGCTCTCGATGCCGAGCAGGTCGGCGCCGACCGCGTTGAGCGCCAGCACCGCGCCGGCGGCGTCGAGCAGCAGCACCCCGCTCTCGAGGCTGTGGGCGAGGGTACGGCTGAGCGCCGCGATGTCGGCCTCGTCGGGGCCGGCCTGGTCGGGGGCGGCGGCCGCCTCGGGCGGCGGCGCCGCCAGCGCCTCGACCGCGCGCTCGAAGGTGCGGACCAGGAACGCGATCTCGTCGCCGCCCTCGAGACCGCCTGCGCCGGCGACCGCCGTCCCCGCCGCCCCGCCGCCCGCCGCGCCGCCGGCGCCGCCGAGCCGGCGCGCCCGCTCGAGGAGGGCGTCGAACGGGGTCAGCAGGTGGCGCAGGAAGAGCAGCATCAGG
>Ga0302046_10000404_pt1 | contig 44326 bp, 34 predicted proteins | sample RVTome_11_FD_200261 | JGI IMG/M metagenome (GOLD analysis project Ga0302046, IMG submission 200261) | Soil microbial communities from uranium-contaminated site in the Upper Colorado River Basin, Wyoming, United States - RVT147D111 (version 2) ...
GGGGAAAGAAGCCCAAGGACGTGGGGCCTGAGGAGGAACCTGCGGAGCTGGCTCCTCCTCAGGGATACCGGAGAAACCATCCTTATACCAGAAGGCCAAAAAGTCTCATTTGGCGTGAAACACTACAGCGCGTACACGAATCCGTCGTCGGGGACCCCCTCGTCAAACAAACGTAATTGCGAGTTTTCAAGTAGAGTCGTACGGAATTCCGCATCGGCTGGAAGGCTCGACGGATCATCGGTTTTTGAGACGGTCAACAGGAAGTTGCCGGCCGTACACTCAACATGCTTCGCAGAATTCGTGGCGTTTGACTTCCACTCAGCGTCAATACCATGCGCATTAGCAAGTCTGTACAAGAGTGATTCGATTAGCCCCCATCGGTGGACTCCGCTGACATTCCTTACCATATTCTCGTCGAGTTCATCGCACCGATCCAAAGCGATTGGATAAGCTCTTCGAATCTGGGCTACAAACTGAACGAGGAATGAGCCGCCAAAACTTCCGACAAACGATTCCGCGATTCCGTTCATTGCACACAATCCTTTGGCAACAGGTCCAACTCATAATACAAGATGTAGGATAATCGTGCGCATGAAACGCTGTTTTGTCAAGTAAAGATCGGTGGTTTTCGGAAACGGTCATAACCATTGTCGTGGCAATATGTTGCGGTGACCTTGACAGGCGGCTACCCCCAGCCGGCTTCGTCGATTCGGAGGGCGGCGTTGATGAGGCCGAGGTGGGAGTAGGCCTGGGGGAAGTTGCCGAGCGCCTCGCCGGTGTGCGGGTCGCGCTCTTCGGAAAAGAGGCCGGTCGGGCCGGCGGCGGCGATGTAATCCTCGAACAGCGACAGGGCGTCGTCGCGGCGGCCGGTCAGGACATACGCCTCGATCAGCCAGCAGGTGCAGAGGTTGAAGCCCCCCTCGGGGCCGGGCAGGCCGTCACTCGCGCGATAGCGGCGCAGGGTCGGACCTTCGCGCAGCGTGCGCTCGACGTATCGAATCGTTCCAACGAATCGCGGGTCGTCCGGCGGCAGCAGCCCGGAGAGCCCGACGGTCAGGGTCGCTGCGTCGGCGTCGGCGACATCGTAGGCGGCGGTGAACGCGCCGCGCTTGGCGTTGTAGCCGCGCTCGAGGACCTCGGCGGCGATGGCGTCGCGCAGGGCGGCCCACTGCGGCCGCCGGTGCCCGAGATACGATGCCACGCGCATGGCCTGATCGATCGTCATCCAACACATGACCTTGGAGTGGAGGTGGTGCCGCTTGGCGAGGCGGATCTCCCAGATGCCGTGGTCGGGCTCCTGCCATCGTTGGCCGACGGCTTCGACCATCATCTCGACGACGCGCCAGTGCTCGGGCGAGACGGCGGCGCCGTGATCGGCCAGCCGGGCGACGAGGTCGGCGATGGGCCCGAAGACGTCAAGCTGGACCTGATGGGCGGCGAGGTTGCCGATGCGGACGGGGCGGCTGTTTCGATAGCCGCGGAGGACGCCGATTTCGCCCTCGGTCATTTCGTTGGAGCCGATGACGGTATAAACGGGGGAGAGGCACTGCGGGCCGGGACAGCGCTCGAGGATTTCGAGAATCCAATCGAGGAGTTGCATGGCGACGCCGGTCGCGCCGAGGCGGACCAGGGCGGCGGCGGACATCGCGGCGTCGCGCGGCCAGCAATAGCGGTAGTCCCAGTTGCGAACGCCGCCGACGTGCTCGGGCAGACTCGTGGTGGCGGCGGCGGCGATGGCGCCGGTCGGGCCGTAGACCAGGGCGTATAGCACGAGGGCGCTGCGGCGAACGAGGTCCGAGGCGACGTCGGGTACGGTGAGTTGCCGGGACCAATCCTCCCAGAAGCGCATCGTCTCCTCGCGGCGGACGGGCTCGGCAAATCGGGCGGCGTCCAGGTTGCCGGTGCCGTAGCGCAGCTCGAAGACGACGGGTCGGCCTCCGAGATCGACGTCGGCCTGGGCGGTCTGGTGCGGACCGTCGTCGGCGATGCGCCACTGTACGCCGGGTGAGCGGAGGACGATCGGGTCGGCGCCGCCTTCGATCTCCAGACCGTCGGCGACGGTGTTCAGGCGCGTCGGCATGCGGCCGAAGTCCAGGCGCGGGGCGAAGTTGACGCGGACCTTGCCGAAACCCTTCAGGACGCGGACCAGGTCGGTGCGGCCGGCACGGTGCGTCGGGCGCTGGCGGGCGCAGTCGAGGTAGTCGATGACGGAGAGGCGCGGCCAGCGCGTTTCAAGGATGAAGGAGTCGCCGAGGTAATGCTGGTCGGGCTTTGCCGAGGGGCCGGAGGGGGCGACGTCGAAGTATCCCCCCGTCGGGCCGCCGAGCAGTTCGGCGAAGATGGCCGAGCTGTCGAGGCGCGGCAGGCAGAGCCAGACGATTCGGCCGGCGGCGGAGACGATGGCGGCGCAGCGCTGATCGGACAGCAGGGCATGTTCGTCGATGGGCGGTTCGGCGGGCTGGGCCGTGAAGCGCTCGCGGGCGGCGGCGAGGTCGTGCAGCAGTTGGCAGACTTCGTCGACGCCGGGGATGACGTGTTGGGCGAGCGTTTCACCGTCGCCGACCTTGAAGCCGGCGTCGGCGGAGGTCAGGACGGCGAATCCTTCCTCGTCGGTCTTGTCGTCGCCGAGAAAGATCACCGAAGAGGCGGCGTGCTTGAACCGCAGTCGTTCGATGGCGGCGCCCTTGTTGGTGTCGACAACGGTCAGTTCGAGGACCATCTTGCCGGGGCGGACGAAGACGCCGTTTCGCGCCGCGGGTCCGTTCACGGCGGCCCGCACGGCGGCGTCGGCGACGGCGGCCTCGACGCCGCGGTAATGCATCGCGACGCCGGCGGGCTTGGTCTCCAGCCGGACGCCGGGATGTGCGTCGGCGATGGCGCGGAGGTCGCGCTCGATGTCCTGGCGCAGGGATCGCGCCGCGGACGGCAACTCGTCGGCCTCGCCGTCGCCGGATTCGAGGCCGTGGCTGCCGACGAGGTGAAACGCGCCGCGCTGGCCGAGGCGGGCGTCCAGGTCGGCCAGAGCGCGACCGGAGATGATCGCCACGTGGGTCTGCGGAAGTTGCGACAGTTTGCGCAGGGCGTCGATGGCGCGGGGGTCCGGCGCCGCGTCGGCGGGATGGAGGACGATGGGGGCGAGGGTTCCGTCGAAGTCGCCCGCGACGAGGAGGATGGGGGCGGTGGCCAGTTCGTTGATGCGCTGAAGGAGGGGGTTCATGATTCCAGGGCGCCTACGAAGCTCGCGGCCCAGTGAAAGACGTCGTGGCGACGGACGACGGACCGGAGCGATTTCATTCGCGTTCGGGCCTCGGGCCTCGGAAGGTGAATGGCAGTGTCGAGGGCGCGGACCATGCCGTCGATGTCGCGGGGGTTGACCAGCAGGGCGCGTTTGAGCTCCCGGGCGGTGCCGGCGAATTCGCTGAGGACCAGGACGCCGGAGTTTTCCGTTCGGGCGGCGACGTATTCCTTGGCGACGAGGTTCATGCCGTCGCGCAAGGGAGTGACGACCATGACGTCGGCGGCGACGAAGTAGGCGATGAGTTCCTCGCGCTTGAGGTTGCGGCGGAAGTAGTGGACGGCGACGTGGCCCGGCTGATCGAACTCGCCGTGGATGCGGCCGACGATCTGCTCGATGTCGTTGCGAAGCTCGGCGTATTCGGCGACGGTTTCGCGGCTGGGGACGGCGATCTGGATGAGCACGCAGTCGTCGACGGTGGTGACCTTGCGGCGAAGAAGCTCCTCGTAGGCGAGGAACCTGGCGTCGAGCCCCTTGGTATAGTCCAATCGGTCCACGCCGAGCAGGACGCGGCGGGTGGCGCCGACCTGGCGGCGAATCTCCCGGGCGCGCCTGAGGACGGCGTCGGCGCGGGCCAGCTTGTCGATCGCCGAATAGTCGATGGAGATGGGAAAACCGCTGACCCGGACCGGCCGGCCGTTGTGGCGCAGCAGTGCGTCGGAACCGGCGGCCGACGTAAAGTGGCGTGCCGCGCGGGAGAAGTTCTGGGCGTCGGTCGGGGTTTGAAAGCCGACGACGTCGGCGCCCAGCAGTCCCTGGAGAATCTCGCGCCGCCAGGGGAGCCAGGCGAACAGTTCGTTCGGCGGGAAGGGGATATGCATGAAAAAGCCGATGCGGACGTCGGGTCGGAGTTCGCGGATCATCCGGGGCACGAGCTGTAATTGATAGTCATGGACCCAGATCAACTGGCCCCTGGCTGCCTCCTTCGCCGCGGCGTGGGCGAAGCGCCAGTTGACGTCGACGTAGGGACGCCACCATTCGGGGTGAAACTTGGGCGGTCGGATCACGTCGTGGTAAAGCGGCCAGAGGGTTTCGTTGGAAAAACCGCGATAGTAGGCGTCGATCTCTCCCTGCGAAAGGCCGACGGGAACGATACGGATCGATTCGGAGACGAAGGGCTTCGGGGGGGCGCCGGCCAATCCCGACCAGCCCAACCAGGAGCCGCCGTTGCGACGGAGGATCGGCGACATCGCGGTGACGAGGCCGCCGGGACTGAGCTCCCATTTGGCGCCCGACTTCGTCTTATGCACGGGCAATCGATTGGCGACGATCAGGAGTTTGCGCGAACGAGGCATGGAGCGTTCGTCTTGTGGATGAGCGGCATCATCAACGATTGTCGTCGGGCACTATAACGCGGCGACCTCGATCCGACCACGAGATGCACTTTCGCAGTAATCGGTGGAGTTTAGAGCAGCAGATTCGCGGCCCGTCGGCCACTTGCGCGGATTGTGCTCGATGTCGAAGCGGAGCTTCGACGTCCGCGAGCTTGCGTCCGTCAGCGGCACGATATTCGGACCCTGCCCGGCGTCGGAGGTCAAGGCGCGTCTCGCGTTGGCCGACGCAGAAGCCGAGGTGCGCCGATGAATCTGCCGCTACTGGACGAGACGACGCCGTTTTCATGTGGTAGCTGCGGCGCGTGTTGCGATCAGCCGTGGCGAACGATGATCGAGGCCGACAAGGCGCGAGCGCTGGACGCCCACGATTTCGGGGCGTATCCGCAACTGTCGGGCAAGCGGTTTTATCGGCCGGCGGCGGACGGGCGGGCCGGATTCTTCGACCTGGCCAAGGGCGAAGGCACGCGCTGCCTGTTTCTCGACCACGACGGCCTGTGCATCATTCACAAGGAGCTGGGCCCCGACGCCAAGCCGGCAATGTGCCGACAGTTTCCGTTTCTGCCGTCGCGAACCTGGACCGACGATCGGGTCTCGGTGAATTACGGTTGTCCCTCGGCGCAGGCGTCGCGGGGCGCGGCCCTGGCGGATCAGCGCGGGCAGATCGAGGCGTCGACGCCGAGGTCGCAACGGCCGCACAAGGGCGCGGGCGTCAACGTGCGACTCGACCGCACGCGGACGATCCGCCACAGCGAGTACGAATCGTTGATGGAGCGGTGCATGGCGATCTTCGGCGCCGCGGAATCGGGCAGCGTGTGGTCCCGATTCGCAAAGGTTCTCGATTCGTTGGATTCGTGGCCGGCGGACGGCGCGGCGGATGATGATCGAAAGGCCTCGGCGGACGAAGTCATCGCGCCGGCGAATCGGTCGGCCCTGCCGATGCCGTCGCGCTTGCTGTTCGCGTCCACGCTGTACCCGGACACGCTGCCCTCGGAGCCGACGGGCAAGGTCGGTCTGGTCAAGCGCCTCATGCTCCTGCCCCGGCTCATGTCGCTGGGTCAGCTCACGGGGGTCTATGCGTCGCGCATCTGCGGGCGGAACATCGATGTCGACGCGGTGCTCCGGCACGAGGTCCGGCCCGATCTGGCGGCGGGGGCGACGGCGCTGCTGCTGCGCTACTTTCGATCTCGGTTCTGGCAGCGGATGATCGTCGGCACGCGATTGCCCGTCGTCGCCGGCGTACATCAGCACATCCTGGATTTTGGGGCCATTGTATTCCTCTCGCGGGCCCAGGCGGCGCATCGTAACGAGGCCGTCATCGACGAATCGTCGGTCCGCAGGGCGCTGACGGGCGTTGAGTTTCACCTGGCCAATCAGGCGCGGGTGCATGAGCAGACGCTCAAGGGATGGTTCATTTCCAACCTGTGCAACCTCGAGCTGGCCCGGTCGAGTCTGCGACTGATGGCGCTGCGGACGGCGGGCGAGGCCGCGGCTGCCGCCTCGTTTTCTTCCTAGCCATCACCACCGGCGCAATGCAAACGCCGCCATCGCACGGGCGATCGGCGGCGGTTGCGTAGGAACCCGCTTCCTAACGGTCGCGGCTCGGTGTGGACCGCTGACGGTCGTGCGGCCTAGCACCGGAAGTCGAGGGGGTTTCGGTCGCAGTCCACATGGTTCGAGAAGCCCTGGTTGTAGTTGCCGAACCGGAACCCGGCGCCGAGCCAGTCGCTGTAGTCACCGAAGTATTCGTCGCAACCGGTGGTGAGCGTCAGGCCGCCCGCAACCATCGCCAGAACCATCAGAACCTTCGCCACTGCCCGCTTCGAGTTGTTGATGACCTTCTTCATTTTTCTGTCCTTTCCTATCTGGGTGTTTGGTGTTTCGTATCCAACTGCCTTCGACTGGGGTACCCGGCAGGGGGCCGGACCTGACACGCGATTTGCGGAAAATTCGCAAAGTCCTTCCGTGGCCCCCCCCGGGTCCGGGATTCGTGCCCCGCGTTCGGCCTGCCGGGAGCCGCCAGCGGGGGTACAATGGCGTCCGGCAAGGGCCGGGCAAGACCGCGGCGCAGGGTGGCGGCAGCGGGCAGCGACGCCATGGACACGACGAGACCCAGTCTGTTGATTCGCGTTCGCGACGCGGGCGACCAGGCGGCTTGGCGGGAATTCGACGGCATCTACCGCCCGCTACTGCTTCGATTTGCCCAGGCGCGGGGGCTTTCGGCGGCGGACGCGGAAGAGCTGGCCCAGGAGTGCATGGCGGCGCTGCACCGCCACGTCCAGGAATTCGAATACGACCCGGGCAAGGGACGGTTCAAGGGTTGGCTGCGGACCATGGTCAACAACCGGTTTCGCAACCGCCTGCGCGACCGCCGCGAGTATCAGGCGGCCTCCGGCGAGATTCAGAGGGCGGCGGGCGATTCGGAAGCGTCGCCCGAGGCGCTGTTCGATAGGGTCTGGCGGCAGGAGCACCTTCGGCACTGTTTGCGGCTCATTCGCGGCGAGGTCGAGGAGGACACGTTCGGGGCGTTCGTCGCCCACGTGATGGAAGAAAAGAGCGTCGAGGAGGTGTGCGCTCAATTCGACATGACGGCGAACCAGGTTCACGCCGTCAAGTCGCGGATGATGAAGCGCATCCGCCAGCGGATGATCCAAATTCTCGGCGAAGACGTGTGACAACATTCGCGGCGGGCCCGGACGCCATCGCGGTCGCCCTGTGAGCGTTCACGATCACGCAGCGCAGACGAGCCCCGGGGCCTTTCAAGCGATTTGCGTACCGCGCGGCACTCGAGACATCGCCGCTCGCGCGACAGGCACGGGTCTTCAGTGGCCCAGGCCGGTGAGTAGTGTCCGTGCCAGGGCCTTGTCCTCCATCACCGCGAGCATCAGGGGCTCGAGCGATCGCGCCGGAAGGCGGGCCAGGTGCATGACCATCTCGGCGACCGGGCGATCGACGGGAAACAAGGGAAGAAGCTGTCGCCAGAGTTCCGATCCGACCTGTAGCATCCAGGGCTCGTGCTCGATTCGATCCGCGACCTTGATGACCTCGTCGTACGTCTTGGCGCCCAGGCGGCCCAGGCCGTGCATGCAGATGAGTTCGACCGTGCCCTTGACGAGTTCGTGCGAGAGGATCGGCCAGACCCACCCCTTGGCGACGACGCAAAAATTCGACTCCTCGCCCAGCACGCCCCCGTAACCGGCCACGCCGGCGCGCAGCACGATCCCCCGGATCGTCGTCGGTGGCCTGGGCCGGCCGAAGCCCACCGACATCGTCAACTCTCCGTCCAGCATGTCGTACGGTATCCCCCACACCTGCTGCGTCGTGCGCTTCGCGAGATCGACCAGCGCCTCTTTGTGCGCGGCCTCCTTGAACCTTGTCTGAAAAATGCGCTTCATCAACTGCAATGAGAACAGCACCGGTATCCGCGAGACGGACTTGAGCCGGCCCCTCTCGTAGGCCCGCTGCTTGGCGGCCAGGGCGAGACCCAGGCCGTGACGCGACAGGAGCGGATGATTGCAATAGGGATGGCCCGGTCGCGATGCGCGCCGCCAGAAGCGGTCCGGCCAGCCGAAGACCAGGACGTTTTCGCCCATCCAGTATTGCATGAAGCCGCCCAGCGCGATCTGATCGTAAAGAAGCAGCAACTCCGGGTTGATCGCCGCCAGTTCGTCGCGAACCAGATGGTGCGACGTCAGGAATGCCTGTTGCGCCGAGCCCTGAATGAGGAGGTTGAGCGTCAGCCGCTTGTTGATCTCCTCGTGCAGTTCATCCGCGGCGTCGTTCATTCCGGCTTCGACGGGTCGTGCGAGAGGAGTCATCACCCCTTTGGCTCCGGAACCGGACGCTCCTTCGGCCAAGGAGGATTGAAAGGGGCCGGCCGCTTCTGGCGATCCGGCGCCGCGGGCGTTCGCGGTTGGGGCGACGGCGCCGGGATCGTCACTGGTCTGGCGGGCGGCGCTTGGGGCAAGGTCTGCGGCATGGGAATCCGCCTCGATCGATACGAACACGAGCGACCTTCGCCCATGATAACCGAAGCAAGTCGGCCACCCATATTCGACATGAGGTCGATTCGATTGCTATTCCACCCCGATTTCGCTACTCTAGGCCTGAAGCGAGGGGAACCGTCTGGCCCATATGCAAGGTCTTCGCGCCGCCCAATGACGGCGGGGCGATCCCCAATGCGACAGCACCCTTTACCGAATAGACCATCGCCATGGCCCGCTTGATGTCCACGTTTCCGAGATTGATCGTCCGGGGAACGGCCGCGCTGCTGGTCATGGCGGCCGTCGCCGCGGGTCAGCAGTTCCAGGAGCAAACGACTTCTCGGTTTCCCAGCCCGAATCCAACCGAATGGAGCAACCAGCTCACCGTCGGCGACCTCGACGGCGACGGCGACCTGGACATCATCTTCGCCAACGGCGGCGATTTCTCGATTCCGGGCGCTCCGCAGGTCCAGCGCGTCTACATCAATGACGGCGGCGGCGTCTTCACCGACGAGTCCGCCGCCCGACTGAATCTCCTGGGCCTCTGTCGCGGCGTCGAACTCGGCGACATCGACAACGACGGCGATCTCGACGTGATCTTCGCTCAGGACTTCGAGCGGCAACCGCTCTTGTATCAGAACGACGGCGATGGCTTTTTCACCGACATCACCGACCGGCTGCCCCAGATCGCCCTGAGCAGTTCCCGAGCGCAGTTCGGCGATATCGACAACGACGGCGATCTCGACATCTACATCATGGACGGGGGCATCAACCGGTTCGGCTGCGGGCAATACCGCGTGTACGTCAACGACGGCGCCGGATTCTTCACCGACGAGACCGCCCTGCGGCATCCGCTCGGCAACGTGTGCGAGAACATGGACTGTATTTTCGGAGACATGGACAAGGACCTGGACCTGGACATCAAGACCGCGAGCACCGGAACCAACAACAGCCGGACGTATCGGAACGACGGAACCGGGATCTTCGCGCTGGTCGCGCTTCCGCCCGATTCGACCTGCTACTCCTATGATTTCGGCGACATCGACGGCGATGGCGACATCGATCTCATCGGCATCAACGGGCTGCCTGGCTCCTCTTCGGAACTCCTCCTGCGCAACAACGGCGCCGGGACGTTCGTCGACGTCAGCAGCCAGGTGTCACCCAACCCGAATCAGGACGACAACGACAGCAAGTTCTTCGACTACGACAATGACGGCGATCTGGACCTGATCATCGCCAGACTCGGATCCGGCGGCGAGAAGATCTACGAGAACGACGGCTCGGGAAACTTTGAGCTGACCTTCGGCGTCATCGACGTCGTCAGCGATTCTTCGCTCGACATCGCCGTGGCCGACCTGAATGGCGACGGCCGGCTGGACATCGTGACCGCTCAGGGAGAGTCGGGAAACTTCGAGAATCGCATCTACATGAACATCGACGGACCGCCGGATACCCTGCCGCCGCAAATCGTCAAGATGGACAAGCTTCTGGACACCAGCGACACGGCGGGGCCCTACGTGGTCCGGGTGTTTGTCCTCGACGACATGACCTCCGACCGGAATTTTTTCGATTCCGGCGTCGCCCTCAACTATACCGTCGACGGCGGGCCGCTACAGTCGGTGCCCATGAAGTACAGCGGCGGACAGATTTACCGCGGCGCGATTCCCGGTCAGCCCTGCGGCGGGCTGGTCGACTATTTCGTCACCGCGACCGACTTCGCCGGAAACCTCGGAACCGGCGCGGCACGGTTCTTCACCGTGACCGGCAGCACACCGCCCCCGGGCGACATCAACGAGGACTGCGCGCTGAATGATACGGACGTCAGCATCTTCGTCGCCGTCCAACTGGGGCAGGACACCGACCCGACCCACGTGATGAACTCCGACTTCGACGGCAGCGGCGCACCCGACGGCCTCGACATTCCGTTTTTCGTCGATCACCTGCTGCCCTGAGTGTCCATCGGCGTGGCCCCGCCAAGACCGGGGCAGGCCCTTTATTCAATCACCCGCGGCCAATCCCAACTCGCCATCCCGGCCAGCGCCGCCTCGTCAGTCCCGAGAAGGTCCATCGGCGTGATCGCCACGTAGCCGTCGGCCACGGCCTGCGCGTCGCTGCCGGCCTCGCCGCGCAACACCGGATCACGCCCGGCAAACACGAAAGCGACCGACCCGTCCGGCCGCTCCTCGCGGCGATACGTCGCGTCGGTGACGACACGGCTGGTCGGACACACGCGCACCCCGCGCGGCACGCCGTTCGATATTCCGGGAACGTTCACATTCAGACAGATATCCCCCGTCGGCCGCGCGTCGCGAAACCGCTCGAACAGTCGCCGGGCGATCCGCGCCGCCGCGTCGTAGTCCATCGGCCTGCCGAACTGTAGCGACACGGCCATCGACGGGACGCCGAAAAACGCCGTCGCCTCGGCCGCCGCGGCCACCGTCCCGCTGTACATCACATACCGCGCCGTGTTCAGCCCTTCGTTGATTCCGCTGATGACGAAGTCCGGCCGCTCGCCGAGCAGCTCGATCATCGCCAGCTTCACGCAATCCGCCGGTCGGGCGTCGATGGACCAGCCGCTGACGCCGTCGCGGAGCGTGACGGGCCGAACGACCATCGGGTCCCGAACGGTGATGCCGTGGCCCGAGCCGGTCTGCGGATTCAGCGGCGCCGCGACCCGAAGGTCGCCGAGGTCGGCAACGGCGCGGGCCAACGCCGCCAATCCGGGCGCGTCAATGCCGTCGTCGTTGGTCAGCAGGATGCGCAACATGCCAGGGCCTGTAGGGGTTGGTCAAGGCCGGGAGATGCCCGCCGCTCGTTCGACTAGCGCCGCTCGATCGGCGGCACTCCGCGCAGCGACGGGCCGACGTATTCCGACAGCGGGCGGATAAGCTTGTTGTTGCCGTGCTGCTCCATGATGTGGGCGCACCAGCCGGTCACGCGGCTGCAAACGAAGATGGGCGTGTAGAGATTGATCGGAATGCCCATCTGGTAGTATGCGTGCGCCGCGGGATAGTCGAGATTCGGATGGATGTTTTTCTCGCGGAGCATCAGGTCGGCGAGTTTGTCGGCCATCTCGATCCACTGGGTCTCGCCGGTTTCCTTCGAAAGCTGAATCGACCACTCGCGGAGGATGCCGGCGCGGTGATCTCCCTGTTTATAGACGCGATGGCCGAAGCCCATGATGAGCTTCTTGTTGTCCGGATGGCGCTGATTGTGCGTTTGCAGGTCGCGGAACCACTTCTCGACATTGTCCGCCGAGCCGATCTCGATGAACTGGGCCATCGCCGCCTCGTTCGCCCCGCCGTGCAGCGGGCCCTTGAGGGCGCCGATCGCGCCGCTGACGGCCGAGTGCATGTCCGCAAGGGTCGAGGCGATGGACCGCGCGACGAAAGTCGACGCGTTGAAGTCGTGTTCGGCGTAAAGCGTCAGCGTCCCGTCGAGGAGGCGCCCCGCCAGGTCCGAGGAGGTCTTGCCCAGCATCATCGACAGCAGGTTGGCCCCGTGCGTCTTGTTTGGATCCGGCGCGACGGCGGCGACCCTCCGCGACCGCTGACACCAGAGCCCCATCGCCGCGGCCATCTGCCCCATGAGCCGTTCGCTCTTGCGCAACTCCGCCGCATGGGAATTGTCGCCGGCGTCTGAATCGTAATGCCCCAGCAGTGACACGACCGATCGCAGCACGTCCATGGGGCTCGTCTCCACCGGAATCTGCCCGACGGCGGCGACCACCGGCGTCGGCAGGGTCATCGCCGACTGCACCCGCGCGCGGAACTCGGCCAGTTGCCCACGGTCGGGCAGTTCGCCGTCAAGCAGCAGGTGCGCGACCTCTTCAAACGTCGCGTGTTCGGCGAGATCGGAGATGTCGTAGCCGCGGTAGCGCAGGCCCTTTTGCGTGACTTCGGCGATGGCGGACTGTCCCGCGACGATTCCGGCCAATCCCTCGGATGTGGTGACGTTGGTCAAGGTGCGGCTCCTCCCGGTGCGGCGTTCATCAAGGGTGGAAATCATAGACGCCGCGCCATTCGGCGGCAAAACCCCGTGGGCGGGCCGGCGTCACCGGCGCTTGACGGCTTCCTCGACGGCGCTGAGCCCATCGTAATCGAGGAGTTCATAAAGCTCGCGCCGCGTCTGCATGTGCTCGACCCAGCCGGACTGGTCGCCGTCGCGTTTCAGATCGGAGAGCATCGCCGAGATCGCGCCGAATGCCGTCCGCAGCGCCGTCTGCGGATAGATCACCATGCGATACCCCAGGCGCTCCAGTTCCGCCAGCGGCAAGAGCGGCGTCTTGCCGAACTCCGTCATGTTCGCCAGCAGCGGCGCGCTGACGCGCCGGGCGAATTCCGCCATTTCCTCCACGCTGACCAGCGCCTCGGGGAAGATCGCATCCGCGCCGGCATCGAGACAGCGATTCGCCCGATCGACGGCGTCGTCGAAAGTCGTCACGCCGCGGGCATCGGTCCTGGCGATGATGAGAAAATCCGGATCGCGGCGGGCCGCGCACGCGCCGCGGATCTTCTCGACGAACGCGTCCGTCGGGATCAACTGCTTGCCGTCGAGATGGCCGCACTTTTTCGGCAGCACCTGGTCCTCCAGGTGAATCGCCGACACGCCCGCGGCCTCCATCTCCGTCACCGTCCGCGCCACGTTGATGGCCTCGCCGAAGCCCGTGTCGGCATCGACGAGGACCGGGACCTTCACGGCGGCGCAGATCCGCCGGGCATGCTCGACCGCCTCGGAGAGCGTTACCAGCCCGACGTCCGGCAGGCCGAAGACCGCGTTGGCGAGCCCCGCCCCCGACACATATACGGCGTCGAAGCCCGCCTTTTCGATGGCCCTGGCGGCCAGGGCGTTGAACGCGCCGGGAATCTGCACGGTACCTTGCGAGATGAGGGTCCGAAGACGGTGACGTCGGGTTGCAGTCATTCAGTCATTATCCGATGCGCCGGATACCCCGGCAACGGCAGCGCAACGGCCAGCAAGGGTGCGAAATCGGCGATTGGTGGCGGCGCACCGGCCGGGGGCCGGCGACGGGGTTCGATTTCTCTCGCGAGCGATCGTAGGCCGCCGCCGATAAGGAGCTTAGGGTAGGTTTGAGAGTCACCCGATTTCCGGAGTGATCACCTTGGCCGGTCATGCACCCGAATCATGGACCGCGGCCCAACGGGCACTGAGGTGGATTGCCACGACCTCCGACTTCCGCCTGTCAGTTTTCATGGCGATGCTGGCGGCGGCGATCGTTGCGTCGATCTACCTGCTGGAGCGGCGGGCGTTGCTCTGACGCCGGCGCGAAGCGCGACCGTTGGATCGACGGTCATCTCCCGTCGGGGCCGAGCACCGCGCGACATGCGGCGCGGCGCGGGAGGGAATCCGCCGCCACCGATCGAACGATTCAGCGTCCGGGCCAATCGAAGCGTCGCACCGGCGAGACGCCGATGCTCCCCGTCGCCCCTGGGTCGTGCCTCTTTCAGCATCAAGCGTCCCGGCGATTCGGCGCTGAGCCGGACAACCTGCCGATCACACGCGGGACGATCTCCAGCGCGGCGTCGATTTCCTCGTCCGTCGTATCCACCGACAAGCTGAATCGAATGGCGCCGTGGGCGACGCGCTGCTCGATGCCCATGGCCTTGAGGACGTGCGACGGCTCCAACGAACCGCTGCTGCACGCCGAACCGCTCGACGCGCAGAGCCCTTCTTCGCTCAGTGCGATCAGGATCGCCTCGGCCTCGAGTGACTCGAAGGCGATGTTCGACGTGTTCGGCACGCGGTGGGCCGGATCGCCGATGACGCTGGCGCAAGGGACGCGGCGGTGAATCTCCCGCTCCAGCCGATCGCGCAGGCCGGCGACCCGACCCCATGACCCGTCGCCGATCCATTCGCGCGCCCGACGCGCCGCCACGCCGAACCCGACGATGGCGGCGACGTTCTGCGTGCCGGGCCGGATGTCGCGCTCCTGGTGTCCGCCCATCAGTTGGCTTCGCAGCCGAGTCCTGCGGCCGACGTACAGGGCGCCGGCGCCCTTGGGCCCGTGCATCTTATGTGCCGACGCCGAAAGGAGATTGGCGCCGAGGTCGGCGACGTCGACGGCGATTCTGCCGACGGTCTGAACCGCGTCGACGTGAAGAACGGTCCCGCGGGCCGATACGATCTCCGCAACGCGGCGAATGGGAAACAATACGCCCGTCTCGTTGTTCGCGTGCATCATGCTGACGATCGCCGTGTCGTCGCCGATCGCCGATTCGAGTTCGTCGAGATTCAGCGCGCCGGCGGCGTCCACTCCGACGCGGGTCACGCGATAACCGTCTTTTTCCAGGCGTTCGCCCAGACTGTGAACGGCCACGTGTTCGACGGCGGAGGTCACGACGTGACGCCGGGTGGGATAGGCGGCCAGCGTTCCGAGGATGGCGAGATTGTCCGACTCGGTTCCGCCACTGGTGAAGACCACGTCGTGCGGCCGCGCACCCATCAACTTGGCGACGTCCTGCCGCGCGGTCTCCACCGCGTGTCGCGCCGCCTGCCCGACGCGATGAAGACTCGAAGGATTGCCGAACTGTTCGCGCTCGCAGCGCGCCATCGCCTCGATCACTTCATCCGTGGCGCGCGTCGTGGCATTGTTGTCGAGATAGATGGCGTTCATCGCGGTGCATTATAGTCGCGCGCGCCATCGAGGCCGGCGCCACGCGCCGCGAAGGGCCGCCAACCTTGACACCCGCGGCGACGACGCGGATACTTTTTCCGAAAGCGACCCTCTCGATGCCCTGCGAAGACGTTGCACTTACGCCCGACGGCTCGGACCGCGAGGCCGTCCGCCGATGCGCCGACGCCCTGGCCGCCGGCGCGATCGTCGCCTTTCCCACCGAGACCGTGTACGGGCTGGCCGCCAACGCCGCGATCGACGACAGCGTGCGCCGGCTCTCACGGATCAAGGAGCGCGGAGTCTCGCAGCCGTTCACCGTCCACATCGCCAACCGGGCGCACTGCGATCGCTTCGTTCCGTCGATGTCGCCGCTGGCCCGACGGCTGGTCCGCAAGGGCTGGCCCGGACCGCTCACGCTGATCTTCGACGTCGCCGATCCCGCCGCCGCGCCGATCTACGGCGACCTCGGCGAGGCCGGCGCCGCGGCGGTCTATGCCGGCCGATCCGTCGGCATTCGCTGCCCCGACGATCCCATCGCCGAATCGCTGCTGGCGCAGGCCGGCGTCCCGGTCATCGCCACCAGCGCCAACGAGGGGGGAAGCCCGCCGGCGACCGACGGCGAAATGGTCCGCTCCACCCTGGCCGAACAGATCGACTGGCTCCTGGACGCCGGTCCTACGCGATACGCCAGGTCCTCGACCGTCGTGGCCATCAACGGCAGCGGTTATCGTCTGGTCCGCGCCGGGGTCTTTGATGACCGGACGGTCCGCCGCCTCGCCGCGGTCAACGTGCTGTTCGTTTGCACCGGCAACACGTGTCGTTCGCCGATGGCGGAGCGGATTTTCCAGAAGCTGATCGCCGACAAGCTCGGCTGCGGCGTCGCCGACCTCGAGGCCCGAAACATCCACGTGCAGTCGGCCGGAACCATGGCCTGGACCGGGAGCCCGGCGTCGCCCGAGGCGGTCGAGGTCTGCCGCCGACGAGGGATCGACCTGTCCGGACACGCGTCCACGGCGCTGACGGCCGACCTGATCCGCCCGGCCGACTATATATTTACCATGGGGCGGCACCACCTGGAGATGGTGCGAAGTCTGGTGCCGACCGCGGCCTCCAAGGCCGAGCCGCTCGATCCCGACGGCGACGTGGCCGATCCGATGGGCGGCGGGCAGGCGGACTACGAAGCCGCGGTGAACAAGATCGAACTCGCACTGATTCAACGCCTTGAGCAGGTGGAACTATGAAAATCGCCCTTGGAGCCGACCATCGCGGATACAACGCCAAGACGCACATTCGCGCCCTTCTTCAGGAAATGGGCCTGGACGTGGCAGACTTCGGGACCAATTCGATGAAGTCGATGGACTATCCCGACCCCGCCGCCGCCGCGGCCCGCGCCGTCCAACAGGGCGAGTGCGACCTTGGGGTGCTCTTCTGCGGCACTGGCATCGGGATGTGCATCACCGCCAACAAGATTCACGGCATTCGCGCCGCCCTCTGTCACGACGAACTGACCGCCGAGATGTCCCGCCGCCACAACAACTCCAACGTCCTTTGTCTGCCCGCCGATCTCGTTGGCAACGCCCTGATGCGCCGCATCGTCGAGGTCTGGCTCAAGACGCCGTTCGAGGGCGGCCGGCACCAGGCCCGCGTCGATAAGATCACCGACATCGAACACGGTCAGTGCGAGCAGAAGAAGTGATCGAAGCCTCGAGCCCGATCGCCCGCGACGCGCTCTCGGCCGATTCCCGGTTGTCGACTATCATGCGGCATCGGCCGCCCGATGGGCTCCGCGATCCACAAGAAAGCCATCGCCCATGATCGAACTGACACCGCGCCAGATCGTCGCCGCGCTGGACAAATACATCATCGGACAGGATGCGGCCAAGCGGGCCATCGCCGTCGCGATTCGCAATCGCTGGCGCCGGCTGCAATTGCCCGAGGCGATGCGCGAGGAGGTCGGTCCCAAGAACATCCTGATGATGGGCCCGACCGGCGTCGGCAAAACCGAGATCGCCCGCCGCATGGCCTCCCTGGTGAACGCGCCGTTCCTCAAGATCGAGGCCACCAAGTTCACCGAGGTCGGCTACGTCGGCCGCGACGTCGACTCGATGATCCGCGACCTGCTGGAGCTGGCCGTCTCGATGGTGCAGAAGGAGCAGACCGAGGTGGTTCGCGAGAAGGCCGACCAACAGGTCGAGGAGCGCATCCTCGACGAGCTCCTGCCCGCCGGACACGACGACAAGTCCTCCGGCGAATCCGCCCAGGACGCCGAGGCCCGGCGCCTGCGGACGCGGGAAAAATTCCGCGCCCAGCTCCGCGCCGGCGAGCTCGAAGACCGCACGATCGAATTGCGCGTCGAGCAGAAGACAGCCCCGATGGGCATGTTCGCCACGACCCTGGGGCCGGATCAGATGGGGCCGGAAATCCAGGACCTCATGGACCGCCTCATGCCCAGCCAGCCGAAGGACCGCAAGGTGACGATCCGCGAGGCGCGAATGATCGTTTTCCACCAGGAGAGCGAGAAGCTGATCGACCGTGAGAAGGTCATCGAGATGGCGGTGAAGCGCACCGAAAACTCTGGCATCATCTTCGTGGACGAAATGGACAAGCTGTGCGGCGAGCGGAGCCACGCCGGACCCGACGTCAGCCGCCAGGGCGTGCAGCGCGACCTGCTTCCGATCATCGAGGGCAGCACGATCAACACGCGGCACGGCCCGGTCAAGACCGACCACGTCCTCTTTGTCGCCGCCGGCGCCTTTCATTCCTCCAAACCCAGCGACCTGATGCCCGAACTCCAGGGGCGACTGCCCATCCGCGTCGAGCTGGACGACCTGTCCAAGGACGACTTCGTGCGCATCCTCGTCGAACCGGAAAACGCCCTGACAAAGCAGCAAGTGGCGCTGATGTCGACCGAGGGCGTCGACATCCGCATCACCGACGACGCGGTCGAGGCCATGGCCTCCATCGCCGCCGACGTGAACCGCACGACGGAGAACATCGGCGCCCGCCGCCTGCACACGATCATCGAGAAGGTCATGGAGACGCTGAGCTTCGACGCGCCGGAGATCAAGGGTAAGTCCGTGACGATTGACGCCTCCTACGTCCGCGACAAGCTCGCCGAGATCGTCAAGGACGAGGACCTGAGCAAGTTTATTCTTTGACGAAAGGCGGCATTCCGCGCCGAACCGAGCCGCGCACAATGATCCGAGCCCCGCACAATGATCCGAGCCGCGCACGATGATCCGAGCCGCGCACGATGATCCGAGCCGCGCACGATGATCCGAGCCGCGCCCGTAAGGAAGCGGGTTCTATCCAATGCGCGCGAAGCAAACCGAATCGAGCAATAGGTCGCGTTGGCAGCCAAGAAGAAAAGAACCCGCTCCCTAACGGTCGCGGCTCTGAAAGGTCGTCGCGGCTCTGCCAGTGTCGATCAATCGAATGAATCGGGATCGCCGCGTATTCGCGTTCAGGCGTTCGATTCGTCATCGGTCGGGTCGAACCGCACGGCTTGCAGCAGCTCGCCGAAGCGCTCGCGCACGAACGGATTCAGTTTCTCGGCAAAGTCATCGGTCAAATTCAACACGCGGATAAGCTCCTGCACGTCGGCTAGGTCGCGCAGCCGGCCGGGGTGGGTCATGCCGGAGGCGAGCTTGAGGTCGATCAGCGTCGGCAGGTTGACGTAGTTGATGCCGTCGATCTCCACCGCCACCTTTGCAGGATCGGGAAACGCGACCGGCTTGGGCTTTCCATCACCGGGATATTGGCCGGCAATGAAAAAATCGATCCGAACGCCGGTTTCCACGTCGCGCAGCGAGAATGGTGTGCGAAACGGGATTTGATAGCGGCTGCCCACGAGTTTGCAAAGGACGGCATCACACCCGCCAGACGTCACGAGCACGTCGATGTCGATCGTCCCGCGTTCGTAGCCATGCGCGACGAGGGCCATACCGCCCAGAATCGCGTGAGTGATGTCAAGCCGGTCAAGTTCCGTCGTAAGATTACGCAACGTGTCATGAACAGGCCCCCGCATCTCGTGGAACTGGGAGGCCCTGATGATTGCCTCCATACCTCCGCGCCGCAACCTCGTCTCGAATTCCGCCACAGATGTGCCCTATCAGCCCGTGGCAAAAGTCAGTCCTACCCCCTCTGGCGGGGTCAAGAACGCGGTTTTTTCGACTTTCACCACGGGCTGCTATAGCTCTATAGACCGAGATCACGGGGGCGCGCTACCGTTTCCCACCAAGGCCCGCCCCGATCCTTTCAGTCCTTCGCTCTATCAATCGCCCTTCGGCTTCTTGCGAACTATGTTTCGTCGTCGCCGAAGACATCGCGTCACTTCATCGACGACCAGAAGTCTTCCATCGTTCACGGACGACAATCTGAAATACTCATCTATGTGCGAACGCGTGGTCAGTTTGGCCGCTAGACAAATCAGGGTCCGGAGCGCGGCACGGCACACATGGTTGAGGATTTGAATGTCTTCCTCTGAAGCAGCAAAACGCGCGCCTCGATGAACAATATCGTTACGCGTCCTTCCAAGCACATATAGTACATCCAAGAGACCAGGGGCATCGAGGGATCTACTTTCGGCAATCTTGGCTATGCGCTGGCAAACCGTCTTCGTATCACCTCCGCATTTCTCCGAACGCGCCATTGCCTCCAGCACCTGCCAGAGCCCCAAGAACACATTATGCAGCATCGTCTGGTTCATCATGCGGCCATACAAGGCGAGGCACTCGGCTGCCAACATAAGCGTCGATTCTTCTTTAAGATTTGGAGCGAAGCGCCTGCACAAAGCGCTAATCTGGCGTAGTTGAATACCGTCGAGTCCATACTCGGCAAAATCGCCACATGCGTCATCCAATATTCTGAAACTCGTGCCACAATTCTCAGATGACAACAGAAAATAGGTAGGTGTCCGAACTCCGTGATGGCGAAGCAAGCGCCCTTGGGTCGTCAGCCATGGATTCTTGGGAGTGTCGACGAGCTCGATTATTCCGAGGAGAACATGGAATGGGAATGCGACCCTGCTCCATGCCTCGCGATCGGTGCTTGCTGAGGTCTCAGCGATAATCCAGAAAGGCGGAGGTTCATTCGCATGTTGGTGTGAAAGCTGACGAATACTTTGGCGCGTCAGCTTGCCAAGTACACGCTCGGCGGTTTTCGATCCGCATACGCGAAGTCTGCAACCCAAGAGCGAGAATGTCGGATGGCAACTGCTGGACGATTTCCGTGCGATATTGGTAGGGATAAGAACAGTTGCTTTGGAGCGTGCCTGTTCTATTTGTGCCATCCTTTGCTCAACGCACTCTTGATGTGCCGAGAGAAATTCGTCCGGCGTCGAGTAGCCACGTTCTTGCATGATCCTAATTGTGCAAAGCACCTCTCGCTCGGAGAGCCACCCATTTGACCAAACGCCAAGAGTTCTCCAGTCGACCTCGGTTTGGAGGTGATGTGCAATGACACGGCCCTCTTGTTGCTTCAGGAGGCGCGCGATGATTCGTTGAATTCCTGCCCTGCGTTCTTCTGGCCATTCCGCGGTTTTTGTCTTAATGGACTTTGTTGGCCTGCTCATAGGATTGTCGAGGTTTTTGCCTGTCGCCTATGCCAATCCTTGGCTCCGTGCCTCGATCGCTGATCGAGGTCTGATTAGCTTCAACCTTGGGTGCCTCACAGCCTTGTCGTAAGGCGAGCCAAGATGGGCCCAGCATTCATACATGCGCTCGCATGGGAATAATAGCCCGAACTAATAGACGCCCTCCACCACCGTTGTCGCGAAGCCCGAAAACGGCCGCACGTTGGCGCAGCCGTCCCAGGGGTAGGGCTCGCACGGCGGCGTTCGCTTGGCCTCGTCGCGCTCCAGGAAGCGCGGCATGAAGAATTCCTTCGTCAACGTCGTCAGCCGCACGCGGCCCCACTCGCCGTAACCGACCACCGTCTTTTCGTCGTCGACGCTGACCACCTCGACCATCGCCCGCGGGCACGGCGGGTGATAGATGATGTCGTAGTTGTCGGCGGGGTCGAACGGCTTGTGGCAGGCCAGCCCCATCAGCGTATTGCCGTAAGTCGGGACGAACTCGATCCGGCCCTCCAGCAGCTCCTCCCGGGCGAAGCGGTGAAACTGCGGGGTCATCTGCGTGCCGCCGCAGAAGACGCCGCGAATTCCGACGGCGACCAGCGAGACCTTCTCGCACAGCGCTTCGAGCAGCTTGGGCGTCGCGAAAAGGCACCGGATGTTGTCGTGGGCCCGCAGCAGCGTCAGGGCCTGGTCGATGACGTGGTTCTTGTAATCTTCGGCCTGATTGATGTCGCCCTTGCGAATCAGCTTGACGACCCATCGCGGGTCCATGTCCAGCCCGAAGCTGATGCCGCCGCGATGCTGGGCCAGATGTTCGACCGCCAGCCGCAGCCGGCGCGGCCCGCTCGGGCCGAGCATCAGCCAATCGGCGCCGCGGGGAAACGCCTCGTCGCTGAGCGTCTCGGAAAACTGCTCGTAGTCGATGCGGAAGTCGTCGATGTTCACCCGGCTCTTGGGGACGCCGGTGCTGCCGCCCGTTTCGAAGACATAGGTAGGCCGGCCGGCCAGGGCCTTGGGCACCCAGCGTCGCACGGGCCCGCCGCGAAGCCATTCATCCTGGAATGCGCCGAACCTGCCGAGATCGTCGTAGGTCCGGATGTCGCGCCTGGGGTCCCAATCAAGTTTTTTCGCATATTCCAGCCAGAAGGGGCAGCCCGTCGTCGGGTCGAAGTGCCAGGCGACCGTCTCGCGCACGTGGGCATCGAGTCGCTCTTTGGCCTTTGCAATCCTAGTTTGATCCATCGCCATGGCGCCGGGTCCGATGCCGATTGATTCGATCTGGAGTGGAATGCCGGCCCGCCGCCTGCCTTTTCGAAGCGGGCCCGATACATGCGACGTCGCGGCGCGTCAGGGCGCTGATTCGCCGGCGTCGGCGCGTTTCGACGCGCCGTCATCAGTGATCGCAAACAGCGCGCGGCGATTCGTGACATAGAGCACGCCGTTCGCCGCGACCGGCGTGGTATAGACGGAGTTCTCCAAGTTGTTCGTCGCCAGGATTTTCTTCTCCTTGCCGTGGCTGAGGACGATCACCTCGCCGTCTTCCGTGCCGAGCATCACTTTGCCATCGACGACGTAGGGCGATCCCCAGATCGCCGCGAAGGTGTCGTGTACCCAGTAGGGCTTGCCGGTCTTCACGTCGAGACAATGCAGAAAACCGCTGAGGTCCGCCGCGTACAGCAGGCCGTCGGCGATCGCCACGGTCGACAACGAGCGGCGAAAGTCCTCTTCGCCGTAGTGCCACATCCTGCCCGACTCGGTCACGTCGCCGGACTTCGTGGCGTCGATGCGATACAGATGCCCGACGCCCTCGCCGTGCTCCGGGTCCTGTCCGACGCAGAGAAAAATGGCGTCGTCGAATATGACCGGGGTGGCGATGATGTTATTGCGCGTCCCGCGGCCGCCAAGCTGCCAGACCGAGTCTTTCGGATTCAGGTCGAACTGCCATAGGACCTTGCCCGTCATGGGATCGAGCGAATAACAGATGCCGTCGCCGCCGGCGAAGATCACCTGGGCCCGACCCTTGATGACGCCGAATGCCGGGCTGGACCACTGGCCGTGCAGGACCTTGTCGCCCGGTCCGGTGAATTCCCAGGCGAGCTTGCCCGACTTTTTGTTGATGGCGACGAAGTCAGGGCCGATGGGATTCGGCAAGTTCAGGTGCCCTTCGTCTACGCCGTTGGAGGTGCAGACGAACAGCAGATCGGCGCCGTCGTCCACCGGGGAGCAGGTCGCCAGGTTGTGCGGGAAGACCTCGAGGTCCTCGAACATGTCGTATTTCCACACGATGTCAGCGTCCTGCTTTTCCTTATACTGTTCGTCCTTGAATGGGCCGTCGTTTTCGCCGTCGAGAAATCCCTCGGCATCGGCGCAGACGATCTCGCATCGGTTGCTGACGTAGAAAAGGCGATCCCTATCGACGACGGGCGAGGAACAGATTCCCTGCTCCGGCCAGTCATTGACGCGGCCGGTCGGGAGCTTGTCGTGCGTCGCCTGCCAGAGAAACTTGCCCGTCTTTTCATCGACGCAGACGACGATGCCCTTGTCGCCGCTGATATCGGGCCGTAGGCGGCCGCCATTGTTGGTGCCGACGTAGATTTTGCCGTCGACGACGACGGGATTGCCGTAGGTCTGGGAGCCGAGCGGGAACACCCACTTGATGTTTTTCTTTTTCTTTGCATCCCACTCGGTGACGATGCCGGTCTCTCCCGACACCATATTCTTGTCACGCGAGCCGCCCCACATCGGCCAATCGCCGCGCTTGGCCTTCGACAGGGGTTCGGCAACGGCCGGGGCGGCGGCCATGGCCATCGCCAACGCGACGATCATCGACACGCGGCGCGGATTGAAGAGCGTCGGAAGAAAACGCGAAGCCATGTCAACCATGCCAAAAAAACGCAATGCATTCGTTTTAATCATTGAGATACACCCGGAAATTATCGAAGTCCACAATCGCGCCCTCTTTCTTGACAGTCGTTCCGTTGGAATACGCGTCGAGGCCGGGACTGCCCTCGAGGTTGGGACACTCATCTTGCAGCTCGATGGTCCAGTCTTCGGGCTCCGCTTCGCCGCGCGGCCAGACTTTGGCCCGCATGTGCGCCGTGCCGTCCTGGAGTTCGGAGCGCATCTTCGCCCGATACCAGGTCTCGGGCTTCATTTCGAAGGGGACGCGCTGACGCAGGCCGTGCACCGGCTCGTCCTTCCACCGCGACAGCAGCAATTGTCCGGTTTGGCCTTCCATGATGAGTTGATACCGGCAGTTGATCAGCCCCATGTCCGGCAGCACCACCCGGCGGCCGCGGCGCGGGGTCGCGAACATGTCGGCTTCGACCGTGTATCCGATCGGCTGCGGCGGAAGGGTAAAGGCCCGCATGCGCATGTAAGGAGCCGAAGGCGACTTTGCCAGCTTGCGGAACGTCTTGTTCCCGTCCTGCTCGACGACTGCCGTCTTGGCGTCGACGCCGAGCCACCCCGGCGGGGGCTGGCCCACGGGCATCTTGTCGAAGGTTTCATGAATCGGAAGCGGCGGGCACACCCGCACGCGCGCCATTGCCGGCAAGCCGTCCGCCACGACGTTAATCGTGCCTTCGGAAAACGCCGGATCGGTCGCCGCCGTCGCCGCTCCGGACTTTCCGTCCATGCGCGCCGCGACACCCTTGACGCCCCAGCCCGCGGACTTCGGCGCGCCCAGCAGCCGGCCGTTGGCATCGTAGAGCCGGGCGGTAAAGGTCACCTGCTCGCCCGGCGCGAGCGTCACTTCCGCCGGAACGACGCGGACGTGCGTCGGCTTTTCCGGATTCGGCGCCGCCTCCTCGGCCATGGCGACGCTTTCGGCCGCGGGCGCCGGCGATTTCGACCCGAGACACAACGTGGCGTAGCGGTGCATGAAATAGACGCGGCCGTCCCTGACGATCGGCGAGCCGAAAATCTCGACGATTTGATTGTCGTCCCGCTTGAATTCAACGGTCGACAGCGTCGTGACGTGATCGCCGTCGTCGCGCAGGATCTGAAACACGCCGTTGACCACGCCGGCATAGATCACACCGTCTTGGGTGACCACCGGCGAGCCCTTCATCACGCGGCCCAGCCGATGGCTCCAATATGGCTCGCCTGTCTTCGCGTCGTAGCAGAACATTTCCGCCGAGTTGTCGATGACGTAGAGCCGGCCGTTGGCGATGGCCGGCGACGAGTAACCCGCCGTGACGCCGTCGTGCCGCCAGACGACGCCGCTATCGGTGATGTCGCCGGTCCGCGAGGCATCGAGACAGACGACCGCTCCCATCTCGGTGGTGTTGAGATTCTCCTCGCTGTGGGTGACATAGGCGTATCGGCCGTCGACCACCGGCGAACTGTTCAGGCCCCGCTTCGCCAGCTTGAACGACCAGACCGGCTCACCGGTCCGAGCCAGCATGGCGTACACGTTGCCGTCGGCGTTCGGGGCGATCAACAGCCGCTTGCCGTCGATCACCGTCACGACCGGGACCGAATAGGTCGTATCGAGCGGCCGCTCGCCGGGCATCGACGACCAGAGCAACTCGCCCGTGCGCTTGTCGAAGGCCATATAGCGGTGGGATGATTTCTGCTTGCCCGTGCCCCAGTTCGTCAGGATATAGACGATGCTGATGACGACGCGATCCTCGTCGACGATCGGCGAGTGCAGGCGGCCGCCGTACCCGCTGTAGCGGCCGAAGACCTCTCCGAGCGACCGCTGCCACACGACCGTGCCGTCGTTGCCGTCCAGGCACATGAACTCGCCGCCGGTCCCGTGGGCATAGACGAATCCCGTTTCCGGATCGCCGACGACGGCCGTCCAGCCGATGCGGTTCTCCACGATATCGCTGAGAAACACGTTGAAGCGGTGCTGCCAGATCGTCTTGCCGGTTTCGGCGTCCATGCAGATGATTCGCTCAACCACGCACGTTCCCTCGCCGGCGGGGGTGATGGCGTAGAGCCGGCCGTTCATCAGGATCGGCGTCGACCGTCCGCCGACGGGCGATTTCCAAAGCTGGTTCTCGCCGTCGATTTCCCAGGTCGTGACCACCGCGTCTTCCCGCGCCAAGCCATTCTGCTCGGGCCCGCGCCAGCTCGACCAAGGCGCGGCCGTTGCGCCGGCAGGGGCCCACGCGATCGCCGCCGCCAGTAACACGACGGCGCGGCCAGCATGGCGGCGCGTGCCGGATCGATTTCGGTTCAGGTGTGTCGGTGTCATCATTAAGTCACTCATGGATCGTTCGTTGGCTCCAGCGTCGGGCCTTCATCTCGTAGCGCGGCAGCGCGCCGCATTCAACCAGGATCACTGTCGGCCGGAAATTCATCCGGTCTCGAATCGCCTCCGAGACCCGCTCGGCCAGCGCCGATGCATCGGCCCCGGCCCCCGGTTCGACGTCCACGCGAAGGTCGGTCATCGGCCCTCGCAACTCGACTTCGAAGCGAAACTCGGCCACCCCGGCGACGCCGCGAACGGCGTCCTCGACCGCCGAAGGATACACGTTATTGCCGCGAATGAAAAACATGTCGTCGGCGCGGCCCAGGATGCCCCCGTCGATGCGAGCGAACGACCTCCCGCAAGCGCAGCGGCCCCGCGTCAGGCGCACGCGGTCTTCCGTTCGATATCGGATCAGCGGATGACCCCAGCGGCCGAGATTCGTCAGCACCAGTTCACCTTCCACTCCGTCGCCGACAGCTCGACCGCTGGCCGAGTCGATGACCTCGGGAATGAATTCGTTTTCCATGACGTGGAAACCACCGGGGGCCTCGACGCACTCGAAGCCGTAAGGGCCGATTTCAGTCATACCGGCATGATCGAACACCCGCGCCCCCCACGCGTCGGCGATCGCCTGCCGCGTCACCGGCAGATTGCCGCCCGGCTCGCCGGCGACGATCAGGCCGCGCACCTGGCCGGCCGCCAGATCGATGCCCTCGGCGGCGGCGACCTCCGCCATGCGCAGCGCGTAGGTCGGCGTGCAGCACACCCACGTCGCGCCATTCCGCATCATGAAGTCTAGTCGGGCCTTCGTCGTCATGCCGCCGGCCGCCAGACAGAGATTCCCCAGGGCCACCGCGCTCTCAAACGCCGCCCAGAATCCGATGAACGGCCCGAAGGTGAACGGAAAGATGAATCGATCGCCGGCCTGCACGCCGGCCCCGCGATAGATCACCGCCCAACATCGCTTCCACCATTGCCAGTCCTCCGCCCGGTCCAGACAGCGAAGCGGCGCGCCGGTGCTGCCCGACGTCTGGTGCAGGCGAACGTAGTCGCCGATGGGAAACGACAGATTGGTGCCGTAGGGGGGCTGCCGCAATTGATCGCTTTGTATCTCGTCGCGCGTCGTCAGGGGCAGCGAATCGAATCCATCGACGATCGAATCGACCGACATGCCGGCGAGCTTGCGCCCGTAAAACGCGTTGGCCGGCAGGATCGCGCGCAGCATCGCCGCCAGCTTGCGACGCTGTAGAGCGGCGAGGTCCGCCGCGTCGAGCATCTCTTCTTCGGGAACGTAGCAGGTCATGTCGATCGTTGCGGCTGACGCCGAAGCGTCCATACTACGGCAGTTTCAATTTTTCTGTAGCGTCCGCCCTCCGTGGCGGACGGGAAAGCGGCTGTCTGCTTGCATTTCATTCGTCGGCCCCGACGGAGCGGGGCCGCTACACAAATTCTGAATCCGCTGTAATGCACCAACGAACGCCCGGCACCGGTATCACGACAACAGACGGCCGGCGCGTAGAAACTCGATGGGGTGGTCGGTTCGGCCTTCGGTGACCAGGTCGGTGACGATTTCTCCGACGACCGGCGCGAACTTGAATCCGTGGCCGCTGAAGCCCCCGACGATCCACACGTTGTCATGCGCGACGTGCCGATCGACGATGAAATGATCGTCGGGCGTGTTCGTATACATGCAGACCTGCCCGTCGATTCGCCGCCCGTCCGCCTGCGGCAGGTGCCGCCTGAGATAACCGCGGACCGCCTCCTCGTCGGCGGGCCGGACCGCGCGGTCGATGTCGTCGGCGGTCGTGATCGCCCCGCCGTGGTGCCGGGCGACCTTCACCCCTTCGTCGCCTAACTCCGGAATCCCGTAAAACGTCTCCGCACCGGTAAAATGAATGAACGCCGGCAGCGCGTCAACGCGAAACAGCTCCCGCTTGTTCGGCTCGAACCACAACTGCACCTGCCGCTCGACGCGCAGCGGCAGGCGAAGCCCGCTCACGTCCGCCTGGCCCGAGTCGCCGCCGCGCTCCACGCCCAACACGTTTGCCAGCCACGGCCCGCTCGAAAGGACGATCTGCCGGCACGCGAACTGTCCGGCTTGCGTCTGAACTGTCGCCCGGCCGTGCCGCGCCGACCAGCGCACGACGCGGCTGCCCGTTAGAATCTCCGCGCCCGACGCCTCGGCCTGACGCGCCATCGCCGTGACGCATCGCTCGGGGACCAGGAAGCCGGCGTCGCGCTCGAACACCCCGACGTCGCCCGGCGACGGCTCGATGCCCGGCCATCGACGATGAACCTCGGCGGCGTCGAGCCGCTCGTGATCGAGCCGATGCGTTTTCGCGCTGTGTTGAACACCCTCGATGCAGGGATGATCCGGCGGGCCGAGATTCAGACATCCGCAGCGGTACACGAGCTTCTCGCGGGCCGCGTCTTCCAGGGCGCTCCACATCTCGTAGGTTCGGTGAAGCAGCGGTACGTACCGCGGGTCCTCGAAATAGGCCTTGCGAATCACACGGCTTCGCCCGTGGGAGCTGCCGCGATCGTGGGCGATGGCGAATTGCTCCAGCCCCAGGACCGACAGCCCCCGTCGGGCAAGCCGCCAGCAGATGCCCGCGCCCATCGCGCCCACGCCGATGACGATCACGTCGTAGTTGTTGTCCGCCTCACTCACCACCACTCCCCGATAACCTCGGCGGCGGTCCGTTCAAGTCGCTCACGCGTTTCGCCGATCGTCCCGCCCAACGTCACGTATCGATCCAGAACGCCGAGACAATCATCGGCCCCCTCGCCGGCCGCGCCCACGATCGCCACGCACGGCACGCCGACGGTCCGGCACATCCGCCCCACGGCGCCGACCACCTTGCCCATCATCGATTGACGATCCAGTCGCCCCTCGCCGGTGATGACCAGGTCTGCCGTCGCGACCCGGTTCGCAAGGCCCACCGCGTCGGCGACCAGATCGACGCCGGGCGTCATCGTCGCTTCCGCCAGGGCCACCAGCGGCAGGGCCACGCCGCCTGCGGCGCCCGCGCCAGGTTCGTCGCGCAGGCGACGCCCGCACAGCGCCTCGAGGATATCCGCCCAATGGGCGAGCCCGCGCTCGAGCGCCGCCACGGCCTCGGCCGACGCGCCCTTCTGCGGCCCGAAGACGGCGGCGGCCCCGTTCGGTCCGCATAGCGGATTCAACACGTCCACGGCAATCGAGATCGGCACGTCGTGCAGATTCGGCGGTGGATCGTCCCAGGCAACGCGCGCGATTCGCCCAAGGTCACCGCCTGCCGCGTGCGGCGGCAACACCCGCCCCGCGCCGTCGAGCAGCGCCAGGCCCAGCGCCTGCATCATTCCCGCGCCGCCGTCGACCGTGGCGCTGCCGCCGACGCCGAGAATGATCTGTTCGACCTCCGTCTCGACCGCGGCCCGGAGCACTTCGCCCAGGCCGTACGTCGACGTCTTCATCGGGTCGCGACTCGGCGCGTCGATCAGTCCGTACCCGGACACGCCCGCCAGCTCGACGACCGCCGTCGTGACGTGACGGATCAATCCGACGACGACGTCGACCGGCTCGGCCAGGGGCCCATGCGCGGCGACCCTGCGGCGCACGCCGGATTCGGCGTCGACGAGCACGTCGAGCGTGCCCTCGCCGCCGTCCGCCATCGGCGCACAATCGATCCGCGCAGAGGGCGCCGCGCGGCGGACGCCGCCGGCGATCGCCTCGGCCGCCTGGCGCGCGCTGATCGCGCCTTTGAAGCTGTCCGGTGCAATGACGACGCGCCGGTTCATTGCGCTCGAAGGACGAGTTCAAACCGCGTCCAGTGGCCCGCTTGCTCGCGAAGCAGTTGAAACGGAATGCCGTCGCCGGAACTGACCTGCTCGATCAACTGACCGAGCGACGACATCGAGGTGACTGGCCAACCGCCGAAGAGCGTGACGATGTCGCCCTGCGACACGCCAGCCCGCGCCGCCTCCGACTCTGGTTCGACGCGTTCGATGATCAGCCCCACCGGCCGCTCGATGCCCAGGCGGCGCAGTTCGAGTCGGCGAAACTCCCTGGCCGAAAGACCGAAGTACCGCCCCAACATCACCGGCGCATCGGCCGCCGGCAACGCCTCGAAGGCAACGCGCGCGGTCTTTCGCGCTCCGTCGCGAACGACTTCGATCGACACCGTGTCTCCCGGCCGGGCCCGGTTCAGGGCCCCGAAGGCGTCGATGAAATCGTCCGTCCGAACACCGTTGACCGAGACGACCCTGTCGCCCTCCTTGATGTCCGCCCCGGCGGCGGGCGATCGCGCGTCGACGCGCCCGACGCGGACGCCGGCCTGCGCCGCCGACCCCCCGGCGCCGTCGAAGTGGATGCCGAAGTCCACGCGGCGAATCCGCTCGATGTCCAGCATCGTCGGCAGAAGCTCGTGCAACTCGTCCACCGGAATGGCGAACCCGATGTTTTGCGCGTCGCCGCGGATCGCCGTGTTCACGCCGATCAGTTCGCCATGCACGTTCAGCAGCGGGCCGCCCGAATTGCCGGGGTTGATAGACGCGTCCGTCTGGATCAGTCCCGAGTAGGCCAGGTCCGGGCTGAACCGCAGCTCGCGGTCCAGCGCGCTGACGATGCCCGACGTGACGGTGTGCTGGTATCCGAGCGGATTGCCGATGGCGATCACCGTTTCCCCCGGCATCAGGTCGTCGCTGCGGCCCAGCTTCAGGTGCGGCAGGGGCTGCGGCGCATCGACTTTCAGAATCGCCAGATCGTTCTGACGGTCCCGCGCGACCTCCTCGGCGGGCAGTTCCGTGCCGTCGGCCAACGTCACGCTGATTTCCGCCGCCTGTTCGATGACGTGGGCGTTGGTGACGAGGTAGCCGTCCTCGTGAATGAGAAATCCGCTTCCGACGCTGTGCGTCTTGAACTGTCGCTGGCGCGGGCGCGGCATGTCGAAAATGTCTTCGAACAACAGATCGAGCCCCCGCGGCTGGCGAACCGTCACCACGCGCGTCGTGGACAGGTTCACCACCGCCGGGCTGCACTGCTCGAAGACGCGAACCACCGGCGTGACGCGCTGCGAACGCGGCGTCTGGGCCGTGGCGCGCTCGGCCGCCGCCGCGCCGATGACAACCGCCATGGAAACGAGCCATCGCATCGCCGCCCCGGCTCGCCGCGACCTGTCCGGCATCACGCGCGGGTCATACATCAAGGACCTCGTAGCATTTCTGCCGATAGGTCGATCCGATGCTCTTGCAGGCCACGTGCCCCTTGCGGCACGTGCGGGCCCGATGCGAGTGTCCGCAGAAAACGTGCGAGACCCGGGGATACTCCAGGATGACCTCACCGAGTGCTTCGCTGCCCAGAAACGCGCCGGCAAACGCCCAGTTGGGCACGACCGTCGGCGGAACCAGCTCGGCGAACGGCAGGTGATGGATCGCGGCGATGACGGTCTCGGCTCGATCGTGCACTTCCGCCAGTTGATGGCGCAACGATTCGGCGCAGCGGCGCGCGAAGCCCGCGTCGCTCATCGGCAGGCGGACGCGCACGCCGTCCATCCAACGGCTGGTCACCTCCCACGCGGCCGGCGGCACGTCGCCCCGTTCCGCGACCAGGTGCTCGAGGCCGGCCAGGCGGTCCGCTGCGCCGGGCGCCACCTTGTGTTGGTAGAATCGAAGCGGGATGCCCATCGCCGCCGGTCGAAACGAATAGTCGTACCACCCGACGTTGCCCACGATGGCCACGCCGTTCGCTCGGAACGGCGACCGGTCGAGATAGTGCACGCCGCTGCGTTCGCACGCCGCCGCCACGAGGTTTTCGTGGCGATCGAGCGAGTCGCCGTCGCCGCAGGTCCATAGCTCATGATTGCCCGCCGTCGCCAGTCTCATCCCGCAGAACGATTCGAACAACCCGAACGCCTCGTCGAGCACCGCAAGATCCGTCGACGCCGTGTCGCCGACGAAGATCAGCAGGTCGCCGCCGCGGGCGCAGATTTCCCGGGCGATCGCCTGCGTCGGCGCCCGGCTCCGTGCGATGTTGTAGTGAAGATCAGATGTGAGAATAATCCGCATCGTGCGATATTGGACGGAAACGAGGGCGTCGGGCGTGACGCCGCGTCGGCCGCCGCATAGGATCGAGTCGGGGCGGCCGTTGATTCGCACCTTCCGGCAGCCCGGATCGTTGCCGAAATGATAGCCCGCGTCGCCGGCGCTGCCAACGTCACTCATGCCCAACGTCGTGAAAGTCCGGGACCTGCACAAGACCTACGTCCTCGGACGCGAACGCGTCCGCGCCTTGCAGGGCGTGGACCTCGACGTCGCCGGAGGCCAGTTCGCCGCGATCATGGGGGCCAGCGGATCGGGAAAGACCACGCTCCTGCACCTGATCGGCGGACTCGATCATGCCGACCGCGGAACCGTGCACATCGACGATCAGGACATCTCGCGCATGTCCGACACCGCCCGGACGCTGTTTCGACGCCGGCGCATCGGCATTGTCTTTCAGGCCTACAACCTCCTGCCGACCCTCAGCGCTCTGGACAACATCATGCTCCCGCTTCTCGTCGACGGCCGGTCCGCCGCCGAAGTCCGCCGCCGAGCCGACGAGACGATCGCCCAGGTGGGGATGCAGCATCGAACGCGCCACCGCCCTTCGACCCTCTCCGGCGGCGAGCAGCAGCGCGTGGCCATCGCCCGCGCCCTGATGAATCATCCGCTGGTCATTCTCGCCGACGAGCCCACGGGCAACCTCGATCCGCGGGCCGCCGAGTCCGTCTGGAACCTGCTCCGCGCCATGACGCGGGAATCCCGGACGACCGTGCTCATGGTCACGCACGAGGCCGCGGCCGCGGCGCAGGCCGACGTCGTCCATGTCCTCAAAGAGGGCCGGTTCGCCGGCATGATCCAATCCGGAGGCAGAGGTGATACAGCCCTGGTGGCAGCTCAGTACGCAAAGCTGGCGGACTAGGCCCGGCCGGACCGCCCTGACTCTCTTCGCGGTCGCCCTCGGCGCCGGCATCGTCGTCTGGGTCACCAGTTGCTACGAATCGGTACGCCGCAGCGTCACGCAGGTCGTTCTCGAGTGGATCGGCTCGTCGCACGTCATCATCGAACCCGTCGAAGGCGTCTGGGCCGTTTTTGATCAGTCCCTGGAACTGGCCGTCGCCCAGGCCCCCGGCGTCCTGTACACGACGGCGCGCACCCGCGAATACGTCGACGCCGTCGCCGTGGACGCACCGGCGCCGAGCAGCGCGGCCGACGACCGCCCCGATAGCGAATTCAATCGATCGTCGGGCCCCGAGCCGATCCGCATCGAAGTGACCGGCATCGTTCCGGAAAAAGAACTCCTGGTGCGGCAGCACCGCGTGTCGGCCGGCCGGTTCATCGAGCCCGGCGATCAGGGCGCCATCGTCCTTGAGAAGCTCCTCGCCGACGAACTGGGCCTGGCGATCGGCGACCGGCTCCGTCTCCGCGCCGTCAAGGCGCCGAATCACGAGCGAACATTCGAGATCGTCGGACTCATCGAGCGCCGCCGCGCCAGCGCCAACCAGGCCCCGATGACCTGGACCCCGTTGGACGAGGTGCAATCGCTCATCGACCTGCCGGGAAAGATCAAGGGAATCGACATCGTCGTCGCCGACCCGACGATGGCCAACATCCAGGACACGGCCGACGCCGTTCGCGCCATTGTCGATCAGCGACAGGACACGCAGGCCCCGTCGGCCCACCAATCGCAATCGCTCAGCGTCAAAACGACCGGCTCCCAGCATCAACGGCTCGGCGCCGCCCAGGACCTGCTCCATTTCATCATGTTCCTGCTGGCCTGCGTCGTCCTGCTGACGGCGTTCTTCATCATCCTCGCCTGCATGAGCATGGGCGTCATGGAGCGGATGACCGAAATGGGATTGCTGCGCTGCGTCGGCGTCACGCGGCGTCAGATCGCGATGCTCGTGCTGTTGCAGGCCGCCCCGCTCGGAATCCTCGGCGCCCTGTGCGGGGTGCCCATCGGCATCGCCCTGCAATGGCTGACCATGCGGATCGCGCCGGACTATCTCGGCCAGTGGATTGTCAGCGGCCGCGGCGTCGCGATGGCCGTTGCCGGCGCGCTGGCCACAACGGTTCTCGGCGCCGTGGCCCCGGCGGTTCGCGCCCTGCGCGTATCCCCGTCGGAAGCCGCCCGCCCGCATTCGACGGGCCGACTCACGGGTTGGGTCTGGGCCTGCGCCGCCGCCGGACTGATCTTGCTCGCCGCCCATCTGCTGCTGCAACCGCAGCCGACCGATGCGCTCGACCCTTCGATCAGCCGATCGGCCATCGCGCTGCTCCTCTTGCTCTACGCCGGCGGTGCACTGATCGCCCCCGCGATCGTGCTCCTCCTCGGGCACCTCATGGCCCGAATCGCCGCATCGCTGTTGCGCCTGCGGCCGCAATTGCTCACCGAGCAGGTCGACGGCGCGCCGTTTCGTTCCGCCGCGGTCTGCTGCGGCCTGGCCGTCGGGCTGTCCCTGATCATCGGCTTGATCGTCTGGGGACAGTCGGTCAAGCAGGGCTGGCAATTCCCCAGCGAATTCCCCGACGCGATGCTCTACAGCTACGACCCGCTACCGCTGGACGATGCCGAGACCCTCCGCGACACTCCCGGCATCGCCGAATTCACCGTCGTCAACGACTTCCCCTACAGTCTCTCCAAGCCCAGCGGACTACCCTTTCTCCGATCGCTCTCCATGCTGGATCAATCGTCGCGGTTTCTCGCCGTCGATCCCGACGAAGGGCTCGACATCATCAAACTCGCGTTCATCGAGGGCAACGAGCGCGACGCGCGGCGCATGCTCAAGCGAGGCGGCCACGTCCTCGTCACGCGTGAATTCGCCCAGGCGCGCGACGCCAGCGTCGGCGATTCGTTCGATATCTGGGCGCACAAACGCAAGGGCACCTTCACCATCGCCGGCATCATCGGCTCGCCCGGCGTCGACATCGCCGTCAGCTTCTTCAACGCCTCGGAGTTCTTCCAGTTCTACGCCGTCGGCGCGATCTTCGGTACGCGCGACGACGCCGAGCGCGTCTTCGGAATCTCCGGCGGGAAGATGATGCTGTTCAATTTCGATCTGCCCGAGGACAACCGCCGCCGCGCCGAGGCGACTTCCAAACCGACGATGGCCCTGCCGACGCCCGCGGCGCCCGGTGAACGCCAGACCTTCGCCCTCGGGCCGGGACCGATTCCCGGCGACGGACCCGAAGAGGCCGTGGCCAATCACATGCTCCGTCGGCTGGGCTGGCCCAGCAAGGCGTTCGTCACGGCGCGCGAACTCAAGATGCAGATCGACCGCAACATCAATCGCGTCACGCTGATCCTATCGGTCATCCCCACGGTCGGTCTCGTCGTCGCGGCGCTGGGCCTGGCGAATCTCATGGCGGCCAACGTCGCCTCCCGCCGGCGACAGATCGCCGTTCTTCGCGCCATCGGCCTGACGCGCGGGCAGATGACGCGCATCGTCGTCGGTGAGGCGCTCGTTCTCGGTCTGCTCGGCAGCGCGATCGGGGTGGGCCTGGGCCTGCTGCTGGCGCGAACGTCGAACGGGCTGACGCGGGCGCTGTCCGGTTTCGAGCCGGTCTACGCCGTGGACTGGCCGCGGGTCGCCGCCGGCGCGGCCCTGGCGATTATCCTCTGCATGTTCGCCGCTCTCGTCCCGGCCGCCCGGGCAGGGAGGACCGACATCGTTTCCGTCCTGGCGACCGGCTGACGCCACTGCGCAGCCGTCACTTCGCCAAGGAATACTTGAACGACTGGCCCTTTCCGTCGGGTTCCTCAAATGACACGGTCAACCTATCCCCGTCGCGCCGGTAGATGAATCGCCGCGGCTGATCGCGGTCCGGATTCTCGAAAATGAGTTCATTTTCCGAACCGCGCGCCAGCGGGTAGGTCAACGGACCGTCGGCCTCGGACTTCCACACGACCAGCTTGCGATGAAAGTGCCGCAGTCGAAAAACCAGGCCGGCGTCCTCGTCCTCCTCGATGCTCATGAACTCGAACAGCCAGGCCTTTGAGCCGCGCTCCCAGCGAAACATGCCGATCACCGTCCCGCCCATCGGCGCGGTCCAGATTTCCTCCAGCGACTGGCCGTCCATGTCCATCACCCAGCGGCCTTCGAGCCAGGTGATGTCCGCCGCCCGCGATACGGCGCGCCCGCCGTCGGGCGATTCAAGATGCTGGATCACCTCGTGAATGTTCCCGTCGGGATCGGCGAACCCCGCGTGCAGCACCGGCCCGGTCCGCAGCGGCTCGGCATCGAGAAAGCGCACGCCTTCCCCCTTGAGCGAACGCATGGCGGCGGTGATGTCTTCGGTCCCAAAGGCCAGCCCGGTCCGCGCCGTCCGGCCGTAGACGAACGGCGCGGGCCGCTTCGTGTCCTTGTCGCTGAGAATGAAGAACGCCGCGCCGCGCTGCTTGAAGGGATAGACCGGCGGGTAGTAATTCTCGGTCATCACCTCGAAACCCAGGGAGCGTTCGTAAAACGCGCGGGCCTTCGTCATGTCGCGCACGGAAATGCCCACGTCGTAGATGCCGGTTCCCTCGGGGTTCTGCGCCGCGTCGTCGAGCTGCTTGAGATTGTGGCGCAGACCGGAGGGGTCCTCGAATACGACGTATCGGCCGACGGCGCTGCGGTCGTCGCGGATGATCTTCACGCCGGCCTCTTTCATGGCCGCGGCGCGCCCGTCCAGATCACGGGTCTTGAAGTTGACGCGGACGAAGGCCTGGCCGTCCTCGATGTCCGCCTTGCGGGCCGCCTCGGTCAGCACGATCGCCACGCCGTCGCAATCGAGGATCACGAAGCCATCGGCGCGACGGTCTTCGCGAACGGTGCAGCCCAGATGCTCGGTGTAGAACCGGATCGACTCGTCGTAATCGACGACGGCCATTCGGATCGCCGTGACACAGAGCTCAGGTGACTTGTCCGGCTCCGCGGCGCCGGCGATGCCGGTTGCCGGCCCAACGAACGCGACCATCGCATGGATCAGGTATCGCCATCTCATATCAAGACTCCCGGGGCTCGCGATTGTCATGTGATACCGCGGACCGTTTCCGCGGCCGTCATCCTTCCATTCTAACGGGGAGCTGACGGGTGAGGGTTCGCGACGACGACACGACTTCCGCCTGACCGCGGCGCCGGACTCCCCCGCCGCACCCGCCCGCTGCCGCCGTCCCATTCCGCCGGCGCGACGGCCGGCAATTACCGACCGCACCCTGACCCTGACGCTCAAGGACCTGTTGCACGCGCAGCTCGTGCCCCGCCATATCGCCAATCGCTATCCGCCGGTCGAGCTATACGCCAACGAACCCCGCGCCCGGCCGCTCGTTCAATCCCTCGGCCGGCTGTGAATCGACCCTCGCCACGGAGAGGCAGCGTCCCCCGGGAGGGCGAGGCTCCTGCCGAGCTTTCGCGCGAGGACCGCGAAGAATACATGGGACCTGATGCCCGCGCCATACGCAGGTCGGGAGGGCGAGGCTCCTGCCGAGCTTTCTTCTTGAATCATCTCGAAATATCCTTACGCGATGTCCGCGCCCGACACAGGTTCAACGAAACCATCCAATCGCCGGCGGCACCCCGCCCACGGCGTGCGCATCGAAAGTGCCGCCCCCACCATCGTGTTTCTGACGGCCGGTACGAATAATCGAATGCCGTGGCTGGCCAGCGCCGACGTCCACGCCCTGTTGCGGCGCGCATGGACCGAAGCGTCGGCATGGCTCGTCGGACGTTACATGGTGATGCCCGATCAAGTTCATCTCTTTGCGACCCCCGGTCACAAAGAGATTGAATTCGACAACTGGGTTCGTTACTGGAAATCACTTGTTTCCAAGGCGGTGGGGAACAAGACCTATCGGTGGCAGACAGATCACTGGGACCGCCGAATGCGCACGGCGAGCGAATGCGCCGAGAAGTGGGACCATGTATCGGCGAATCCTCTGCGGCATGGCCTGGTAAAGAGGAGTGAAGATTGGCCGTATCACGGGGTGTTAAACCCACTGGAGTGGTAAGCGGCTTGCCGTAGAAAAAAGCTCGGCAGGATCCTCGCCCTCCCGTGCGCCGCTGATTCTCAATATTGCATATCGGGACCGACTTGTTCGACCGCGCTCAATTCACCGACGCCTATCCCTTCGCCGCCCACTGGCACGACCTCGGCGGCCTGCGCATGCACTACGTCGACGAAGGCGGCGGACCGCCCGTCCTCATGCTGCACGGAAACCCGACGTGGAGCTTTTACTATCGCCGGCTCGTCAAGGCCCTGCGCGGCGACTTTCGCTGCATCGCCCCCGACCACGTCGGCTGCGGCCTGTCCGACAAGCCGCCGGACCGCTTCTATCGCTATTCGCTCGAGAGCCGCGTCCGCGACGTCGAATCGCTCCTCGATCACCTCGGCATCGACGACGACCTGACGCTCGCGGTGCACGACTGGGGCGGCATGATCGGCGCCGCCGTCGCCCTGCGCCGGCCCGAGCGCGTCCGCCGGCTCGTCATTCTCAACACCGCCGCGTTCCTCCTTCCCGCCGGCAAGTCGCTTCCGATCCGGCTGCGCGTCATCCGTCGGTCGCGTATCTTGGGTCCCCTCGCGGTCCGCGGCTTCAATGCCTTCAGCGCCCTGGCGGCGCGCATGGCCACCGCCAACGGCCTCGCGCGGGAAGTCCGCCACGGCCTGACGGCCCCATACGACTCCTGGGCCAACCGCATCGCCACGCTCCGCTTCGTACAAGACATTCCCCTCGCGCCGGGCGACGAGAGCTACGACCTGTGCCGGCAGGTCGACGACGATCTGCACAAACTGACCAACCGGCCGACGCTGATCTGCTGGGGCATGAAGGATTTCGTGTTCGACCCCGAATTCCTCGCCGAGTGGCGGCGGCGCATGCCCGATGCCGAGGTCCACGAGTACGCCGACGCCGGCCACTACATCCTCGAAGACGTGCCGACCGACGTGATCGCGCGGATCGGTCAATTCCTGCGCCGCGATGCGACGCCCGCAGCCCCTCAAGCCCCAGGCCCCAGGCCCCACCCCCCTGGAGCATTCCTCAACGTCGCCCACCATCTCCGCGCCGCCGCCGCCGCCAACCCGGATCAAGACGCACTCGTCTGGACCGCGCGCCGCAGCGCCGACGGCCGCGCCGAGTACGCGTCGCTGTCCTTTCGACAACTCGACGCCGAGACCGATCGCGTCGCCTGCGGCCTGCTCCGTGCCGGCGTGCGCCGCGGCACGCGAACGATTCTGTTGGTCCGACCGCGCCGCGAGTTCTTCGTGCTCACCTTCGCCCTCTACAAGGTCGGCGCCGTGCCGGTGTTGATCGACCCCGGCATGGGCAAGTCGCGCATGGTCCACTGCCTCCGAAGCGTCAGCGCCGAAGCGTTCATCGGCATTCCCGCGGCCCACGCGCTGCGCGCGGCGCACCGATCGGCGTTTCGCAGCGTGCGCGTGGCGATCACGCTCGGCCCGCGCTACGCCTGGGGAGGGCTCCGTTACGAAGACCTCGACGACGGCGTCGACGCGCCATTCGACATCGCGGCGACGCGGCCCGACGATCCCGCGGCCATCATCTTCACCACCGGCAGCACCGGCCCGCCCAAGGCCGTGCTCTTTCAGCATCGAACATTCGACGCCCAGGTCCGCGTCCTGCGCGAATACTTCGGCATCGAACCCGGCGAAATCGACCTGCCGACCTTTCCGCTCTTCGCCCTGTTCGATCCTGCCCTGGGAATGACGGCGGTGATCCCCGACATGGACCCGACCCGTCCGGCGCACGTCGATCCGAAAAGAATCGTCGGCGCGATTTGCGATCGCAAGGTCACGCACATGTTCGGCTCGCCCGCCCTGCTGGACCGCGTCAGCCGCTACACGGAAGCCAACGACATCAAGCTCCCGACGCTTCGCCGCGTCCTGTCGGCCGGCGCGCCGATGGCGCCGGAGGTGCTCGCGCGCTTTGCCGCGTCGCTCAACGACGATGCCCGCATCCACACGCCCTACGGAGCGACCGAGGCCCTGCCCGTCGCGTCGATCGATCACCGCGAAATTCTCGGCCAGACGCGTGCGCGAACCGAAGACGGCGGCGGCGCCTGCGTCGGTGAGCCGCTGCGGCACGGGGAGGTCCGCATCATCCGCATCACCGACGAACCGATCGCGAAGTGGACCAACGACCTGCAACTGCCCGACGGCGAAGTGGGCGAAATCGTCGCCCGCGGACCGACCGTGACGCGTCAATACCTCTGCGACGAGGAAGCCAACCGCATGCACAAGATTCGCGAAGGGGACGGTGTGTGGCATCGCATGGGCGACGTCGGATACTTCGACGAGCGCGGCCGCCTCTGGTTTTGCGGGCGCAAGGCGCATCGCGTCATTACGGCGAACGGGACGCTGCTGACGATTCCCTGCGAGGCGATCTTCAATCGCCACCCGCGCGTTCAACGCAGCGCGCTGGTCGGCGTCGGCGACCCGCCCGGTCAGCGCCCGGTGATCTGCATCGAACTCAATGCCGACGATACCCGCGCGAATCTTGACGGACTGACCGTTGAACTGCTCGCCCTCGCGCGGGGACATCAGAAAACGAGCGAGATCACAACGGTTCTTTACCACCCGGCCTTTCCCGTCGACATCCGCCACAACGCAAAGATATTCCGCGAGAGACTTCGCGACTGGGCCGCGAGCCGCCTCGCTTCGCAGTAAATCTGTAATAATTGACCGGTCTGCTTGCATTGATTAGATTTCCTGCGGGGATCAAGCGGGCAGCCGCGCTGGAATCTCCGGCGCGAGTTCTGCGTATAGGCCCCCAAAAAAGTGGCTATCTGGGGTTCGACTCCCCAACCGTCTGTCTCCAGGGACCGGCGTGACGCGCAGCAGGAGCGCGGCCCTGCGGGTGTTTGGGCCCCCGCCAAGCTTTTGCGGTCTCTGGAGACGGACTTGATTGTCTGGCAGCGAATCCGGCGCTCATGGAATCTGGCATTTACATCGTCTTTTGGGCAGTCGCGATCGGTATTCTGGTCCGTTCGGCGCTTTTGAAATGTGCGGTTCGAGAATTCGAGCGAGGCCTGTTGTACCGCAACGGACGGTTCATCAGGACCCTCGATCCGGGCGCCAACTGGATGCTTCGCTTCGGACACGCCGTGACGAACGTGGACATTCGCAAGCGCCTCGAAATGATCCCCGGCCAGGAAGTTCTCACGGGCGATCAGGTAGGGCTCAAGGTCAGTCTGGCCGTTCAATACGCAGTGGCCGACCCGCGCACGGCGACACACGACGTAGAGAGTTATTCCCAGGCGATTCACGTCGCCGCGCAAATCGCACTGAGAAGGGCGGTGGCCGCCGTTTCACTCGAGCAGTTGCTGGAGCAGAAAATTTCCATCGGCGAGCAGTTGACCGCCGAATTGAGTCTCGAAATGGAGGCCATCGGGATCAGCGTCCATCTTGTACGGATCAAGGACGTCATGCTTCCGGCAGAAGTGCGACGGGCCTTTTCAGAGGTCGTCCGGGCCCGGCAGGAAGGCCAGGCGGCCCTCGAGCGGGCACGCGGTGAAACGGCAGCTCTGCGCAACCTCGCCAACGCCGCGAAGTTGCTGAGCGATCATCCCGGACTGATGGATCTGCGGCTGCTTCAAACCCTCGCCACCAGTCAGGTCGGGCATACGGTGGTCATGAGCCCGGAGTCTCTTGGGAGCCGACTCGTCAACCGCGCACCGAGTAATCAGGCGAATCAAGACAAGCCGGCATGAGCGCGGATGAGCGCAGCGTCTGAATTCATCCGCTCTTGCGTCTACCCCCCCCCGGATTTGATCAACCAATCTCGAACCCAACGGCGCGGCACCCAAAATGACAACGTCGGAAACAGCGAAACCGATCCTCGTCACCGGCGGCGGGGGGTTTCTCGGCGGGCGGATCGTTCGCATGCTCCGCGACGCGGGACATGCGGTCCGCAGTTATTCGCGCGCGAATTACCCGCAACTGGCAGACCTCGGCGTCGAGTGTCACCGCGGCGATCTGACCGACGTGGGAAACCTCCGCCGCGCCTGCGAGGGATGCGAGGCCGTCGTCCACGCCGCCGCCCGCGCCGGAATCGCCGGCGCCTACCGCGACTACCACGAGCCCAACGTCACCGGTACGGGGAACGTCATCGACGCCTGCCGCGCCGCCGGCGTGAAGCGCCTCGTCTACACCAGCAGCCCGAGCGTCGTCTTTGACGGCCGCGACATGGAAGGCGTCGACGAATCCGTCCCCTATCCAGACCGCTACGCCGCCCACTATCCGCAGACCAAGGCGATCGCCGAACGCATGGTCCTCGCCGCCAACGGGCCCGACCTCGCAACCGTCGCGCTGCGGCCGCACCTGATCTGGGGGCCCGGCGACCGGCATCTCGTTTCGCGAATCATCTCGCGGGCCCGATCGCTGCGCCGCATCGGCGGGACCAACAAGCGCGTCGACAGCACCTACATCGACAACGCCGCCGAGGCCCATGTCCTGGCGCTGGCCGCGCTTTCACCTGGCGCACCCGCGGCCGGCCACGCCTATTTCATCTCCAACGGCGAGCCGCGGCCGGTCTGGGACCTCGTCGGCGCGATCCTCGCCGCGGCGGATCTGCCGCCCGTGACCCGCGGCGTGTCGCTGCCGGTTGCCCGCGCGGCGGCCGCCGTTCTCGAAGCCGTCCACCGACTCCTGCGCCGGCCCGGCGAACCCCGCCTGACGCGATTCCTCTTGGAAGAACTCACGACCGCCCACTGGTTCGATCTCGGCGCGGCCCGGCGCGACCTCGGCTACGCGCCGCGCGTGTCGATCGACGAGGGCCTGGTCCGCCTGCGGAAATGGCTCAGGGAGGGCGATGGGCCGGCAGAGACCGCTTATAATTCAAGGCATGACGCCGGGCGTTTGTGACATTGCCATCGATATCGAAGCGCTGGGCGAGGCGGTCGATCCGGCGGCGCTGTTCGGCAACGACCGCCCGACCGAACTGGAGATCGGCTGCGGCAAGGGCGGCTTTTTGCTGCGCGCTGCGCGGGCCCATCCCGAGCGAAACTTCCTCGCGATCGAATGGGCCAACAAGTATTACAAGTACGCCGTCGATCGCATGAGACGCTGGGGAATCGAAAACGTGCGCATCACCCGCACCGATGCCCGGCATTTCGTCGTCCACCGCCTGCCCGACGCCTGTCTGTCCGCGGTTCACGTTTATCATCCCGATCCCTGGCCCAAGAAACGACACCACAAGCGGCGGCTATTCCAGAAGGACTTCGCCGAGGGCGTCGTTCGCGTGCTGATCCCCGGCGGACGATTATCCGTGCAGACCGATCACGCGGCGTATTTCGAGCAGGTCAGCGAAGTCCTCAAGGCCCGGGCGGAAATGGTCGAAGCGCCCTTTGAAGCCGACGATTCCGCGGGCGAATCGAACGCGCCGGAGACGAATTTCGAGATCAAGTACCGCAGGCAGGGACGGTCCATCTACCGCCTCGCCTTCGTTCGCCAATCATGATGACCACACTTCTGACCCGCTCGATGCAACTGGCGATCCGCATGTACCAGTTCGCCGTTCGCCCGCTGCTCGTCGGCGGCTGCCGCTTTCACCCGACGTGCAGCGAGTACGCCCTCGAGGCCATCGACCGCCACGGACCCTTGCGCGGCGCGTGGCTGTCGCTGCGCCGCATCGCCCGCTGCCACTCGTTTCATGACGGCGGATACGATCCCGTGCCGTAGGAACCGTTTGCGATCCAGTCCGATTGCGGTTTGTACCGGCGAGACGCCGATGCTCCCCATTCCGCCGGTATCAACTACAATACGGCGATGCCCACGCAACGAATTCAAAAAATCCTCGCCGCCGCCGGGTACGGCTCACGCCGCGCCTGCGAACGGCTGGTCACCGACGGCCGCGTCACCGTCAATGGCCGCCGCGCCGTCGAGCTGCCCCTGCTCGTCGATGCGAAGACCGATCGCATCACCGTCGACGGCCGCCCCGTCCGCGGCGAGTCCCTCGTGTACTATCTGCTCAACAAGCCAGGCGGCGTCTTCTGTACCCACAGCGACCCGGCCGGACGCAAACGGGCCGTCGATCTGATGGTCGGCGTGCGCGAGCGCCTGTTCTGCGTCGGCCGGCTCGACGCCGACGCGACCGGACTGCTGATCATGACCAACGACGGCGCCCTGTCGCAAAAGCTCGCCCATCCCCGGTTCGCCGCCCCGCAGACCTACCGCGCGGAAGTCTCCGGCTGCCCGACGCCGCAGACCCTCGACCGGCTCCGCAAGGGCATCTGGCTGTCCGAGGGCCGCACCGCGCCGGCGCTGCTGAAGATCGTCCATCGCCAGCGGACGAA
>Ga0302046_10000407_pt1 | contig 44237 bp, 35 predicted proteins | sample RVTome_11_FD_200261 | JGI IMG/M metagenome (GOLD analysis project Ga0302046, IMG submission 200261) | Soil microbial communities from uranium-contaminated site in the Upper Colorado River Basin, Wyoming, United States - RVT147D111 (version 2) ...
CAGTGCATATCCAAGCTGATTTCCGGCAATAAATTCCACTCGTCCGTCATCATCGAAGTCCGCGACAGCGGACTGTCCTCTTGCCCACTCCACGCCTTCGATGTCCGAGATGACCTTGAAGGTATCCAGAATCTCATCATACTTGATTATGATCGCTCGGGAGTTGAAGACACTGTTCGGAAGCGCAAATATCTCAATGTACGGATCGCTGTCGATGTTCACCGCAGTGGCATGAGAGACAATGTTCATTCCCGGCCAAACAGATCTCGCCCTTAGTGTCCAGTCTGGCGCTGAGTAGATGTTCAAGTCGTCACTGATTTGAGTAACCAGCTCAATCTCACCGTCGTCGTCCAAATCGGCCGCAATCCAGGGAAGACCGTCGGTTCCCGGCAATGGCGTTACTGTATAACTCAGTGTAGTGTCGACATCGTAACGGACTACGACATTGTTCTGTACATCCTGAGAATACAGTTCAGTTATCAAGCGCACACTATCGAAGCGATGAGCCATGTACGGGATGGGCAATTGTATCTCGACCGATGACGGACAGCTCGAACTCTTGCCGCCTGGTACCGCTCCGGCATAGTCGGATGACACGACGGAGACTCCACTGTCACGTCCATTGGGGCTCTCGACAGGGATCTCTCGCCATCCGTGTGACAGAGGGGTCGCACGAGTTGGGACGGGCCACTGCAATTCAGCATTCGTCGGACAGATCGCAAGGGTGACAGACGTCACGATAGTCAGAGCAACGAACCTGTTCAGAGACAGAGCCATAGGTACGCACACTTACCGCCGTCACCGAACTTGGGAGTATCTAACAACGAGTTGACCGAAGCCGCTGGGCGGAAAGACCTGATGTGAGCGCAAGGAATGCTCGCATCGATGCCCCACCACTTGCGGTGGGGGTAGATTCGTTTCGCCAGACTATGCCGGTTACAACGTGTCTACATGCATCTACTGCAGTGAAGGCCCACGAGCCTCTCCCACCGCAAGCGGTGGGGCACACGTGCGACAGACACTTCCACCCGCCTCTTGGCTGGGGCAAGTGTGAGCGCTTCGCTGGCGGCCTAATAGTCATGGCCAGAAGAGTAGAAGTTCAAAGTCAAAATAGCGAGTGTATCGGCTTAAGCAAGTGGTTTTTGGGGGCAGCGTGCCAAGCTCAACTGACACATTGCGCCCTCACGCATACAACCCCCGCGCGAGAATCGTCTCGCTGACGCGGCGGATGGCGAGCATGAAAGCGGCGACGCGGAGCGTGGTCTTGTATTCGAGCGATGTGTTCAGGACGTCGGCGAAGGAGCGGTTCATGATCAGCGCAAGGCGGCGGTTGACTTCGTCCTCGTCCCAGAAGTAGCCGATGCGGTCCTGCACCCATTCGAAGTATGACACGGTGACGCCGCCCGCGTTGCAGAGGATGTCGGGGATGATGGGGATGCCGCGTTCGGCGAGAATCTTGTCGGCGGCGGGCGTGGTGGGGCCGTTGGCGCCCTCGGCGATGAACTTGGCCTGAATCTTCGGCGCGTTGCTGCGGGTGATGACGTTTTCGAGTGCGGCGGGGATCAACACGTCGCAGTCGCAGGTCAGGACTTCGCCGCGCTTGAGCGCTTCGCCGCCGGAGTAGCCGGCGACCGAACCGGTCTGGCGAGAGTGCCCAAGCAGCCCTTCCATGTTCAGGCCCTTGGGGTCGGCGATGGCCCCGTTGACATCTTCAACGGCGACGATGCGGCACCCGTCGGCGGCCAGCAGTGACGCGGCGACCGAGCCGACATTGCCGAATCCCTGCACCGCGACACGGAGACCATCGATCGGCAGCCCCAGATGCGCGGCCATGGCCAGCACGCACAACTCGACACCGCGTCCGGTGGCCTCGCGCCGTCCGAGCGAGCCGCCCATGAACACCGGCTTGCCGGTGACAATGCCGGTTTCGGTGCGGCGCTCGTGCATGCTGTAGGTGTCCATCACCCATGCCATCACCTGCTCGTCGGTGTTGACATCGGGCGCGGGGATATCGCGCTCCGGCCCGATGACATCCATCAATTCGGCCGTGTACCGTCGGGTCAGGCGTTCCAGTTCGCCCTTGGACATGGTCTTCGGATCGCAGATGACGCCGCCCTTGGCGCCCCCGAAGGGAATGCCTACGGTCGCGCATTTGAAGGTCATCCAGGCCGCCAGCGCCTGGATTTCGTCGAGCGTGACCGAGGGGTGGTAGCGGATCCCGCCTTTGCCGGGGCCGCGAATGATCGAATGCTGGACACGAAATCCCTTGAAGAGGCGCAATGTGCCGTTGTCGAGCGTGACCGGCAGCTCGAGGATGATCGAGCGGCGCGGACGTTTGATGACTTCCAGCAGGCCGGGATCAAGATTCAGCAGCGCGGCGGCTTCGTCGAACTGCTCCATCGCGCTTTCGAATGTCGAAATCGGAATGTCGGTGCTGTGGATGGTCATGGAATCGGTCTGTCCCTATCGAATCCCGCTTCGGTTTCCCTCACTCCGACCCTCTCTCCCTCGGCTGCACTCGGGGCCGATGGCCACTGGGAGCGGGAGATCGTTGTCGCCACGGTGTTTGGTCATAGTCCCGGTCACACTCGGGCAATGCGGTTTTTCGTCTTGCCGTCCCCAAAAGAGGACCCTCGGCCCCCAAGAGGGGACCTTCGGCCCCCAAGAGGGGACCTTCGGCCGAGCCGGTAGGCGGATACCCACGGGTTGCCGTCGATTACGAACCGCCATGGATACATGCTGCCCTCACCGTCGCCAACACCGACGCGTCCCGACGTGGCGATTGTGAATGAGCCATCGGCATGGCCGCCGACCGTGATGCGCGGACCCTGCAATGCGGTCCCATTGTCGTCGCCGGTGATCGCCAATGCCTGTGTCAGTTTGCCGGGACCGTTGGTGAGATCGCGTTGGCGGCTCACATTGCGACGCCGTTGCATCTGCGCTGTTTCAAACAGCGGTTCGATCGCGCGGATCAGGACGGCGGCGGGAAATCCTTCTCGTTCGGTCACGAAGTTGAGCATCCAGTGATTACCGTATGTGAAGTACACATAGGCGTGACCCGGCGGACCATACATCACGCGGGTGCGTTTAGTCAGCCCGTGGCGCGCGTGGCAGGCGGGATCGTTCTCGCCGATGTAGGCCTCGGTTTCGACGATGCGTCCGCCGCACAGACGGCCACGGTTGTTGACCAGGAGCATCCGTCCGAGCAGGTCGGGCGCGACATCGAGCGTCGGCCTGGCATAGAATCGCGGCGATAACGGCCTCATGAGTACAGTGATGAGAGAGGAGACGGGTGTCTGGAGAAATAGGAGTCGGGTGGCGATAAAATCAATCGGTTTCGGGAGATGCCGGCACGGCTGCGGCAGCCGAATCCTGATGGAAAAACCCCCAGACGGCGCGCGCGGTCCGGCGATCCAGTCCGCCCCTTTCGATCAGATCCGGTTCCGTGGCGGCACGCACCGCCTCGACGGAGCCCAAGCGGCTCAATAGTTGTCCACGCCGCGCGGGACCGACCCCGGGAATCGCATCCAGCTCGGAGCGCAGGACGCGCTTCTTGCGTCGGTTCTTCTGAAATGTCAGCGCGAAACGGTGCGCTTCGTCGCGCGCATGCTGCAACAACCTCAGCGAGGGCGACGCGCGCGGGATGGTCAGCGTGCGTCCGTCGGTATCCATCGATTCGGGCAAAATGACTTGTTCCAAGCGCTTCGCCAGTCCAATCGCCGGGACATCGGCAATGTTGAGCGCATCCAGCGCCATCAGCGCCGACTTGAGTTGCCCGGCGCCGCCATCGATGAGCACGAGATCGGGAAACTCCTGTCCCGATTCGACCACCTGTTCGAAATAGCGCGCGACGATCTCGCCCATCATGGCAAAGTCGTTTTGGCCGATGACGCTGCGGATTTTGAACTTGCGGTAGTTGCGCTTCAGGGGTTTGGCGTCGCGGAAGTACACCATCGAGCCGACCGGATCGGTGGCGCCGAGGTTGGAGACATCGAATGCGGCAATGTGGCGCGGCGGCGTGGCCAGTCGCAGATCGCGCTGCAATTGGTAGACGGCATCCGGGATGCGTACCGCCGTCTTCTCACGCTGCGAGAGAAACTCGTTAAGGGAAAGTCGGGCGTTGGTCTGGGTCATCTCCAGCAGCGCGGCCCGCTCGCCGCGTTTGGGGAGCGTCAACGTCACGGTGCGTCCGTGCTCGCGTGTCAGCCACTCGGCGATGAGGCCGGGCTCGGCGCAATCGAAGGGCAGATCGACCGCATCGGGAATCGCGGGCGAGTTTAAGTAGTACTGTTTGATGAACTCCGTGAGCACGACGGCATCGGTGTCGTCGGTTTCGGCGCGCAATTGAAAGCTCTGGCGGCCGATCAGGGCGCCGTCGCGTACCTGCAGGACGACTGCTGCGACGATCTGATCGGCGCGGGCGATGCCGATGACATCGCGATCGACATTCGGACCGTCGGTGACCTTCTGTTTCTGTCGCACCGATTCGACCGCGCGCAGCTTGTCGCGCCACGCTGCCGCCTCTTCAAAATGCATTCGTTCGGAGGCCTCCTCCATGCGCTGCGACAGCTCGCGCAGCAATTGTTCGCTCTTTCCCTCCAAAAAGAGGCAGGCGGCATCGATCAAGCGGCGATACTCCGCCTGAGCGATCAAGTCCTCGCACGGCCCGGGACAGCGCTTGATGTAATAATCCAGACATACGCGATACCGGCGTCCCGTCGGTGACGGAATCACGAGGTTGCAGGTGCGAATCTGGAAGACGCGTCCCAGCGTCTTGATCGTTTCCCGCATGCTGCGGACCTGCGTGTACGGTCCGAAGTATCGCGCGCCGTCTTTGCGCATGCGGCGCACGACCAGCATGCGCGGATACGGCTCGTTGGTCGTGACTTTGATGTACGGGTAGCGCTTGTCGTCTTTGAGGGCGACGTTGTAGCGGGGTTTGTGTTCCTTGATGAGGTTGGCTTCGAGGATGAGTGCTTCGATTTCCGAATCGGTCGAGAGGATCTCGAAATCGGCCAACTTGTCCAACAGGCGCGCCGTGCGGGGATGATCGGGGACTCCGCGGAAGTACGAGCGCACGCGGCTGCGCAGCGATGCCGCCTTGCCGATGTAGATGTATTCGCCCCTGGCATTTTTGAACAGGTAGACGCCGGGGCGATCCGGCAGGACCTTGAGCTTTTCATCGAGACTCAGGTGCGGCGGCATGTGTCCTCTCGCATGGGAGTACGCAACGAAGCCCCCAAATGAAAGTCCGGCCGAGACACCCCCCCCATCCCGGCCGGAACGAACATCGAGCACTGCGAATGCCGATTACATGACGCGGCGTGCCCCTCGGTACGCATCGCGAAAATACGGAATGCCGACCGACGAATAGATGACGCCGCGGCTCTCCGACGCGTGGGCAAAGCGCCCATCGCCCAGGTACAGACCGACATGGTCGGGCAAATGTCCACCCTGGAGACTGAAGAAGACCAGATCCCCGACCTGCAGATCGTCCTGCGCAATCTGGAGCGGCAATCGATACTGTGATCGCGTCGATGTCGGCAGCCGTTTGCCGGCATAATCACGGTAAACGGCCGAGACCAGGTTTGAGCAATCGATCCCGCTTTTGCCGTCACCGCCCGCTGCGTAGGGAATGCCGATGTATGAGTCGACGACCCGTTCAAAGACGCGCGGCTCGATCGCCGATGGCATGACCTCGTCGGAACGGTTGCGTTCGTCGGCGGCAGCGGCATATACGCCGCCGGCTTCGGCATTCGGCTCGTCGGACTGGTCGGTATCGCCCTGCGTGGCGTGACGATCGGGCGCCTCGCCGCTGTTGTTGTACATCGGGTACGGCGTGCACGCGGAAACGAGCACTACCATCGCCAGACCGAACAGCATGTAATGTGCCCGTGTGTGAACTGAAACTGACATGACCCTGCCCCCCTTCTACCTCCCCGGAAGGAAAGTCGGATAGGTCATCCGGAAGCGCCACATAAAAAATGCGCGTGTCCCGATTATGACGGCGACGACGACAGGGGCATACCATGGGTACGCGAGAGATGCCGCGATCGAGAGGAGCACGACCGACGCCACGGCCGCACGCGCGGAGAAGGTGGCGGGACGCCAGATGGCCGCAGCAAACAAAGGCAAAACGACGATGGACGGAATCAGAAGATGGTCATCCGTTCGGAGCAAGGTCAGGACGACGGTCGCGGACGCACACAGTGAAGCGCCGATCATGGCGATCCTGTCCCCGAGCCAGACGGCCAGCGTCCGTTTGCCCGAGGCGGCATCTCCGTCGCGGTCGGGAACGGTCGTCGCGAGATACACTGCCGCGACCGCCAGCGCGTAAGGAATGGCAGCGAGGGCTGAATCCCGTGTGAGCGACTTGTTCAGCGCAGAGCCGAGCATAAACATGAGCATCCCGTGTCCGATGGCGTTGGCCAGCAGTCCGAGGATCGGACGGTTCTTCAGCGAATCGGGACCGATCGCCGAGTAGGCGACACCCAATGCGAGCAGAATGATCGTTAAAAGCAGGTACTCCAGTCCCAGACAGGCGCCCAGCACGATCGCGGCACTGTGTAACGCGACAGTGAACACAACCGCTGATCGCATCGCGATCAAACCTTCGGCGAGAAAGAACAGCTTGCGGTTGCGCCGGTCCGATTCGACATCGGCGATTTGGTTGAGCGTGTAAGTCCCGCCCGCCATGCAGTACAACTGCAGCATGAAGAGCAGCCAGCGTGTCGCCGTCGTGCCGGGATGTGCCGAAACGGCAGTGCCCAGCAGTGCAATCGTCCACACCGGCGGCATCAGGACAGGACGTGTAAAAAACAGATAGTCCAGCGGAGTGTGCCGGCCGCAGATCGATACTACCGGCATCCGGGTCTTTGCGGAGATCGAATCCGGAGTCGTCATGGGGGCGATCGATCAGCAGTCTGAATCACAGACCCCAAAGACGGACAAGGACCCAAAGCGACGGCGCAGCAAACAGCGTCGAATCAAAGCGGTCGAGGACGCCGCCATGTCCGGGGATCACGGCGGAGGAGTCTTTGACGCCGGCCATGCGTTTGAGGCACGATTCGAACAAATCTCCCGCCTGTCCGACGATGGCAATGGTCAATGCCGCTGAGACACAGAACATCCAGCCGCCCGGCAGCCAATGAAACAGGAAGAACACCAAGCCGATAACCGCCGACGACAAGACCTGGGCGACGGCGCCCGCGATGGTCTTGTTGGGCGAAATTGACTCCGCGAGACGACGTTTGCCGAGCAGCTTACCAAACAAATACGCCGCCGTGTCTCCGATCCACAGATTGGCGAACAGGAATAACAGCAGCGCAAACCCGATGTCGGCGCGCTGTCCGCGCAGCGCCGCCAGTGCGCCGAATCCCAGCCCGAGCCAGAACGCTATGGTGATCGTCCCGACGGCGCTGTCCCATGCGCGTTCGGAGCGCCGCTGACCGAGCGCCAGCAACCCCGCAATCAGGACAACAACGGGGGCCACCAGATGCAGATAGAACCGAGTCATCGGACTGACGGCGAATGCCACGAGGACCGCGAGGACGGCAGGGGTCCCGAATTCCGCCGGCTTCCCGGCAATGCGCAGCAGCCGTTCGGCTTCGCCGGTACCGATCACGATCAGGACAACGATCAGTCCCTGCAGCCACCATCCCCCCTGCTGGAACACCCACAGCAACAGCGGGATGGCGACGACGGCGACGGCGATGCGAGTGATCAGTGTGCGCACGCTTCATCTCGCAGCATGAGCTGAGAAGACGACAACGGCAATCTCGCGGCGCCTGTTGCCGCTGGCAATGCAAATCCGGCTAAAAACGGTCTCAGAACCCAGTTGCGACGCACTCGTATGTGCCTGCCACGTGTTCCCACGCGGCGAGCGGGGTCGTCACCGGAGAGCGGGTGACACGACATGTCCGGATTAGGAAACCGACTCAATGAGTAAAGGCGAAAGAATTACTTTTCGGACGGGCCTACACGACCAAAGCGCCGCTCGCGCGACTGATACTCGATCAGTGCGTCGTAGAAGTCATCGGCGGAGAAGTCCGGCCACAGCGTGTCCGTAATGTAGAGCTCAGTGTATGACGTTTGCCACAGCAGGAAGTTGGAGAGCCGTTGTTCACCCGACGTTCGGATCAACAGGTCGGGATCGGGCAAGCCATTGGTCTGGAGATGGCGGACGAAGACACGCTCGTTGATGTCGTCGACGGCCAGCGAGCCGCCGGCCACTTCCGCGGCGATGGCGCGCACGGCGGCGATGATCTCCGCTCTCCCGCCGTAGTTGAGCGCGAGATTGAGCACCATCCCGGTGTTGTCGCGCGTGCGCTCGATCGCTTCGAGGATCGCGTCGCGCTGGCTGCGTGGCAGCGCGTTGGTGTTGCCGGTGGTCATGATGCGGACATTGTTCTCGGCCATTTCGCGCAGTTCGCGCTTGGTCGTCTCATACAGCAGACGCATGAGCGCTGAAATCTCACTTTTGGGCCGTTCCCAGTTCTCGATGGAAAACGCGTACAGCGTCAGGTACCCGATCTCGGCCTCGGCGGCGGCTTTGACGATGCGTTTGACCGCGCGAACACCCGCCCGGTGCCCTGCCGAGCGCGGCAGGCCGCGTTTGGCCGCCCAACGGCCGTTGCCATCCATGATGATCGCCACGTGTGCGGGGCGCGACGGCGCGGTCAGAACGCGTGACAAGCGGTCCACGGCGGGCGCGATAGTCCGCTGAGGCAACGCGATGGCGCTGTCGACCGGCATTCCCCTCAGACCTCCATGACCTCCGCCTCCTTGGCGGTGACCATTTTGTCGATCTGGGCGATGAATTCGTCGGTCAGCTTCTGGATTTCATCGGAGAGACGGTGATGCACATCCTCGGATATCGTCTTGTCTTTCTCGGCCTTCTTGAGGTGGTCGTTGGCATCACGGCGGATGTTGCGGACGGCAACCTTGCCTTCTTCGGCGTGGCGTTTAACCAGTTTCACCATGTCGCGGCGTCGTTCTTCGTTCAGTGCCGGAATTGGGACGCGGATGAGGTTGCCATCAACGATGGGATTCAGCCCCAACTCGGCCTTGAGGATCGCCTTGGAGATTTCTCCGGTCATTTGCTTCTCCCACGGCTGTACCACAATCATACGCGCCTCGGGGACTGAAATCGAAGCAGCCTGACTGAGCGGCACTTCGCTGCCATAATAACTCACCCGAACCGGCTCCAGGAGTGCAGCGCTGGCTTTGCCGGTGCGCACTGACGCCAGTTCCCGTTGTGTGGCGGCGACCGCCTTCTGCATGCGGTCTCGCGCGTCCTCTTTGATGGTTTCTCCCGGCACTGTACCCTCCTGCTACGATCAATCCCTCCTGAGGTCTTACACGCAACGAAGTTATGCCGACGCCCGCGGGACGATCAAGCCAAAACCGGCCTTTCCATGGGATGCCGGCGGTATGCAGTGTGTACTACGAAGCAGTAACAATGGTGCCGACCGCCTCACCGGCCACGACACGCGCGAGATTGTCCGCGTCGAGGAGATTGAATACGATGACGGGCATGTCATTGTCGCGGCACATGGCCAGCGCGGTGGCATCCATGACATGCAGTTCATCGCGGAGTGCATCGGTGAAGGTGAGGGCGTCGAATCGACGCGCCGAGGAATCGCGCTTGGGATCGGAGGAATAGACGCCGTCGACCTTCGTCCCTTTCAGGAGTACGTCCGCGCCGATTTCGAGTGCCCGCAAGGCCGCCGCCGTATCGGTGGTGAAATACGGATGTCCGGTCCCGGCCGCCATGATCACCACGCGCCCCTTTTCGAGATGGCGCACGGCGCGGCGGCGGATGTAGGGCTCGGCCATCGATTCCATCTCAACGGCTGTCATGACACGGGTTGGTATCTCGATCTGCTCCAGTGCATCCTGCATCGCCAGCGCATTGATCACGGTGCCGAGCATTCCCATCTGATCGGCCGTGGCGCGTTGTATTCCCGCTTCGGCCGATGCCACGGCACCGCGGAAAATGTTACCGCCGCCGATGACCAAAGCGGTCTGTGTGCCGCCGGTGACGACATCCTTAACCTGCGCCGCCAGGGCCGTCAGAACGTCAAGATCGATCCCCCATCCCGATTGCCCGGCGAGGATCTCGCCGGACATTTTCAGGAGGATGCGCCTGTATCGCGGCGACCTGTTCTTCGCGGCAGCCGCACTCATGCGTCGCTCCTGGACGCCACGGACCGATAGCGTCGCGGGTAAACTAAAATCAGACTGGGTTCGGAGAATAAGCCGAGGAAACCGCCACAGGCGGCATGAGAAGAATCGGACGGTGGCTCATTCGCCAAGACGGTAACGGGTGAAGCGCTTGACAACGATGTTTTCGCCCAGTTTGCTGATCGTTTCCTGGACGATCTCGTTGACCGTGCGGTCGGGATTCTTGATGAACGGCTGTTCGAGGAGGCACGCCTCGGCGAAGAACTTCTCGAGCTTCCCCTCGACGATTTTTTCGACAAATTTTTCGGGTTTGCCGTCGTTGATGGCCTGGGTACGGTAAATCTGTTTTTCGGATTCGACGAGCACGGGATCGATCTCTTCGCGACGCACCGCCACCGGCGATGCGGCGGCGACCTGCATGGCGACGTCCTTGACGATGTCCTTGAACTCGTCGGTGCGTGCCACGAAGTCGGTTTCGCAATTGACTTCGATCATGACTCCGAGCTTGTCGCCCGGGTGAATATAGGAGAAGATCAAGCCCTCGCGTGCACTTCGACCGGCCTTTCCGGCGGCTTTCGCCAAGCCGCGTTCACGCAGAAAGGAAATGGCTTTCTCGATATCGCCGCCGGTTTCGGTCAGCGCCTTCTTGCATTCCATCATACCCACGCCGGTGCGTTCACGCAGTGTTTTGACGTCATTGGCGGTGATTGTGGCCATATCGTTCCTTGTTGCTGATTGGAGATGCAATGGCGGCGCGTGAAAGCTCAGTTGTCGGATTCGGCGTCGGAGTCTTTGCCGTCAAAGTCGGGGGTGTCGCCGTTGCCGGCGCCGTCGGCCGACTTCGATTTGCGGCTGCCGGTGCCGTCCATGACCGCCGATGATACGGCGCGAGTCAACAGACGGATCGACTTGATGGCATCGTCATTCCCGGCGACGGGGAAATCGATCGGGTCGGGGTCGCAATTGGTGTCCACGACCGCGATGATGGGAATGCCGAGCTTACCGGCCTCGTTGACTGCGATGCGTTCTTTGCGCGTGTCGACGACAAAGATCAGTCCTGGCAGCCGCCCCATGTCTTTGATGCCGCCGAGGATTTTCTCGAGCTTCTGGATCTCTTTTTCGTTTTTGAGACGTTCCTTCTTGGTCAGCTTCTCGAAGGTTCCGTCTTCACGCATCGTCTCGAGGTCGCGGAGGCGTTTGATCGACTGGCGAATCGTGGAAAAGTTCGTCAACATGCCGCCCAGCCAGCGTTCGGTCACGCTGTACTGTCCGCAGCGCTGCGATTCTTCATTGATGACGCCCTTCGCCTGTTTCTTGGTGCCGACGAACAGGATCGGCCGCCCCTCGGCGGCGACCTCGCGCGCCTTGAGGCAGGCCTTTTCCAGCGACATGAGTGTCTTGCGCAGGTCGATGATGTAGATGCCGTTGCGTGCGCCGAAGATAAACGGCTTCATTTTGGGGTTCCAGCGGCGCGTTTGATGGCCGAAGTGAACCCCCGCTTCCAACAATTCTTGTAATTGAACCGGCACTGTGTCCTCGGTTGACGTGGTTCCTTCGCGGTTAACGCTTCGAGTACTGGAAGCGCTTCCGTGCCTTGACCATTCCGTACTTTTTGCGTTCGACTTCGCGCGCGTCGCGTGTGAGGAATCCGGCTTTCTTCAGCTTGGCGCGCCATTCGGGATTCATCATCTGCAGCGCGCGGGCGATGCCCAGCAGCATCGCGCCCGCCTGCCCCGATTTGCCGCCGCCGGTGGCGCTGCAGACCAGATCGACCTGACCCTCGACCTCCACCAGTTTCAGCGGCTGCTCGATGAGCATCACGAGTGTTTCGCGATGAAAGTAGTCTTTCAGCGAGAGACCGTTGATGCGGTGCTGCCCTTTGCCGCGCTTCATGCCGACACGGACCGTGGCTTCCTTGCGTCGACCTGTCGCCCAGAATGTGTCTTCGGCCAAATCTCCTCCAGAATCCGATTGACGAAAGAGTCCTGCGTGCGGTCTGCCTACGTAAGCTCCAGCGGCTTTGGCAACTGCGCCGCGTGGGGATGTTCGGGACCGGGATAGACTTTCAGCTTGGTCAACAGCCGACGTCCGAGACGATTCTTCGGCAGCATGCCGCGCACGGCATGCATGACGATATCTTCGGGACGGCGCTGGCGCGTCTCGTTGACCGTACGGAACCGCGCCCCGCCCGGATAGCCCGTGTAATGAAAGTACGACTTGCCGATTTCCTTCTGCCCGGAGACACGCACCTCGGCGGCGTTCACCACGACCACAAAATCACCGATGTCCATGTGAGGCGTAAACTGCGGCTTGTGCTTGCCGCGCAGCACGCGGGCGATCCCGGCGGCGGTCCGCCCCAAGATCTTACCGCCCACGTCGACGACGTACCAGTCGCGCGCGACCTCGCCCTGTTTTGGTATGTATGTCTTCATTCCGACGCCGCGTCCCAAGTCGCGTACAAGCCGACAATTTTAGCACGTATCCTCTTGTCTGTCAAGAGGGATATCGAACACCTTCAAATGTCGCGATTCGTGAGAGTCTTATGCTCAACGGGCGGGGAGTGGCTGCCTACCCGCCCGCCCGCCCGCCCGTCCAGCCATTGATTCACAATCTCCATGCAACATCTTACTTCTTCTTCGTGCGCACCGGGACTCGTTCGACAACCGCGGTATTCTTTTGCTTACGCGCCTTGTCGACGGGAATAAACTTGCCCGACCCAGCATCTCGACCACGTTGCGTGGTCTTTCGCTTCGACATCGCACACCTCCTTTCTGTCAAGTCTTATGCCATCGACTCCTCGGCCTTACTGGGCCGATGGACGGAACGGCCCCCTTGCGATGTCCCGGGCCGGCACCGATATTGGTATTAGCGTTTGCCATGTGGCCTCGATCCGCGTGGTTTGAGTTAGCTCTGCCGTCTCGCGCAAACGGGACGGCGGGGCGTCTATTCAGCCCCCGAAGGGGCTTGGAAAAGGGACTTGGCGCGCGTGGCCAGATGGAATAACTGAGCTGTCTCTTTTCCCTTGACAGACAGTCAGTTATGAGGTATCCTCGCATAGGAAAAGCTCCTCTCTTCGCCGAGCGGACTTTCCGACTTTTGGGCCGGGTGTTATCGCACCCGGCCCTTTTCTGTGCTCCAAAAAACTCAGTCTCAAGCTCCATGTCAAGCGGAATCACACGCCCTTGACCGATTTCCTGACGATCCGCCAAGGAATTCTTGTCAGCTCAAAGCAACACCCAAGACATTGGTATTAAATAGTGTATATCTAATTCAGAATCAGAATCATAGAATTCAATTGACATAAAAGATTCAAATAGTTTATTTCTGATCGATTTCGGCGAAGAGAAAGGAGCCTTAGATGTCAGAGCATTTGAGAAAGTCGATTGAGGAGCTAACGGCCCGTCTAAATGCACAGGAGAACGAGGTCGCCAATACCAAGCGTGCGATCAACGCCCTGTGTCAGGCAATGGATGAACCTCCGCGTTATAGGAGCGTAGAGCCGGAGCGCACGGAGAGTCAGGCAATGAGACCCGATCAGTTCTTTGGTAAACCTCTGGCAAGTGTTGTGCGAGAAGTTTTAGAGATGAGGGGGCACGCCATGCAGGTATCGGAAGTCATGGATACGATGAAACGCGGTGGATATGATTTCGGCGATGAAAAGTTCGCCGAACGCGGCCTCAGGATATCTTTGGGTAAGAACACTGCGACCTTCATTCAGGTCAAAGGGTCAGACAGTTTCGGGCTTGTGGAGTGGTACCCTGAGATTGCGAGGCTGAGACGGTCAAAGAGCGGCAAGCAGGATAGCCCCGGGAATGGCGACAATGACTCCGAAGCGGCATCATCAACAAACGGGGAATCAAGTCACGATGCTACTGATGAATGACCACCCTTACATGGAATCGTCGGTTGCTTCAATGTGCATAATTGTGGCTGTGCTTTCGTCGTACTTGTAGTAGTACGTAAAGCTTGGGGTCTCATAACACGCGGCGGTTCGCTTAAAGTGATATCCATCCAAGTTTGGATGCTTAATGGCGTCGTGATGGGCGAGATCCGTTAATTCTCTGCGGATTGATATCCAAACTTCGAGGAAACGTGGGAATTTTTCGCAAAGCTCTTTGAGCTGTTGGACGCACTCGCTGGACTCGATTACGCGGCGGGGTTGGAGACTGAATTGGAGGTCGTGGTTCATTTGGAGTCGGCAGTCGCAAGTCTTTGAAGGACCTCCAATTCCCGCTTAGAGACATTGTGTTTCTGATTATCCGGAAGAAACACGCTCTCGTACGGAATCGTCTCGCCCGTTGGAGTCATTTGCCATCCCCGGAACGTATGAGATAGCTCCGAAACTGACTCCGAATCATGCGCCATGAGCGCATCGATCACGTGGTCAATTATTTCGATTTCAATTGAATCGAAGATCGACACATCCGCTTCGCGGCGAGGAATGGTTCGCGTTTGTTGCCCGCGCATGGTCTGTCTCTTAAGAATGTGGACATCTGTGCCATCCATCGCGTTTCTGACGGGCAACAGTCGCCGAGAAACTGGACCATACTGATGCTTTGTATACTCTTCACCTGTAATCGGTCGGCCATACTTTGCGTAGAAAATGAAGTCGGAGTAAAAGAGGATTTTGTTGAGCTTGGTGTCGCCCGATTTAGGGCTATACTGACACCTGTTGGCGATGTATATTACCAATTCCTTAAACTTGGCCTCCGAAAACTCAAATCTCTGTGGTTCCAGGTTCGTCACGTCCTCTCCTTCAATTCCGTCCAAGCCGTATGCACAATTGTATAAAATCACGATATTCGAAGTTTCTGCAACGCCTATTATACTACGAACGATCTGCCACGCCCGTGAACGTTTGTTCAGTAATGGCGATTACCTTGTATCACGTTTCTCTGTTTGGAAGCCCACGCGCCGGTTTTATCACCCGTCCTGCCGTAAGGTGATAAAGCTGCGTATTCCGTCGAGGCTGCATTGAGATTATCCCCAAGCGATTGCCACACAGAATCTTGCGGGAGAGATTTCAAATTAGCACTGTGCCATGCGCCCCGATGGTGTCCTGATCTGACAGCGGGTGGGTCAGTGCGGGACTTGGCGGGGCTCATCGACCGTTTGGCCTGTCGGCTGTTTGACAAACGCCGCAATCCGCTCATAGAAGGCCGCTCCGGCGACTTCGTGGGTGTCGTTGTGGTCGGCGCCGTCGATCAACCATAACTCACGCGGACCGCCCCCCAAGCCGTGGAGGACCTGTGAATCCTCGACAGGAATGGTGCGGTCGGCGGTGCCGTGGATCAGCAAGACCGGTACCGTGAGCTGGGGGAGCTTGGTTTCGTTGTCCAGGACGTATGACATGAGCCATGACGTGGGCAGGAATGGGAAGATCCGCCGCGCCATCAGCCGCCCGGAACGGAAGGTCGATTCGAGAATCAGGGCCGCGCATGGGCGCTGGTGAGCCAATTCGACCGCCACGACGCCGCCGATCGAGTGCCCCCACGGGATAATGCCATCGGAACTGCCCCGCGTCGAAACGGCATGGTCGTAGACCGCCGCGGCGTCGAGATACACCCCCTCTTCGGTTGCCCTTCCCCCCGACTCCCCGGTGCCGCGATAGTTGAACGCCAGAATGCGCAGGCCATGGGCTGCGGCGTTGAATAACAAGTCGGTTCGGTCGGTCAGGTTTCCGGCATTACCGCAGCAATAGAGCAGGACCGGCTCATCAGCCGGCAACGGCGTCTTCCAGCCGACGATGCGGACCCCGTCGGCTGCCGTCACTTCGAATCTTTCAAAACCCGGCGGCGGCGGAGTCGGACCGGGGATGGGGTGAAACGCGATGCGCGGCTCGATCCAGCGCATGAACAACTTCAGCGCAAGAGCGGCAACCGCTAGGATACCGAGCCAGATTACGATGCGCATCACGATTGCCCGCATGGAAGGATTGTCGAGCGGTGCATGGCGCCCGGCATACCCCATTGTAACACCAAGCACGCGTCATCGACACGCGAATCGGTCGCTCACAATCGGGAGAATGGCGAGGGCTACTTCAGGAGGACCATCTGGCGGGTCTGCGCGGCGGCGCCGTCGACGATCAGCCGTGTGAGATAGACACCGGAGGACAGTAGCTGGCCGGAATCGCCGCTGCCGTCCCAAGTGACGTTCTGCGGGCCGGTCGGCAGGACACCGTCGACGAGGGTGCGCACATGCTGCCCGAGCACATTGTAGACGTCCAGGCGAACGCGGCGAATGCCATCGCCGGAGAGTGTGAATGGAATGTTGGTGGCGGCATTGAACGGGTTTGGGTAGTTCTGTGACAGGCGAAAGTCGTCGGGGTGAAGCGTGCCGCCGCCGCCGGTGATGCCGAGGATCAATGCCCACTCGCGGTAGGCATGCACGGAGGCATCCCGCAATGCGTTGTGATCATTGGCGGTGATCAGTGCCAGGGCGACGGTGACCGTACTGTTGCCGTTGAGATCGACTGACGGAGTCGATACGATGGCCATGTAGTCGGCGGCGCTTTGCGGCGAAGGATCGAGACCTGACTCGAAGGCGCTGTTTTTGTCTGTTTGTGTCAGGCCGCGTTTGTAACCGTTGCCGTTCTCAAAATACCGCACCGCAGCCGGGGTGAAACCCAACGCGGCGATGCCGATGACTGAACCGTCCGGGTCCGAGGCAAAACTGAGAAGGTCAGCGGCGGCATCGAATGAAACCAGTTCATGGCCGTGCCCGGCGCCAGGCAGATCGACGTCGAATACCCATGCCATCCCCAGATTGTCGATCGGCAGACCGTCGCGCGTAGAAACGGCCCACGACAAGATGCTAAATGAGTAGGATGATTCGGTGACGCTGGACAATAGACGCTGCGAGACGCTGACGCCGACCGGAGTTTGCGCCCGCTCATCGGTGAATGTCAGCGCATCGTTGCTGCCTGATGCCGATCCCCCTGGCGGTGAAACCGGCGCGAACCCGAATTCGGGCACCGCATCGGTCCCACGAGTGCAGCCGACCGGTGCGCCGTTCGGAGTGCCGAAATAGAGAGAGCCCTCGTAAAGGATATTCCCGATCTCACCCGGGCTTCTCCAGCCGACGCCTCCAGCATCGAGGATCGATCCCGGGCCCAGTCCGATCTGGCCGAAATTGGAGATGGTGAGCTTCGCATCGCTTTGTTCGGCATCGACGAGGATAGCGCCCTCCGGCAAGCCGCAGATGAACCCAATCGTGTCGAGTTGCTGCCAGTTGCCCGGATCGCCGTTGAGCCGCAGTTCAAAGAGCACCGAGTCGCCGATGCGCGCTTCGTTGTCCAAGGAGACGACAAACGGCGACGAGCTGTTGTCGAATACAACGCCCTGCTGAAGCTGCCCCAACTGAATCGCATCGCCCGACACCGTGGCGCAGGACGACAGACTCGTCAGTGTTGCGGTGACAGCAAATGCCCCAGCGCCGGTCGCCTTGATCGAAAACACGAGATCCCCGGTCTCACCGGGAGCGAAGATCGCATCGGCGGAGGCGTCGGCGATGATGCCGGCGATCACGATCGATGGCGAGGCGGGGGGGCGGACGGCTGCCAATGCCGCCTCCAGATCGATGAGTCCGCGTCCCGACGAGTTGTCCTCGCCGGCCGCTCCGATATCCTGTGCCGTGCTCAGCAGGGCGAGCTTGATTTCCTCGGGGGTCAAATCGGGATTGTACTGGCGCAGCAACGCAACAGCGGCGGCGACATGCGGCGCCGCCATCGACGTCCCGGTAATGGTTCGATACGAATTGTCCTTGTACGAGGAGCGAATGTTGACTCCCGGCGCTACGATCTCCGGCTTGATGGAGACAGCGTCGCACGCCGAGGGACCGCGACTGGAAAACGACGGTATATCGAAGACACCGTCGGCTTCCGAGCAGGCGCCGACGGAGAAACTGGAGGTCGGTGAGGTGCCGCGGTCGGCAGGATTGCGCAGCGACATCGAGAACGGCCCTTCATTACCGGCCGCAAACACGCACACAATGCCGAGCGCTTCGACATGATCGATCGCATCGAAAAACAGTTGATCGCAGGGATTGATGACCTGCTGGGTGACGCCCCAGGAATTGCAGACGACGTCGGGGACATCGTCGACGGTCGCCGGATTGCCATCGGGATCGACAACCCACTCCAATGCCGAGAGAATGTCCGCGAAGGTCGTCGCCAACGGCCGTCCGCGATCCACAACACCTGCGGTAATCCATTCCGCGTCGGGCGCGACACCGATCGTGTCGGCGCCGTCGCGTCCGACCATGATTCCCATGACATGGGTGCCGTGGCCGTTGTTGTCGAGGGGTGTGTCTCCTTTGAGCGGATCGAACCAGCCGACGGCGCTGCCGTGATCCTGCCCGCGCCAGCGATGGCGCAACGCCGGATGATTGCCCTCGACCCCTGTGTCGATGGAGGCGATCACACGTCCCGCGCCGGTCAGACCGCGGGACCAGAGAGCCCGTGCCCGAACCAATGCGAGGTTGTATTGAGCACCGCTTTGGCTCTCTTCGGCGGAGGCGATGGAAACCGGCGCCATCAACTCGATCGATCCGTTCTCGATGATGCGAACGATGTCGTCGTTTCCGGACAGTTCCAACAACGCATGAAGATCGACGCGCAGGAGCGCGAGGTTGTCAATCCAGAATCGATGCAGTATCTCGGCCGCGCCTGAGTTCAACTGCCCGGCCACGCGGTCGAGCGTACGATCATGATTCCCTGCGGCGTTTTGTAGCCGCGACATGACGGACCGATACCGATCGGTGCGATTGAGAGACGCGGCCGCAACGCGGGATATATCGACGGGACGTTCCTGTCGCAATTCGACGAGCACTTCGAATCGGTCAGCGGGCGTAGCGGAGGCGATGAGTTGCTGAAGGGCCGGAGAGAGTACCAATTGCTGCCTTGGAGTCAGCGCGGCACGCGTCTCGGGAGACACCAGGACGACGATGATCAGACCAAGAACAGAGCAGAAAACAGCGCGCTTCATGATGGACTAACTTTGAGCAAGGCCAGTGCCGTTGTTCATAATTTAAGCTCCAAACGCGATTTTGATCCGGGTTTTTGAAATGTTTCTATCATGTTGCCGCGTAATGCGTTACTGTCGCATTCCTGGAATGGGCCCATCGGATGGGCCGCGGCATGGAGAGGATTGTGAAGACCGATTCGCTTTAGCGGACACAAATTGCAGATTGTGCCGGTGCGCAAGAGTGGGCCATCCACTGACGCAGCGCGTTGCACACACCGGTGGGATTGTGCTGTCGGGGGGAATCAGGAACGATATACTGCAACCGCATGACGGGGAGTCCCGAAAAGCAATCCTACTCGTTCTGGATAATCGGTGCGCTGTTAGCCGGCGGCATCATTCGTGCCATCTACCTATGGCAATCCTCGGCCAGCCCATTCTTTGACGGGTTAATCAGCGACGCGGCGCACTTCGATCAGTGGGGCCGGGCCATTGCGGCGGGGGACGTGTACGGATCGGGTCCCTATTTTCGCGCGCCGTTTTATGCCTACTTTCTCGGTCTGCTCTACCGCCTGTTCGGGCACGAGCTCATCCTTGTGCGCGTACTCCAACACGTGATCGGACTCGCGGGCGTCTGGATAACCGCGCGGCTCGCGGCTCGCTTGTGGGACGGCCGCGTCGCGGCGATGACGGCGTGGATCATGGCTCTGTATCCCACGACCGTCTTCTTCGAGGGCGAGATTCTGTCGGACTCCATTCTGGTTGCGTTGTCATCGGTCATCCTGCTGACGATCGTCTGCGGACTGCATGATCACAGACGGTGGCTGCTGTTTGTGGGCGGTCTTACCGTCGGGCTGTTCGCCATCACGCGGCCGACAATTCTCGCAACCGTTCCGATTCTGCTGGCGTGGATGGTTTGGGACAGGAGACGTGAACGACCATCGGGACATCGCATCCGCAACGCGCTGGTTTATCTGGTGGGAATCGTGCTGCTGATCGCACCCGTGACATTGCGCAATCTGATTGTCGGCGACGATTTCGTGCTGATTGCGACGCAGGGCGGGGTCAATTTCTACGCCGGCAACAACGCTGATGCCGACGGCGTCTCCGTGTCGATCGCACCATGGGGAAATCAGTGGGCGACAGAAGATGTGCAACGTGCGGCTGAGCAAGCCCGCGGTCGCGCGCTGACGGCATCGGGGGTATCTGGCTACTGGACCTCCCGTGCCCTGGAATATTGGACGGAATCGCCGCTGGACGCATTCCTGCTGTACGTTCGCAAGTTCGCGATATTTTGGCAAAACACCGAATTCGAGAATACACGCGATATCGACTGGTCGACTGCGCGGTGGGGACAGGTTCTTCGCTGGATTCCGCTGTCGTACGGTTTACTGGTTGCCGTCGGACTGTATGGCTGGATCAGACGGAATAGTTCGGGGGGCGAAGGACGATTTTGGATCGCTGTGTGGGCGGTCTCCTATGCAATGGCTGTCAGCGCCTTCTTCGTTGTCGCGCGGTTTCGTCTGCCGATCGTCGGGGTGCTCGCCATCGGTTGTGCCGCGGGTGTCGTGTCGCTTTGGAAGACAGCGTCGACGCGCCATTGGCGTAGCTTCAGCAGAGACGCCGTTGCGGTCACGCTGCTGTGTGTCCTCGTCCACATCGACTGGTTCGGCCTGAGCCGGCATTCGCAGGCCCGATCATATTTTACGCTCGGGAATACACTGGCCCGATCGTCCGCCCACGCGGCCGCGTTGGCCGCGTACGACTCGGCGCTCGTGCATGACCACGCTTATCGCGGGGCGTGGCAGGGACGCGGTGTCGTGTTTTACCGCCTGGGTCTCCACGATTCGGCGGCATCAAGTTTTGAACGCGAGATGCAATTGCATCCCGGCAATCTCGGCAACAGGGTCAATCTCGCACAGACCTGGATCGATCGGGGAGAATTCGATGCGGCATCCTCGTTGCTCTCGGGTGTTCTCGCGGAGAACCCGTCTCAGCGTGAGGCCCTGCCGATGTCCGCGCGACTGCTGCGCCGCAGTGGTCGTTCCCGGCAGGCGCTGAGTGTCTTGCGTATGGCTGGGGCGTCCGGTGGGTCAGACCCGGAGCAGACGCTGCTGGAGGGTGTGCTGCTGCTTGACCTCGGAGAACTCGATGATGCCGCAAGCCGGTTTCGCACATACCTCACTGGGTCTCAACGTGGTTCGCCGGGAATCGATCAGGAATTGGCAGCGACGCGTCTGATTGCCGACGACCCGAGCAAAGACGTGGCCCTGGCGCACTACAATCTGGGCGTCATCGCCGGCTATCGGAATCAGTGGGAAGATGCGGCGCAGCACCTGGCGACCGCCGTTACCGGCGACAGTGCTCTCAGTGCGGCATGGTCGAATCTGGCCACGGCCCACCTCACGCTCGGGCGCGCTGAGGAAGCGCTCAGCGCTGCCGCCACGGCAGTGAAGTTGGAGCCGGAGAACACGACTTACCTCTATACTCTGGCGTTGGTGCAAGGAAGCAGGGGGGACTCGAGCGGCTCGATAGAGACCCTGCGACGGACGTTGGCCATCGACTCCACATTTGCCCCGGCCCGGGCACTGCTTCGACAACTCCCGTAAGTCGCAAAAAAAGCCCCCGGATCGGGCATCCGGAGGCTGAATGACAAATGTCCGTTCGGTTATGGAGGAGTCAACTCATAGGGAAGCATGAACCAGTCCACCATCGATGTCACCAACTCACGCGCGTGGTCTTCCTTCAAGTACCACAATGGGAATGTGGTGTATGCGGTCTTGTACAACGGGACATCGGTGTTGGGTCCGACGCGGCGCAGCATCACGAGCTTGTTGTGAACAAACGACGGTGCGCCATACGGCGGGATCGGACCATTCGGGCGCCAGCTCTTGAATGTGTAGAGCGGGGTCGATGTATTGCCTCGCACGACAATGTTGACGTCGGGTACGCCGGTCATATGGTCGACGCCGTTGGGAATGAGAAGATTCCACAGGGCCTGGTTGATGTACATGCTGTCCCGCACACGAATCGGATCGATTTCCAAGATCGACGGAAGACCGACGGCATCGGGCGTGCTCACGGCGCCAATGAACTCGTCATTGGAGGATGGGGCCGGTGTCGGGAAGCCAAAAACTTCAGCAGGAATCACCGCCCGACGCCACGCCGGGTAAAACATCGCTTCGATATCGAAGTAATCGACGGCCAGGGGATTAATCTCGCTCGGTGTGTCAATGAAGCTGAGGAGCCGTGGCGGCGATGCCTGAGCCGTGTTGAAATTCGACAGCAATCCATGGCGCGAGATGATCCATAACTTGCCGCCGGCATCCAGATACCGGCGCATGACTCCCATACTCTTGGGCGGGGCGTCCGGTCTGTTGATCTGATTGCAGATGTCATCATCGATCCAGATGGTCAGCTTGTGCTTGGCCATCTGCGTCATGCTGATCAGGTTGCCGCAACTGGAATCAAAGGGGAGGACGAACCCGGGGCACTGCAGACCCGGCGCCGGACCCCGATGCCGCCACCACACGTCGCGTCCGTGTTGCCACTCGGGATACGCAGCATCCAGCAATCGAACCAGGAGTTCCTGCGGCTTGTCCGGCCGTGCCCGCGAGGCCAGTCCGCTGGGCTGAGTGCTGCAGTTGTAGTCATTGTCATCGACGAGCAGAACTTCGCGCTCGAATTGCGGATAGACCGCCTTAAAACTTACAAAGGCCGGCGTCGTGTCCTGTATCGACGCGTCATCGCGGGCGGTCACGGCGAACAGGAAGAAACCTTCGCGTGTCGTGTCGGAAGGATTTGTGACATCGGCGCGATTCCAGAGATCCCATATATCGGCCGTCGTATCGCGAATCCAAACACCCACCAGCGGGTCGGCATTCTGGGATTGCAGCACCGGATCCAGGTCCAGCGTATCGGCCAGTGTCGCACGCGCATCAAAGGGGCCATAGACGCGCCAGTGGTATTCTAAGTCCGGCAGCGCGGGAGGCACGAAATCGAGCCGATCCTCGCCGCCCCAGGTCAGGCGGATCCCGCGGTACGTCTCGCTCAATTGCGGCAGCGAAATGTACTCATCATAAGCGTCGAACGTCGGGGAAATTGAAGTTTCCGGCCAGTGATTGCGGCGCAGGAAGTTGCGATACTTGATGGTCGATTGGTCCCCCTGATCGTCGATCGCGCGGATGAAGAAATACTGGTCGGCCACCTGTGATATGCAGTTGTCGGGGCGCACGACCCCACCGGATTCCGTCGAATCACAGTCGGCGATCAGCGGAGAGGCAAAGAGCCGGATACGGTCCTGGTTGGGATTGCCTATGACTTCGTCAACAAAAATTGAGATCCAGTAGTCGTACTCATCCGTCAGAATGTTTTCGATAAACCACTCCAGCCGCTGCGGCGCGGCAATGCCGTTGGCCGCGGCGATGCTGTCGATTTCGGAGGTCAACACCACCGTATGATCGAACCGGATGATCCGCCCGTCGCGGTCGGTGCCGTACCAGCGGATCGTCGGACTGGTGGCGAACTCGGTGCCATCGACCGGAATGTTGACCAGGAAGACCTCGGGGGGCAGGTTGTCACCCGGACCGCCCTTGGTCTCCGGCGCGCATCCGGCGCCCAGCCACACCATCGCCAGCAACACGGTGACCGCGGCGGCTGCGCGCCTGCGACCAAGTGTGCGCGCCATCAATTCGCTGCCCATAGGATCCTGCATCCTCCGTCCCATCCTACAAATCGAGTGTGAACGAAAAGCGGTGAATGTCACCGAGCACTTCAAAGTCACGATAGCCATAGTCAAGCTGCAACGGCACGCCGACGGAATTCAGTTTGAGACCGCCGCCAACCGAAAGCCCTCCCAAGTCATGTTCAAATCGCTGGCCGAAGCGGAACGACGCAAACTCCTGGTAGGTGTATTCCACCCCGGCGTTGTACCGTTCGCGGTTATCGGACGGATGTGCTCCCTCCACCGCGAGAATGGCGTGGTGTTCGGGCGAATCCATGACATCGATGGCCCCCCCGAACTTAAAGTTGATCGGCAGCGCGAACTCGTCTTCAATGAAGCTCATGTCGGGCCCGAAATTCGAAAGCATCATCACGATCTTGAAGTTGCGGAACCCGGTGTTGTATTGGGTGCCGACGTCGGCTGCCCAGCCACTGGCCCGCTCTTCCTCGTAGAGCTCGTCAATAACCTTAATCGTGGCACCCAGAGAGAACCGGTCGGTGAGGAATCGCGCGTAGGAGAATGACAACGCGTAGTCCCGCGCACCGAATGTCCATCCCGGCGTGGGCGTCTGGCTGTAGTGCGTCGTGTACGAGATGTCGCCGGCATCCAATCCATAGTATGCGAACCCGATCATACCGCCCAGGGCGGGTAATGCCGCACCGATGAAGTGGTACATGATGCCGACCGGATAATCGATGTAGGAGTACATCACCTGAGGATGATCGAATTGCACGAGCCCCGAGGGGTTGTAGTACACGGCCGAGACGTCGTCGGCGATGGCCGTAAACGCATTGCCCATCGCATCGGCACGGGGTGAGACGCCGATTTCGAGGAATTGCGCTCCGGTCGATCCGACTTTGTCCTGGGCGCGCGCCGACCCAGCGCCGATCATCAGCAGGATGGCCCAGAATCCTGTTTGCGTGACGAGTGAGAGCAGTCTCTTCATATCCGATACCTCAGCGCTGCCGCCCGAGTCGCGTCGGGGGCGGCTTACTTGATGATGACCAACTTTCCGATTTGCGCGCCCAGTTTAGAATCGACGCGGTAGATATAGATACCGGACTCGACCGCCTGCGTATTGCGCGAAACGAGGTCCCAGGAAATCTTCGACGGATAACTCGAGAGGGTGGGGTCGGGATGATGCAACTCCCGTACCAAGTCGCCGTCGAGCGTGTAAATGCTCACGGTGGCGCTGTCGGGCAGGTTGATGAAGTGGATGCGCCGATCGCGGTCGCCGAACGTCTCCTGTCCGAAGGTCCCCTCCAACCCCTCATCAAAGTAGGTTGAAGAGTTGCCGTCCGCCAGCGCGATGACCGACTTGTACGGATTGGGATAGACCGAGACGCGCACCGAATCCCGCTGTGCCCCTCCGGTGCCCCAATAGTTTTCGACGACATCGGATGAGTAGATGGGAATTCCGCCGACCCGGTTATTCTGTCCGCCGGGAACCGTTTCCAGCGGGTCCAGGTCGTTATCCGGGTCGCCGAAGTCGAACGCCGTAACGGACACGAAGTAGTATTTCGACGGTAATCGGTTTTCGAGGACGACGCGATAGACACCGTACTGGAGCGTATCCAGTCCGATGATCGTGTCGCGAATGTCGATGCGTTGAATCAGGTTGTCGCGCGGCTGCTCCTGATCGATGATCGTGTTGCTCTGATTGTAGTCCTGCGGCACGAAGTAGGCGCGCTGCTCTTCGCCTTCGGCGCCAAGGTACTGATACGCACTGTCCCGAGGGAATTCCGCATCGAATTCTGAGGAGAGATAGAGCTCGGGATCGAAATCGGGATCGTCGAATACTTCACGCCATTGGTCAACGGTCAACGGATTGGATGTCAGTTCCCAGCGCTGGGTCAGTTCCCGGAACGTGTAGCGCCGGTAGTCGACGATGTCCCAACTGGCGAGCAGCGAGTAATCGCCGGAGGAAGGGATGTCGCTGGAGGTATTGCGCTCGGCAATATAGAGCCGATACCCCTCAAAGTCGCTGACGCGCAGCAACGGATCGACCTGCAACTCGGAGTTGGCCCCGGTCCAATTCAGCTCCAATTCGTGCGGGCGGGAGATCAGAGTCAGATTCGAGTTATCCGGCCCGCGTGGGGGCGCCGGCCCCGCAAAATCGGGACAGCCATCGCCCCGATAAAAAATCGTGTCCTCTGCCGAGCCCTGCACCGGGTAGTAGTCGCCCGCGTAGTCGTTGTTGTCTGTGTCGACGCCGAAGTTGTCGAACACGAAACCGGCCCACCAGGCGTTCCCGGCCAAATCGGAAAAATCGACATTGTTGTAGAATCCGGTCGGGTCGTTGCAGTTAATCGGATTGTCCTGAACAGTGTGGAACTCGGATCCGCCGACCATGGCAAAGGTGAACGGAATCGACTCACCCGGCGCCAGTTGCGGGACCGGGCCAACGGCCAGAACGCTGCGTGTGTCTAGTCCGTCGGCGAGATTGCACGAGGTGGCGGCGGCCAACGGACGTGCCCAGCCGAATGCCGACAGATCAATCCCCGCATACAACTGATCGTAATCGATTTCACGATTGGACATGTAGTGGTACTTGTTGCGATCACCCGACGGAGTCCCGCGACCCCCGTGGCCCAAGACACGAAGGTCAGTGAGTCGACGCGGGCCCCAGTCGAGCAATCCCTGGCCGCTGGACGTCCACCAGTTGTAGCTGATGTTGGCGCCGGCGGGGGCGCGCAGGACTCTCCAGCCGATGATTCCCCGTTCCGCCTGGCGGCGGAAGGGGTCTTCCGGGCCGTCACCTTCCGGCTTACCGTCGTTGTCCGCCGCCCAGGCAATGTTCAAGGTGTCCCGGAATTCGGGATTGACGGGATTGGGCCAGGTGTGCAGAAACCCGGAGATGTCGTCGTTGGCATTGTTTTCTCCGCCGGCTGACAATTGCCAGTAGATATCCGTGTCCACGAAGACGCCGAGATAGACGCCGCGGATCAGGTTATCGCCGATGTTCCTGATTTCGAGGTCCCAGATGACGAAGTTGCGCGCGAAGTTCGTGGACGACTGATGCGTAACCTGGGTCACTTCGAGGCCCATCGGGATGTGCGAGGTCTGGTTTGTATTGGTGAGGGTCGTATCCTCGTACTGACAATAGTAGATTTGTTCCAGCCGACGCGGGGGCGCGAAGGAGCCGTCCGCGTTCGGAGAACACCCCAGGTGACGGTAGCCGGCCGGCAGTTCAGTCGATATCGTCGTGTAGCCGTTGAACTCGTCGCCCGATTCATCCCATCCCTCATAGCCCAAGGTGATGACCGTGTCGGTTCCGATGATTCCGCCGACCCAAAGGCCCCCATTGTACAGATAATCGATTCGCGATCCTCCGGGCAGCTCGAACGAGGGGCACCAATTGATGCGCAGGTCGATCTCATCCTGAGGGCAGGCATCCATCTGGTGGCTGGTGCCGAAGGAGCCGTCATTCGAAACCGAGATCCAGACTTCACCGACGTAGTGAGCGCGCCGGTCGAAGATCGGCGCCGCGGCGTTGACCCAGCTCTGCGGTCCCTTCAGGGGCGGCGTGGACGGGAGGTTGTCGCGCGACCACGTTGAGACAGCACTGAGCGCAACAATGATGAGGGCACTGGCCGACGCCCGGAGACACCGTCTAATCGGACGGATCATGCGGATGGTCGTGGTTTCGCGATCGGCCACGCTTTGGGCCTGTCTCTCATAGTCCATGGGCATCATCACATCCTGAGAAATACGGCCACCCCGATGCGCTTAGAAATCCATTCCCAATCCGATACGAATCTGGCGCCCGGCCTCCCAAAGTCGCGGGTCGGTCTGACCATCGGACGGATAGATGACACGGCTCTGGTTGACCCCGCTTTCGGGTCGGCCGGTGCCGGTGTAGACTTCCCGGATGTTCCGTTCGTCGAGCACGTTGTAGACCCAGACCTCAAACGCGTAGTGCATGGGCCCGATGGCAAAATTCTTGTTGAAGCGAACGTCGATGTTATTGTGCGCGGGATAGCGTCGTGAATTCTTGTCGGGCTCAAGCTGTCCGACAATCTCGACCCCCGGATGAGACGTGCTCGGTGTGTAGGGGAAGCCAGATCCGTATTGCCAGAATATGTTCAGGCCCCAATCGCTGGGGATGGTACGGCCAAAGAGTTTGGGATGGTCATTCGCCGGCACGCGGATGTCGAGTATGAGCGTCAGGGAGTGACGTTCATCCCAGTCCAGCGGGAACTCCTGAATCACGAAGCGGTCGTTGCTGCCCGCATAGAAGTTCGCGAAGTAATCCAGCGCTTCGGCCGACGACTTGCCGAATGCCCAGGAGAGATCATAGGTGAATGATCCGGAAACGTAGTTGCCGTATTTCTTTTCCAGTTCGAATTCGATCCCGCGCGCGCGGGAGTACTCCGAGTTTTCATAGAAATTGCGGGCATCCAGTCCGCCGTATCCGCGAATCTCCGAGGCGGCCACGCGGCCGAAATCGTCGGAGTAGAACCCCTGAACGGACAGCAAGTACTCCGGCGAGAGCATGTATTGGACGCCAAACTCGTACTTGATTGTCTTGACGAACTCGAGGTTCAAGTTGCCGATGACCCCCGAAGCGCTGTTGGTAAACGTCGAACGCGCATACATTTGGAATAGCGGCGGCAGTTGGTAGAAGTGCCCGTAATTGAAGAAGACCTTGGCCTTGTCGGAGATCGGATAGGCGAACGCAATGCGCGGCGCGAACCGGTCGCGGTAGTCCGCGTAAGGGATATCTTCGCCAATCGCCGCCTCTTCAGCGGCTGAGGCGTCATTGGCCTGGATGAAGTACTCGTAGCGAAAGCCGACATGGGCGATCATCTGTCCGTATTCCATCTTGTCGACGATGTAGAGCGCCCCAGTCTTCGGCGTCTGATTGTAGAAGTCGCGGATGGTGCCTCGCCCGGGGTATGGCTGTCCGAGACTGTTTTCAAGGTCTTTCCCCGTCAAATCCACGTATGGCTGCTGCAATTCCTCGAATGTCAGATCGTACGCCGCGTATTCGCCGCCGATTTTGACCTCATGTTCCCGGCGCATCTGGCTGACCAGATCAACCTTCATGCGGGTGTCGCGCGGACGGCGATAGTGCCAGACAACGGATCCATCCCAACCACGATCATAGAACCCGTCGGCCGCGTTGCGGATGCCGTCGCCGTTTAAGTCGTTGAACGGTTCTCCGAAGTCGTAGCTGGCGTCATCGGACGACCACGCGCCGGATGGCGTCGACGATCCCCGATCAAAGTCACCATTGCCATTGAGATCGCGGAACGGCACGCCCACGACCCAGTCGTCGTTGGGACCTTGGTATTTGCTGTCGTGGGACAAATCGACAAACGGCTCGCCGAACGGCAATCCCGACAGTGAGTCGTCGTAGACGCCGTTCCGGTTGACATCAGTGAACGGCTCTCCGAGGGAGACATCACCGTCGAGGTACGGCTCGGGAATGTCATTCGGACTGCCCTCGATGTCGAATAAGTCTTCTTCGTTGCCGGGATCGTAGATGCCGTTGCCGTTGCCGTCTCGCGTCAGCGCATCGCCCTCGTCATATCGACCGTTGCCGTTGCGATCGACAAAAGATTCCCCGACATTAAAATCGACCACGCCGTTTCCGTTGAAATCGAAGATCAGCGTGTCAATTCCAGGGACATAGTTTCCGTCGCCGTCGCGGTCGATCCAGACATCGCCAAAGGTATACTCGCCGTCGGGATAGACGTCGGTCCAGGTCTCGGGCGGATCCCAGGCGCCATTGCCATTGCGGTCTTCGTATGTGTCGGACTGATGGTCGAAGAGGAAATCATCCGGGTTCAGCGTGCCGCCGGCGACATTGGGGTTCCCCGGCTTTTGCCAGAAGGTGCGTTGTTGCCGGGAGAGCTGGACTTCGTAGTAGGTGGTCTTGCTGAGGTTGTGGGTCCAGCGCAGACTGTAGAATTCGCTTTTGTCCTCTTCCCAGGGGATGTTGTTGGGCACGTATCGATAGCTCCAGCGCCACAGCATGTTGCGTTCGTATGTCTGCTTGTACTGGCCGGTGAGACGGATGTCGGGGCTCAAGCGGTACGACATTTTGAACAAGGCGTCGCCGAAGTTTGTCTGTCGATCGCGCAGGACCCACGCGAGAAACTTGAATTCGCGAAAATCCGCCCGCGTGGCGTCGGTCGTGAATCTGTTGATGGGCGTGTAGGTATCGGAGCGTTCGAAGTTCAGCGACGTGAAGTAGGTCAGTTTATCGGACGGGCCGCCCAGTCCCAGCGCCGGGAGCACGAGCTTGGTAAACAGCGGTTCCGGGCCGCCCAGATTGAATTCGAAACGCTGAAAATTCCGCGAGTAGGTGTTGAGGTTCTTGGTCCCGAAATCGTCCGTGAAGTATTGAACATGTCCCTTGGTATCGGAGCCGCCATCCTTCGTTGAGACGCTGATGATGCCGCTGGTACCGCCGTACTCCGGCGACCACGCGCCCTTGATGATGGAAACGTTTTCGATCTCGGTGCCGGACAGATTCAACGCCTGGGTCGGGCCGCGTCCGCCGAGCGGATCGGACATCGAGACGCCGTCGACATTGTACAGGACTTCGGACGATCTCCCGCCTCGGATGTGAAAGCGATCGTTACGAACGGTCACGCCCGGGGTCATCGCGATAATGTCGCCGACGTTGGTGACGGGAAGGGTCTTGATCTTTTCGGCGCTGACATCTCGTTTTGTCGTGGCTTGATCCATCTGGATCAGGTCGATTTCCGCCCTGACGATCACCGCCTCCAATTCGACCGCGCTTTCGTCAAGATCGAAGGAAACGTTTTCGGTCTGATCCGGCTTGACCAGGATGCCGGTAACCACGACCGGCTGATATCCCATGATGCTCGCCCTGACGGAATGTTCACCGACGGGCACGGCCAGAATCTGGAATCGACCATCGATGTCGGTGACCGCACCCAATGTGGTCCCGACGACCTGGACGGTCGCCTGAATGAGCGGCTCCTTGGACTTATTGTCCAAAACCTGTCCGGCGATCTTGCCGTTGGCCGCAAATCCCTGTGAAGCCGATGCGATCCAGATCCCGGCGAGGACCAACGGGGTCCATCTCCGAATCCGGTTTCCGATCTCAGAAGGTCGCATCATGTCTACAATCCTCCCCGTGACGGGTCATTACGCGTGAGGGCCTGCGAACCGGAGTGAGGGGCGGGCCGACAAGCAGAAACACGTTCAGAAGATGACCTACCTAATCACAGTCGTATCAAGCGTTGCTCCCCGCATGGCAGACGGCGCGGGACCAAAGTGCCGAACATGAGCCGTCTAATTGTGTAAAGTCAAGGTGAATCACGATTTGCTGTCCTTGACGCGTGTGTTCCCGCGAATCTTTTTGCGATATCCGATTCGAGCGGATCCTCTTGATCCAGCGAGATTAACCCTGATGGGGTCACTTATTCCCGTCAAGAGGCGGTTTTTCAACGGAAAGTGTCCCAGTGCTCTCGCTGCCATGTGTCGGCTCGTCGGCGAACCCGATCCCAAAGGGAATCAGGCGGAAGCCAGGATTCCACCGCGAAGTGCCCGCTCTCGCTGGTGTCGTGAAAGCAAGCCCGTAACCGATCGGCGGATTCTTGCCACCCGCAATCCTGAAACTCCAGCGGCATGGATGTCCACCGTTGGGTGCGGGCCCGGAGTCCATGGGAGTCATCGGGCCAAAATATTCCATCATCAACGGGAGCATGGAGATAAACGGTGCCATGCTGCAGTACGACATCCTGGGACATGAACTGCGCGGCCGCGAGCAACTTGCCCCCGTCAAGACCGATCTCATATCCGGTCAGCGACCGGCCGCACAGGCCATGTTGTCGTCCGTTTGGTGGCATGGTGTCGGCACGACCGGATTCGATCGCGGCGGGGATCCCGGCACGAATCAGCATCCGTTGGAGACGACTGAGGATCGTGAGCAGGGTGGCAGTGAAGCCCGCATTGGCGGCCAATCCGAGGGAACCCGGCCCGGCGATGATCGCGTAATTGATCTCGTTTCGATGCAGCAACGCGCCGCCCCCGGTCGGGCGGCGAGCCCATTCCCAGCCCATCTCCGAGCAGCGATGCGGCGAAACAACATGCTGCCACTGCTGGTTTCGCCCGATCGTCACCGCGGGCGGGTCCATGCGGTAGAAGCGCAGGAAGGCGGTGTCCCGCTCGGTCCGGCACGTCTCGAGCAGTTCGTAGTCGAGCGCCATCTGTTGTCGGGCGCGCAATGCGTAGTGCGGAAGGCACCGCCAAGTTGGAGTCATCGCCTGCGCAGGATACAAAAAACCCCGCGGAGAACACCGCGGGTTTGTCACACGACGGTCGGCAGCGCGAATCTATGCGCCGACGTCCAGATCGTACTGCTTCATCTTCAGGCGCAGGGTCGATTCGGGCATTCCGAGCCGCGCGGCGGCGTGTTTTTTGATCCCGTCCGACTCGGCCAGCGCGTGCGCGATGAACCGTCGTTCTAATTGCGCCATGTGGTCGTACAGCGAGAAGCGTTCGGGCAGCGCGGGGGCCGTGCCGGGCTGGCCCAGTGTATCGCACGTCTCCAGAAGCTTCTGGGCGAGACGTTCCGGCCCGATGGTCCCTTCGGCTCCGGCGAGCAGGATCAGCTTGCGGATTTCATTCTCCAGTTCGCGGACATTGCCCGGCCAGTCATAATTGCACAGGACCCGGACAGTTTCCGGAAGCAGCCGCACTTTGCGTCCTGCCTCGTCACATACGCGCGTTAAGATGTGGTCGAGAAGCAGCGGGATGTCTTCACGGCGTTCCCGCAGCGGCGGCAGCGTAAATGTCAGCGGAGCGAGGCGGTAAAACAGGTCTCGCCGGAATGTGCCACGCGCGGTATCGCCGGACAGATCGCTATTGGTCGCCGAAATGACGCGCACATCGACTTGTCGCGGGCGCGTGTCACCCAAGCGCGTCAACTCTTTGTTCTCCAGCAGTCGCAGGAGCTTCGCCTGCAGCGAAACCGGCATTTCCCCGATCTCGTCTAAGAAAAACGTACCCCCGTCCGCCTCCTCGAACAGCCCGGCTTTGTCACGATCGGCGCCCGTGAAGGCCCCGCGCCGGACACCAAACAACTCGCTTTCCAACAGCGACTCGGGCAGGGCGGCGCAATTGACGGAGACAAAGCGGTGGTCGCGGCGATCGCTGGAGAAATGTATGGCGCGAGCGAGCAGGTCCTTACCGGTTCCCGTCTCTCCCAACAGCAGGATCGAGACATCCGTGTCGACGACCATGCGCACACGCGATAGCGTGTCGCGCAGGGCTTCATTCTGGGTGATGATGCTGGGGAAATCGCTGGAGTTTGCCAGTTGGTCCCGCAAGCGTCGCACATCGCGATGGAGCCCTTCAGAGCGCAATCGTGTGGATCGCCACGCGACGATTTCGGCAAATGCGACCGCGAAGTCCAGATCGCGCGGTCCAAACCGGATCGGCTGGCCCGCGGCGTCTTGACCGAGGACATCCGCATAAAGCAGCCCCGACGCGCCCGGCCCCAGTTCCACCGGGACAGAGATGACGGCGACGGGGGCGGGTTCATCATGCTCGGAAAAATGAGCGGTCAGATCAGGAGTGGTTCCATGAGACCAGTAGAATCTCGGCGCATCGGTCGGCAGTTCGCGCTGATAGGGGCTGGCCACGAACTCGCCCAAATGATGTGCAAAGTCTTCATTCGCCCCGGACACAGTGACAACACTTCCGGTCCGTGCGCCATCAACAGTGACCTCCAGAAGGACCGCACGGGAGGCGTTGATCCGGGTACGGAAGAACGCGACTGCCTGCTGGAGATCGTCGCGCGACTCACCGTCCAGTGCGGCGACCGCCCACGGCACGCCACCGAGTCGGAACTCGTTGGCACTGGAGAGCGCATGGGTGACACATGACTTCGAGAGGGCCGACTGCAAGGCACAGTGGTCAGCGACGTCATCAGAACCGGAGGATTCCCCCGCCTTTTGTCGCTCGACCGCGCGTGCGTACTGAATGGCCTCGTCCAACCGGCCCGCACTTCGCAATGCTTCAACGAGCAATATGCAGACCTCGGTCGCCTGCGCGGAGGCACCCAATCGCTCGAACGTGTTGAGTGCCTCGCGCAGCGAATCGACGATCGCGGTTGGCTCGGATTGCGGCAGCAGCGTCAGGACTCGCGCCGCGACAACCTGAAAACGTGCCGACTCATACGGATCGGCAGCCACGTCGAGGTTTTCTTGCGCCCGTGACAGGGCGGTCTGCGCACCGTTGACGTCGCCCCGGCGCGCCATCGCCTCGGCGATGACCCGGTACAGGCAGCCGACTTCCACACGCTCACCGATCTCAAGGGCCACGGATAAGCCCGATTCCGCCAATCGTTGCGCCTCGGGCCAATCTCCCAGGGCGGCTTCGCACTCGGCCAGCCCTCGGAGCGATTGTGAGACCAAATCGTTTTCGGAACTCAGTTTCTGGCCGATTTGCAGCGCCGAGCGGAAGTCCTCCTTGGCCTGAATCCAGTGCCGTTGCTCGAAATGCCACCAGCCGGTGTATTCAAAGTGGATCGATCGTTCCCGCACCAATCCCGCGCGCTCGATGTATTGCAACGCTCGGTCCAGGCATAGCGCAGACGCTTCAAATTCGTGTCGAAGGATCCCAAGGTATCCTAACGACAGCAGATTGCGTGCGGTCGAACTGTCTTTCCCGGCCCGCTCCGCTCGGCCACACGCTTGCGACAGGGCCTCGTGCGCCAATTGCCACTGCCCCTGCAGCAGGTAGATCCGACCGAGATTCCCAATGAACGCCGTTTCACGTTCGTGGTTGCCCGTCTGGCGGGCGATCTCGACGGCATCATTGAGGAAGTCGATGGCGAGAGTGTATTCGCTGCTGACGAAGTGAATGCGTGCCAGGTCATTGGCGGCATGCATCACACCATTTTGATCTCCGATACGCCGATAAATGGCGATGGCATCGCGCGCGTGCATCCGAGCGCTCTTGGTGACACCCATCCCGAGATAGGCGCCGCCCAACAGGCGGTGAACGTCCGCAATTGCCGCGTCAGAACCGGTCGATTGGATCATGTCGAGGCACGCACGCGCCTCCCGGACGGCATCGGTATACCGTCCTTCGGCATGGGCCAGGCGTGCGCGCACCATGCACCATTCGCCGAAGAGCGGGGCCCCGGGGGTGACGGGCGCTTCGCTCTCCAGACGATCCATCAAGTTCACTGCCGCGGTGACGTTGTCGTCGTCGAGCAGACGTACGACGCCGTCCATAGTCTCGCGCAACGCGGAAGCATCGTGAGGAAGGGGCTTCATGCTCAATTTCAATCTTCGAGATGCGGCGCTATCGCCGATTGTTTGCTGTGCTCGACCTGCTCTCCGTTTTGATGTTCATGATGCGCAGCCACGACGACCAAAGCGCATCGGCAACCCAGACAGCGCCGCCGGGCAGTACGGCCGAGGCAGCATACGATCGCTGCGACTGCGTCGTCGCGACCGGTGCCGTCGGACGGAAGCCGGTCGTCGATCCGTCCGGTTGCGGCGGCTGTTGTTCGCCGGTGGTGCCGTCATCCCACGGATGACCGTCACCTTCGTCGGAGGCTTGTCCGCCCGCCCAGCCGAGTGACAACGGCGTGAACATCAAAGCCAGAGTCAGGCCGATAGCCAGAAGGGATTTCCGACTTGCCATCTGAGCCCGCCTCCTTACCTAAGAAAGAGCGATTTTGATTCTCAAATACTGCGATGCGTTGCCTGTGGTCGGCCGATGCGCCTGAGGTAATCGTCGGATCGTGAGATGCCGAAACGGCTCGACCACCGACTCTTGTCAAAAGCAATCTCGCTATAAGCCCATCCTTGTCAAGTAGTTTTCCCAATCAGCGCAGGTTTCCGCGTCGCAGAATCTGCGAATAGCAACTTACGGACCCTCCGCATTGAATTCACGCTGCGGTCAACGGCTCGTCTCTGACCGAGTGGGTGTCGGAAAGCCCCCATACTCTCCACAGCGAAATGAGAGGTCCCTTGGTCCCCGGAGAACCCGCCCCGTGACGGTTAGAGCCTAACGCATTGACATAGGTTGACTTACGCCTCATCGGCGATATGGTCAGAGCGGTCTTGTCGTCGGCACGCCCCTTGCGCTGAAGTGCCTCGCACTCAGGAGGATTTGTTCCTTGGGGGGAATAATGAAACCGGCCAAACACGAACTACGATTCCAAACTCCTCGGATTGCTTCAGGCGAATGCGACGATGCCTCTGAATGTGTCCTGTCGGCGACCGCTTTAACGGAATCAAATCAGACTGAGGATTGTCCGGAACCGGCCCGCATCTCCCATCGCGTAATCGACGAGTGCGGTCGTGACGATCAGCGGAGTCGGTGTTCGGCTCCCATTCACACACCCAGAAGGGCAGGGATCATAATGATGGCTAAAGGCAGAGCAACTACGCTGGCGTGCGGGGTCGCATTGGGCTGTCTCGCTCTGTGTGCATCCGGCCCGCTATCCGAGCTGGTTGCGATGCCTCCCTTCCCGGACAGCTTGCGCCAGGGCTCCCCGTCGATGGCGGCCGGGATCGGACTGTATTCCGAGATGCGCGGGCATTTTCAGGAGCGCGGCATTTGCACACCCGGAGGAGGCATGGCGGCCGGCATCACGGTCTCCGGGGACTTTAACGTTTTGGCGATCTGCGTGGACTTCTCCGACAAGGTGTCGCAGGTCAGCGCCACCGTGCTGGACAACCTGATTTTCTCAACCGGATCGGGGTCGGTGCGCCACTTTTACAGCGAGATGAGCTACGGCAATCTCACAATGGTCACGGTCAATCTCCCGTCGTCGCTCGGCTGGCAGCGTGCCCCGCAAACATACGCGTACTACGTCAACGGCAACTTCGGCATGGGGAGTTATCCGAATAACACGCAGAGGCTGACGCAGGACCTGGTGGCATTGATCGATCCGCTCGTCGATTTCTCAGACTACGACAACGACGGGAACGGGTATGTCGACGGACTGGTCATCATGCATTCCGGTGCGGGAGCGGAGTTCACCGGCAGCGTCAATGACATCTGGTCGCACAAATGGGGAATCAGCGCCAATCTCCGGGACGGTGTTTATGTCAGCGCGTACTCGGTTCAGCCGGAATACTGGAATTCTCCCGGCGACATTACGATCGGTGTCTACGCCCACGAGATCGGACACCTGTTCGGGCTTCCGGATTTGTACGACATCGACGGCAGCTCGCGCGGTCTGGGCCGCTGGTCTCTGATGGCGTCAGGTTCGTGGAACGGATCGTTGGGCAATTCGCCCGCGCACATGGACGCGTGGTGCAAAAGCCAGGTCGGCTTCGTCACACCGACGGTCGTCAGTTCGAATCTGACCGGAGTCAACCTGCCGGCGGTTGAGACCTCGCCGACCGTGTACCGGGTTTGGTCCGACGGCGCCGGCGGAAACCAGTATTTCCTGATCGAGAACCGTCAGAAGACCGGCTACGATACGGGTATACCGGGCTCAGGGCTTTGCATCTGGCACATCGACGACAGCCAGAGCGGCAATACGAAGGAATGGTACCCCGGACACACGTCATCGGGGAACTACTGGGTTGCGTTGGAGCAGGCGGACGGTCTCTGGGAATTGGAACAGAATCTCGACTATGGCGATGGCGCCGATCCGTTCCCCGGGACCACCAACAAGACCACGTTTTCCGCGGCCTCGACGCCCAATTCGGACAACTACGCCGGGGCGCAAACGTTCGTGACAATCACGAACATTTCCGCGTCCGGGCCGAGCATGTCGGCCGATTTCTCCGTGACACTGGAGACCGGCATTGAGGACGACCGCGGATTGGGCACGATCGACTACGAAATCGATCTGTTCAATTATCCCAATCCGTTCAATCCCTCGACTACCATACGGTTTTCATCGGTGGGCGATCAGCCGGTACAGCTTGACGTCTACGATGTTCTGGGCCGCAAGGTCGCCACGTTGGTCGACGGTCTCCTGGCGCCCGGATCGCACACTGTGAACTGGGAGGGACGCGGCGATAACGGGCGTCCGGTCGGCTCGGGTGTCTACTTTGCCCGTCTGGTTTCAGACGGCGTCGCAAGAGTGCATCAGATGGTTTTGCTGAGGTAACCCGGAGTGAAGTCAACCACCGCTTGGGAACGATGAAGATGAATCAGGAGGGAGGCAGGATGAAACGCACACTGACGGCAGTGCTGATCGTCGGCGTCTGCATTCTGGCATTGGGATGCGGTCCGGAGAGCAGCAACAATTCGCTATCCGACATCAGCACGGCATGGAACATCGAGTTTAACCTCGCCAGTCCGTCGGCCAACATCGTCGGCGGCGACACGCCGAACACGCAGCAGGGCTATGCGGCCGAGGGACCCGATTCGATCACAATCGACTATGGGGCGGTCGTGATCCGGTCGCTGCGCTTCGTCGATGGCGAGGCGGGAGCGGTCGACACACAGATCACCGCGGAGGAAGAAAGCCGCGACGAGAGTGATCCGGACATCAGCCACAAGGGACCGTATGTTCTGCCGGTGAATGCGGCGTTGCAGCCGCTGGGGTCCGGTGCGGTCGTGCGCGGCGCCTACACAGAAGTCCGGTTCGTGCTGCAGCCCGCGCGTGCTTCGGATGAACTGAATGGGCTCGACGACCTGCTGGGGAATTCGATTCTCGTGCGCGGACGCATCTGGTCGGCGGGCGAGTCACGCCGCTTCACATTCAGCAGCGACTACACTTCGGAGTATTCGGTCCGCGGCGTGTACGACCTGTCCGCGGGCGATGATGTCCAATACACACTGCGATTCAACGTCGGCCGCTGGTTCCGTGCGGGCAACGCCTGGCTGAATCCGGGCAACAGCGGCCATCGAGTCCGGATCATGGACAATATTCGCCTAAACATTCAGGTCGATCGGGATGTTTAAGTAGTAGTGACGAGACCTCCGATGATGGTCACCGAGTAGCGGGGGCGGAAGGTCGGGGGAACGTTTTGCCCCCCCCAAAACAAGTACTCTGGCCAACCACCCCCCTTAAATTCGAGCCGGGTGTTCCGCCCCAGCGGAGCACCCGGGTTTCTTTTGGGACACAAACACACGATCGACCCCGCCCCGCGCCCGGGCAGTGAGTGGGCTCTGCGTTACGCAATTGGGCGTTGATTGCGACAGGACTTCCCCCTAATCTGGCGGCGCCAGCAATCGGTCGCCGGAGATGCCGTGAACCTGCGTTTTGTATTCGTCGATTCACTCCCCAAGACAGCGATTCGCGTTTTCTCGAAGCCCTACATTGCGGGCGATTCGATGCAAGCGGCGCTCGACAAGGCGGCCGAACTGGCGGATGCCGGAATCTCTGCGACAATCGACATCCTCGGCGAGGATGCCGCGACCGGGCAGGACGTGGACCATTATGTCGCGTTGTATGTGCGGTTGATCGAATCGGCGGCCCATGATGCGCGACTCCAGGCGCTGCCACCGGGGCGCAAACCTTCGGTGAGTCTCAAGCCGTCATCGTTCGTCGTCGCCCCGAAGGACAACGATGGCATGGTGATCGATCCGGGAGGGATCGACCGGACGGCCTGCGCGGAAGCCATCGGCCGCGTGATCGAGTCGGCGTCGAAACACGGGATTCGAGCCACGATCGACATGGAAAACCATCAATGGACCGATCTGACGTTGTCGATTCACGCAGAGCTCTTCGCGCGCTACGGACGGACTGTCGGCACCGTCCTGCAATCGCGGCTCTTTCGCACCGTGACGGACATTGACCAACTGCCGTCCGGGTCCCGGATCAGACTGTGCACCGGGATCTACAGCGAATCCGCCGAGATTGCGCTGCAGCAGCCCGCCGAGATCAAATCGCGCATGCTGTCCCTGGCACGCGCGCTGTTTGCGAAGGATGTGTTTGTCGAGTTCGCGACGCACGATCAGGGATTGATCGAACGCTTCTTCAACGAGGTCGTTTTGACGGCGGCCATCGGTCCCTCCCGGTTTGAGACACAGACGTTGATGGGAGTACCGAGAGCGGCCCTGATCCAATCTCTCACGTCCGGTTCATACTTCGAGGGGATTGACGACACGGGCAGGGCGTCATCGGCTTTGCGCCGCGGAATCGTCCACCGACTCTATGTTCCTTTTGCCGAAAACTGGGACCGCGCCATCGCCTACGCGCGACGGCGGCTGCGTCACAGTCCGAACATTTTCTGGACCGGTCTGGTGAATGCTCCGCGCGTTCTGTACTACGCGATGCGCGGGCGTTGATGTGATCATTCCTCCAGCGGGGTCTCGGTGCCGGCGTCCGGCCCGGAACCATGGGATTCCGCGGGTTTGACCGGCCGGAGAAACGACAACAGGATCGAACCGCCCAGCAACAGCACGACGACGCCGAGTGAGATCTCGATGGGGATGTGCACAAACCACGCGATGAGCATTTTGACGCCGATGAAACAGAGAACGATGCCGAGGCCGTATTTCAGATAGTGGAACTTGTCCATAATCCCCGCCAGCAGCATGAAAAGCGCCCGCAGTCCCAGGATGGCGAAGATGTTCGATGTGTAGACAATAAACGGATCGTGGGTGATGCCGAAGATCGCCGGGATTGAATCGACGGCAAATACCAGATCGGTGGCTTCGACAACGACCAGCACCGCCAGAAGCGGCGTCGCAAACCAGCGTTCACCGGCACGGACAAGAAACCGCGTGCCCATGTAGTCGGCAGTGATCGGCAGGATGCGCCGCAGGAGCTTCAGAACCGGATTGCGCTCGGGATGCACCTGCATCTCATCCTGCGCGACGATCTTGATCCCGGTGAACACCAGAAACGCGCCGAAGATGTAGAGCACCCAACTGAACTGGGAGATCAGCGTTGCACCGATCCAGATAAAGATGCCGCGCAGGATGATGGCGCCAAGGATTCCGAAGAACAGCACGCGATGCTGCAGTTCGCGCGGGACATGGAAGTAGCGGAAAACGATCAGGAAGACAAATACGTTGTCGACCGAAAGCGCCTCCTCGACCAGATATCCGGCCGTAAACTCCAGCGCCTTGGCGGTGCCGAACTCGAAGTAGACGAACACATTAAAGGCCGCGGCCAAGCCGATCCAGAAGGCGACCCAACGCGATGCCTCACCGGCTGACACGACATGCGGCCGCCGGTGAAAAACCACGAGGTCCATTGTCAGCAACCCCAAGATGAGAGCGAGAAACCCGACCCAGAAGATCGGCGAGGCGGTCGTCTCCATCATGTCAATGGGCGCGAATGCGGTGACTTATGTCCGCATCTTCGGCGCCATGCGCTCCGCGATGGCTTCCAGCAATGATTGATCCGATGCGCCGAAGGCGTCGGGTTGGTCGGAATCGATGTCGATCTCACCGAGACAGATGCCGTCGAACAGGATCGGCACAACAATTTCCGAACGCGTCTCGATGGAGCAGGCCAGGTAGCGCGGATCGGCGTTGACGTCGGCAACGATCACGGTCCGCTGCTGGGATGCCGCTGCGCCGCATATGCCCTGGTTCAGCGGGATGCGGGTGTGCGGCGATGGCTTTCCGCGATACGGCCCGAGCGTCAGCATGTCGCCTTCGAGCAGATAGAATCCCACCCAGGTGTAGTGAGGGATCGATTCGTGCAGCAGCGCCGCGATTCGGTCCATGACTGCGATGGAATCCCCCCCGTGGCGTATTGCATCGTCGACGCGTTGCAGGATACTCTCTGTGGCCGTTATCGGGGTCATCATGCCGTTCTCATGCGCGCATACGCGAATTCGACCGATTGTCGCACAGCCGCAATGCTCTCCATCGGGACTGTCACCGGGACGGCGCAGCCGGGGCCGAGCGCGAAAGGTATGTTCTTGTGCTCTTCAATGACGCGCCTGGCCATCTCGACAACGCGGTCGGAGTTCGTGTCATTCAGATCGCCCTTGTGGCCGATCCCACCGAGGACCGGCGATCGGAGCAGTTCATGCCCCTCTGTCAGATTCAGATTCGTCGGCTCACTCGCGTCCCAATTGGTCAATGCCGCATTGAAATCGGCATAGAGTGACAGATAATTCTTCGAATCGCAAACATGCAGAACATTGAATGCGTCTGCGCCCGTGGCTTCCCAGATCGGACGGTCGAATGCCACTCCGTATCGCCGCACCTCGTCGGCCGTCAGCAGATTCGCGGAGGCCCATTGTGTGGTGGCAAAGAAGATTCCGTCGGCGCCCGCGTTGCGCATCTCGGCGACGAGATCGATGAATGTCTCGGCAATGGCCTCGAGTGCCGGGACGACCGCCGTCGGGTTGTCGCGCAGGTGCGAAACCAGCATGGCATCGTTCGGCACCAAGTCGCCGGCGACTGAGATCGGATTGAAGACCGTCATCACGATGCGGAACGGCCGCGGCAGCGCGCGCCGGATTCTGGAAATCGCGTACAATTGCGCGGCAAATTCAGGATGTCGCGCCCCCAAGGGTCCGATTTTTGTCCAATCCCCGGGCGTCCTGACCGGAAACAATTCGCGGGCGGGCTTGATGATCCCATCGGGGCTATATCGCATGGTCACGCCCCACGGTTCGTAATGATACGATGCTTTGGGATTGATCTTCAGAAAGTCCCAGTCGAAGCGTTTCTGCCATCCGACCATCACGTCGACGAAACGGTCGCTGTCGTTCTCATCGCCGTAGAAGTGGCGCCACATCGAGACCGGCGGACGGTCGGGCTTGACACCCTCGGTGAGTGCCTGCAGGCGTTCGGTGTGGTTGAGTTTTTCGCGAAACGGCAATCTGTTACCAGCCCTTCTCGGCGCGCAAACCCGTGATCGTGGCGATGTGCTTCTCGCCGTGACGGGCATAGATGGCCAGCAGGTCATCGAGTGTGATGTCGCCGCGTTCAGGATGCACCGCCGAACGGCTCCAGGCGGAGTCCGGCACGGACTCCAGCATCCTGCACATACGATCGTGCAGGCCGTCGATGATCGACAACGACGACGCAATCGGCAGCAACTTGCCATCAATCGTGTCGGCCCAGTCATCCTGATCGTAGGTCTTTAATGTGGGCTTGTCCTCGGTCAGGACAAGTTTCATGCGCACAAATGCATTCATGTGCGAGTCGGCCAGATGATGGACAACCTGACGGATCGTCCACTTGCCCGGACCGTAGGGGGTGTCAAGCTGCGCGTCGCTCAGGCCGCTGACGGCGACACGCAACTGCTGCGGGGTGGTGCGGAGGCGTTCGAGCATCCCTGAGCGATGATCGACGAGCGTCGTGGATACCATTTATTTGTTCTCCGGATCGGAATCGTGAGTCCAGAAATCTTCGAGTTTGCGATAACTTTCGGGAAATTCACCAGTGAAGCGCAGGAACATCGGGATCGGGTAACGGATCCCGCCTTTGTGGGTCCCTTCCAATCCGGCCACCAATTCATCGGCGCGTGACCGCGGCAGGGAAAACGCCATCTCCTCGTCGGATGTGCCGCCGAAGATGCGGTCGCCGTAGCATGGCAGGACATACTGATATTCGCCCGTGTTCATCGCCCCAACGGTCAGATCGGCGCAATCGACCCGTCCGGCGGTCTGGGAGATCATCGCGCCGCCGCGTTTGTAGAGCGCGCCGGTGACCAGCCGCATCACCTGCGCGGCATTGCCGTAGACGATGACGACATCCCAATCGAATTGCACTTTGGCCAGGGGTCCGCACACGAAGTACTCATATTGCTTGTGCGCGAAACGTGGGATCGATTCTTCGGTGCGTGCTCCGGCCTGGGTTGATTCGGTGTACATGCCGGCGCAGGCGTGCCCTTCGGTCAGGTAGGGGACGCGTTCTTCAAATCCGAAAAACGCCTTGGTGATCGGGCAGGAGATGTCGTCGCGTCCGACCGCCAGCGTCCAGCCGTAACGTCGCGCCAACCCGACCGACTGGCAGATCGCGACATCGAATCCGAGATCGGTTTTGGGGCGCTTGGCGCGGTCGGGAATCCGCTCGCCCTTCTTCAACATCTTCACCGCAACCGGGAATGTGGCTGGACGAATGTGACGCTCCAGAATGGCGGCAAACTCAGCGTTGGTCATGGCAGTTTAGTTGATCGCGCCGGTGCGCACGGCGTGAATGAAGTCGGTATAGGCCGGTTCCCCGCCGCTGTGACGGAGCAGCAGCGCGATCTGGCCGCGATGATACGCCGAATGTACCAGCAGGTGATCGAGTATATCGGCAATCGCGTTCGACCACTTCTCCCCTTTCGTATTCTTGTACGTCACCTGCCGCTCCAGCGACGGCTCCGACAGACCGGTGAGCATCTCGTCGAAACTCTCGCGCAGCAATCTCTCCTCTTCAGCACACTCTTTCACGGACCAATGCGGCCAAACGGCACAATGCTGCGGTTGCTCGCGCATGCGATCCAGCCAGAGCCAATCGGCGGCGATGATGTGCGCCATGATGCCGATGGCTTCGACGGG
>Ga0302046_10000408_pt1 | contig 44182 bp, 39 predicted proteins | sample RVTome_11_FD_200261 | JGI IMG/M metagenome (GOLD analysis project Ga0302046, IMG submission 200261) | Soil microbial communities from uranium-contaminated site in the Upper Colorado River Basin, Wyoming, United States - RVT147D111 (version 2) ...
TCGACCAGCTCAGCGAAATAAAGATGGGGCCGGTCGAAGACTTCGGCAACTTCGTCAACGCCGTCATCGATGCAGCCGCCTTCAAGAGCATCACCGGATACATCGACCGCGCCCGCCAGGCCGACGGCGTCGAGGTGCTCTTCGGCGGTTCGTATTCCGACGAAGAGGGCTACTATATCGAACCGACCGTCCTACGGGTGGACGACCCGCAGTACCAGGCGATGTGTGAAGAGATCTTTGGCCCGGTCGTCACGCTGTACGTCTACCCGGACGAGCGCTTCGACGAAACCCTCACCCTCGTAGACGAAACGTCCCCTTACGCCTTGACGGGCGCCATCTTTTCGCAGGATCGCCGTGTGATCGCCCGGGCTGCCGAACGCCTCATCGACGCGGCCGGCAACTTCTACATCAACGACAAACCGACGGGCGCCGTCGTCGGGCAGCAGCCGTTCGGCGGCGCGCGGGCCTCAGGCACCAACGACAAAGCCGGCTCGCCCATGAACCTGCTGCGCTGGACGTCTGCGCGGGCGCTCAAAGAAACCTTCAACCCGCCGACCCATTTCAGCTATCCTTTTTTAGCACCGGACACGGCGGTCTCCGAGCATGCGGAGGCGATGTAGTCCTTATTACCTGATCCGGGAGCGGCCTCGTCGCTCCGTCGTTTCCCGGCTTCACCCCAAAGAAAACCCTCACCCACTCGAACGCACATGACCTCTCCTATTCGCGTCGTTCAATACGGCCTGGGACCGATCGGGCTGGCCTCGGTAGGCGTCATCCTGGACAAACAAGCGACGGGCCACCTGCAACTCGTCGGTGCCATCGATATCGACCCGAACAAAGCCGGGCAAGACCTGGCCGCGCTGCTGGGCCGTGATGAACCGACCGGCGTCGTCGTTTCATCCGACGCCGCCGGTTTGCTCGCCGACGTGCAGCCGGACGTGGTCGTCCACACGACGAGTTCGTTCCTGGACCGCATACAGGATCAACTCGTCCTCTGCGCCGAGGCCAACGCCCACGTCGTTTCGTCCACGGAAGAACTCTCATTTCCGTACGACCGCCACCCCGACCTTGCCGCCATGCTGGACCAGGTAGCGAAGAAGCATGGCGTCGTGTTCCTGGGTACCGGCGTCAACCCCGGCTATGCCATGGATACGCTGGCGCTGACGGCTACCGGCGTGTCTACCGACGTCACCAACGTCCGCATCGAGCGGGTGGTCGACGCCGGCCAGCGGAGGGAGCCGTTACAACGCAAAGTAGGCGCCGGCCTCGCTATCGACGCTTTCGACGAGAAGAAAAAGACAGGGACCTTCGGCCATATCGGCCTGCGCGAATCGTTGCTGATGGTCGCCGACGGCCTTGGCTGGTCGCTCGACCGGATCGAGGAGACGCTCGACCCCGTCATCGCGCTGGAAGCCATTAAGACGCCGTACCTGTCCGTGAACGTCGGCGAAGCCGCCGGCATCCACCATCGCATCGTGGGCTATCAGGGCGATACCCTGCTCTTGACGCTCGACCTCAAAATGTACGTCGGCGCGCGCGATCCCCACGATGCCGTTTACGTCGAAGGCACCCCGCCCATCGACCTGGTGGTGCGAGGCGGCATCTTCGGCGACACGGCGACGGTAGGCGCCCTGGTCAACGCCATCCCGCTGGTGATGAAGGCCCCTCCCGGCCTGAGCACGACGAAGGACCTGCCGGTGCCGCGTGCCTTCGCCACGTCTCCGTCCGCTGCAACCGTCCTGCGTTCGTCGTCCTGACGGCCGTGTGCCCTTTGACCGAAACAGACGCCGAACCCGTGCAGGGAAACCCTGTGGGCGACCCTATGCCGCACCGTGGGGATGCACCGTTTGTCTTTACGAGCGAGGCGCATCCCGGTGCGGAAACCTGGCAATGGGCCGCTGCACGCCGGCTCGTACGGCCGTTGACGGTATGTATGCTGCCGATCATGATCGGAGCGCTGATCGCCGTGTTGCAAGGGTTTCCTGCGCTCCTCTACCTCACCGTCGGCTTTCCGGCAGCCGTGTTGACGGCCGGCACATGGACCTTCTACCGGATGCACGCCACGGTGGCCGAGATCCAGGTACGGCCCGGCGCCGCCGCCGTCCGTACCATCTGGGAATGCCTGCACGACCGGCCGATCCGCTGGGTCCCGATCTTCGAGTTACGGACGAGCGGCGCGTCGCTTACCGCCGCCCTCGGCGACGCCTCCTATGAACTCGACCGCACGGCATGGCCGGAGGCCGATGCCCTGCTGGAAGCCCTGACCGCCGCCCGTGCCAGCGGCGTGCCACCGAGGCCATGATTACCATCGACCGATCTTCGAACAACCCGGTTCACGAACAACTGGTCGAGCAACTGCGGTATCTGATCGCCAGCGGTCGGTTTAAAGTCGACGAGACGCTGCCGTCCACACGCACCCTTGCCGGTCAGATCGGCGTCTCGTTTCACACGGTCCGCAAAGCGTATCAACGCCTGGAGCAAGAGGGGCTCCTGGACGCCCGCATGGGCAGCGGGTTTCGGGTAAAAGACCCCATCCCGCTGAACAAGAGCGAGCGCATGGAGCGCGGCGCAGCCATCGTGCAGGAAACGCTGCAGAAACTCATCGGGCTCGGGTTGCAGGAAAATGAAGTGGAATACCTGCTGCACGAACAACTTGACATGCTCGCCCGCGAGCATCCCGGCCACAAGGTCATCTTTGCCGCCCCCTACCGAGAACTGGCCACCCTGTGCGCCGAGCAGATTGCCACGGGCGTCCAGCAAGTGGTAGAACCCGTCCACCTCAATGAGCTGGCTCGCCATCAAGATGCCGACTACGTCCTGACCCGTTTCTCCGAGGTGCGGGAAGTCATGGCGGCCGTGCCTCGCGCCGACGTGCTCGGCGTGGCTACCTACCTGACGCCTGAGGCGCTGGAGCAAGTCGCCCGCTTGTTGTCTCACCAGACCCTCGGCCTCGTGACGCGCTACCGCGATGCGATCCCACTCCTGACGGCCGAACTACGGACCCAGACTCGTTTCAACGGACAGGCCATCGCGGCATCGATCGAGGACGGCACCGAGCATCTCTCTCGCTTTATCGAACAGGCCGATCTGGTGGTCTTCACCCCGTCATGCCGCCGTCGCCTGCTGCCCCTTCTCGACGCACGCCCCCGGCATGTGATCATCGCCCCCATCGTCAGCCGCGACTCGCTCGACCATGTGCGCCAGGTCATCCCCCGGTGAAAGAGGGCCGGGCTGCTTTCAGTCCCTGGGCGTCGGTGTCTCGGGCGCTTTGGCGGAATCGGACACCCCGTTGCCTGAAGCAGGAACCGACGAATCGGGCGTCGGGAGATCCCCTTCCGGAACCTTCGAAACCGCCGCCACCGCCTCTTCGGAAGCAGGAGACCGGGCCTCGATCGCTGCTTTTTTCTCCTTACCCAGCGGCTCGGGATACTTGACGCGGATGTGGTAGACGCCGAGAAGCAACGACAGGAAGGTCTCTTTGATCTGCTTGAGGTCGCGGAAGGTGAGGTGTGTGTCGTCGAGTTGCCCGTCCTCGATGCGGGCCTTGATGATCATATCGATCAGGGCTTCGAGCCGCTTGTGCGTCGGATCCGAGAGACTCCGGCTGGCCGCTTCCACACCGTCGGCCAGCATCAAGATAGCTGTCTCTTTGGTGGCCGGGCGCGGGCCGGGGTACCGGAATTCGGTTTCGAGAAGGGCCGGCGCATCGCCCGATTGCTCGTCGAGGGCTTTCCGGTAGAAAAACTCGATCCGCGTCGTGCCGTGATGCATGGGGATGAAGTCGAGCACGCGCTTCGGGAGTTTGTGCTGGCGCCCCATCTCCAACCCTTCCTTGACGTGGCTGGCAATGATCAGCGCGCTCATGCGCGGCTTCAACTGGTTGTGGGGGTTGAGACCGGGCCGCTGGTTTTCGACGAAATATTCCGGCTTAAGCATTTTGCCGATGTCGTGGTAGAGCGCGCCGACGCGCGTCAGCAGGGCGTTGGCTCCGATGGCGGCGGCAGCGGCTTCGGAGAGGTTGGCTACTTGCAGCGAATGGTTGAACGTCCCCGGCGCGCGCAGGCTCAGTTCCTTGAGTAAAGGCCGGTTCGTATCCGATAGTTCAAGCAGCGACAGGTCTGTGGTGACATCGAAAGCCCGCTCAAAGATCCATAGCAGCGGATAGGCGATGATCAGCAGAAACGAGTTGATCGACGCCATGAGCAGGTCGGTGCCCAGAAGCCGCGACGAGCTATCCAGGAAAAGCCAGGAGGCACCCAAGACGACCAGATAGCCCGTAAAAACGAGGCCCGCGCTGAGAAAGAACTGTCCCCGATTCTTGATGTCGCGCACGCTGAAGACCCCGAGCGTCCCCCCGAAGAGCGTGGCAAACGTAAACTCGAAGTCGAAGTTGAGCAACAGCCCGCCCGTAAGAGCCAGCGTAAGCGTTCCGAAGAGCCCTACACGAGAGTCGAAAATGACCGTCAGGAGAACCGACGTGATGGCAACCGGCACAACGTACATCATGCCCGGCTCGGTCCGCACGGCTACCGCGTAGAGGCCGATGATGCCGGCGAAGAGCAAGGCCACGAGCAACACCTGCCGATTGTCGTCGAAAATCGACCGGCGCACCATGAAGAGGTAGAGGAAAAAGATGGTGAACGTCGCCAGCGACAGCAAGATCTGGCCGAGCATGCGCCGCCATTGCACCTGCGGCCCGCGCCGGGTAAACTGGGCCCGTTCCAGCGAGATCAGTTTCTGCTTGATCTCCGGGGTTACACGCTGCCCTTCGCGGACGATCTCCTCGTCTTTGGCAACCCGTCCGTATGTCGGCGAGATCTCGCGCTGCGCCTCCTGGCGAGCCCGGATGGTAGCCCCGCGGTCGTACTGGAGCGACGGCACGAAGATCGCCCGCACAAACGCGCTGGCGATGTTGGCAATCTCCGGCTCGTTCGGGAAGCGATCCGCCAGACGGTCCTTTACCAGGTCGTACACTTCGTTCAACCCGAAAGCCTCGTCCCGCTGCTTGGATACGGAGTGGAACGTGTTGGCCTCTTCATTCCGAACGATAATCTCCTCGGTAAGGACGCTGTCGAGCGGGATATCGAACACCCCCATCGTGATGAGCGAGGTACTCAACGACCAGGCTTCGAGGACCAGCTCTTCGTAGAGCGGGCGTCCCGGCAACGGTTCGCGACTATGCCCGGGGAGGTCGGGGATGCGCGCCACATAGTCGTCATTGAGCACACGCCATTGCTCAGGCGTTAGCTTCAAGCGGGCGTTGCGGCGAAGCTCAACGTAGCGCATCGAGTCGCGCTGCGCCTCCGCCAACCGCCCCCGCGATTTGTTAAACAGATAAGATTCGTGGGCCTGGAAGATACGGGCGAGTTGATGATCCACCGAATCTCTGTTTACCATCATGCGGGCTTGCGCATCGGGCAGCTCGCGAAAGATAGGCGGCGTCGTATACCGCACCCGATTGCGCTCGGCAGCCAGCGAATCATCCGATTTGTAAATGGCAAAATCATACGGCGCCGTGAGCGTCTCGCGCTGCCAGACGTCGCCCACCTCCACCGTGTACTCGAAGACTTCGCCCCGGCGGAACGTCGCGACGGTTATCGCGACCAGCGCCAGAAAGATGCCGGCTTTGACGGCCAGGTTACGTTTCCGAACGTGGCCCTCGTCGTCGGGACCCCGCTCCAGGTTCGTACCCACCGGGCGAGCCCTGCGAGAACCTCTACGCAATCTATCGATCACTCCCATGGTATTTGTGTTTGAGCATTAAGGTGTTATAGTGTTATCGTTCGAAAAAGCTCAACCATGTCAACACTATAACACTCAAACACTTCGCCGTTCATACGTCCCTACGTCTATGCCGTAGCGCCAGCAATGATCCAACACCCACCGTGGCCAGCGTGCCGATGACGGTATACCACGGCCAGCCGATGGATCGTAAGCCCAGGGTTGCTACCGTCTCGTCATCCGGATTAAAAATCAAGACCCAGCCCTCCTGCGGGCTATGCCAGACGCCGAAAATGACCCAGGTCATGAAGAGGATCGTTACGGCAAAAGCGAGGATGGCATCCGCTTCGCGGGCTCGTCTGCTGAGCAGCCCCAGCATAAAAACGCCCAGCAACCCGCCATAGGTAAAGGAGGCAATGGCGAGGCCCAGCTCAACAACCGGGTTCTGCGAGTCCTGAAACAGGCTCGCAAAGCCGATGAAGACGACGCCCCAGAACAGCGTGAGCCAGCGAGACACTTTCAGCGCCGCCCGCTGATCCAGCGAGGCTCCCCCACCCAGGCGTTCATACAGGTCCATCATTGTCGACGAGGCCAGCGCGTTGAGCGACGAGGACAGCGTGCTCATCGCCGCGGCGATGATGCCGGCAAGGACCAGGCCGGACAACCCCGGAGGCAATCCTTCGATAATGTATTTGGGAAAGACCTCGTCGCCTCGCGTGAGGCCGAGTTCGGCCACCGATACGCCGCCGTAATAGCTCCAGAGCAAGAGGCCGACGAACAGGAACAGGGCAAACTGAACCATCACGATGAGGGCGCTGCCGACGAGCGCACGCTGGCTGTCTCGCTGGCTCCGGCACGTCAAGAGCCGCTGCACGATGAGTTGATCCGTCCCGTGCGAAGCCATGGAAAACACCGTGCCGCCGACCACGGCTGTGATGAACGCGTACGGCTGCGTAAGCCATTGCGAGACGGACTGCCCGAAGCCGAAGTCCAGCACGGTCGTCTTACCGGCAGCCACGGCCTCGGACCACCAGCCGTCCGGCACGCTGCCCAGCAGCAACGCCAGCGACAGCACGCCGCCGCCGATGTAGAGAACCATCTGCACCACGTCCATCCAGACGACCGCCTTGATGCCCCCGATGAGGGTATACATTACCGTGATCAGGCCCAGCAGCGAGATGATCTCAAAGTAACTGACGGAAAGGCCCGACGTGTCCGCGATAACCTTGAGAGGAATAGCGGTGGCGAAGAGCCGGACGCCGTCGGCCAGGAGGCGGGTAACCAGAAAGGTCACCGCCGCCGCGGCCCGCATCCTGTCGCCGAAGCGTTCGCCCAGGAAAGCATAAGCCGTCGCCAGGTTGCCCCGATAATACCGGGGCAAAAAGAGCAGGCTGACGGCGATACGCCCGGCCAGGTAGCCCAGCGTGATCTGCAAAAAGGTCATCGTTCCGCCGAAAGACACAGCGGGTACGCCGATGACGGTCAGCGTGCTCGTTTCCGTAGCGACTACCGAGAAGCAGACCGCCCACCAGGGCAGGTCACGCCCGCCCAGGAAATAATCCGTCGTGCTCTGCTGCCGCCCCCCCATCTTGATCCCGAGGGCCGCTACACCCAGCAGGTATATTGCAATAACGGAATAATCGAGCAGGGTCAGCATGCGATGGCTGTAGGGATTGTTTGAACGGCGGCTTTCAGCCGTCAGCTTTCAGCGGCCCGCCCGTTTTTTTCAAGACGGGTCACTGACGGCTACACTCGGCTTTATGGGCTTCTGTAACACCGTAACGACGGCGCGCAGCCAGAATACGGTACAGCGTCGTCGAAAGCACCTATCCTTCCAGCAACGCCAGCAGCGCTGCTTCGTCGAGCGTGGCAATGCCCAGTTCGCGCGCCTTGTCGAACTTAGACCCCGGGCTTTCGCCGACGACCACGAAGTCGGTGCTGCGGCTGACGCTGCCCGTCACCTTGCCGCCGGCCTGCTTGATGCGGGTCTTCGCTTCCGAACGCCCCAGGGTGGGCAGTGTCCCCGTCAACACGAACGTCCTTCCGGCGATGCCGTCGGCCGCAGCAACCATCGGCGTCTCGGCCTCCGTGCGGAGGGTGTTGACGCCGAGTTCGCGCAGTGCCTGCACCAGATGCCGGTTATCCTCGATCCGGAACCAATCCACCGCGCTCTCGGCTGTGATCGGTCCGATGCCGTCGATTGCTTCCAGGCCTTCCTGCGACGCACCTTCGAGAGCCGCGAGCGACGGAAAAGAGGACGCGATACGCTCGGCGGCGTCCTGGCCGACGTGCCGGATTCCAAGCCCGAAGAGCAGGCGCGCCAGCGGGCGTCTCTTGGAAGCTTCAATCCCTTCCAGGAGGTTCTGCACCTTCTTCTCCCCGAACCCGTCCACCCCTTCGAGTTCGCCCCGTCGCTCGTGGAGCCGGTACAGGTCGTATAGATGGCCCACAAATCCTTTTTCGGCCAGCAGGACAGCGATCTTCGAACCGAGCCCTTCGATATCCATCGCACTCCGGCCGGCGTAGTGCTCCAGCAGGCGGATAAACTGAGCCGGGCACTCGGCATCGACACAATAATAATCCGCCTCGCCGGGCAGGCGGACCAGCAGGCTGCCGCAGGACGGGCACTGCGCCGGCATACGCCACGGCCGCGGCTCTCCGATCCTGGCTTCCGGGATCGCCTTGACGACTGCGGGAATAACGTCACCGGCGCGCTTGACGACGACCGTGTCGCCGAGGCGAATGTCACGGCTCAGGATGTAATCCTCGTTGTGCAGCGTCGCCTGCGAAACCCTTACCCCGCCGATCTCTACGGGCTCCAGCACGGCTTCCGGCTTGACCACCCCCGTCCGCCCGACGTTGACGATGATGTCGCGCAACGTCGTCGTCGCCTCGCGCGCCGGAAACTTGACGGCGAGCGCCCACCGGGGCGCTTTGGCGATGAAGCCCAGCGCCTCCTGGTGAGCCGCTTCATCAACCTTCAAAACCACGCCGTCGATCTCGTAGTCGAGGTCGTCCCGGTGCGCGGCCCAGTAGGTGTAATAGGCCAGCGCATCCTCCAGGGTGGTACACCGCCGGACATGCTCGTTGGTGGGGAAGCCGAAGCCGGAAAGCCACTGGAGCAGCGCATGTTGAGAGGTAGGCGGGGTACCCGTCACGGGGCCTATCCCGTAACTGAAAAAACGCAGCGGCCGCCGGGCGGTGACGCCGGGGTCGAGTTGACGCAGGCTGCCGGCTGCGGCATTGCGCGGGTTGGCAAACGGCTTCTCTCCCTGCCCCGTGAGATGCTGGTTGAGCCGCTGAAAAGCACTCTTCCTCATGTAGATCTCGCCACGCACCTCGATGCGAGCCGGCGCCGTAGCGCCCGTCTGCCGGCCTTCCACGGGGATTTTCAGCGGCACGGCGCGGATCGTCCGGACATTGTGCGTGATGTTTTCGCCCAGGAGCCCGTTGCCGCGCGTCGCGGCGACGTCGAGCAGTCCGTCGGTATACGTCAGCGCCACGGCGAGGCCGTCGATCTTCAACTCCGCCGTCAGAGCCGGCTCGACGTCCTCTTCCAGCGCGGCGGCGAGCCCGCGCCGGCAACGGTCGTACCAGGCCCGTACACCGTCCACGTCGAACGCATTCGAGAGCGAGAGCAACGCCTGCGGATGGCGCACCTTTTCGAAGTGATCGAGCGCGGCACCGCCGACGCGCTGCGTAGGAGAGTCCGCCGTGACCAGATCGGGAAACCGCGCCTCTACCTGCTCAAGGGCCTGGTACAGCGCATCGTATTCGACGTCGGCGATGACGGGATCGTCTTCGACGTAATACCGGTAATTATGCCCCTGCAGCACCACGCGGAGTTGGCCGGCCAGGACGCGGGCCTGATCATAGGAAAGGCGTTCGATCGGATGCTGGAAAAGGATCTGACGAACGTCTCGCGTCGCTTCGAGGAGGTTCATGACTACTGCGCGCGAATCAGCACGAGGGGGATCGTATCGGGGGCCGTGCTCAAGAAGACAGGAGGCACCGCCACCGAATCGAGGAAAGCCTGTGCCGCGTCGCGTGTGATGACGACGCGCCCCTGTTCATCGCGGCGCGTGGTCGGATATTCATACCCTTTGAGCAGCAGGCGTATCTTGTCGAGCCGATCCTGCAGAACGATACGTTCGAGAGACGGGAACGCCTTGGCTACGCCTTCTTCGATCCAGTAGGGACGCCGCGCATCTTCGTCTCGCTTGATGAGGATACGCTCCACACGCTCTACCGCCATGATGACCACATCCAGCGTATCCCCGAGAACAACCCGGGGGCGTGGGGTCAGGGCTTCCGTTCCCCGGTCAACCGACGCCGAGTCGACCGTCGTCGTATCGAGCGCTGCGGCTTGTCGCGACGGCACCGAGGCGGGCTGTTCGAGCAACGCGAGAACCCCCCAGATTGCCGCCGCGAAGAGCAGAACGGTGCCGACGATAAGAACCCACTGCATATGAGAGGCCCGTTTTTTCACGTCGACGGGTTGCGCCCCTCGCCTGCCCGGCCCGGCGCCCCGCTTCTCCCAGGATATCTCAGCGGTCGTCAACAAGGGATGAGCCCCTTTCTGCCGGGAAGTTCCCTGGACGTACTCGTTCAAAGGAGCCTTCGCTTCGTCAGGCGGCGGGGCCGGTTTTGGTGAGGGCGTCGACGCCCCGGCGGCATCCTGAGAGGCCGAGGATCCCTCCACGGCCGGGGGTACCTCGGGCGGAGCGGGTGGGGCGGACGGCGTTGCGCCAAGGAACTCCACGGCAAGCCGGCCATCGTAGACGTCGCGCAAGGCCTCGTCGAGAGCTTCCAGCACACGGTTGACCGGCACATCCACGTAGGCCGCATACGCCCGTACGAGGGAACGCAGATAAACCTGGTTGAACATCGGGTTCTCAGCAAGCCCGGTCGCTTCAAACTCGTAGAGGACGTTCAGCGGAATCCTGGTCTCCTCGTGGAGCGTCTCAAGCGCTACGCCCCGATGCTCTCGAATCCGGCGCAGGTCATCGAAAAACCTGAGACGGGGAGGATAGCTCGATGCATCCGGCATGAAGTTCAGTCGCTGACCAAATAGCAGGTGGACGTTGCCGTAAAGGAATCACATACGAAGGTAACACGCAAGGCCGTCGATATCGGATCCCAGAGGGTACAGGCTACGGAAAAAAACACGGGCAGGAGGGCGTCTGCTTAAAAAACTCGCTTTAGACTCGCTTTAGAAAAGTGCCGACCCTGCCGATAAAGAACGGTGCTTCATCTACCCTCCCCAGCATCACACCGCTTCGCCAGGGCAGCAATCCCGCCTGCGCTGGCGAGGAGGTCGTCAACCCATCCCCCCATGAATCTTTTCTCCAACCTCCTTCGAGGTCCGAGTGCCATCGACAGTTGCATGGAACGCGCCAAAGCGCTCAAACACCAGAACAGCATTTCCCAAAAAGAAGTGCGCCACCTCCTCGGCGAGCTCGGTGAGTCGCTTCAACAGACGCAGGGCCGGCGGTATCGCCACAAGCTACCGGGAAGCAGTTACACATCCTCGGAGGTGACGCGGACGCAAGATGCGTTGCGATCCGTGTTGCTCGCCGTCGAAGTGCTGAAAAGGACGCACGAAGCCACCGGCGCCTCGGCAGCCCTTCGCGAGCAAGCCAGAGCCCAATTGCTCAAGGCGATCATCGAGCTTTGATGATGCCTCGTTGTGGTGTCTTGTAAATCTCACTTTGATCCACTGCCTCTCCCCAACACGCAGCAGATGCACCATTTCGTGCCTGCCGGCACGGTCGTGTGCAAAATGGCATCATCTTCGCTGGAATGCTAGCGGCTTGAAGGAAGCGATCGTGATGTAAGAAACGTGCGTGGAGGGGTAATGATGAAGGCGGGAGTTGAACCGCCATGGCGAGGAGACCATGGGCGCGATGACTTAATGCTTCTGATGATCATGCATGTGACACAGATGCAATATATCGTCTGGTTGGAGCATGACGCAGCGACGGATGCAGAGACGCTCGCACAGGAAGAAGCCGTCTTGAGGCGGTTGCGTGATCGGATCAGGGCGACGATTTGTCCGCCAAAATGATCTTTCCGGTTAGCCATCAACCTGGGCGAAGCGCGAAGCGGCGTAGACCTGCTCCAGGCATCGCGAAGCTGCAGGGCGGCTACCCGGGGGTATCGGACTCGGGAGCGGTAGGCCCACCCACCGGCACGTCATGCTTGAAATGCCCGGCCTGGTACGCCAGCATCAACTCCAGCAACTCTCGGCGAAGGGCCTGGCGCAGAACATGAATATGCGTGGCTTCCGCCGTCCAGGGTGATTCGCCGCTACGGTCGAGGTCGCTCCATCCCTGTCGCACCAGATGAACCTTCATCGCTTCGGTCCTCCTTTAAGTCCCCTGCCGGCGCATGATTCGTTTAAACAAATGAAATTCATCGTTGATCTACCAAATAATCCGACAGATCCGGCAAATCATCCAATACATTAAATCAACGGCCCATTTGCTTTATTCATCAACGTAGTGCCTTGCGTTTAATCTGCCTTTCTGTGAGAAATTGTTACAGGGGCTACGCGCCTTTCACGCGCCCGAGGAGTGGGTAGGATTGCAGGAAAAGCGAAGGGACACCGCGCCTTGTCCGGAATCACACGATAGCCGAAGCGCGTTAGAGACGGCACGCATCCCATCCCCGCAGGCCGCAGATGTACAAGTATCAGGAGTATCCACGCTTTTTCGCCCAGGTAGCCGGTGGTATGGAGGACGTCGGTGCGGAGGAACTGACGGAGTTGGGTGCCCGTACTGTAGCAACGGCCTACCGGGGGTGTTACTTCGAGGCAGAGGCCGCCACGCTCTACGGTATCAACTACCAGGCTCGGTTGCTCACGCGGGTCCTGGCTCCGTTGACGTCCTTCGGATGCCACAACCCGGACTACCTCTACCGCACGCTGTGCACCGTCCGTTGGACTGACTTCATGGACGTGGACGACACGTTCGCCGTCTTTGCCAACGTCTCCAACAGCAAGATCCGCCATTCGAAGTATGCCGCGCTCCGCGTCAAGGATGCTATCGTAGATTGCTTTCGTGAGATGCACGGCCGACGACCCAATGTGGACACCCTGGCACCCGACGTCTGGTTCAACTTGCACATTGAAAACAACCACGCTACCTTGAGCCTCGATACGTCGGGCGGCTCGCTGCACCGGCGTGGTTACCGGCAGGCCACCGGCCCGGCGCCGATGCAGGAGACGGTGGCGGCGGCCGTCATCCGCCTGGCCGGCTGGGACGGCGAGCAGCCGCTCTACGACCCGATGTGCGGATCAGGGACCCTCCTGGCCGAAGCACTCATGCACGGATGCCGCATTCCGGCCGGCTACCTGCGCCCTCGTTTCGGCTTCGAGGCCCTGCCGGACTTCGACGCCGCCGAGTGGGCACGCGTCAAGGCAGCAGCCGACGCGCGGATCCGTCCGCTGCCCCACGGCCTCATTGCCGGCAGCGACGCCGCGCCCGCCATGGTAGCAGCCGCGCAACAAAACCTCAAGACCCTGCCTTTCGGCGACCGTGTACCCGTCGTCCTCGCCGACGCCCTTACACTGGACGGGTTCACGGCAACGACGCTCGTCACCAACCCGCCGTATGGCCTCCGGATGGGCGATCGACGCGAGGCTGAGCGTTGCATCAAGGCGCTGGGCGACTTCCTCAAACAGCGCTGCACCGGCTCTACGGCCTACCTGTATGTGGGCGAGCGGACGCTGCTCAAGCGCGTGGGATTGCGTGCTGCCTGGAAGCGCCCCCTCGTCAACGGATCCCTTGACGGCCGCCTGGCCCGGTACGAGTTGTTCTGAGGCAAGCACAGCGCAAGCGCGCCGATCAGGAAAGACCCCAAACTGCCACCCGTTTAACCTGACTGCAACGAATGCCCAAAAACATAACCCGGTACGAATACGGCAACACGAAAGGATGGTGGGTGCGGCTCAGCCGTGGCGGCAAGCGCCACACCAAGCTCTTCTCCGACGGCGTCTTCGGCGGAAAGGCAGAAGCCCTCCACGCCGCCAAGGAATACCGAGACAAGATGCGCGAAGAACTCGGGGCCCCTTCGAAGGGACGACGCGGTTGCGGCATCCGCCTCCGCGAGAAAGACGGCATCCAGGTCGTCGAGGCCAGCCATTACGACGACGGGGCGCGGTATGTGCGGTCCTGGTCGCTTGAAAAGTGGGAACTGCGCCGGGCTTTGTGGAAAGCCTGCGTCTGGAAGGTAGGCAAGCAAGCCGAGAAGAAACAGACAACACCCGGGCCCGGCGAAGTACGCACGCTCTACGATGAACTCTATCGCCGCTTCTCCCGCCTTGAACAGGAAGCCGTTGCGAACTCCTGAAGTCCGGGAAGGTCCGATGCAGCGTCTTTCCTTTTGCCTGGTCAGGAGGTGTTGTTGTCAGCTAATGACCCTCCTCGGAGCACGCTCCGAGGTATCCGTCTAAGGAAGCGATTGCTTTCCGAGGCAAGCATCGGGGTAGGCGACCCGGAAAAGAATCAGTTTGCCAGATCCTTGATGGTCACCAGGCCCACGCGATTCGAACTACTCTGATGGATCAACAGGTTACCGGCACGGGTTACCCACATATTGCGAATGATGCCCACCCCCGAAGGAATCGCCCAGCTCTGAAATGTTTCGGTCTCGGGATCAAACCGTACCAGGGCATCCGGGCGCCTCCCGGACTCGTTGTACCAGATCTTATCGTCGATGACGGCCAGGGCATAGGGATGGGACGTCGGGCCACTGGGCGAGTCCCATTCTTTGATTTCACCCGTATCCGGGTTGAGCCGACCAATACGCCCCATCGTTGAATTGACGAACCAGACCATGCCGTCACTCGATAGCCCCAGCCGTCGAATCCGCGTGTCGGGTTCAGGGACGGTGTAATAACGGACCTCCATGGTTTCCGGGTTGAGCGCACCGATCTTGTTGGTGCCGTTGTAGGCAACCCAGACCGTGCCGTCGGCGGCTATCTGAATACCGTAGGGTCTTGGCTCGGTCCCTACCTCGGTCAGGTCGCCGGTCTTGGGATTCAGGCGACCCAGCATGCCGGCCCCCTGAGACGTGAAATAAAGATTGCCGTTGGGGTGAAACGTCGCGGTGTGCGGATCACGGGCCTGTGTTTTATACTCAGTGACGGCGCCGGTCTCGGGGTCGAGCATCCCGATGGTGCCGTTACTGTTGCCCGTATACCAGATATTGCCGTCCTGATCGGGCACAATGCTGTGGGGCCTGGCTTCAGGGGGCAGCGGAAACTCTTCCATCTCTCCCGTTTCGGGATCCAGGCGTCCTACCAGGCTGGCCCACATCCCGGTCCACCAGATGGAGCCGTCCGGGGCCTCAATGGGATCGCGTGACCGCTGGCCCAGGGTGGGGACCATCCACTCCTTGATGTCTATCTCTACGCCACCCGGAACCAGTACGGGTCGGCGTTCGGGCCGCTCGGGGAAATGCTGCGCCAGGTATTCGGCAATTGTCCCGGCCTCGGCCTCCGGGAGCTTCACCATGGAGGCCATCACGTCCCGCCATTCTCCGGCGGAGCCATACCCTGCTGAACGCGTGATGGTAGCGGCACGATGGCAGGAGGTACAGGCCGTCTCGACCAGTTCCTTAGCGGACCCCTCCGGTAATTCGGCAGCACCGGGGCGTTGTGCCAGGGCCGGCGTGGAGGCCAGGGAGATGACCAAGACGGATGCAACAATCGCGCTTTTCCACATAACGAGGGCTCCTACGTCATTTACGCAAGGGAAGATGGTTTTTTACGGTAACCGATCCATGCACTGCAGGAACGGCAACCAACCTAATGTAAGGCAGCGCTTTTGCAAAATATAACAGAAACGCGGCGGCGGGGGTCGCCTTTTTTTCCTGTCAGCGCCTCAACGTCATCCAAGTATAACCCAAAAATCGGCCCCTACAACATAGTAGAGACCGATTTTGAAGGTCGGGACGGCGAGATTCGAACTCGCGACCCCTACAACCCCATTGTAGTGCGCTACCGGGCTGCGCTACGTCCCGAACGGTTTGCCGGCAAAAAACAGGGCTAGAGTTTTTTCAGCAGGTTCTCTAAAAAACCGCGCAGCGCCATAAGTTCCCGGCGTTCTCCTGAAACGATTCCATCGCCGCGGGCCAGGGCTTGCCGGGCGCCTTCGATGGTATATTTCTCGACGCGCAACAGGTGCTGGATGCGCCCGATGACGGCGATGTCTTCGTCGGTATAGATGCGGCGGCCCGCCCGGTTCTTGCGCGGCTTGAGTTGCTCAAACTCGGTCTCCCAGTAGCGAAGGACGTGGGCTTCGAGCCCCGTCCGCTCGCTGACTTCGCCGATTGCATAGTACAGTTTTTTGATGCCTTCGCCCGCCATCAGGACCTGGATCGTTCATTGGAGCCGCCGAGGGGTTGGGGGAAAGTACGAAAAGCTTTTGCAAACGCGAAAGGGTGGCGCCTTTGCCGGTAGTTTTATCCGGACGTGCCCGTTCTACGACGCACAGTCCCTATCTTGACGCGCTGCCTTCCCCTGCCCCCTCGTCCATGTCCCGCACAACCGACCGGAAAAATGACCTGGCGCTCCTCTTCACCATCCTGGTGTGGGGTTTCAACTTTCCCGTCATCAAGGCGACGCTGGCCGTGATGCACCCGCATGCGATGAACGTCTTCCGGCTGTCCGTGTCGGCCCTGGCCCTGGGCATCCTGCACTACGCACGGCAGCGGCACAGAGAGGAGACATTCTTTGCCCCGCTCCGCACCCACGGCTGGCAAATCATCGGCCTCGGCCTGCTCGGGTACCTGTGTTACCAGTTCTGCTTTATCGTCGGCGTCAACAACACGACGGCCGGCAGCGCCGCCCTCATCATGGCGAGTTCGCCGCTGTGGACGGCGGTCTTCGGCCATGTCTTCCGGTTCGACGTCCTCCGGCGCACGGCCTGGGTGGGCTTGCTGATCACGCTGGCGGGCGCCGCGGTCATCGTAGGCGGCGGCGCCCGGGCTATCGACTTCGGCGACGCTTCATTTTTCGGCAACCTGCTGATGCTGGCCGGCGCCGTGTTCTGGGGCGCATATACGGCCTTCAGCAAGCCCCTCTCCCGCCATATCACCCCGCTTGGCATCACCTTCCTCGGGCTCTTGTTTGCCCTACCTTTCCTCTACGCCCTCGGTCTCCCCTATATGAGCACGATCCAGTGGGGAAACGTCGACGGTTGGGTCTGGTCCGCCATCCTCTTTTCCGGCGGCCTCTCGACCGGCATCGCCATCGTGCTGTGGAATCAGGCCGTCAAGCATGTAGGGCCGGCCCTCACGGCCGTCTTCGGCAACCTCGTTCCCGTCGTCGCGCTCTTCAGCGGGATGTGGCTCCTCGATGAGACGGTCACACCCGTACAGCTTGCCGGCGGCGCGCTGATCCTGGGCGGCCTCTTCGTCATTCGCCGTACCCGGCAGCCCGTCGTTCCGAGTGTTTAAAACGTTAGGACTTACGCAGGAGTGCAGGAGAAGCGGTACGTTTTCCCGTCCTCGCTCACCTGCAGGGTGAAACCGAGTTGCCTCCCGCCCCGATGAACACGCGCAGATCACAACGCCGTAACCCGGTCACACCCCGATGATCTCGAACCGGGAGCCGTCGACGGGGTGTTTTTCGACTTCGATGCGGATGGGGAAGGCTTCTTTCAGCTCCGGGAGGTGGGTGATGACGAGAATCTTATCGAAATCGTCCTGGATCGTCTGGATGGCTTCGACGAGGTTCTGGACGCCCTGCTGATCCTGCGTGCCGAAGCCTTCGTCGACGACGAGGGTTCGAATGCGCACCCCGCTCCGCTCGGCCAGCAGCTGCGCCAGGGCGATGCGCAAGGCAAAGTTGACGCGGAAGGCTTCGCCGCCGGAGAACGTCTCGTACGGCCGCGAAACCCCCTGCTCGTCGGTGATCTTGATCTCCAACGTCTCCATCGTCCCCCCCGTCTTCTTGTCTTTAAGCGTCTCCAGCCGGATGTGCATGGCCCCATCGGTCAGGCGCTCCATGAGGTCGTTCGTCCGGTCTTCGATCTCGGGCAGGGTCTGTTCGATGATGAGTGAGGGGATGCCGTGCTTGCCGAAAGCCGCCCGGAGGTGTTTGTAGAGGCGCTGCCGGGCGCGCGCTTCCTGCTGCGTGTTGCGTTGTTGCCGGAGCTGCTCGCGGTCACGGCCTGCCTTCTCCAGCTTCTCCGAGAGTTGGCCCAGTTGGATTTGAAGGTTGTTGAGTGCCGCCTCGGAGGCCCGGCATGCGTCGGTCTGCTCCCGCCGCCGGGCTTCCACGGTCGCTTTTTCTTGCAGTTCGGCCTGCATTGCGGCAAGCCCGGCCTCCTGGCGGTTGCCCTCCTCCGCCTCGGCCTGTGTCCGTTCCTGCACGTCGGCCAGACGCTCCTTCCAGTCGGCGTGGTTTTGCTGGGCATTGACGAGGTCCGTCATACGGGTCCCGGCGTCGCGGAGCGCCTCCAGTGCTTGCTTGACGGCCCGGAACCGGTGCGGCTCGAAGCCGATGCCTTCGAGCTGCTCGCCCAGCCGGCGGATCTTGTCTTGCAGCGGCTTAAGGGCAATGCCCTCATCGAGTTGCCGCCGCAGCGTGTCGAGTTCCTGCTGCCGCCGTGCCATGCTCTTTTCGAGCTGTTCCTTACGGCCCTTGACTTCTTCCAGGCGTTGCAGGCGATCTTCGAAGTGGGTGCGTTGAGCCGCTTCGTCGCGAAGGCGTTCATAGGCTTTCTCATCGAAGGACAGCGCCTCGCGACGGGCCTGGAGGTCGCGCAACCGAAGGCGTTCTTCCTCGCCGTACGTCTCGTCGGCGAGGGTGCGCCGCACCACCTCCAGCTCCTGCTCCTGCTTACCGAGGGCAACCCGGCGCTCTTCCTGACGGCGCAGCCGTTCCTGCTTGGCCGCCAGCCGTTCCGAAACCCCGTCGAGCGCGCCGATCTGCTCGCGCAGACGGACGTAGCTCCCCCGCAAGGCATCGCGGTCTGCTTTACGCCGGTCGAGCTGGCTTTGCAGGAACGTCTCGTCCTTGCGCAACGCGAGGATCTGTTCCCGGAAATCGGCCCGTACTTCTTCCCGGTGCTCCGGCCTCAGGATAGTGCCGCAGGTAGGACAGCGGCCTCCGAGGCTGTCGTCCAGCCGCTCCAGTTGTTCTGCCAGCTTCGCGATCTCTTCCGTCCGCGCGCTTACCGTCGCCGACTGGCGGTGCAGGTCTCCGCTGATTTCCTTGCCCTGTTCCTCGACTTCCGCCAGTTCTTGCTTGAGCGTCGTCAACCGAACCGCCTCTTTTTCCAGTGCCTCGACCTCCGCCTTGAGTTCGTCGCTCTCGGAGAGCCCGGCCTGTTCGCGACGGATCTGCGCCTCCAGGGTCTGCCGCTGGCCGTTAAGCGCCTCTCGCTTGCCGAGCAACACGCCTTCGGCCTGCCGGATCTGCACGTCGAGTTCGTCGCGTTGCCGGGCGGCGACGCCCATCTCCTCGAACCGTCGCCCCGCTGCCCGCGCCGCTTCGACCCGGCGAAGCACCGAGGCTTCCTCGGCGAGTTGGAGTACGCAGTCGTCCCGCCATTTGCGGTCGTTCTTCTGTTCGAGTTCGAGCTTTTCGAGCTGGCGTTCGGACGAATGCCGCAGGTCCTTGAGTTCGGCCTCTGCACGCTCCACCTGTTTCTCTACGCCGCGAAACAAGTCGTTCCGGGTATCCAGTTCGTCGCGTTCTTTCTGCAACGCCCGGTACCGCTCATGGTCCTGCCGAATCACATCGCGCTGCGCGATCAGCGTCTCGGCCTGCGCAATGCGGTCTTGAAGATCCTGGGCATCCTTGCGGTGTTGCGCCAGGCGCTGGCGGAGGGTGTCGAGCGCCTGGCGCAGGGCGGCGGCTTCTCGCGTCCGGGCTTCCAGCACGACCAGGCGCTCGGCGAGGCATTGCGCTTGGGCACGAAGCCCCTCCAGGCGGGTACGCTCCGAAGCAATCGCCTGCTCGACCTCGGCAAGCCCTGCCTTCCAGGCCGGCTCGCCTTCCAGGACCTCGCCCAACCGCTGGATGTCCAGGTCGGCCTGCTCGACGTCCTTGCGCGCATCCCGTTCGCGGACGGCGGCCATCTCGCAGAGCAGCTCGTAGCGTCCCAGGTCGAGGATGCGCGCCAGGATCTCTTTACGCTCGCTCGGCCGCTTCTTCGTAAACTCGTCCGAGCGGCCCTGGAGCACAAAGGCCGAGTTGATGAACGTGTCGTAGTCGAGCCCGACGGCGGCGTCGATATGCTCTTGGGTCTCGCGCATCGAGACGCCTGTCAGGGGTTTGAACTCGCCCCCGCCGGCCTCCAGCACATGCAGTTCCAGTTCCGGCTTGCTCGTTTTGCCGGATGCGGAACGCCGGTAGGCCCGGACGACGCGGTACCGCTCGCCCTCGCTGTCGAAGACGAACTCGACCTGCATGGCGCGCTCGCCGATGCGCACCAGCTCTTCGTCCGGCTTGTGGCTTCCGCTGGACTTGCGGGCCTCGCCCCAGAGCGCCCACGTGATCGCATCGAGCAACGCCGACTTGCCCTGGCCGTTGCGCCCGGAGAGGCAGGCTACATGGAATTGCTCAAAGTCAAGCACCGGCGCTTCGGCGCCATAGCTCATGAAGTTGGTCAGCCGTAACGAGACGGGAATCATGCAATCGCAGGGAGAACACCGTGGAGAAAGGCTACTCACCTACCCCGGCACGGCCTGATAAGATCCGGTGCCGTACGGCCTGCGGCTTCCGGATCGAACCCTATTCTCCCGGTCCGCCGGCAGCCTCAATGGGCAGATGCTCCTGGATCTCCTTGCCGAACTGGGAGGAGACTTTTTCGAGCTGCGGCAGGGCCGTTGCCGCATAGTCCCAGGCCTTCGGCATGAGCGTAGAAACCGTGGCGTAGAGCGAGGATGATTGCTTCGTAGCATCCGACGGGATGCCCAGGTAGCCCAGGACGAGAAAGGTGACGCTGAGCACCAGGCAGGCCTTGAAAACACCCACGGCGCCGCCCAGAAACCGGTTCACCGCCGTCAACTTCAACGCACCGATCAGGCTTTCGAGTATTCGGATGAGCGCGAAGACGGCGAGTTGGACGACCAGAAAGACCAGCACAAACCCGACGAGGGGGGCTATGTCCGGTGAAATACCCAGGCTCTCCGCCGCCATGGCTCCGACGGTCCGCATCAGATGCAGCGCGAGCGCGAAAGCCACAATGAGGCCCACAAAACCCACGACCTGTTTGATCAGGCCGGACCGAAGTCCGATGACGAGGCCGCCGGCCAGCATGGCGAGAATGATCAGATCCAGGGTGTTCATGGGCGCTTCTCTGTGCGTGTTGTGGTGTGTTCCTGCCCGGCTGCTCCCATGACGGCGAACATCGTTTATCCGAGCAGTTCACGAGCGATCTCATTGATACGACGTCCTTCGGCTTTTCCCTGCAAGCGTTGCATCGCCATGCCCATTACGGCGCCCATGTCCCGCATTGAGGACGCCCCGGTGGCTGCAATGACTTCTTGAAGCACCGTACGGATCGCAGCATCGTCAAGTTGCCCGGGCAGGTAGGATTCGATGATATCGAGCTCCTCGCGCTCCTTGCCGACGAGGTCGTCTCGTCCGGCTTCTTTGTACTGTGCCATGGCGTCGCGCCGCTGCTTGGCCTGTTTCTGCAGCACAGCGAATGTTTGCGCCTCGGTAAGATGCGCCTCCCCCCCGTGCCGTTCTTCGATCTCCTTCTCCTTGATCGCTGCCCGCAACGAGCGGATGGTACGCAGGCGAGCGGCGTCTTTCGCCTTCATCGCCTGCTTGAGGTCTTCTGCGAGTTGCTCTGTCAGGTCCATGCGCCCCTACGATGCCTTATGATTTTACAGGAATGTACGTCAGATAGCTCAATAACGCATGGATAAACGTCAGCGGATGCGGAGGGCAGCCCGGCACGAAAAGATCCACCTTAAACTGGTTGAAACCCTCGCGGTTCAGTTCCACCGACTCACGGAAGAGGCCGCCGCTGATCGCGCAGGCACCGACGGCGATCACCAGTTTCGGCTCGGGCACGCTCGCATAGGCGTCCATCAAGGCCGGTGCCATGTTCCGCGAGACGGGGCCTGTAATGACGATACCGTCCGCATGGCGTGGGGACGCGACAAAGTCGATCCCAAAGCGGCCCATGTCGAAATTGACGTTGCCGCACGCCGCCAACTCAAGCTCGCAGCCATTGCAGCCGGCGGCGGACACCTGACGCAGTTTCAACGAGCGGCCGAATAGCGCGACGATTTCCTGCCGTGAGCGGACGGCCTCCTCCGCATAGGTGTCAGCAGACAGGCCGGAGGTCACGACGAGCTGCTCCCGGTCGGAGGCGCCCAGCCGGTAGGCGGAACTGAACGATATTGCTCCTGATGGACATTGTCTTTCGCATTCCATGCAAAAAATGCATCGTCCCAGATCCAGCGCGAGCGGCTCTTTCGTGATCGCCTGCGTAGGGCAGACTTCCACGCAAGCCTGACAACCGGCAGCACAGGCGCTCTCGTCCAGCACGGGAAAACCGTGGAAGGTAGACATCAGCTCCGCCCGCTCTATGTCCGGGATGACCGGCCGGCCATGCCGCCGCCGCAATTTCAACAATTCAAGCATAGGCCGTCCTCAACGTCTACAGGTCGAATCCGCAATAGGAGAGATTGAAGCTCTTATTGCAGAGTGGGAAATCGGAAATCCCGTTGCCGCGAACAGCCAGCGCCAGCGCGAACCAGTTGTGAAAGGACGGGTCCTTTACCTTGTATCGCCGCAAGCGAGTGTCTCCGCCGGTGAGGGCTACGTGAACCACTTCGCCGCGCCACCCCTCCGACATGGACACCACCAGGGCGTTCGGCTGCAGGTCGGCAACCGGCCTGGATCCCTCGCCGCCAGGCAGCGCTGCCAGTTGTTCGCGCAGTATCCGGATCGCGTGCTTGATCTCGACATAACGAATGTAAGCGCGGGCGAAGACGTCGCCGCTGTCCAGCGTTATTTTGTGCACCGGGAAGGTCGCATATTCGTCGTAAGGATGATCCGAGCGCACGTCGAGGGAGAGCCCGCTGGCCCGTCCCGGCGGCCCTACCATGCCGAGTTGGGAAGCCGCCTCTCTGGATACGATGCCCGTCTTTTCGAAGCGGGACATCACGGAAGCCGAAGCGAAGAGCACGTCTCCGGCCAGGTCCACATCCCTTTCCAGCGGATCGAGCATGCGCCAGATGGCCTCGGCCCCTTCGGCGCCGTTATCGTCGGATACGCCGCCGAGGCGCAGCCAGCCGCGACCGAAGCGGCTGCCGCAAGCGGCCATCGTCGTGTTGATCACCCGCGTGCGGAGGGCGCCGAAGGCCGCATGGCCCGTCAGATAGGCTACATCGTTGCACAGGGCCGACAGGTCGCCCAGATGATTGGCGACCCGTTCCAACTCGAGGGCAACGGTGCGGAGGCTTCTCGCACGGCGAGGAGCGTCGACGCCGCCGAGCGCTTCGAGGGCACGTACAAAACAGCCACCGTGGCCGATCACGGTGTCCCCGGCGATCGACTCGGCCAGTTTCAGCAGATACAGGGGATGGTTGTTGTGTGCAACAAACAGGTTCTCGATCCCGCGATGCTGGAAACCGAGTTGAATCTCCAGATGAACCACCTCTTCGCCCTGACAGGAAAAGCGAAAATAGCCCGGCTCGATGATGCCGGCATGAATGGGGCCGACGCCTACCTCGTGCACTTCATCCCCCTCCATGCGGAAGAAGGAATAAGCCCGCTCGGTCTCGGATATACCGGCAATACCCCGGCGTACCGGCTTAAGCCAGGGATGATCCACGGGCCGGATATTGAACTGCTCGAAAAGCTCGCGCTCGAACAGGTGGCACGACGGCACCTCGGGCGTAATGGCCGGGTACTGTCCGTCCTGATCGATCGAGGTCGCCAGCAGATAGAGACGGAACTGGTGGTCATCTGCCAGCACCGCGTAGAGATTCACCTTTCCGCCGTCCCGGTCCCCGAAAAGGGTGACCACCCGCCAGCCTCCCTGCACGCCGGCAACCACCTCGTCCCGGAAGCGGTTCGGCTCGACGTGCGGGACGTCGTCGGTACGAACGGGAAGCAGGTTCTTCGAAGCGAGCCAGTCCACGGTTCAGCACCTTTTCATCTAAGAAACAGGGCCGCTTGCTGTAAGAGATCCAGCACCTTCGCCGGCAGATGAACGCCTACAAGCAGCAGCACCAGCAGCAGCGCGGCCTGGGGCAGATAGCGCAGCGCAGCCTGTTTGACGGGCGGCCCGGACGGGACGGGCGGCTGGCCGAAAGCCATGTCGAAGGCGGCGCCTCCCATACCGGCCAGGATGATCACCAGCAGCAAGAACAGCGGGACGACATACCCGGACAACCCGGCCTCGAAGAAGGCTTTTATCAGCAGGAATTTGCTCATAAACGCCGGGAAGGGCGGGAAGCCCGAGATGGCCAGCACGGAGATCAGCCACACCCACCCCGTCCGGGGATCCGTCTTCAGCAGGCCGCGCACGTCCTTGATCTCCTTGCTGTGATGCAGGTGCAGGATGTTGCCCGAGGTCAAAAAGAGAGACGCTTTGGAGAGCGAATGGGCGGCGCTGTGCAGCAGGGCCGCGAAAATCCCGCCCCCTCCAGCGCCGATGCCCAGCAGGATGATACCCATGTTCTCGATAGACGAGTAGGCCAGCATTCGCTTGTAATTCACCAGGCGCAGCATAAAAGCCGCGCTGACCAGGATCGACAGAAAGCCGGTCAGCAGCAGCAGGAAACGCGCAAAGGAGGACAACCCTGCGCGTGTCATGATCTCGTAGATACGCACCAGTGCCAGCAGGGCCGTGTTCAGCAGGGTCCCCGACAGCAGCGCCGATACCGGCGACGGCGCTTCGGAATGGGCGTCCGGGAGCCAGGCATGCATCGGCGCAATTCCGATCTTCGTCCCAAACCCGACCAGTATAAAGGCAAACGCGATCTTCAACCAGAAGGGGTTGATCTGCGGGGCATACGTATAAAGATCGGCGAAGAACAGCGACCCCAGTGCTTTGCTTCCGACCGATAACACGATGATGCCTACAAAGGCCAGCGCGATCCCTACGGAACAGATGTAGATATACTTCCAGGTTGCTTCCAGGGAGGTTTTCTTTCGCTCGAAATAGATCAGGACGGCGCTGGTCAGGGTGGTCGCTTCCACGAATACCCAGAGCAGGGCCAGATGTGCGCTCAGGATGGCCCCCGTCATGGCAGCAAGGAAAAGCAGCATCGCCGCCCCGTAGATCGATTCCTGCCGGCTGTCCAACCCGTGCTCCTTAAAGTAAGTCAGGCTGTAGAGCGCGGACGCCGCAAAAACGAGGGACAGGATCAGCAGAAAGTAAAAGCCGATGTCGTCCAGGGAAAAATAGCCGTTCAGCAGGAAGAAGGGCGCGGGCCAGGGCCTCCCCAGAACCGGCACGAGCGCATAGAGCAGATAGAAGGCGGCGTTGCCGATCAGCAGCACGCGGGTCAATACCTTGCGCCTGACCGGGAGCAGCACGAGGGCGGACAGGACGGGCACGAGGAGCAGCGCGGTATTCATCGCTAATCTCTCAACTCGGTTAACACGTCGATGTGGCTGCCGTCGAACATGGCGTGGATTTTATTAAAGAAGATCACCAGCAGGTAGATGCCCACGAACAGATCCAGCAGGATGCCCACGTTCACCATCACCGGCATCTCATTGGCCACGGAAAGCGAGAGCAAGAAGATGCCGTTCTCCAGCAGCATGTAGATCAGGATATGGGTAATGATTCGCTTGCGGATGACGATCAGCAGGAGGCTGGAAACAATCAGGCTGATCGACACGCCGAAATACAGCGGCTTGATACCGGCAGCTATCTCCAGCGACCAGAAAGCCATCCCGAACCCGGCAATGAAGACCATGCTGGCAATCAGGAGGGAATAAAACTGGGAAAGGTACGGTTCCACTTCACGCCCGATCTCGTTCTTCCGGATCACGCGCAGCAGGAAATAAGGAATCACCAGCGCCTTGATGACCAGGGTCTCGAAGAGCAGGAAAAAGAAGTTGACATCGTTCAACTCGTCGATGTCCGCCAGCACCAACAAGAAAAACAGGAGGCCCTGCAGCGACAGCGTTTTGATGTAGGCTTCGATACGGCTGGCCGCGAACACATAGAGCATCGAGGTGCCGATAAAAACGATGAGGAGGTCCGTCATCAGAAGTCACCCTGAGAAAAAAAGAGCACCGAGGCAAAAACCGTCCACGCCAGCGCCGTCATCAGAAAGATAAACTGCGGCACATGGGACATGCGTAGCCGGGCTATCAGGGATTCTACGGCCCCTACGGCACCCGCCGTGGCCGCCAACAGGGCCAGATACAGACCCGTGCTCGCCCAGGCGGGCAGATCGGGCGGCACCAGCAAATGCGCCATCAGCGTGGCGACGACCACCATCTTGAGGGCCGACGCGTACTGAATGAAGGCGAGGTCGGGACCGGACGTGTCCAGCACCATCACCTCATGGATCATAGTCAGTTCCAGATGGGTGTTGGGATCGTCAACCGGCACCCGTGCTCCTTCGGTGAGCAGCATCAAGAAGAGGCAGAGTACGCTCAGCGAACTCACCAGGACGGTATAGCCGGAGATGGCGTTCAGGGTCTGGAAAATGCCTTCGAACGACAGATGGCCCGTCAGGAGCACCAGCGATCCGATCAGGATGAAGAAGGCGGGCTCTACGATGGTCGAGAAGGTCGCCTCGCGGCTGGCGCCCATGCCCTCGAAGCTGCTGCCCGTATCCATCGCCGAGAGGATCAAAAAGAACTTCCCCAGCCCCAACACATAGGCGAACAGCAGAAAATCGCCGGCAAAACCCATCACGGCGCCTGCCCCGGGGACGGGAGTCAACAGGGCGGCCAACAGCACACCGCCCAGATACACGGTCGGCCCTATCCGGAACACGAACGAGGTCGTGCCGCTGACGACCTGCCCTTTGCGCATCAGCTTGACGAAGTCGTAGAGCGATTGCAGCAACGGAGCACCCCGGCGGCCGGCCCAGATCGCCTTGACCCGGTTGATGATCCCGACAAACAAAAAAGGTGCGAAGCCGATAAGAACAAACACGATAAGCCCTTCCATCATCCGCCCCCCACGATCCAGATAATGACCAGGAGCAAGAAGACCAGGCCGTAGAGGATGTACCGCTGGGTCTTGCCGCTCTGAATCCAGGTGAACAGGCCAAAGAACTTGCGCAGCAGTCCCAGCAGCGGGCTGAAAAGGACGACGTCCGCCAGATCTCGGGGACGACTTTCAAAGCTGGCGTCCTCCGGAAACAGGCCCTGCGGCCGGAGCAGCCGACGCGTGACCGGCAGAACGGCCCGGGTCAGACTCAGAAAAGGCGCAGCAAACGAACTGGCCGTGTACTGGAAACGGCTGCCGGGTGCCTGGTAACCGCAATCCCAGGTCTTGAACACGGCGATGCGCTTGTTCCGTAACATCCAGGAGCGGAGCAGAAACAACCCGAGCAGGATCAGGGCAAACAGGCCGATAGCCCTGACGACGGGCGCATAGAGCACGCCCAACTCCGTGCGCAGGGCCGGCGCCGCTTCCCCCGCCAGGGAACCGACCACCTGCTGCAGAAACGGAAACGTGATCGGCGGATAGAGGCCGATAAGCACGATGAGCACCGACAAGAGGCCCATAGGCAACAACATCCACCCCGATGCTTCCCCGGGCGCATGGGCAAAGGGCCGGCGATTCACGCCGAGAAAGGAAACGCCGAAAACGTTGGTAAAACACAGCACCGCCATCACACCGATGAAGGCCAGGCCGGCAATGCCCACGAGCGAGAGCAGGATCACGCCCGGCGATGCGGATAAAAGCCCGGTGGCCATGCCGTAATACAGGGCAAACTCACCGACAAACCCGTTCAGGGCAGGCAACCCGCTAATGGCCAGGCTGGCGATCAAAAACAGCGTCGCCGTCCACGGCATAAACCGGATCAGCCCGCCCAGATCCTCGATGTTTCGGGTATGTACCCTCGCATAGACCACGCCGGCCCCGTAAAAGAGCACGCTCTTGAAGGTGAAGTGATTGAAGACGTGCAGCAACGCGCCGCTAAACCCCAGCACCGTCAGCCCAGGTTGCCCGTATGCCTGTCCCAGCATCCCAAGGCCGATCCCCATCCCGATGATGCCGATGTTCTCGATAGACGAGTAGGCCAGTAGTTTCTTGATGTCGCGCTGTGCAATGGCGTTCATGACGCCGAAGAGGCCGGACACCAGCGATACCAGAAAGACCATCATCGCCAGCCCTTTTTCCGGCGGCCCCATCAAGAGCAGGATTCGCAAAAGGCCGTAAATACCGGTCTTGATCATCACGCCGGACAGGATCGCCGAAACGGGACTCGGGGCGGCGGGATGGGCCAGCGGAAGCCAGGTGTGCAGGGGAAAAAATCCGGCTTTCGCGCCGAAGCCTACAAAAAACAGGAGAAACATCCAGAGGCTCAGCCCGGCATCCTGATGAAACACCTCGCTAAAGCGAGCAAAATCCATGCTCCCGGCTTTAAAAGACATGAAGGCAAAGGCGGCGATCAAAAAAGCAGCGCCCGCCTGCATCGCAACCAGATAGTAAAGCCCCGCCTTCCTTACCTCCTCCTTCCCATTTTCGAAGCTTACCAGGAAGAAAGAGGCCAGCGACATCAACTCCCAGGCCACTAGAAACACGAAGGCATTCTGTACGATCACCAGGACCAGCATGGACGCAATCAGCAGATGCAGAAAGAAATAGTAGGCGGAGAGGCCCTGTGCGTCTTCCCGGTAAGCCCGCATGTAATCCATGGAATAAAAAGCAGAAAGCCATCCGCCCAGCGCGATGATGAACATAAAAAAGGCCGCCAGCGGATCGATCACAAAACGAACCATACCAGCCGGTTCCGACCATTGCAGCACCATCTGCCGTGTTTCCCCGCCGGTCAGCACGCTGTATATGGGTGGAAGCAGCAATAAGAAGGACGCGAGCGTGGTAATCGTTGAAATGAGCCGCCCGGCGTTCCCTTTAGCGAGAGCCGCCAGGGCTCCGCCGGAGAATACAAGCCCTAAACCGGCCAGGACGAGCGTCATCGCAGTTGCCTCTCCTTTCGGCTCCACGCCAGTTCTTTCGCCTTTACGTAGGCCTTGATGGTCCCCTCAGAGGCTCTCTCTTCCAGTAAGGCCTGAAATGCGGGATCGCGGCACAGGAACGAGATCTTGGACAGCACCTCCAGGTGTCGGCGCGGGGAATACGTAAGAATGATGAAGAGCACGTGCACCGGCTGCCCGTCGAGGGCGCCGAAATCCACCGGGCGTTTAAGAAAACAGATCGACACGCCGGCATCTTCCACATCGGCGATGATCGGATTGCGCGGGTGAGGAAGGGCTACACCGTTGCCGATCGCCGTGGGCATCATTTCCTCCCGGTCGACCAGCGCGGCAACCACCTCTTCCTTGGCAAGCGTATCCGGGGTGTGAATGGCAGCAATCGCGTGGCCGAGGACGTCCTGAACCGTCTCTCCTTCGATGTCGTAATGGATACCACCGTTGTCCAACAAATCGCTGAAACTGGTTGGCCGATTGGCCAGCGTCAGTTCGAGCACCTTATCCGAAGTCTCGATTTTGTTGCTCAGGATCCACTCATTGATCTCCGTGCGATTGAAGCGGTACTGGTGATTGATGCGGTAACAGGGAATTTTCTTGTCCTTGATCCACCGGTAGACCGTTTTCTCGTTGACCTGCAACATCTCAACGATGTCACGGATACGTAAGTCCATAAAGCGGCACCCTCCAAAAAAATCGCTATAGCATAGGGGCTATTCTTCTAAACGTCAAGGATCTTTTAAACAAAAAATGACTCTTTGTCTGGAAACGTCCATTAATGTCCAAACTCTACTTCAGCATCAAGCGCACCGCCAACACGCCGAGGCCTAGCTGCATGGCGCCCAGAGCCACGCCCGCACGGGTGTCGAAAGATTTGATGCGCGGGCGCAAGGTCGGGTCACCAGTGTCCTGATATTGATCGTCAAGGCGATCCGCTTTGAATTTGTAGTGGACCGACAGGGCGCCCGCCGCCACAGCCAGGGTGGCCGCCGTATAGTCGATCCAGCGCCGCCGCCGGGGCGGTGGGCGCCAGGAGACCTCGGCAGAGGTACCCTCGTCCGTGCGAATGGGCTTTAGCGTCACCACATACCGATTCCAGACCTCCCGGCCCGGCTTCAGCTTTTCGATGGCAAAGCCCTTTTGCTCAAGGCTGAACGACCCGCCGAGTACTTCAGGAGCGGTGTAGAGCAAAGGCGTCTCCCCGAGCACCATACGGCCGCCCCGCGTCTCCAGCGCCACGGAAGCCCCAAAGGGGATCGTTTCGATCTGATAGTGATAGGGAAACGGCAGCGAGACGTCCAGGGTATCGCCGGGCATGGCATCCAAGGCGATCACGACCGGCTCAATAGACCATTGTTTGCCGCCCGGCGGGACGAGGCGCAGTTCGCGCGTCCCTCGTGGAATCAGGAAAGTACCCAGCGACGCCGGGCCCAGGTGGGTCGTGTCCGCATACAGTGTGGCCTCGGGTAGATTGGTCTCAATCAAGGCCACGATGCGCTGCTGAGCCCGGCACACACTGCCGGCGGTCAGCAGCAACACGGCACAGATCCATCCGCTACGGAGAAGCCACATCGCTGGATGCCGAGGATGATTTAAACAAATACACGAAGCGCGGCTCGGACAGCACCACCAGATACCCCTCGCGTGCCGCCAGGGCCGACTTGACGCGCCCTCTGAGTTCGCCTTCCCACTCTAACGCTCCCGTCTGCCGGTCCACGGCAAACAGCGAATGGCCCATGTTGCCGATATAGACTGCGCTGGGGGTCAGCAGCGGCGTGGCCGTCAGCGCGGCGGCGTCTTGAAACAACCACCGCTGGGTCCCTGTAGCCGCGTCGAAAGCGCGCAAGGCTCCGTCTGAGGCCCCGACGACGACGAGCGAGCCGTCGACGGCCGGCGCCGTAAAACGCACCGTCGTATCCGGTAGCGCAACCTGCCACCGGATGTGGCCCCGCGCGGCATCCAGGGCAAAGAACCGCCCTCGCGTAGACGGGACGAACAACGTCCCCTCGGCCGCGGCAATCGATGTATAGACCGGAGAAGCCAGCGCCTTTGTCCACTGCGTCGAACCGTCCGCCGGGTCGAGCGCGACGATACGGCCCTGGTCGTCTGCAATCACGATGACGCCGTCGGTCAGGACCGGCGTGGCATGCACTGTCACTCGATCCCCGAGGGCTTGCTCCCACAGAATCGCCCCGTCGTCCATAGCGTATTTGCGGACGCGGGCCTCCGCATCGACGCCGACGACCGCATCTTCCAAGGCCAGCAACCCGGTCGAGATCGGCGCTCCCTTGCGTTTCCAGCGCGTCTGCCCCCGTGCCAGGTCATAGGCATACACCGCTTGCCGTCCCCAGCCCACGGGGATGAAGAGCACGCCGTCCTCTATGAGAGGCGTCCCGTCCACCACGTCCCCGAAACCCTCGGTGCCTTTGCGCTTGCCGGTCTCGAAGTCGATGGCATGGATTTCGCCCTTGCGCGTGCCGACGAGGATGGTCTTGCCCAGAATAAGGGGCGAACCCGGTCCAAAGCCGGCATTGGCGTTGTAAACCCATACCTCCTCCAGCGGAGGTTCGAGCGCGCTGCGGGTGACCTGCTCACGCTGCCCTGAATCGCCTTCGGTCAACCAATCGGCTTCCGAAGCAGCACCCGGCCGGTCCACCTTCAACTCGGCACAACCTGCGAAGAGAAGAAGCACGGCCATACCGGGTACGACCCACCTCCCTCCTGAAAATGCCGCCACTGCGTCGCGCATGATCGCCTTCATAAGAACGTCACAAGAGCCCTGGATCGTTTTCACGCATCCTCTCCCCTTACGTTTCACGGCCCCGTGAAACGCAATCAGAAATCAAACCCGAAGAAGAATTGCTTGAACTTTTTGTCGCGTCGGCTGAAGCCGTCACGGAAGCGATGGCCGATGTCGTAGCGCAGAACGAAGCCGCCGAACAGGTTGAGCCGGAAGCCGACGCCGGCGGATCCCAGCGTCTCTCCGGCAAAAATCTGCGCGACGCGGTCGTTGTAGCCCTCGTTCCAGGTGTGGGCGGCGTCGAAGAAGACGGCACCGCGCAGGTTGGCAATCCCGAAAGGAGCCAGCAGCGGTATGTAAAGCGAGGGGGCTTGCAGGATCGGAAAACGCAGTTCGTGCGAGGTAAACCACATCTTTTTGCCCCGCACATCGAAGAGCGGGAATCCACGGAGGTCCCAACTGCCACCCATGAACCACAACCGGGCCTCGCGCCCCACGTTCATACGCGCCACGCCGCGCGAGGCGAAGGTGAGTCCGTTGGTGATGTGGAAGTAGTGACGCACGTCCGCCGCGAGGGTAAAGTAGTTGACGTTGGAGTAGAGGACGTCGGTGGTGTAGGCCGTCGTCAGCGTAGCCCGCCACCCGGCCACCGGCCCGTTGAGACCGTAGAGCGCGTTGTCATGGACGATCGACACCGCGTTCGAGAGCAGCAAGGCCTTCCGGTCGATGCGGCGTGCCGGAATCTGCTTATGGTCCCAGCTCAATGAGGTGTTTACCTCGATGCGGCGGAACATAGAGAGCGGATAGCTCACCGCGCCGAAGCCGCCGTAGATCTCCTCCCAGAAGCGGGGAAAAGACGTGGACGCATCGGGGTCCGTGATGTCGTAGCGATAGCCGCCGAAGCGGTAGAGCCCGTAGCCGATGTTGGTGCGCCGGTGAAGCTGCACACGGGAGACGGCGACGTTCATGCTGCGGAGAAAGTCGCCCGACCCCTGGGACGTATTGTAGAGGGTGACGAAGAGGCGGTCGTTGCCGAGCATGTCGGAGAAAGCCATGACGGCTCCGCCCGACGTGCCCCAGATGGCGTTGTTGCTGAGTTCGCCCTGGGCGATGTCCAGGTTGTATTTACGGCGGTACGGCAGGCGCTCGGCACCCGTCTCCACGCTGATCCGATCAAACGCCCAGTGGTCGAGTCCGTCGTCGGCGATCTCTACGGGCTCTTGGTCTTTCGGAAACGCGAGGAGCGAATCGACGTCGGCCAACTCTCGGATGGTGAAACGGAAGTTCTCGAAGCTGGTGAAGACCAGGTGACTGTCTTTTGTCCAGAACGGGTCGAAGGCGGCGGTCGTCAGCCGGGTCAGTTGCCGGAGGCCCTGCTCGGCGGGAGGCGGTGCGATGAAGCCGGTACCGGCCGTGCCGCCGCCCCCGCCGGCCGCCACGGGCGTCGGCGTGACGGGCGTCGGCGTCATGCCGATCACGTAGATGTCCTGCCCTCCGAAGCGCCCGTCCTCCTCGCGCCGGGCACTGGTGAAGACCAGCTGGCTCCCGTCCGGGCTCCAACTGGGAGAGAAGTCGTGATGATTTCCGTAGGTGATGTAATCGATGGCGCCGGTTTCGAGGTCGTAGGTAAACAGGTTGTAGGCATCCTCAAAGCCAATGGACGTGCGATCCGAGGAGAAGGCCAGATAACGCCCGTCCGGGCTCCAGGCCGGATCGCGCTCGTCGTAGCTGTCGTGGGTCAGCTTGCGCAGCGCATTGTTCGCGATGTCGTAGATATAGAGGTCGGTAAAACCACTCTGGTCGATGGAGGAGAAAGCAAGCCGCGTCCCGTCCGGGCTCCAACTCGGAGAATAGACCGCGATCTGGTTCTCGAAGCCGTAGCTAGCCCCCAGGGCGTCCTCTTCCAGGTTGTAGATATGGATGACGTCTTTCTCGCCGCTCTTGGTCACAAAGGCCAGCCTGCCGTCGGCCGACACGCTGAGGCGGCTCTCAAACAGATGAAAGGCTTCAAAACGATCGCTGCGCTCGCCGCGTACCAGGACCTTCGGCTTCGACAGCGGCCGGTATACCGGGTCGACTTCGACCTGGAAGACGTTGGAGTACCCGTCGTGGTTGCCTACAAAGTAGACCTTACGGGTGCCGTCCTGGAACTGGTAGAAGACGGGCTTGGCGTTGAAGCCCTGGGTAGCAAGGCCCCCGGCGATGAGCGTGGGTACCTCGGCGTCCTCCAACGCCGGATAGTACTGTTGTTTGAGCCACGCTTCCCATCGGGCACTGATGTCGAGGAAGTCTTCATGCAAGGTCCGGGCCATCACCTTGCGGAAGTCGCGATCCGTCCACGCCTGGTCCATCAACTCCAGGATCTTCTCCTCGCCGTAGACCTCCGAGATAAAGCGGCAGATCGCTTCACCCTCTTTGTACATCACGAAGGTCCCGTAGATGCGGTACAGGTTTTCGAGCGGCACGAGGTAGTTGGAATAGATCGCATCGCGCATCACCATCTCGTGCTGATAATCGGGCTCGCCGGACCAGTACTCCGCAAGCCCCTCGGTAAACCACAACGGCAGGAAACGGTCGGGCGGGATGCGATGGTCGCGCATGACCCGCAGTATTTTGTTGTAGGTGAAGACGTGGACCATCTCATGCCGGATGACCCGTCGGAAGCGGTGCAGGTTGCCGTTGGCAGGGATCACCACACGTCCCTTCAGAAACTCGAAAAACCCCCCTACCCCATCCGGAATAAAGCCGGAAGTGATGTTGGTTTGTTTGAAGTGTAGGTTCGACGAATAGAAAACGATGGGCGTCCGTTGATTCAGCGAGAGGGTAAACTTGTTTTCCAGTTCCTCATAGGCTTCTTCGGCAAAGGCGGCGCCATGCTCGGCCAGCGTCTGCATCTCGGGGTAAAAGTAGATGTCGAAGTGCTCGGTCTTGAGCACGTGCCAGTCGAAGTTTTCGTATTGAATCTTGTTGCGCCCGAAGTGAAATCCGTACTGGGCTTGCGCCGGTAGGACGACCACCCCCAACGACAAAAAAAGGAAGAGCGAGCATAACCGTCGTAGCACCATCGGAGGGCCTTCGACTAGGTGGAGGGAAGAACAGCAGGGAATCCGGTACGCGCGGACCGCGAAAACGGAGAGGGGATCGGATGGAATGCAGCATACTAAAAAACTGCATAACCTGGCAACGTCAAAAAAATGCCCTCCGTTCCGCATAGTATACGTATCGGATGACCCGAGACCCCGTTAAACTGTTACGCTTCGGTAAACAGATAAAGAAAAAGTATCCATCCGGGCTGAACAAAGAAACGGGCGAGCCGCCGAAACGCCTCGACGAATCGTTTTCGGATGTGCTCATGCAAAGCCGGAAAGGGCCTCTTTGAGCTGGTTGATGAGGCCGATGGGCGTCGGATCGACCTGGTTTTGCACGGCGTGGTAGAGGCTCACCCAGTCCCCGAATTGCAGCAACGACATCACGCGGGCCAGGGGGCTCATCCCCCGGCTCTCGACCTCTGCCCAGCAGCCGGCCCGGCCGGAGAGCAGCCCCCGGGTGACGTCGATGCGGCGCTGCACGCGGGGGTGGTCGTCTCGGTCCCGCAAGACGATCACAGCGAGGCGGCCGAGCAGGGGCGTCCCACGTTCCCAGCCCATGATCTCATTATGGTTCATCTCGGGTAAGAAATTGCCGACGGCGAGCGTCTTGCCGTTTTCGTGGAGCTGGTTGCGCCAGCGCACGTTGACGCCCTCCAGCAACCCTTCGCCGCTGTAGATAACCGGCAGCCGACCCTGCAGTCCCTGGGCGAGTTCGAGGGCCCGGTTCTCGGCGGCCGCCGGGTCGCCCAGTGCCTCGGCCTGTTGTACAAGCAACGTCTGGGTCTCGGACCATGCCTCGTCGGCCATCGTGAGCAGGCGCATGCGTTCGGCGACGGTCAGCAGCGCCGTTAACGAATAGCCCAGGGCAGCGCGGGGCTGCAGGCCGCCCGGCATCTGGACGTAAGGGAGACCCTCCGCCTCGGCCCGCGCCAGCATCGTGCCCCCCGTCGTACTGCAGACGACCGTCGCCTTGCGGGTCAGCGCCTCTTCCAGGGCCGACAGCGTCTCTTCGGTGTTGCCCGAATAACTCGACGCGATCACGACCGTCTCCGGCCCCACCCAGGCAGGTAATCGATACCCCCGAGACACCAACACGGGCACCGGCGCTTCGCCCAGCGACAGGGTGCGCAACAGGTCTCCGCCAATCGCAGATCCCCCCATCCCGGCGACGAGCACGTGGCGGTAGCCTTCGTGCGGCACGCGGCTCAGGTCCGCCCGCAACGCCTCCTTACGTCCCTGTCGCCATTGCTCCGGAAAACCCTTGACGGCGTCGTACATGCCTTCGGCGTCTATGCGATTAATGTCGTCGAGCGTCAGCATTTGCAGATAGGCCTGAGAATGACTGTGGACCTTAACGGGCTACCGCCCAGATTCGTGCAATTATGCACTCTAAGCACCAGAAGTACCGGTCACCGCTTCCGCACCGTTCCGTCCGGTGCAACGTACCGATACAGCGTTGCGGACGATACGCCCATGGCCTCGCAGATCTCCTCCACCGAAAGTTCTGGATCTTTCATCAGGCGCGAGGCCAGCTTGATCTTCCCTTTATCCATGGAGCGCGGTCGGCCTCCCTTTCGTCCGCGAGCCCTCGCCGACGCCAGCCCTGCCATCGTGCGCTCCCGCACCAGGTCACGCTCGAACTCGGCCAGGGCACCGAAGATATGGAAGATGAGCTTGCCCGTCGGGCTCGTCGCGAAGGATCGACTCCTGGAGCGAGCGGAAGCCTACCTCCCGCTCGCGGAGCGTCTCGCCCTTTGCGACCAGATCCTTGAGACTGCGGCCGAAGCGGTCGAGTCTCCAGACGACCAGGATGTCTCCGGCCCGCGCGTAGCCCAAGGCTTCCTGCAGGCCAGGACGTTCACTCTTCGTGCCGGAGAGCTTATCGGTGAATACGCGATCACAGCCAGCCCCACGAAGGGCATCGAGCTGGAGATCGAGCTTCTGATCTGCTGTGGAGACACGGGCGTAGCCAATGAGCATGTTCAGAGCGAACAGCTATTTCCCAAAAGCTATTTACGAAGCAAGATACGAAGCTTATATATTAAGAAGGGTATTGAGAAGCAGAATAGCCGAAAAAACCCACTTCCTGGAGTGGGAGGCGGGTTCTCTCAAAAGTTGCCTTCTGGATCGAAGGCAATGCCGTTGGGCTGATGGAGCGGTGCCCCCTGCACGAAGACCGACGCCGTGCCGTCCGGTGCGATTCTCCAGACCTGCCACGTCGCGGGATCTGGGTTGTCTCCGAGATCGCCCGTCTGTGTGGCGTAGATCGTGCCGCCCGGGGCGACCTCGATGTCATTGATCCAGGGGGAGCCTTCGACGCGGATCTCGCCGGCTGGCGCGCCCGTCTGCATATCGAATCGGCGAATGACTAACAACAGCCCAATACTCGATGTTTTCAGGTTTGCTTTCATGTTCGCTTTCAGGTTTATGGTTGGTTAGATTTCTCCTCTGATATGCTCATCCTCGTTCATTCCTCCTCGAAGACTTCCCTGGCCACGCCGATAGCGGTGACGGCGTTCGGCCAGCCGGAGTAGAAGGCGAGGTGGGTGATTGCCCCGATCAGTTCGTCCTCCGTCACCCCGTTCCGCAGCGCCAGGCCGAGGTGGGACCGTAGCTGGGGCGGGCGGTTCATCGCGACGAGCGCGCTGACGGTCACCAGGCTCCGGTCGCGCGGCGAGAGCGTTGGGTCCGACCACACTTGGCCGTAGAGGACGTCGTCGGTGAGGTCGGCCAGCTTGGGAGCGATGTCGCCCATGAGCTGCTGTGCCCGCGACGGCTCGTCGGCGTCGGCAGCGGGCGGTGGTGCCCCCGCGGTGTACTGCTCGTCCGTGACCGCCTCCATCCACTCGGTGGAAGGCCCGTCATCTGGGCGTTCTACCAGGGCAACGTGGGTCATGGGGGCGTCCGAGGAGGCCCCGTGCCAGTGCTTCACGCCCGGAGGGATCCGGACCACGTCGCCGGGCCGGATCTCCTGGACCGGCCCGCCCCAGTGCTGCACGCGCCCGGTGCCGGCCGTGACGACGAGGGTCTGGCCGAGGGGGTGCGTGTGCCAGTGGGTCCGTGCGCCGGGTTCGAAGGCGACCGTTGCGCCGTAGGTCCGGGCGGGGGCCTCCGCCTCGAACCAGCCTCCCACCCGGACGGTGCCGGTGAAGTTTTCAGCCGGTCCTTGCCAGGAAGGTTGTTCGCTTCGGGTGACGGTGATCGACTGCGCATGCGCGGGCGTTGAAGCAACGAGAATAAACAAGACAATTGTCGCGAGACCTGGTATCATCTTCACCTCCTGATATTGGCTATGAACGTGTACGCCTGACTGCTCTGTCCGGTGCTCCGGACCGCAGGCATCCTTACGGCTGCCTGCCTGTGTTGCTTGCGCTAATCTGGGCAAGCATACGCTATGATCGTGTCGGCATCCTCGCCGCCCTGCTAACGTATAGCGTAGGTGAGACTCACGTTCCAGAGAAAGTCCTTGCCTCCCGGGACGTTCGTCCGGACAGGCTGATTGACCAGGGCCGAGAGCGCGAGAGGGAGACCCCGTCGCGCGAGCGTGACTGCCAAGTAGAGGTAGACCCCGTCCCGGTCGTCGATCCGTAGGTAGTAGACCTGCGGGTTGAGCCGTGCGACATAGCGATCGGAGAGCCGGAGGTCGGAGAGGCTGGCTCTTGCCGCGACGAAGTGGTTGTGGCGCGTGGCGTCGTCCTCCAGGCCGTGCGAGTACAGGTAGTGCGCCCCGACGCTGACGTGCTCGCTGAGCACGTAGTCGGGTGCCACCTCGCCCGCCAGGTACCGGCGTGCCGTGATTATGCTCTGCGGGACGCCGTTCACGGTGGCGTGCGTCGTCTGGAATGCGAGCGCGGGGTGGGCACCGAGAGAGACCCGGATTCGCTCGCCGGCCTGCATCCGGTATCGGCCTACGACTGCCAGGACGTGCGCCACCCCTAGGCGCATTGGGCGTGCATGCTTCATGGCGCGTTCCCCTGCCGGAGCCAGCCGATCGCGTCCATCCCTGCGACGAACGCCCCCAGCATCTGTGTGGTGGTCCTGCCCGGCCGGCCGTGGCCGAAGCGCTGCTGCCGGATGAGCGGGTCGGCCAGCGCGAGCGCCACGAACATGGTCGGGCGGGTCATGTTTTGCACCGAGCGTGCGTCGATTTGCGCCGAACCCGCGTTGGCGATCATGCGGGTCCACTGCTCTCGCACGGGCGAGGGCGGCAGCGTGGTATCGGGATTGAGCGGGATCGCGGCCGAATCCTGTGGCGTCGGGATGTTCACGACGCATAGCTGCCCGAGTGCGTCCTGCGCGCACACCGCTCCCACTAGTAAAAGGAGTGCGGCCGTGATCATAGCGGGGGCTCATCATCTGTTAACTCGTGTCGTAGGAGGGGTCCGTCAGCGGTCAATCATCTTCTGGAAGCTCTCGGAGTAGCGGTGTCCCTGCGGCTCGATCTGCGCTGCGCCCTCCTCGATCCGGCGGAGGTCGTCGTCTGACAAGGTTATCTCGGCGGCAGCCACGTTTTCTTCGAGCCGGTGCTTCTTCGTCGTGCCGGGGATCGGGACGATCCAGGGCTTCTGCGCGAGGAGCCAGGCCAGCGCGATCTGCGCCGGCGTTGCATCCTTCTCAGCCGCGATCTGCTCCAGGAGGTCGACGAAGGCCCGGTTGGCCTCCCGGTTCTCCCTGGACAGACGGGGAACGGTGTTGCGGAAGTCGCCCTCCTCGAACTCGGTTGAGGCGTCGATCCTCCCCGTGAGGAACCCTTTGCCGAGCGGGCTGAACGGGACGAGCCCGATGCCGAGCTCCTCCAGCGTCGGGACGATCTCATCCTCCGGCTCCCGCCACCAGAGCGAGTACTCGCTCTGCAGTGCCGTCACGGGCTGGACCGCGTGGGCCCGGCGGATCGTCCGGGCGCCCGCCTCGGACAGCCCGAAGTAGAGCACCTTCCCCTCCTCGATCAGCTCCTTGACAGTGCCCGCCACGTCCTCGATCGGGACGTCGGGGTCGACCCGGTGCTGATACAGGAGGTCGATCCGGTCGGTCCGGAGCCGGCGGAGCATGCCCTCGACGGCCGCTTTGATGTGGTCGGGCCGACTGTTCAGCCCGCCGCGGTTCTCGCCCGTCTCCGGGTCGATATCGAACCCGAACTTGGTGGCGATGACGACGCGGTCGCGGACGGGCGCGAGCGCCTCGCCGACGACGCGCTCGTTGACGAACGGCCCGTAGACCTCGGCCGTGTCGAAGAAGGTGACGCCGAGGTCTACGGCGTGGCGGATGACGGCGACGGCCTCAGCGCTGTCGGTCTGCGTGCCGTAGCCGAAGCTGAGGCCCATGCAGCCGTAGCCGATGGCCGAGACGTCCAGGTCGTTTCCGAGTATGCGCTTCTGCATTTCCCTTCTCTCTTGGTTCTACAAGCTGGCACCGAGCCGCGTCGTTTAGGGCCTCCCGTTGCGAGCGATCACTGTCCCAGGAGTCTGGTGAACGAGAGCGAGGCGAGCTTCCAGGTACCGTTTTGCCGCACGTAACACTTCCGTCACCTCGAAGGGGTTGGTGACCTCATTGCCGCCCACGACGGCATCCCGAGACGAATACGATTCTGAAGGATGGTCGTCGCGGCACATCTCGCCACACGCGATACGCACAGCGACACACAGGCGGTGCGCTCGTTCCTCACGCGCGCAGTTACTGCGGGCTATACGGCACGACGACCGCTCTGGTGAGGTCCACGAGCACGAGGGCGGAGTCGCCAACGAGGGTGACACCGGAGGCGCGAGGAAGTCCGTCCTGCACCACGCGCACGTCCGCACGATCCCCATGGATCTTCAGTTCGGTGAGACGTCCCTGTTGCTCGGCCTGGAGCAACGTCTGCGGACCGACGCTTCGCAAACCATCGGGCCGGGTGAAGGGCAGCGACGTCTCGATCGGCACGATCGCGCCGGCGCTGCCGTCCTCGTTCACCGGAATGCGAAAGAGCCTGCCGCTGGTGAAGTCGTTCACGTAGAGCGACCCGTCGGCGAGGAACGCGAGACCGTCGATGACGGAAAACGCCTCATCGCTGACCCACACCTCGAGCTCGGTGGCCCCGGGCCTGAGCCGGTGGACGCGGCCGCGAAACGACTCGGACGCGTAGACCGTGCCGTCGGCCGACACGGCGATGTCGTTGCACACGCCACTGTCGGGGGGGAACGGGTAGGTGCCCTTGGGGGCGCCGCTCTGCAGGTCGAAGGATCGGAGCGCGGTCTGTCCGGTCACGGGCGCTCCGTCGCGACCACCCGTGGCGTTCTGGCAGACCCACAGGGTGTTGGATTCGTCGTCCGCGAGCACGCCGAGCACCCTTGTCAGGCCGGCGGTCGATGCCAGAATCCACGGTTCGGCTTGTGAGGCGCCCGGCGCGGCACGGTAGATCGTGCCTTTTGTCATGCTGCCGAAGTACACCGTTCCGTCCTGGCTCGATGTGAGATTCTCGGGCGTGACGTCGGTGTCGTTGATCGTCACCTCAGTGCGGTCCTGCGCCAGGACAGTCGAGACGAAGGACGTCAATGTGATGACTGCGACGATCAAGCCACGGACGCTTGGGAGGGTGTTTCGCATGATGGATCCCTGTAGTGGAGTCGATGTGCGGAGAAGGCCAAAAAAACCTGTGCGCTAGCCAGCTATGGTCGGTAACTGACCCGAAGAAGGCGATTGCCGGTGTCGTCGCTGATCAGGACCGATCCGTCCGGCATCTGCAGCACATCGACAGGCCGACCGTCTGCCGCCCTCGTGGCTTCCCAGCCGCCCGGAGCACCGGAGTCCCGGTTGGGCAGAAAGCCGCCGTCCAGGAAGGGCTCGTAGCTTGTCACACGGCGTCCATCCGTGCGCGCCACCATGACGCGATAGCCGCTCGGAACCGAGCGGTTCCACGATCCGTGCTGCGCGACGATCACCGCGTTCTTGTAGTCGGCGGGAAACATGTCGCCCGTGTAGAAGGTGAAGCCGAGCGCCGCCACGTGCGCGCCGAGCTTCAGCACGGGCGGCTCGGTCGTTGAGCAGGCCCGCTGCTCGCCGAATTCCGGGTCCGACACGTCGCCCTGATGGCAGAACGGGAAGCCGAAGTGCAGCCCGGGCCTCCAGGCGACGTTGAGCTCGTCGCTCGGGACGTCGTCGCCGAGCGCGTCGCGACCGTTGTCGGTGAACCACAGTTCTCCCGAGGTCGGGTGCCAATCGAACCCGACGCTGTTGCGCACACCCTCGGCGAACACCTCGAGGTCCGATCCGTCGGGCTTCATCCGCAGGATGGTCGAGACCATGGGCGGGGACAGGCAGACGTTGCACGGCGCACCGACCGACATGTAAAGCAGTTCGTCAGGTCCGAAAGCGATGAACTTCCACGTGTGAGCCCTGTCCGGATTCGGCAGGCTATCGCGTACAGTGACAGGGGCCGGGGGCGAGTCGAGGTGCTGCTCGATGTCGTCGAACCGCAGGATCTTGCTCGCAGTCGCCACATACAGCGCGCCGTTGCGCACGGCGATACCGTTGGGCTGATCGAGGCCGCTGGCGATCACCAGCACCCGGTCGGCCTCGTAGTCGCCGTCGCGATCGATGACCGCGTGTACCTTGTCGGACGTCCGCGATCCGACGAACACGGTGCCTTGCGGACCGAGGGCCATCGAGCGGGCATTGTCCACACTGTCGGCGAACACGGCGACGCGAAATCCCGTGGGGACGACCCACGGGTCGGGTTGCTGCGCGTGCAGACGTCCGGAACCGGTCAGGCCCGGGGTGAGCACGGCGCACAAGAGCACAGCGGTAATGGAAGTCTTCGAAATGATCATGGCGTTAGGAAATTGGTGGCGGCGAGCTTCATGTCATCGTTACCGTCTTGCGCTACTTCGATTGCGAGCGATCACTGTCCCAGGAGCCGGGTGAACGAGAGCGAGGCCAGCTTCCAGGTACCGCCTTGCTGCACGTACACTTCCGTCACCTCGAAGGGATTGGTGACCTCGTTGCCGCCCACGACGGCGTCCAGGCGGATCGTGTTCAAGACGATGGCCGTCGTGCCGATGACCCGCACCGACGCTTCCTGGATCTCCGCGTGCTTGTAGTGAATCCCTCCGCTTCGGATGACTTCGAGCTCCCGGTCCCTGGTCATGGTTCCCCCCATGTGGACGAAGACAGCCTCGTCATGGAAGAGGGCGTCGAGGGCGTCCACGTCGCGGTCTGCCATCCAGAGCCACTTCTCCCGGGAGAGATCGAGGATTTCCTGCTCCAGCTTCGCGTTGTTCGTATCCGAGGGGCTTGCCGGGTTCTGTTGTGCGTAGGACCACTGCACACTTATGACCAGGCAACACAGTCCGAGAAAGGATGCTTTCATACGAATACCTCTTTACGGTTTTACAGCCCTGGTTTGAAGGAAAATAGTCGGTGTGTGAGCTGATCTTCACATTGCGGCGTCATGGTTTCCTGAGCCGGCTACCCTCAGTTCTTCGGCGGCGCCTCCACGCCCGAGAAGGCCAACACTGCGTCTGGGAGGCGCTGCCCGCGGATCTCGATCGCTGAAACAGACGAATTCAGCTCATGGTCGTTGCTGCTGCGCTTGTGGAATGAGAAGTTTCGGGCTCACAGCGCCTGGCGCGTGGGCCGGTACAGGATCTCGTTGATGTCGACGTCCTCCGGCTGGCTCACCGCGAAGGCGACCGCCCGCGCAAAGGAGTCGGCGGGGATCGCGTAGTCCTCGTAGAACCCGTGGATGTCCTCGGCAACGTCCGGCTCGGTGATGCTCTCCGGCAGCTCCGTGGCGACGGCGCCCGGCGAGATCACCGTCGTGCGGATGTTGTAGGGCTTCACCTCCCGGCGCAGCCCTTCGGAGAGGGCCCGCACAGCGTGCTTCGTCGCCGCGTAGACAGCGCCGTTCATGCTCACCTTGTGGCCGGCCACAGAGGAGACGTTGATGAAGTGCCCGGCCTTCTGCTCCTTGAAGCGGGGGAGCGCCGCGGCGATGCCGTAGAGCACGCCCTTGAGGTTGACGTCGATCATCCGGTCCCACTCGTCCACCTTGAGGCGCTCGAGTGGGGAATGCGGCATGAGCCCGGCGTTGTTGATCATCACGTCGATCTGCCCGAACGTCTCGACGGCGTCCTCGACCAGGTGCTCGACCTGCGCGCGTCGGGTGACGTCTGTCTCGACGGTCAGCGCCTGGAGACGCTCGACGCGTCGCGCGCCCAGGACAACTTTCGCGCCCTGAGCGGAGAGGTAGCGAGCGGCCGCCTCGCCGAGCCCGCTGCCCGCACCCGAAATGACGACGACTTTGCCTTCTATTCCTTCCACGATCTTGGTTACTTTCTGCTTGCGAAACGCTTGACCGGGATCCTGGCGTCTCGCTCTGCGAGTCGAGACGTTCAAGGGCTCAGGCGAACGGTCACGATGGTTCGGATATAATGGTAGGTACTACAGAGGGCAGATCGGTATGACGATGCTCCATGATCATTGAATCATTCTCCAAGATTGCGACGCAGGAGGCCCTGAACGTTGCACAATCTTCCAGCTATG
>Ga0302046_10000409_pt1 | contig 44166 bp, 41 predicted proteins | sample RVTome_11_FD_200261 | JGI IMG/M metagenome (GOLD analysis project Ga0302046, IMG submission 200261) | Soil microbial communities from uranium-contaminated site in the Upper Colorado River Basin, Wyoming, United States - RVT147D111 (version 2) ...
AGAAGCGTCCCCTCTGCCCCGAGGGTAGAGGGGAATGATGCGCAAACCCAACCGGACTATTCTCTAGAGTAGGTCGTGATTAGGTCGCATCACTTCTTGATTCGACCTAATCACGTGAATCTGCTCTATTATCAAATAGTTAGATCGGATTCACGCATTTGGGCCGGATCAATTTTTGATCCGGCCCAAATGCGATCCGATCTAGGTCGCGAACACTTGTCCGCCGGGCCGGAACCGGATTGGGTTCCGGCCCGCGAACCACGCTAGACTTTCGCCTTCGGTCCCGTGGCGGGCTTCGCCCTGCCCATCTTCCTGCGCTCCCCGCCCAGCCTCTCGAGCTCGAAGGGCGTCGACTGGTAGACCAGGTTGATCCAGTTCGAGAACAGGAGATGGCCGTGCGCGCGCCAGGTGTTGCGCGGCGTGAGCGCGGGGTTGTCGTCGGGGAAGTAATGGTGCGGAACGAACACCGTGTCGGGCCGCGCGCGCAAGTCGCGATTGTACTCGTCGGCCAGCGTCCAGGTGTCGTATTCGAGGTGATTGAAGATATGGACGTCGCGCCGCACCCGGTCGTGGATCAGGCAGATGCCCGACTGGTCGGACTCGATCAGCACCTCGAGCTCGGGATGCTTGTCGATATCCTTGCCCCGCACCTCGGTATAGCGCGACACCGGCACGAAGAACTGGTCGTTGAAGCCCCGCACCAGCCCTGAGTTGCGGCGGTTGATGCGGTGCGGGAAGATCCCCGCGATCTTCTGCGGCAGGCCGTATTTCGGCACCTTGTAGCGGTGGTAGAGCGAGGCCTGCGCGCCCCAGCAGATGTTGAAGGTGCTGTGCACGTTGGTCTCGGCCCAGTCGAAGATCCGGGCCAGCTCGTCCCAGTACTGCACCTCCTCGAAGGGCATCTCCTCGACCGGCGCGCCGGTGACGATGAGGCCGTCGAAGCTCCGGTCCTCGATCGCGTCGAACGGCTCGTAGAAGGCCAGCATGTGCTCGCGCGGCGTGTTGGTCGGCGTGTAGGAGGCGGTGGTCATCAGCACCACCTCGATCTGCAGCGGCGAGGCGCCGAGCAGACGGATGATCTGGGTCTCGGTCTTGACCTTCTCCGGCATCAGGTTGAGCAGCGCGATGCGCAGCGGCCGGATGTCCTGGCGGATCGCGTCCTGCTCGCTGATCACGTCGACGCCCTCTTCCTGGAGCGTCTTGCGGGCCGGCAGGTCGTCGGGGATCTTGATCGGCATGTCCCGCCTCGTTCGCTGACTGTCCTGCGCCCGATCGATCGGGGTCGGGAGGGGTCCTGAGGAGCTATGGCCGGCGCCTGAAACTGTCAATGTTTTCTTTGCTTTCGCGGCGGGGGCCGCAGTAAGACTAAGCCCTATTTCACCGGGGGTCCCAGGCCGATGCCGCAGATCGACGAACCCCTCGCGCGCCTGCGCGGCGAGATCGACGCGCTCGACGACGCGATCCACGACCTGATCGTGCGGCGCGGCGCGGTGGTCGAGGAAATCGGCCGGCTCAAGGCCGGCAGCGACGCGCCGATCTTCCGCCCGGGGCGCGAGGCCAAGCTGCTGCGGCACATCGTGGCGCGGCACACGGGATCTTTCCCAGCGGCGGCCCTGGTGCGCATCTGGCGCGAGCTGATGGCGGCCTCGGTCGGCCTGCAGACGCCGCTCTCCGTGGCGGTCTGCGTGCCCGCGGGCGAGACCGGATATTGCCAGCTCGCGCGCGCCCATTTCGGCACGGTGGGCCGGCTCGCCACCTACACGTCGCCCGGCGAGGTGATCGGCGCCGTGGCCAGCCACCGCTTCACCATCGCCGTCGTCCCGGCGCCCTCGCTGGAGGACGCCGATCCGTGGTGGCGCATGCTGGTCGGCGACGACGACGCCCGGCTGCCCCGCGTGGTGGCGCGCCTGCCGGTCACCGGCGTCGCCGGCGGCCCCTCGCCCGACCTCGCCGGCATGGCGCTCGCCTTCACCGAGCCCGAGCCGACCGGCGACGACCGCAGCCTCGTGGTGGTCGAGGTCGACGACGAGGTCAGCCGCGCCGCCGTCACCGGCGCCTTCGGCGGGGTCGGCCTGGCGCTGGTCTTCATGGATTCGCGCGCCGAGCCGGGCGGCCGCCTGATCCTGGCCGAGATCGCCGATTTCGTGGCCGCCGACGATCCGCGCCTCGCCAAGATCGCCGCCGGCGGCCGCCTGCCGGTCACCGCCATCCATCACCTCGGCGCCTATCCCGCGCCCTTCGAGCCGTCCGTCCTGGGAATTACGCCATGAGTGCCGACACGTTGCTGACGCCCCGCCCGGGGATCATGGACCTCAACCCCTACGTCGCCGGCGAGCACAAGATCGAGGGCTTCGAGAAGGTCGTCGTGCTGTCGGCGAACGAGAGCCCGCTGGGGCCGAGCCCGCGGGCGCTCGCGGCCTACAGGGCGGCCGCCGAGAACCTCAACCGCTATCCCGACGGCGGCTCGGTCGAGTTGCGCGCGGCGCTCGCCAGGCATCACGGCCTCGAGGCGGAGAACATCGTCTGCGCCAACGGCTCCGACGAGCTGATCGCGATGCTCGCCCGCGCCTATGCCGGGCCGGGCGACGAGGTGCTGTTCAGCGCGCACGGCTTCGCGATGTATCCCATCGCCACGCTCGCCGCGGGCGCCACGCCGGTGACCGCGCCGGAGACCGACCTGACGGCCGACGTCGACGCCCTGCTGGACCGCGTCAGCGAGCGCACCCGCATCGTCTTCCTGGCCAATCCGAACAACCCGACAGGCAGCTTCCTGCCGGCCGACGCGGTCGGGCGCCTGCGCGAGACGCTGCGCGACGACGTGCTGCTGGTGCTCGACGCGGCCTACGCCGAATACGTGACGCGGAACGACTATTCGGCCGGCGCCGAGCTGGTCAAGGCGGGAGGCAACGTGGTGATGCTCCGCACCTTCTCCAAGGCCTATGCGCTGGCCGGGGTGCGGCTCGGCTGGGCCTACAGCCCGCCGGCGGTGACCGACGTGCTGAACCGGGTGCGCAACCCCTTCAACGTCACCGTCCCGGCGCAGCACGCGGGGCTGGCCGCGCTCGACGACATCGCCCATCTCGACGCCGCGCGCACGCATAACGACGTCTGGCGGCCCAGGATGACGGCGCTGCTGGAGGGCCTCGGCCTCGAGGTTGCGCCGAGCGAGGCGAATTTCCTGCTGGTCCGCTTCCCCGACGATCCGGCGAAGAACGCCGACGCCGCCAACGCGTTCCTCACCGGCCGCGGCATCATCCCGCGCGGGGTGCGCGGCTACGGCCTGCCCGAGTATCTGCGCATCACGGTGGGGCTCGAGGACGAGGTCGAGGCGTTGATCGCGGCGCTCAAGGACTTCCTCGGCTGAGCATGGCCGAGACGCCCCATTTCAAGCGGATCGCCATTCTGGGCGTCGGGCTGATCGGCTCGTCGCTCGCCCGCGTCGTCCGCCGCGAAGGCCTGGCCGACGAGGTGGTCGGCCTGGCGCGCTCCGAGGCGACGCGCGAGCGCATCCTCGCGCTGGGCCTGGTCGACCGCGCCGAGGCCGATCCCGCCGCGGCGGTCGCGGGCGCCGACCTCGTCGTCCTGGCGCTCCATCTCGGCGGCTACGAGGCGGTCGGCACGGCCATCGCCCCGCATCTGGCCGAAGGCGCCATCGTCACCGACGTCGGCTCGGCCAAGCGCGCGGTGATCGACCGCTTGGGCGCGCTGTTGCCGTCCCACGCCCATCTCGTCCCCGGCCATCCCGTCGCCGGCACCGAGCATTCGGGGCCCGACGCCGGTTTCGCCGAGCTCTTCCAGGACCGCTGGTGCATCCTCACCCCCGACGCGGGCGCCGACCCGGACGCGGTCGAGACGGTCGCCGGCATGTGGCGCGCCGGCGGCATGATGGTCGAGATCATGGACGCCGAGCACCACGACCTCGTGCTGGCGCTCACCTCGCACCTGCCGCACGCCATCGCCTACACCATCGTCGGCACGGCAACGGAGCTCGAGGGCGACCTCCAATCGGAAGTGATCAAGTTCTCCGCCGGCGGCTTCCGCGACTTCACCCGCATCGCCGCCACCAACCCCGAGTTCTGGCGCGACGTCTTCCTGGCCAACCGCGACGCCATCCTGGAGGTGCTCGCGCGCTTCACCGAGGACCTGACGGCGCTGCGCAAGGCGCTGCGCCAGGGCGACGGTGCTGCGCTGCACGAGATGTTCCTGCGGACCCATGCGATCCGCCGCGGTATCATCGAGGCCGGCCAGGACCAGGCCGAGGAAGACAAGCGCAAGGACGGGTGAGGCAGGCCCGACCGCCGGGAGCAGGGCCGGTCTTGGCCGGTGACGCCGGGTTCATTCCATGTTATTGTTCGTGTCACAAACTATTTGCGATACGAACATATCGGCCGCAACAGGGCGAAACGAGAGGAGCTTTCCGATGGCAACCGGTGTTTCCCGTCGCGTGACCCATGGCGAGCTCAAGGGCATGAACAAGATCGAGACGGTCGAGCAGATGCCCGAGGATTACCGCGGGACGCTGTTCAAGATCATCGCCGCGCTCGCCTCGACCGAGTTCGCCAGCGTCGAGCAGCACCAGCCCTGGATCAACCAGGGCCCGACGCCGGAGGACCGCTTCGCCCAGGCCCAGATCTGCGCCGACGAGGCGCACCAGGGCTTCATCGATTCGCGCCTGCTCAAGCAGTTCGGCCCCGAGGGCGAGGCGACGGCCGAGAAGCTGATGAACCTCAAGCTCGGCGAGCATCCGCTCAAGGCCTTCAACGTGCCCTTCGAGAGCTGGGTCGACACCTGCGGCTTCTGCTTCCTGCTCGACCACGTCGCCTGGTATCACCTGCGCGCGCTCGAGGGCTGCTCCTTCGCGCCGCTCGCCCGCGAGATGACCTCGATGGTCCACGAGGAGCGCTTCCACGCCTCCTTCGGCGCCCGGCGCATCAAGGACGTGGTGCAGAACCCGAAATACGCCGCGCTCTGCAAGGCGACCCCCGAGGACGCCCAGGCCACGGTCGACAAGTGGTATCCCCACGCGCTCGACACCTTCGGCGCCAAGGACTCCAAGGTCTCCGAGCTCGCCGTCAAGTACGGCATCCGCAAGTGGGGCAACGAGGAGCTGCGCGGCATGTGGAAGACCGACCTCGACGCGCAGATCGAGAAGATCGGCCTCAAGGTTCCCGACGCCGAGGCCGGCCGCAGCATCCACTGAGGTACGCGTGACCATGCCCGGGAGCGACGACCTCGCCCGCATCGACGGCGGCTGCCACTGCGGCAACATCCGCTTCGCCTTCTTCCGTCCGCCCTGGGAGGGAGCGCTGCCGGCGCGCGCCTGCGGCTGCTCCTTCTGCGTGAAGCATGGCGGTGCCTATACCTCGCATCCCGACGGCCGGATCGAGATCGCCATCGCCGATCCCGAGCGGCTCGAGCGCTACCGCTTCGGCACCCGCACGGCGGATTTCCTCACCTGCCGGCGCTGCGGCGTGGTGCCGATCGTGACCAGCGAGATCGAGGGGCGCGTCTACGCCGTCGTCAGCGTCCGCGCCTTCGAGGGCATCGACCCGGCAACGATCGAGGTCGGCTCCGTCGATTTCGACGGCGAGGGAACGGGCGACCGCCTCGACCGCCGCAAGCAAAGCTGGATCGGCGAGGTGCGCGAGACCGTCGGCGCCGCCTGACCGTGCCGTGAGCCCGGTTTCAGCGACGCCGCTCGACGCCCGACCCGTCACGCCCCATATGGCCGCCCATGGCTGCCCATGACTGACGGAACATCCGGCCCGATTTCCGCTAGCGCCCGGTTCTGGGTCTTCGGCTACGGCTCCCTCATGTGGAACCCGGGCTTCGACCACGAGGTCCGCGCGGCCGCGCTGCTGCGCGGCTATCACCGCGCCTTCTGCATGGTCTCGCACCGCCACCGCGGGACCAGGGAGGTCCCCGGCCTGGTCCTCGCCCTGGCGCCGGGCGGCTCGTGCCTCGGCCGCGCCTACCGGGTGGCGGACGCCGAGGTCGACACGGTGCTCGCCTATCTCGACGACCGCGAGCTGCCCGACTACGCCTACCTGCCGCGCACGGTGCCGGTGCGGCTCTACGACGACGAGGGGCACTTGGGGGAACGGGTCGAGGCCCACACCTACGTCGCCGACGTGCGCCGGACCGACCAATGCCTGCCCGGGCTCTCGCTGGAGGAGGCCGCCGTCTACATCCGCCGCGCGCATGGGCTGCAAGGCTCGAACGCCGACTACCTCGCCAACACCATCGCCCATCTCGACGAGCTCGGCATCGAGGAGGGACGGCTGCACGCGCTGCAGGCGTTGGTGGCGGGAGAGGGGTGACGGGAGACCGCCACGCCCACGAAAAAGGGCCCGTCCTCAGAGGACGGGCCCTCGATCTGCTCAATTTTCAAATAGTTGGATCGGATTCACGCGTTTGGGCCGGATCAATTTTCGATCCGGCCCAAATGCGACCCGATCCAGGGACGGCGGGGTTAGCCCACGATCTGCAGGTTCTCCGCCGCTTCCTTGCCGTTCTTTCCGGGCTGGAGCTCGTACTCCACCTTCTGGCCCTCGGTGAGGCCGTGTAGGCCGGCGCGCTCGACAGCGGAAATATGGACGAAGGCGTCCTTGTCTCCCTGCTCAGGTGTGATGAAGCCGAAGCCTCGGATCGGGTCGAACCACTTGACGGTTCCTGTCTGCATGTTGGTTAGTCTCCAAACGGTTAAACGCCGCCGGGCGGACATCGCCGAGGCGGTTGATCAGTTTCGAAAATTTCCAGGTGCAAGAACGGCGTGTATCAGAGAACAACGCGACTCAATTCGCCCAGGACTTCGGTCACTGACAGACTATATGTGGGCCGCGATTACGGCGAATGCAAGGCGGTGTTTGACGGGATCGTGGTCGGGCAGGGCCCTCACGAGCACTTCGAATAGCCGCAGGACGTGCAGACGTCGCAGTTCTCCTGCCTGATGAGTCCGTAGGTGCCGCACTTGGGACAGCCGCGCATGGCGACGTGGCCGCCGCCGGTCGCCCGCGCGCCGCTCTCGCCCGCGCCCATCACCGCCTTCTCCTCGACGATCGCCTGGACCTGCTCCTCCCGGGACGGCAGGAAGCCGATGTCGATCATATGCGTCTCGATCACCCCGCCGATCGCCGCCAGCAGCGAGGGCACGTATTTCGGCCCCATCCATTGCCCGCCGCGCGGATCGAAGACGGCCTTCAGCTCCTCGACCACGAAGGAGACGTCGCCGCCGCGCCGGAAGACCGCCGAGATCATCCGCGTGAGGGCGACCGTCCAGGCGTAGTGCTCCATGTTCTTGGAGTTGATGAAGACCTCGAAGGGCCGCCGGCGGCCGTCCTGGATCACGTCGTTGATGGTGATGTAGATGGCGTGGTCGCTCTCCGGCCAGCGGATCTTGTAGGTCTTGCCGGGCAGCTCCTCGGGGCGCGAGAGCGGCTGGGTCATGTAGACGACGCCGGTCTCGTACTCGTCGCGCGCCTTGGGCACGGGGGCGGAAAGCGGCAGCTCGGCCTGCCTGGCCGCCTCGGCGTCGTCGTTCGCCGCCTTGCCGCGCTCCAGCACCGCCCCGGTCACCGCGTTGGGCCGGTAGGTGGTGCAGCCCTTGCAGCCGAGCTCGTAGGCCTGGGCGTAGATGTCCTTGAAATCCGTGAAGGAAATGTCCTCGGGCAGGTTGATGGTCTTGGAGATCGAGGCGTCGACGTATTTCTGCACCGCCGCCTGCATGACGACGTGGTCGGCCGGCGAAAGGCCCTGGGCGTCGACGAAGGCGTCGGGCAGGGCCGCGCCCTCGCCCTTGAGGCGCCGGAAGAGCCGGTAGGCGTGGTCGCTCACCTCCTCCTCGCGGCGGCCGCCGTCGGGCATCAGGACGTTCCGCGTGTAGTTGAAGCTGAAGACCGGCTCGAGCCCGGAGGAGACGTTGTCGGCGAAGATCGAGATGGTGCCGGTGGGCGCCACCGAGGTCAGCAGCGCGTTCCGCACGCCGTGCTCGGCGATCGCCGCGCGCACGTCGGCGTCGAGCGCCGCGATGGTGGGCCCGGCCAGATACTTCTCCTTGTCGAAGAGCGGGAAGGGGCCCTTCTCGGCGGCGAGCCCGGCGGAGGCCAGATAGGCGGCGCGCTGGATCGCGCCCATCCATTGCTCGGTCAGCGCCACCGCCGCCTTGCCGCCGTAGCGCGCGCCGCACATGATGAGCGCGTCGGCGAGCCCGGTCACCCCGAGCCCGATGCGCCGCTTGGCCTTGGCCTCGGCCTCCTGGGCCGGCAGCGGGAAGCGCGAGCGGTCGATGGCGTTGTCGAGCATGCGCACCGCCAGCGGCACGATCGCCTCGAGCGCATCCATGTCGAGCGTCGCCCCCGCCTCGAACGGCTCCGTCACCAGCCGCGCCAGGTTGATCGAGCCGAGCAGGCAGGCCCCGTAGGGCGGCAGCGGCTGCTCGCCGCAAGGATTACTTGCGCGTATATTTTCTATATAATATAAAGGGTTACGCTGATTTATCCGATCGATAAAGAGGACCCCCGGCTCGGCATAGGCGTAGGTCGAGCGCATGATCTTGTCCCACAGCTCGCGCGCCGGAACGCTGCGGTAGGTGGTGCCGCCGAAGCTGAGCTCCCACGGCGCGTCCTCCTTCACCGCCTGCATGAAGGCGTCGCTCACCAGGACGGAGAGGTTGAACATGCGCAGCCGCCCGGGCTCGCGCTTGGCCTCGATGAAGGCCTCGATGTCGGGGTGGTCGCAGGCCAGCGTCGCCATCATGGCGCCGCGCCGATAGCCGGCGCTCATGATGGTGCGGCACATCGCGTCCCAGACGTCCATGAAGGAAAGCGGCCCCGAGGCGTCGGCGCCGACGCCCTTCACCGGCGCGCCGCCGGGCCGCAGCGTGGAGAAGTCGTAGCCGATGCCGCCGCCCTGCTGCATGGTCAGCGCGGCTTCCTTCAGATGCTCGAAGATGCCGCCCATGTCGTCGGGCACGGCGCCCATGACGAAGCAGTTGAAGAGCGTCACGTTGCGCCCCGAGCCGGCGCCCGCGACGATGCGCCCGGCCGGCAGGAAGCGGAAATCCTCCATCGCGCCGTAGAAGCGCTCGCCCCAGGCCTCCGCGTCCTCCTCGGGCTCGGCGAGCGCGCGCGCGACCCGGGCCCAGGTGTCTTCAACCGTCTTGTCCACAGGGGCGCCGTCGGCCCCCTTGAGGCGGTATTTCATGTCCCAGATCTGCTGGGAGATGCTGGCGAGCGATGTCATCGGCGGCCTCGGTCGAAGGGTGCGGCCCGGCGCCCCCCGGGGGTCTCTGGTCGGCTTCGGGTGGTTCTTCCTAAGTCCATGATGTACATGGAAAATCCCACGAAAGTATAGTCCGTCGGCCGATCCCGGTCAAGGAAGTTCTCAATTTGTTTCCCACAAGGTGGGGCACATCGGATCGCCTCCCAAGTCCTTGCGCCCGTTGGCGAAGTGTCCTTGTGCCCGCCACTCACATAGGGCGCGGGAGACTATCCACAACTTTGCGCACAAGAAAATTACCCGTTGGTTTCAGCCAATTGCGCCCGCGCCTCCGCGCCGAGCGCCTCCGATGCGGTCTCGATGCGCGCCCCGAGCAGCTCCATGAACGCCGCCCGCTCGAGCCCCGGGGCGATCGGCTCGAGCAGCTCGAAGACGATCGTCCCCGGCCGCTTGACGAAGGCGCGCCGGCCCCAGTAGTGGCCGGAGTTGAGCGCCACCGGCACCACCGGCAACGCCAGGTCGCGGTAGAGCGCCGCCACGCCCGAGTGATAGGGCCGGTGCGCGCCCGGCGCCATGCGGGTCCCCTCGGGCATCACCACGATGGAGCGGCCCTCGGCGGCGGCGGCGCGGGCCCGGCGCAGCATGGCGCGCAGCGCGCCGGCGCCGGCGCCGCGGTCGATCGGGATCATCGCCGCCCGCCACATGTACCAGCCGTAGACCGGGATGAACATGAGCTCGCGTTTGTAGACCCCGGCGAACTCGGGGATCAGCAGGGCGAAGGCGATGGTCTCCCAGGCCGACTGGTGCTTGACCGCGTAGATCGCCGGGCCCTCGGGCGCGTTGGCCCGGCCGCGCACCTCGTGGCGCAGCCCCACGAGGCCGGCCAGCAGCATCAGCACGCCGCGCGCCCAGATGCGGCTTACGGTGAAGGTCGCCTGGCGCGGCAGCAGCAGCGTCGGCAGGCAAGCGATGGCGAGCGCCGCGGTCCAGGCGATGAAGGCGGCGTTGAAGGCGAGCGAGCGGACGAGTTGCATCGGTGCGGCTTCGCCGCTCAGCGCGCGCTCGAGCCGGTCAGCGCGACCAGGTACTTGTTGTACTCGCCGACCACGATCGAGATGGCGCGGCGGCTGTGCCACCAGGGGCGGGGATTGACCGGCCGCGGGAAGACCGGGTTGGCGATGATGGTGATGTCGGGCAGCGCCCGGCGGAACTCGACCAGGCTGCGGCGCATGTGGTAGTTGGCGGTCACTAGGCGGAGCGAGCGGTACTTGCGGCCCTTGAGCCAGGCCGCGGTCTCGGTGGCGTTGCCGCGGGTATCGGGGGCGCGCTTGCCGAGCACGACGGACTTCGCGATCGCCGCATCCTCGACGCCGGCGACCTTCATCAGCTCGGCCTTGCGCACCCCGGGATGGACGCCGGAGACGAACAGCCACTTGGCGAAGCCGCGCGACAGCAGGCGCACCCCTTCGGCGAGCCGGTCCTCGCCGCCGGTCAGCACCACGATCGCGTCGGTCTTGCGGCGGTCGGCCGAGGGCTTGTCGGGCATGGTGACGGCGAACCAGACGAGCCCGCCCAGCCAGGCGCAGCCGAGCAGGAAGGCGATCAGCAGCAGCGCGCCCAGGCTCCGGAAAAACCGTCTCATACGCTTGCCTTCGCCGCGAGCAGCGCCGCGACCGCCGCCCAGAGATCCTCGTGCACAGAGACCGGCAGGACCGCGGGCGGCAGTCCCGCCGCCTGGGTCGCGGCCCCCTTGCCGGTGCGCACCAGCACGCGCGGGCAGCCCGCCGCCGCCGCGGCCTGGAGATCGGCGAGGCCGTCGCCGATCATCGGCGTCTCGGCGGCGCGCGCGCGGAACCGCGCCAGCGCCTCGCGCAACATGCCGGGCCCGGGCTTGCGCCGGTCGCCGGCCGCTCCGGGGGCGTCGGGGGCGACGAAGACCGCGTCGAGCCGCGCGCCCGACCGGGCAAGCTCACCGTAGAGTTTGGCATGAATTTGTTCGAGCATCGCCGCGTCGATGATGCCGCGGCCGATCACCGACTGGTTGGTCGCCACCGCGACCGTGATCCCGGCGGCGTTGAGGCGCGCCACCGCCTCGGCGGCGCGCGGGATCATCACCAGCTCGCCCGGCGACTTGACCGCGTCCGGGCGGTCTTCGTTCAGCACGCCGTCCCGGTCGATCAGCACCAATCGCATCGCCGCCATCGCGCTTCAGAGCCTCCGCGCCAGCGCGCGCAGCACGGTGAGCCGCGCGGTGACCAGCGCGATCAGCGCCGCCCCCGGCGCCAGCGCCGCCAGCGCGGTCCAGTGCAACGCCCCGAAGCGCACCGTGTTGAGCCCGAAAAGCTCGACCCCGCCGAACAGCATGCCCATGACCAGCAGGCTCACGATCGCCGCGCCCAGCCCGGCGATCCCGCCCATCAGCGCCTGCGTGAAGGCGCGGCGCTGGAACTGGACCGCGATGTAGCTGTCGCGCGCGCCGATCAGGTGCAGGATCTCGATGGCGCGCTTGTGCACCGCGAGGCCCGCGCGGGCGGCGAAGACGACGGCCAGCGCCGCCGCCGCCGCGGCCAGGAAGAGGACCAGAAGCGCGATCACCTCGAGCGAGCCCGCGAGACTGAAGAGGCGCCCCAGCCAGCGCCGGTGGTCGTCGAGCTCGGCCCCCGGCACCGCCTTGCGGAGACGCGCCGCCAGCGCCGCCTGGTCGATCGCCGCGCCGCGCCGCAGGCGCACGTCGATGAGCCGCGGCACGGGCACATCGGGCGCGCCGGCGCCGGCGCCGAGCCAGGGCTTCAGCAGCGCGCGCGAGGCGGTCTCGTCGAGCGCCCGGGCGGTGGCGACGCCGTTCGTCGCCCGCAGCAGCGTGAGCGCCGCCTCGATGTCCTTCGCCGTGGCCGCGGCGCCGGCGGGGTTGGACATGACCTGGACGGTCAGGGTGCCGCGCAGTCCCTCGGTCCAGCCGCCGACGGCGATCGCCACCAGCATCGCGCCCGCCAGCGCCAAAGCGGCGAGGTAGACCATCACCCCGATCACGTAGGGCACGAACCGGCTGGCGGCATCGTGCCGGAGGGGCAGGTCGGCAGTCTCCTTCGCCATCGCTCTCAGCTTTCAGGCGGGCGGCAACCGGGTCGTCTCGCCAGCCTGCAGGTCGAGGCGCGGATAGGCGAACCTGGACACCAGCTTGTCGTTGTGCGTGGCGACGAGTACGGTCGTTCCCATCTTGTTCAACTCCTCGAACAAATACAAGATTCGCATCGCCACCGTGTCGTCGACGCTGCCGGTCGGCTCGTCGGCGAGCAGCAGATTCGGCTTGGCGATCACCGCGCGCGCGATCGCCACGCGTTGCTGCTCGCCGCCCGACAGCGTCGCGGGCTTGGCGTGGAGCTGATCGGCCAGACCGACCCAGCGCAGCATCTCCGCCACATGGCCGCGCACCCGCTCGAAGCGCGCGCCGGCCACGATCAATGCCAGGGCAACGTTCTCCAGCGCGCTCAAGTGATCGATCAGCCGGAAATCCTGGAACACCACGCCGATGCGCCGGCGGATCGCCGGCAGTTCGCCGCGCGGCGTCGCCGCGATGTCGCGGCCGAAGACCTCGATGCGTCCATGCGAGGGCAGGTGGTCGAGATAGAGCAGCTTGAGGAGCGAGGATTTTCCCGCACCGCTCGGTCCGGTCAGGAAGTGAAAGGAGCGCGGCGGCAGCGTGAACGAGACGTCGCGCAGGATCTCCGGCCCGGCCCCGTAGCGCATGCCGACATGCTCGAAGCGCACGACGGCGTGTTCCGGCGGGGCGGCGGGGGCGCTCTGCGCGGACGATTCCTGGCGCTCCATGAGCGTGACCACTGCGGATTTGAACTCGGATGCGACGAACGCCCACATGCGTTCGTCTAAGCTTGTACTGTGACTCTCAAGACTTTATAAGGTGACACCCCCGCAACCTTATATGTTTTTTTATGATTATTACTTGCCCGAGCTGTGACAGCCGTTTCGAGGTTCCGACCGCCGCGTTGGGAACGGAAGGCAGGCAGGTCCGTTGCAGCAGCTGTCAGAACGCCTGGCACCAGATGCCGGTGGATGATCCCGCGCCCGCGCCGGTGCCCGAGGAGGTCGCCTTCGAGGACGCCGCCGCACCGCCGCCCGAAGCGGAGAAAGCGCCGCCGCCGCCTCCCGCGCCGGAGTCCAGGAAGGTCAAGGAGCGGCAACCGCGCCGCGCCGCCAGCGGGATGTCCCGCGCCGCCGTCTGGTTCGTCTTCGTCGTCCTGGTGGCCGCGGTCCTCGGCGGCGCCTACCGCTATCGCCAGGTCGTGGTCGACGAGTGGCCTGCGGCGACCGGCGTCTACGAGGCGGTCGGCATTCCGGTGGTTCCGCCGCCGGGCTACAGCTTCAACATCGCCCGCGACAAGCTGCAGCTCGAGTTCCAGGGCGACGGCGTCGCCCGCCGGCTGGTGGTGCGCGGCGAGATCACCAACATCTCCAGCCGCCCGCGGCCGGCGCCGCGGATCATGGTGTTCCTGCAGAACGACGCCGACAAGGAGCTGAAGCGTCACGACTTTCCGTTGGGCACCGACACGGTGGGGCCGGGCGAGAGCGCCAAGTTCACCACCCGGATCGACAACCCGCCCGTCTCCGCCACCAAGATCCGGCTCAGCATGCGCTATCCGGACGAGCGGGGCGGGGCCGCGACCGACCGGCGCGCGCGGCCGTTCAAGGCCAAGAAGTAGGCCGGCCGAAGCCGGCGCGGGGATTTCCCGCCGGATTTCCCGCCGGGAAGTAGCGTTAACGATCGTTAACGATTTATTCAGGCGCGCCACCCTAGGGTCGGGGGGCGGCATGGACGCCGCTTTGCCGGCGCGGGCCGTCCCTGGCGCCGCCGGCCATGCGCGCATGGCAAGCCCAAGCCGGATTTTGCCTGCCGGGATCGACTGTCGGAACTCAAACCATGGCGAAAATTCTTGTGGCGGAGGATGAGTTGGCGGTGCGGGAGTTCGTGACCCGCGCGCTGGCGCATCACGGCCACGAGGTGACGGCGGTGGACGACGGGCTGAAGGCCCTGCAGGCGGTGAGCGGCGACGCGTTCGACCTGCTGGTCACCGACATCGTCATGCCCGGGCTCGACGGCATCGCGCTGGCGCTGAAGCTCGCCAAGGAGCATCCCGAGCTTTCGATCCTGATGATGTCGGGCTATGCCGCCGAGCGCCAGCGCGCGCACAACCTCGACGCCCTCGTCCACAAGGTCGTCGCCAAGCCGTTCACGCTGGAGCAGATCTGCACCGCGGTCGACGAGGCGCTGGCGGCCTGATCGCACCGCGTTGCGCGCGACTTGGCCGAGACGGGTCGCGATGTCAGCCGGCTTCAAACCCCCGGCGCGCACTTTCGGACCGAGGACGAGCCAGCCGCCGGACGGTGGAACCCGCGTGAAAGCCGCGCCAGTTGCCGGCCGGATTTCCCGTTCGCTTGCGCTCTCGAAACGACGTCCTGAATCCGTCGGCCAATCCGGTTAGAACTGCCGCAGCAGGCGGTCGATGTATTCGCGCTCGATCTTCGGGCGCTCGCGCTCGCCGGCGCGGCGGCGCAGCTCCTCGATGATCTCGCGGGCGCGCTGGACTTCGGACTCCTTGGGGATCTTGACCGTGCTGGTATCGGCCCCGCCGGAGCCGTCGCGCGGTCGCCCGAAGGGATCGCGCCGGTCGCCGCGCCGCCAGGCGGGGCGGCTGCGCATGATGCCCATCCGGTTGCCGAAGCGGCGCATCATCTGCTGCATCGCCTGACGGCCGCCCTGGCGGAGATGATCGAGCGCGCGGCCCTGGCGCGGCACCGCGCCGCGCGGATCGCCCTGCCGCAAGGCGTCGCCGGCGCCGCGCATCTCGCGCTCGGCGCGGCCGAACTGGCCGGGAATGCGGCCCAGCATCTCGTCGAGCCGGCGCATGATCGAGCCCAGGCCGCGGCGCAGCGCTTCCTGCTCGCGCGCGAAGTCCCGGCTCTGGCCCTGGCCTTGCTGTCCCTGGCGGCCCTGCTGGCCTTGCTGCCCCTGTTGGCCCTGTTGGCCTTGCTGCCCCTGTTGGCCTTGCTGCCCTTGTTGGCCCTGCTGCCCCTGGCGGCCCTGCTGGCCTTCGCGGAAGGTGCGATCCATCAGCCGCTGCTGACGCTGGATCAGCCCCTGCAGGTCGCGCATGACCTTGGCCGCCGGGTGGTTGCCCTGCCGGCCCTGCGGGTTGCGCGCCATGTTGCGGAGGTTCTGCAACATGCGGCGCATCGCCTGCAGCATCTGCTTGGCGGCTTCCTTGTTGCCCGAGCGCGCCATGTCCTGCAGGCGCTTCAGCATCTGCTGCAGGTCGCGCTGCTCGAGCACCATGGCGTTGCGGTCGAGGGGCATCTCGTTGTTGCGGTACTTCTCCGGGTTCTTGCGCATGTCCTCGGCGAGCTCGCGCATCAGCTTGTCGATCGCCTTCTGCAGCTCGTCGATCAGCTTCTGCAGCTCCTTGTCCGCGAGGCGGTCCTTGTTGAGGGCTTCCTGGAGCGCCCGCTCGGCGGCGCGCAGGTCGCGCTCGGCGAGCGACATCTGCCCGTCCTCGATGCGCAGCGCCGTGTCCCAGAGGAGGCGCGCGACATCGCCGATCGCCTTCTTCGACTTGTCGAGGAACAGGCGCGCCCGGGCCATGCGCATCGCCATGAAGGCGGCCATGTCGTTGTTGTAGCGGTCGGGCCGGGCGGAGAGGTCGCCGACGATCTCGGCCACCGCCTGGCGGCTCGAGGGATCGCGCAGCAGGTCCTTCCGCGCCTCGGCGAGCGCGCGCGCCACCGGATGCTTGAACTTGCGCTCGGGCAGGACCATGGTGATCAGCGCGCTTTTGCCCTTCTGGCCGATCGCGTCCTCCGCCTCGAGCTGGATCGTGACCTTGAGCCCCGACCAGGCGTGGGCGGTCAGGTCGTGGAAGCTGGTCGCCTTGATCTCCTTGCGCGCGCCGCCGGCGGGCAGCTTGAGGACCATCGCCTTGGCGTTCTTGGTGCCCGCCTTGGGCGCGCCCGGATCGGCGCGCGTGATGGTCGCCTGCAGCGACCGGATCCCGTGGTCGTCGCGGGCGTTGAAGTCGATCTGCAACGCCCCGCGTTCGGTCTGCCCCGGCCGCTTGCCGAACTCGACGCGCGGCGGCGTGTCGCGCACCACGTTGATCGCCCAGCGGCCGAGCTCGCGGCCGCGCTGGGTGACGATCAGCCGGGTCGTCTCCTGCAGCTTGCCCTCGGCCTGGAAGCTGGCGCCGGCCATCGCCTTGAAGGCGAGCCCGCCGCTCCCCAGGCTCAGCTTCGGCTCGCCGCGTCCGCCCTGGACGCGCACCAGGAGCTTGGTGCCCGAGGGCACGGCGATCGGCTCGGCGACGGCCTTCTCGGCGGTGAGGAAGCGCGGCGCCTGGCGCGTATAGCGCGGCGGGGTCAGCCAGACCTCGAGCGTCGAGGGCCCCGCCGCGGCGGCGGTCGCGAGGTCGGGCGAGCCGGCGCGCAACAGGCGGTTCCAGCCGTCGCCCCAGGAGAACACCACCGCGGCGACCAGCAGCACGGCGAGCCCGCCGCGCAGGGCCAGCGGGTCGCGCCGGGCGAGGCCGGGCGAGGGGAAGCCGGCGCGCAGGCTGCCGAGCTTCTCCAGCAGCCGCTGACGGTGCGCTTCCCACAATGCGCGCGCGCCCGGATCGTCCGATCCGGTCGCCTGGTGGTCCTGGAGCTGCTCCAGCGGACGGTGGCGCAGCTCGGACTCGATCTCGACGCGGCGGCGCGCCTCGTCGCGCGTCGGCAGCTCGAAGCCGGCGAAGCCGCGCCAGGCCGCGTAGGCGAAGCCCAACGCGAAGGCCATGAGGATGATGATGTGCAGCCAGCCGGGCAGGGCCGGCAGGACGTCGGACAATGCCACGGCGACGAACAGCCCGGCGACCAACGCCGCCGGCCAGGCCCCGCGCCAGATCCGCTCCCAGCCGAGCGCGGCCCAGGCGGTCGTGAGGCGTCCGCGCAGCTTGGGGCGGCGTCCGTCAGGCGTGGCGGGGCGTCGTGAACGTCCGGCGTTCTCTGCCATCAAGCGGTTCCTCTCGATGCGCCGACCGCGGCCGCGGCTTTCTCGGGGGCGGGTCCGCCGCCGTGCCGCGCGGGTTCGTCGATCCACTCCGGGATTACATCCTGGTTCAGCATTTCGGCATAAGTTTGACGCGGGCGCACGATGGCGAAGCGGGCGCCATCGACCAACACTTCGGGCACCAGCGGCCGCGCGTTGTAGGTCGAAGCCATCACCGCACCGTACGCCCCGGCCGAACAGATCGCAAGCAGATCGCCAGGGTTCACGGGCGTCAGCGGGCGTTCGGCGGCGAAGGTGTCGCCGGTCTCGCAGACCGGACCGACGATGTCGACGGGGCTTGCCTCGGCGTCGGCCGCCGGTTCGGCCACCGGCACGAAATCGTGCCAGGCTCCGTAGAGCGCCGGCCGCTTGAGGTCGTTCATGGCGGCGTCGGCGATGACGAAGCGCCGGCTCGCGCCCTCCTTGACCAGGATCACCCGGGTCAGCAGCACGCCGGCATTGCCGACCAGCGAGCGGCCCGGCTCGAAGGTGAGCGCGCAGCCGAGCGAGCCCACGGTCTCGCGCACTACGCGCGCATATTCCGCGAGGTTGGGCGCCGGCTCATTGTTGTACGAGATGCCGAGGCCGCCACCGAGATCGAGCCGCGCCACCGTGTGGCCCGCCGCGCGCAGCGTGCCGACCAGATAGGCGACGGTCTTGAAGGCGCGCTCGAAGGGCTCGACGTCGGTGAGCTGCGAGCCGATGTGCACGGCGAGCCCGTCGGGCTCCAGCCCCTCCAGCGCCTCGGCGCGGGCGTAGGCGGCGATGACGCGGCCGAGATCGATGCCGAACTTGTTTTCCTTGCGCCCGGTGGAGATCTTCTCGTGCGTGCGCGCATCGACGTCGGGGTTGATGCGCAGCGAGACCCGCGCGGCGATGCCGGTGCGGCGCGCCGCCGCGCTCAGCATCTCGAGCTCGGGCTCCGACTCGACGTTGATCTGGGTGACGCCCGCGACGAGCGCCGCCTCGAGCTCGCCCGCCGTCTTGCCGACGCCGGAGAAGATGATCTCGTCGGCCGGCACGCCGGCCGCGAGCGCCTTGCGGAACTCGCCCTCCGAGACGACGTCGGCGCCGGCGCCGAGCGCGGCGAAGGTGCGGATGACGGCGAGGTTGCCGTTCGCCTTGACGGCGTAGCAGATCTTGGCGTCGAGGCCCTCGAAGGCCCGCGTATAGGCGGTGTAGGCGCGCCGCATGGCCGCGCTCGAATAGCAGTAGACCGGCGTGCCGGCCGCCTTGGCGATGGCGTCGAGCGGCACCGTCTCAACATGCAGCACGCCGTTCCGGTAGTGGAACTCCGGGCTGTTCTCCAAGGCCGACGCGCCCGTCCGCTCGGGCACGGACGCTCCGGCGGACCGGGCCGCGGATTGGGGCGCTGTCCTGGTCGCGGTCATGGCGGGCCTGCCGATCCCGGTCCCGCTACTGCCGCGGATACTGGTGCGGATAGCCGTCGCTCTTGCCGTCGGGCAGCCGCGGCGGTCCCGACTTGCCGCAGGCGGCGAGCGGCCCCAGGAGGGCGAGCACGGCGACGGCGATGCGCAGAAAGCTCATCATAGGAAGCGCTCCTTTGCCGCCGCCACGGCGGCTGTCACGTTCTGCGGCGCGGTGCCGCCGAAGCTGGTGCGGCTGGCGACCGACTTCTCCACCGATAATACCCCGAAAACCTCGGCCGTGATGCGCCGATCGACGCCCTGCATCGCTTCGAGGTCGAGCTCTTCGAGGCCGCAGCCGCGCGCCTCGGCGAGCTTGACGATGCGGCCGGTCACGTGATGCGCCTCGCGGAACGGCAGGCCGGGCCCCCGCACCAGCCAGTCGGCCAGATCGGTCGCCGTGGAAAAGCCGCCCGCGGCGGCCACGCGCATGGCCTCGTCCTTGACGTCCAGGTCATCGACCATCCCCGCCGTCGCAGCGATCATGAGCTCCAGCGTGTCGGCGGCGTCGAAGACGGGCTCCTTGTCCTCCTGCATGTCCTTCGAATAGGCCAGCGGCAGGCCCTTGAGGACCACGAGCAGGCCGGCGAGCGCCCCGATGATGCGCCCGGTCTTGGCGCGCACCAGCTCGGCCGCGTCGGGGTTGCGCTTCTGCGGCATGATCGAGCTGCCGGTCGAGAAGGCGTCGGACAGCGCGACGAAGCCGAAAGGCGCGGTCGACCAGACGACGATCTCCTCGGCGAGGCGCGAGAGGTGCACTGCGGCGATCGCCGCGAGGCCCAGGTATTCGAGCGCGAAGTCCCGGTCGGCCACGGCGTCGAGCGAGTTCGCCGCCGGCCGGTCGAAGCCGAGCGCCTGCGCCGTCATCGCGCGGTCGATCGGAAACGAGGTGCCGGCGAGCGCGGCGGCGCCGAGCGGGCTTTCGTTCATGCGCGCGCGGGCGTCGCGCACCCGGCCGCGGTCGCGCCCGAACATCTCCACGTAGGCCAGCATGTGGTGGCCGAAGGTCACCGGCTGGGCCGTCTGCAAATGGGTAAATCCCGGCATGATCGTTCCGGCATGGGCCTCGGCCTGGCCGATCAGCGCCGCCTGCAGCGCCCGCAGGGCGTCGTCGAGGCGGTCGAGCGCCTCGCGCACCCAGAGCTTGAGGTCGCTCGCCACCTGGTCGTTGCGCGAGCGCGCCGTGTGCAGGCGTCCGGCGGGCTCGCCGATCAGCTCGGCGAGACGCGCCTCGACGTTCATGTGGATGTCTTCGAGCGCGGTCTTGAATTCGAAGCGCCCCGCCTCGATTTCGCCCAGGATGGCATCTAGACCTTGGGCGATCGCCGCGCCATCTTCCTGTGAGATAATGCCGCAGGCGGCCAACATCGCCGCATGCGCCTTCGAGCCTGCGATATCCTGGGCGTAGAGGCGCCGGTCGAAGCCGACGGAGGTGTTGATGCGCTCCATCAGGTCGTCGGGCGCGGCCTCGAATCGGCCGCCCCACAGCGCATTGGCGGGTGCGCGCGCCTGCTTGCTCGTCATGACCAGTTCGCCTTCAGCGTCGTCAACGGTATGCCGGACCGAGAAATGCCTGAGAAACCTGCTAAGCGTTTGAAGCATCTCGCGATTGCCGGCGTGTTGGCGATATGGGGAGGGATTGGCGTCCCGTCAAACCTTGCCGCCGACGGCGGGCCGCCTCGCTTCGACGGCACGATCGGCCAATTTACCCTGATCCGGCCGCTCCGGCCAGCGCCGCAGACCCCGCTCATGGACGAAAAAGGCCGCGCCGTCACCCTCGCCGACTTCAAGGGCAAGGTGGTGCTGGTCAACTTCTGGGCCACCTGGTGCGCGCCCTGCGTGCGCGAGATGCCGGCGCTCGACGCGCTCCAGGCGAAGCTCGGGGGCGAGAAGTTCGTCATCCTCGCGGTCTCGCTCGACCGGCTCGGCTTCCCGAAGATCGCGCCCTTCCTGGAGCGCATCGGGGTTTCGCGCCTCACCGTGCTGCTCGACCGCAAGCGCGCGCTCTACCGGAAGGTGAATGGCCAGGGCCTGCCGACAACACTGTTGCTGGATCATGAAGGTAAAGTACGCGGCTATCTCGAGGGCCCCGCCGAATGGGACGGCAAGGCGGCCGAGGCACTCATCCGCCACTACCTCAAGGCCGCGGAGCCGGTGAAGAAGGTGAAGGCGGGATCGCCAGCGCGTTGATTGGCCGACCTCCCAGGCGCCGTCTCGAAGGGCGCTCGGTCGAATTGACGATATAAACAGGCCGAGTATTCCCCTAACTTGGCGCCTATGCCGCCCGCCGTTGCCGATCTCGAGCGCCTCTACCACTTGAGCCCACGCGAAGACTGGGAAGCGGCTCGAATGCGTGGCGTTTACGACCGCGGCCCCGGCGCGCAGGCCTTCATCCATCTCTCGACCCGCGACCAGGTGGTCGAGAGCGCCGCGCTCCATTTCGCCGGCGCGGCCGACGTGCTGCTGCTGACGGTGGATGCAGGCGCGCTCGGGCCTGCGTTGCGCTGGGAGGCCTCGCGCGGCGGCGCGCGCTTCCCGCATCTCTACGGCGACCTGCCGCTGGACGCCGTGATCGCGGCCGATCCGCTGCCGCTCGGGGCCGACGGCCGGCACGTGTTTCCGCAGAGCGTCGCTGGGCCGGTGGGCGCATGAACCTCTATCCGCTCGCCAGGCCGTTCATCGGCCTCGTCGGCCCGGAGACCGCGCATCGGCTCACCATCCGCGCCCTCGCCGCGGGCCTCGGCCCCAGGGCGCCCGCGGACCCCGATCCGATCCTCAAGACCACGCTCTGGGGACGCGACTTCGCCAACCCGCTGGGCCTCGCCGCCGGCTTCGACAAGCACGGCGAGGCGATCGCCGCCAGCCTCGCGCTCGGCTTCGGTTTCGTGGAGATCGGCAGCGTCACGCCGCGTCCCCAGCCCGGCAATCTGCGGCCGCGCGTCTTCCGGCTGACCGGCGACCGCGCCGCGATCAACCGCTACGGCTTCAACTCCGAGGGCATCGAGGCCGCCGCCCGGCGCCTGCGCGCCTATCGCGAGCGCGGCGGGACCGGCATCGTCGGCGTCAACCTCGGCAAGAACAAGGACAGCGCGGACGCCGCCGCCGACTACGCGGAAGGGGCGGCGGCGCTGGGCCCATTCGCCGACTACATCGTGGTCAACGTCTCCTCGCCCAACACGCCGGGCCTGCGCGCGCTCCAGGGCCGCGACGAGCTCGCCGCGATCGTCGCCCGGACCCGCGCGGCGCTGCCCGCGCCGGCGCCGCCGCTGCTGGTCAAGCTCGCCCCCGATCTGGCCGACGAGGACAAGCGCGACATCGCCCAGGTCGCGCGCGAGGTCCCGGTCGACGGGCTCATCGTCTCCAACACCACGACCGCGCGCCCGGCCGACCTGACAGGCAGGCACAAGGCGGAGGCGGGCGGACTTTCGGGCCGGCCGCTGATGGCGCCCTCGACAGCCCTGCTCGCCGAGTTCCACGCACTGACCGGCGGCACGCTGCCGCTCATTGGTGTGGGTGGCGTCGGCTCGGCCGATGACGCCTATGCGAAGATCCGGGCCGGCGCCTCGCTGGTCCAGCTCTATACCGCACTCGTCTTCGAGGGGCCGGGCCTGGTGCCGTCGATCACCCGCGGCCTCGCCGGGCGCCTGCGCCGCGACGGCTTCGCCTCGCTGGCCGAGGCGGTCGGCGCCGACGACCGTACGGGTAGCGACGCGGGCACGCACGCGGCCGAGCGCTGAAACTCCGCGCCGCGCCGCGCATCTGCGGCCGATCTTTGCCTTTGGTTAACCCTATCTCAAGACTGCCGCGCCAGACTGACCGGCTCATGCACCCGTGGGAACAGTAGCCGGGCCGGTTTCCTTGACCCTTCACAGCGTCCTGATCGTCTTCTACCTCGCGGCCGCCGCCGCCGCGGCGCATTACCTGCCGGTTGCGCTGCCCAAGCTGGCGGCGCCTGCCGGCCTCGTCTGGGCGGCGGCCGCGCTGGCGCTCTTCGCCATCGGCCACGCGACCGTCGCGGTGCTGCGCCAGCGCCGCGTCCTGGGCCGCGAGGTCAAGGCGCTGAAGGACGCCCACGGCAAGGTCATGCGCGAGCTCAGCTACGCGCGGGCCGAGGTGGTGCAGATCCACGACGCGCTGAGCGCCGCCGCCGAGGCCAAGGGCAGCGCCCCCAGGCTCCGCGACGTCGCCAACGAGGTGCAGACGCTGCGCCGCGAGATCGCGCGCCTCAACGAGCCGGAGCCCGAGGCCGACCCGGACGGCGACCCCGACGACCGCGCCGTCACCCCGATGGCGCCCGACGAGCTCGCCATGCTCGACGACGACGCCATCCTCGACATCGTGCGCGAGGCCATCGCCACCGACCGGGTCGATCTCTACCTCCAGCCGATCGTCAGCCTGCCCCAGCGCAAGCACCGCTTCTACGAATGCTTCTCGCGCATCCGCGACCGCGACGACAACCTGATCGGCCCCGACGCCTACCTGGCGATCGCCGAGCAGGAAGGGCTGATCGCGGCGGTCGACAACATCCTGCTGATCCGCTGCGTGCAGCTCGTGCGCAAGGTCCAGCAGCGCCGCCGCAACGTCGGCTTCTTCGTCAATATCTCGCCGCACACGCTGGCCGACGCGAAGTTCTTCGCCGAGTTCGTGCGGTTCATGGAAGAGAACAACGAGCTGGCGCCCAACCTCGTCTTCGAGTTCGCCCAGGCCGACATCGTCGACCTGCCGGCGGAGACCGCCGGGCGCCTGCACCAGCTCGGCGAGCTCGGCTTCCGCTTCTCGCTCGACCGCGTTAGGCGCCTCGACCTCAACTACGCCGAGCTCTCGCGGCGCTACATCCGCTACCTGAAGGTCGAAAGCCCGGCGCTCATCGAATGGACCGCGCAGGCGCATCGCGAGGAGGGCCCGACCGGCTTCAAGTCGGCGCTCGACCGCTACGCCATCGACGTCATCGTCGAGCGCCTCGAGGACGAGGACCAGCTCCGCGAGCTGCTCGACTACGGCATCGACTACGGCCAGGGCTACCTCTTCGGCGAGCCGCGCCCGGCGCGCTAGATCGGATCGCATTCGGGCCGGATCAAGACGTGATTCGACCTAATCACGACCTGCTCTAGGCAGGGTCACGAACCAGCCTTTCCATCGCGCCGCTGGCATGGCAAGAAGCGGCGGCCATGCCGAGCAAGCCCGACCCCCCTTCAAGTTTCACCGAAACGACCGATGCGCTGCCGATCGTCGACGGGCTCGAGCGCCTCGCCGGCGAGTACGACGGCTTCATCGTCGACCTATGGGGCACCGTCCACAACGGCTTCGAGCCCCTGCCGGGCACGGTCGACTGCCTCACGCACCTCAAGGCGACGGGCAAGCCGGTCCTCATCCTCTCCAATGCGCCGCGCCGAACCGCCGACGTGACCGGACGCATGCGCGCGATGGGCATTCCCGATGCCTGCTACGACGCCGTCTTGTCCTCCGGCGAGGCGGCGCATATCGCGCTCCGCGACCGCGCCGACCGCTTCCATGCCGGGCTGGGGCGCGCCTGCTTCATGCTGGGGCCGCCCGAGGACGACAGCGTCATCGCCGGGCTCGACTACGAGCGCGTGGACTCGATCAAGGCCGCGCATTTCATCCTCGCCATCGGCGCCTACCGCGCCGGCGACAGGGCGCGCGACTACGACGGCATGCTCGCAGGCGCGACCGAGCGGCGTCTCGCCATGGTCTGCGCCAATCCCGATCTCGAAGTGCTGCGCGGCGGCGCGCGCGAAATCTGCGCCGGCGCCATCGCCGCGCGGTTCGAGCGTTTCGGCGGCGAGGTCCGCTACCACGGCAAGCCGCATCCGCCGATCTACGCGGCGAGCCTCAAGCTGATGGGGTTGGATGCGGGGGCGCGCGTCCTCGCCGTCGGCGACGCGCTGCCGACCGACGTCAAGGGCGCCATCGCCGCCGGCTTCGACGCGCTTCTAATCACCGGCGGCATCCATGCCGAGACGCTCGGCATCGAAGCCGGCGGGGTGCCGGACATGGCCGCGCTCGAAAAGCTGATGGTCGAGCACGGCGTCCGGCCGCGCGCCGCCGCGCCGGGGTTCAAGTGGTAGGGATCAGTCATACAGTGGAGTGGAATTGTCCTCGATCCAACGTGCCAGGTCCGCTTCTCCAATTTCGCCGGCGGCAAGGTCGCGAATCGTTGCCACGGCTTCGACTTCCGGCGGGGCCAAATCGTACCCATTCAACAACAGGAATACGTCCATCGACGCCAAGGCAATCCGTTTGTTGCCATCGAGAAACGGATGGTTCTTCGCCAATCCGAAACCATAAGCTGCCGCCAACTGAAAGAGCGAGGGATTGCCGTAAGCGTCCAGATTGTTCGGTCTCGCCAGGGCGCTTTCCAGCAAGCCCTCGTCACGAATTCCGGAAAGACCGCCGTACTCTGCGATTTGCTCACCGTGGATCGTGACGACGGCGTCACGGGTGAGCCAAACGGGGTCGGTCACTTGGCGAGTTCACGATAGGCGTTGCGAAACTTCTTCCGCGATCGCTCATACGCCTTCATCGCCGCTTCGAAGGTCTCATCATACGGCGAGATCGAAAGCCCTTCCTTTGTCTCACTGACGATGACTTCGTCTCCCTCGCCGATCTTCAGCCGGGCGAGCAATTCCTTGGGCAGCGTCAAACCTGCAGAATTTCCGATCTTGCGGATCTTGAGCTTGTACATTTGGCTTGAGTCCTTTGCGCCCAATCGTGCCAGCTATCGCAATATGCAAGCACTATATAGTTACGAATGTTATAACATCAACGCCCAAAGCGCCTCGGCCTTGCCCAGCCTGCGTCGGATTCGATGCCGGCCGGCCAGACCTCACAGCACCCCCCGCGCGTCGATCCGCCAGATCTCCTCGATCACCTCCCCGCGCACCGCGTGGATGTGGTCGTGCAGGTTGACCGTCGGGTCGCAATGCGGCGTCACCAGCTCGACCTGGGCGCCCAGCGGCAGCGTCTCGCCCTCGCGCGTGAAGGCGATGCGGCCGTGCTCGTCGCCGAAATAGGCGTAGGTCGCCCCGGCGGGGGCGCCGGCATGGAGCCCGGGCGGGGGGCCGTCGGTGGCGAAGCATTTGAAGCCGCCGTCGATGGTGACGAAGCCCTCGGCATTCGCGCTGACCACGCTGTTGCGCACGGTCAGCGCCGTGGCGAAGGGGGCCGCGTTCTGGCCCTCGACGATCTCGACGAGGTTGTACTCGACGTCCAGGAAGATGAAGCTGCCGGCCTGGTGCTCGTCGATCACCCGCCGCGCGGCGTCGATGGCGATGGTCCCGGTGCCGCCGCCGGTGACGATCGCCGGCGCCGTCCCGGCATCGCTCAGCGCCGCGGCGGTCGCCGCCAGGCGGTCGAGATGCGCCCCGTAGGCTTCGGCGCGCTTCGCATAATCCTCGATGTGCTGGACCATGCCCGAATAGCCCTGCAGCCCGCCGAAGCGTAGCCCGTCGCTTTCGCCGATCAGCGCCGCGAGCGCCACCGCGGCCTCGACGCTCGGCACGCCGGTGCGCTGCATGCCGATGTCGGTGTCGACCAGCACCGTGAGGGCCGCGCCCGCCGTCCGCGCGGCATCGGCGAGCGCCGCCACGTTGTCGGGGTGATCGGCGACCACCATCAGCCCCTCGGCCTCGTTGTTGAGGCGCGCGAGGCGCTCGAGCTTCGCCGCCCCCACCACGGGCGAGGTGATCAGCACCCCGGCGATGCCGGCCGCGACCATCGCCTCGGCCTCGCGCAAGGTGGCGGTGCAGACGCCGAGCGCGCCCGCCGCGACCTGCCGCCGCGCGATCTGGGAGCATTTGTGGGTCTTCGAATGCGGGCGGATCGAAAGGCCGCTCAAGGTCAGGAATTCGCGCATCCGGGCGAGGTTGCGCTCGAAGCGGTCGAGCCGCAGGACGAGCGCCGGCGTGGTGATGCGCTCGAGCCCGCCGGGCTCGCCGATCAGGCCGGCATTGGGGCCGAGGCCGCGGTCGGACGACATGCGCGCTGCTCCGCTCCGGCCCTACTCGCGCATCTTGCGGCGCAGGTAGTTCAGGAGGTCGATCGGCGTCACCAGCCCGCGATAGGTGCCGTCGTCGACCACCAGCGGCACGTAGCCTTCGTTCATGATCGGCAGGAGGTCGCGCGGCTCGGCGGAGGAGGGCACGGTCTTCAGGTTGGTCGCCATGGCATCGCGCACCGGATGGGCGAAGTTCTCCTCCTTGTCGAGCACCGCGAGCAGGATGTCGGTCTCGTTGATCACGCCGACGATCTTGCCGTCCTGAAGCACCGGAAGCTGCGAGATGTCGTGGAGCCGCATCCGCGTGTAGGCGGTCATCAGCGCATCGTCGGGGCCGGCGGTGATGTCGGCCTGGTCGGCGTGGCGGCGCACGATGAGGTCGCGCAGGTTGCCGTAGGTCTCGCGCTCCAGGAATCCCTGATCGATCATCCAGTAGTCGTTGTACATCTTGGAGAGGTACTTCATGCCGCTGTCGCAGACGAAGGTGACGACGCGCTTCTCCTCGCTCTGCTCGCGGCAGTATTCGAGCGCGCCGGCGATCAGCGTGCCGGTGGACGAGCCGCCCATGATGCCTTCGCTTTTCAGGAGCGCGCGGGCGGCGTGCAGGCTGTCGGCGTCGGAGATCATGTAGGTCCGGCCGATCAGCGAGAGGTCGCCCACCGGCGGCAGCTCGTCCTCGCCGATGCCCTCGACCAGCCATTGCCCGGCCTCCTGCAGCTCGCCGGTCTGGACGTAGGGGCCGACCATCGAGCCGAGCGGATCGGCGAAGACCATCTCGACATGCGGCGCCACCCGCTTGAAGTAGCGCCCGACCCCGGTGATCGTCCCCGCCGTGCCGATGCCGCAGACGACGGCGTCGAGGTCGTGGTCCATCTGCTCCCAGATCTCCGGTCCCGTGGTCTCCTCGTGGGCGTCGGGATTGTGCGGGTTGCCGTGCTGGTAGACGTAGTAGGCGCCGGGGATCTCGCCGGCGATGCGCCGGGCCATGTCCTGGTAGTTGTCGGGATGGCCGGGCGGGGCGTCGGAGCGCGTCACCGTCACCTCGGCGCCGAGCGCGCGCAGGTGATAGATCTTCTCCGCGCTCATCTTGTCGGGGATCAGGATGATGACGCGGTAGCCCTTCTGGCGGCCGATCAGCGCCAGGCCGATCCCGGTATTGCCGCTGGTCGCCTCGACGATGGTGCCGCCGGGCTTCAGGTGGCCCTCCTGCTCGGCCATCTGGATCATCTTGAGCGCGATGCGGTCCTTGATCGAGCCGCCCGGATTGAGGTTCTCCAGCTTGGCGAAGAGCCGGCACCTGCTGGTATCGAGATGGCTGAGCTCGACCATCGGCGTGTTGCCGATCATCTCCAGCACGTTCGGATAGGTGCCGGCGGTCACCGCGCTGTCCTTGGCTGGGCGATCGTCCATTCGCGTAGTATAGCGCGATCTAGAGCAGGTCGTGATTAGGTCGAATCACTTCTTGATTCGACCTAATCACGTGAATCTGCTCTATTAACATATAGTTAGATCGGATTCACGCGTTTGGGCCGGATCAATTTTTGATCCGGCCCAAATGCGATCCGATCTAGCGCGCGCCATAGCGGGCCAGCGCGTCGCGCGGCATCCAGCCGGTTTCGCCGCGCCAGCTGCGCACCCGCGCCCAGCCGCCGGCGTGTCCCAGCGCGGTCACGACGTTGCCCTTGCGCACCAGCCCCGCCGCCGGTGCGCGCATGTCGGGGACGCGGTGCAGCGTCTCGTCGCGCTTGACCGCGAGCCAGCGGCGCATCTCCGCCCGGCTTGGACAGCGCTGCCCGCGTTCGGCCGCAGCGCCAACCGCCTTGCGCAGCGCCGCGTAGCCGGGCTCGAACTCGGCCCCCGGCAGGCAGCGGTAGGTGAAGAAGATCCTGGCCGCGAGATCGACGCGCGTGCCCTTGGCCACGAGGTCGCGCAGCACCGCCAGCAGCGCCTTGTCGCTCGCCCCGCCATTGTAGCTCAGCATGACCAGGTCGGGCGTGCCGCACGTGCCGCCGCCGAGCCAGTCGAGCGCGCGCGCCTTGCTGAACGGCTGGCCGCGCAGATACATCCGCGACAGCAGCTCGATCGAGCCGCAGGCGGCGGCGGGGCGCGCGGGGAGCAGGGCGGCGAGCGCCGCCAGCAGCATCAGGATCGGGAGCGCCACCCTGGTCATGGCTTTCCTCCCTGGCCTCCCTGGTGCGCGATCGTCGCGCCGATGGCGCGTTTCGGCGCGCCCGCCGGCCTCAGAGCGCCGAGCTCGGCCGCGCCTTAACCGCCTCGTACCAGCGCTTGGCGTTCGTCTGCCCGTCGGCGAGGCCGAGCTTCAGCCAGCCCGCGAACTCCACCGTCACGAAGGCGGTGATGTCGGCCACCGTATAGGTGTCGCCGGCAATGTATTCGCTCTCGCCGAGCATGCGGTCGAGGTCCTCGAAGAAGCGCGGCACGCGCGCGCGGCCGCGCTCGGCGAGCTCGGGGATCTGCTCGTAGCTGTGCTTGCCCGTGAGCGCCCGGCCGGCCATCGGCTTGGCCGAATTGCGCAAGGCCTCGCCGACGGCCATGAAGCCCTCGACCTCGACCCGCCACTCGCGGTCGGCGACCAGCGCCTTCTCGCGCGCGTCGCGGCCCATCAGCGGCGGCTCGGGATGCGTGTCCTCCAGATAGCGCCAGAGCCCCTGCGTGCTGGTGATGCGCGTGCCGTCGTCGAGCTCGAGCACTGGCACGGTGAGGTAGGGGTTGATCGCCGCGAACCCGGGCGACATCTGCTCCCTCTCGCGCAGGTTCACCTCGACCGTCGGGATGTCGAGCCCCTTTTCGGCGATGAAGATGCGCGCGCGGCGCGGCGAGGGCGCGGTGCTGCAGTCGTAGAATTTCATTGGGTATTTCGTCCGTTTCTGCCTGGGCGATCTGGTTCGAGCGACGATGGTTGCAGGAATACCGGCGTGCGTCCAGCGGCGCGCGTCGGTGCGCCATCGCTCTGTTGCACTGCAGCACACCACTTGCGCTCAGCGGTCGCGCGTCGCATGCTTCGGTTTCATGACGAAGCGATCCTTCTTCGACGAGATGGGCGCGGGGGAGAATGGCGTGCGTCCGCCGTACGGCGGCTTCGCGCGGGTGCTCGACGAGACACCTATCGACCGCCTCAAGACCAAGCAACACGAGGCGGACGAGTTCTTCCGCAAGCAGGGCATCACCTTCCTCACCTATGGCGAGGATGGCAGCGACGAGCGCCTGATCCCCTTCGATCCGATCCCGCGCATCCTCAGCGCCGGCGAATGGGACACGCTGCGCCGGGGCTGCCTCCAGCGCGTGCGGGCGCTCAACATGTTCCTGCGCGACATCTATCACGACCACGAGGTCGTCAAGGCCGGCGTCGTTCCGGCCGAGATGGTGTTCTGCAACGCCGCCTACCGGCCGGAGATGCGCGGCGTGAACCTCGCGCGCGAGGTCTACGCGCATATCGCCGGCATCGACCTGGTGCGCATCTCCGAAAGCGAGTTCTACGTGCTGGAGGACAACCTGCGCACGCCCTCGGGCGTCTCCTACGTGCTGGAGAACCGCGAGATCATGCTGCGCCTGTTTCCCGAGGCCTTCGCCGCCCAGCGCGTGGCGCCGGTGGGCAACTACCCCGAGATGCTGCTGCGCAACCTGCGCGCGGTGGCGCCCGACGCCTCGGGCGATCCGACGGTCGCCGTCCTCACCCCCGGGCGCTTCAACTCGGCCTACTTCGAGCATGTCTTCCTGGCCGACCAGATGGGCGTCGAGCTGGTCGAGGGCAGCGACCTCATCGTCAAGGGCGGGCGCGTCTACATGCGCACCACCGAAGGCCCGGTGCAGGTCGACGTGATCTACCGCCGGCTCGACGACGAGTTCCTCGATCCGCTCGCCTTCCGGCCCGATTCGGCGCTCGGCGTGCCGGGGCTCCTGTCGGTCGTGCGCTCGGGCGGCGTGACGCTCGCCAACGCCATCGGCACCGGCGTGGCCGACGACAAGGCGATCTACACCTACGTGCCGGAGATCATCCGTTTCTACCTGGGCGAGGAGCCGATCCTCTCGAACGTGCCGACGCATCGTCTGGGCGAGGCGGACGACCTCAAATATGCGCTGGAGCATCTGCACGAGCTGGTGGTCAAGGAGGTGCACGGCTCGGGCGGCTACGGCATGCTGGTCGGCCCCGCCGCCAGCAAGGCCGAGCGCGAGGCCTACAAGAAGCGCATCGAGGCCGACCCCGCCGCCTTCATCGCCCAGCCGACGCTCGCGCTCAGCACCTGCCCGACGCTGGTCGAGAACGGCATCGCGCCGCGCCATGTCGATCTGCGTCCCTTCGTGCTGTCGGGCGAGGAGACCTCGGTGATCCCGGGCGGGCTCACGCGCGTCGCGCTCACCAAGGGCTCGCTGGTCGTCAACTCATCCCAGGGCGGCGGCACCAAGGATACCTGGGTGCTCGAGGCTTGAGGCGCCGGACCTTTCCGTGCATGACATCGCGCAGGTCGAAAACCACATGCTGAGCCGCAGCGCGGAGGATCTCTACTGGATGTCGCGCTACGTCGAGCGCGCCGAGAACGCCGCGCGCACGCTCGACGTCAGCTACCGCATGTCGCGGCTGCCCTCGCTGGCGGCGCAGGACGAGCTGCACTGGCGCCCGGCCATCGAGATCGGCCCCGACACCAGGTATTTCGACGAGACCTACGGCGAGCCGAGCGAGGCCAACGTCATCAAGTACATGGCGCTCGATCCCGAGAACCCGTCGAGCATCCTCTCCTGCATCAAGGGCGCGCGCGAGAACGCCCACGCCGAGCGCACCGCGGTGACCTCGGAGATGTGGGAGGCGCTCAACGCCACCTGGCTGGAGATCGCCGACCTCGACGCGGCGAAGCTCGAGCGCTGGGGCTACCGCGCCTTCTTCGACTGGATCAAGGAGCGCTCGCACCTCTTCCGCGGCGTCACCTATGGAACGCTGCCGCGCGGCGACGCCTTCCATTTCCTGCGCCTGGGCACCTTCCTGGAGCGCGCCGACAACACCGCCCGCATCCTCGACGTCAAGTATCACGTGCTGCTGCCCGAGGGCGAGGAGGTCGGCGGCGTCGTCGACTATTACCAGTGGGGCGCGCTGCTTCGCTCGGTGAGCGCCTTCCGTGCCTACCGCGCCGCCTACCGCGACTCCATCCGGCCCTGGAAGGTGGCCGAGCTGCTGGTGCTGCGCGCCGACATGCCGCGCTCGCTCAGGACCTGCTTCGACGAGGTCCTGCACACCCTGGAAGCGCTGGCCGGCGAGGTGCCCCGCGACTGCCACCGCCTCGCCATCGAGATCCACGCCAGCCTGCGCTTCGCCCAGATCGAGCGCGTGGTCCGCACGGGCTTGCATGAGTTCCTCGACGACTTCATATCCAAGAACAACGCCCTTGGCCTGCAGGTCCAGCGCGACTTCATGATGGCGGCCCCCGTCGAGCAATGAAGCCCGGCTGGCTTTAGCGGCATGGTCGAGCGCCGGCCGCCTCCAGAAGAGACCAGATGCGCATCAAGGTCCGCCACGAAACCACCTACGCCTACAGCGCGCCGCTGGCGCGCAGCACCCAGTATCTGCGCATCACGCCGCGCCATGGCGACGGCCAGACGGTGACCGGCTGGCGCGTGACGGCGCCGGGAAAGCTCCACGAGTGGCGCGACCAGCACGAGAACATCTGTCACACGCTGGTCGTCGACCAGCCGCTCGACCGGCTTTCGGTGGTCGGCGAGGGCATCGTCGAGACCAGCGACACCGGCGGCGTCTACCCGGTCGCGCCATACGACCTGCCGCGCGAGATCTATCTGCGGCAGACCGACTTCACCCGGCCCGACACGCGCCTCAAGCGCTTCGCCGGCAAGTTCCGGCGGGCGCTCAAGGACGATCTGGTCGCCGGGCTGCATGCGCTGATGCTGGGTGTGCGCGAGGCGGTCGACTACCAGGAGAACGAGACCCACGTGCACACCACCGCCGCCGAGGCGCTGGCCGACGGGGCCGGCGTGTGCCAGGACCACGCCCATGTCTTCATCTCCGCCTGCCGCATCCTTGGCGTGCCGTCGCGCTATGTGGGCGGCTATCTCGCCACCCCCGACGACCCCGAGCAGCACGCCGCCGGCCATGCCTGGGCCTGCGCCCGGGTGCCCGACCTCGGCTGGGTCAGCTTCGATCCGGCGAACGCCAAATCGGCGACCGAGCGCTACGTGCGCGCCACCATCGGCCTCGACTACGCCGATGTGAGCCCCGTCCGCGGCGTCCGGCAAGGCGGCGGCGAGGAGACCATGTCGGTGGCGATCCAGCTCCAGGCCGCGGTCCAGCAGTAAATTCCGGCCCCGCCGTCACGATTGCCGGCCGCGCTCCGTCATATTCCTGTCATAGGTTGAATCTTAATATAGCGCGTCTATATATCCTGGGCCATCATATATCACACTGATATATACGACGGGCGGGTCAGACCGGAGAGCCAATCCATGGACGCGAAAACCGTTTGCCTCGGCGTGCTGACGCTGGGCGATTCGACCGGCTACGACATCCGCAAGAAGGTCGAGGAGACCTTCGGGCACTTCCTCGACGTGAGCCTCGGCTCGATCTACCCCGCGCTCGCCGAGCTCAACCGCGAGGGGCTGGTGACCTGCGAGCGCGTCGCCCAGGATGCCCGGCCCGACAAGAAGGTCTACAGCCTCACCGAGACCGGGCGCGCCAAGTTCGTGCGCGCGATGATCGACACGCCCTCGCGCCACCGCATCCGCTCGGAGTTCCTGGCCTTGTGTTTCTTCGCCCATCACCTGCCGGCCTGGCGGGTGCGCGAGGCGCTCGACCAGCACATCGAGGAATGCCAGTGCTTCCTCGACCACGCCGACGACTGGGTCGCCGAAATGGGCTCGATCGGCGGGCCGGGCGCGAACTTCCTGGCCGACTACGGCCGCAACTCGCTCGAGTCCGAGATCGCCTTCCTGCGCGCCAACCGCGACCGCCTGATCGCCGTCGGCGTCGGCGATCCCGGGGAAGCCGCCGCACCCGGGCCGAACGAGAACCGCGCCGTCTAGGCGCGCGAAGGAGAGTAACGATGAGGGCATCCAATCCGCTGGCGCGGATCCGCGGCTCCTGGCTGATCGCCGGCGGCATCGTGGTCGCCCTGGCCTTGTGGTTCGCCAGCGGCGTGCTCGGCACCCAGCCCGAGACCGCGGCCAAGGGCAAGCCCGCCGATGCCGCCGCCAAGCCCTTCACCGTCGCGGTGCGCCCGCAAGCCGCCCGCTCGGTCGAACGTCTCGTGGTGGTGCAGGGCCAGAGCGAGCCGCGCCGCACGGTGACGGTGCGCGCCGAGACCGACGGGCAGATCCGCGAGATCGTCGCCAAGCGCGGCCGCCTGGTGAAGAAGGGCCAGGTGATCGCCCGCATGGCGATGGACGACCGCGGCGCCCGCCTCAAGGAGGCCGAGGCCGAGGTCAAGCGCCAGGAAAGCATCCACTCCGCCTGGGCCAAGCTCTCCAAGAAGGGCCACCAGGCCGCCAACAAGGTCGCCGAGGCCATGGCCGCCCTCGAGGCCGCGCGCGCCCGCCTGGAGCGCATCAGGATCGAGATCACCAACACCGAAATCCGCGCGCCGATCGACGGCATCCTCGAGTTCCGCAAGGTCGAGGTCGGCGACTACGTGAAGAACAACACCGAGGTCGCGACCCTCGTCGACATCGACCCGATCGTGGTCAGCGGCCAGATCCCGCAGCAGGCCGTGGCGCGGCTGAAGGTCGGCGGCATGGTCGGCGTGCGCTTCGTTACCGGCGAGGTCCGCGAGGGCCGCATCCGCTTCATCGCGGCGACCGCCGATGCGGCCACCCGCACCTTCAAGGTCGAGGCCGACGTCGCCAATCGCGATCTCAAGCTGCCGGCCGGGCTCAGCGCCGAGCTCCGCATCGTCACCGGAACGGTGATGGCCCACCTGATCTCGCCGGCGCTGCTCTCGCTCGGCGCCGACGGCTCGCTGTCGGTCAAGGCCGTCGACGAAAGCGGCGTCGTCAAGACCCACGCGATCGAGGTCGTGCGCGCCGAGACCGGCGGACTCTGGGTCTCGGGCCTGCCCGCGCAGGCCCGCATCATCACCCGCGGCCAGGGCTTCGTGCGCGCCGGCGACAAGGTGCGCGCGGTCACGCTGCAGAGCGACGGCGCGCCGGCGATCGGTCAGGCCCGCTAGGAGCCGTCCGCCCATGCACGCCCTCATCGACGCCGCCTTCGCGCGCGGCCGCACCGTCCTTCTGGTCTTCGGCGTGCTGCTGATCGCCGGCGCCGCCGCCTATACCAGCATCCCGAAGGAAGCCGAGCCCGACATCCAGATTCCGATCATCTACGTCTCGATGACCCATGACGGGATCTCGCCGGAGGACGCCGAGCGCCTGCTGGTGCGGCCGATGGAGAAGGAGCTGCGCTCGATCGACGGCGTGAAGGAGGTGCGTTCGGTCGCCGCCGAGGGCTACGGCGCGGTGACGCTGGAATTCGTCGCCGGCTTCGATCCGGCCAAGGCGCTCGCCAACGTGCGCGAGAAGGTCGACATCGCCAAGTCGCAGCTTCCCGCCGACACCGACGAGCCGCGCGTCAACGAGGTCAACGTGGCGCTCTTCCCGGTGGTCACGCTGGTGCTTTCGGGCGACCTGCCCGAGCGCACCCTCGTCGCCATCGCGCGCAAGCTCAAGGACGACATCGAGGGGCTGCGCGGCGTGCTCGAGGTCGATATCGGCGGCAACCGCGACGACGTCATGGAGATCATCGTCGATCCCGTGGTCCTGGAGACCTACGGCATCTCGCTGGAGGCGCTCTTCGCGCTCATCGACCGCAACAACCGGCTGGTCGCCGCCGGCGCGCTCGAAGGCAAGCGCGGCCGCATGGTGATCAAGGTCCCCGGCGTGATCGAGAAGGTCGAGGACGTCCTCAACATGCCGATCAAGGTGAAGGACGCCACGGTGGTGCGCTTCCGCGACGTGGCGCAAGTGCGCCGCACCTTCAAGGACCCCGACGGCTTCGCCCGGGTCGACGCCAAGCCGGCGCTGACCCTGGAGATCAAGAAGCGCACCGGCGCCAACATCATCGAGACCATCGCCGAGGTCCGGGCGCTGGTGGCGGCGCGGCAGGCCGCCTGGCCGGCGACGCTGCGGACCAAGTTCATGCAAGACCGCTCGCAGGACATCCGCGAGCTCCTGGGCGACCTCCAGAACAACGTGCTCTCGGCCATCATCCTGGTCATGGTCGTCGTCGTCGCGGCGCTCGGCCTGCGCTCGGGCATCCTCGTCGGCCTCGCCATTCCGGGCTCGTTCCTAACCGGCATCCTGGCGCTCTACGCGCTCGGCCTGACCATGAACATCGTGGTCCTGTTCAGCCTCATCCTGGTGGTCGGCATGCTGGTCGACGGCGCCATCGTGGTGAGCGAGCTGGCCGACCGCAAGCTGGCCGAGGGCCTCGACCGCAAGGACGCCTACGCCAGCGCCGCCAAGCGCATGTTCTGGCCGGTCACCGCCTCGGCGGCGACCACGCTCACGGTGTTCTTCCCGCTGCTCTTCTGGCCCGACCTGGTCGGCGAGTTCATGAAATTCCTGCCGATCACGGTGATCGCGACCCTGCTCGCCTCGCTGCTGATGGCGCTCGTCTTCCTGCCCGTGCTGGGCGCGCTGATCGGCCCGCGCGGCGGCCGCGCGCCCGATCCGCGCCTGGTCGCGGCCGAGTCGGGCGACTTGACGACGATCGGCGGCTTCACCGGCCGCTACCTCGGCGTCCTGGGCGCGCTGGTCAAACGGCCGGGCAGGACGCTCCTCGCCGCCTTCGTCTTCCTGATCGGCGCCTATGCCGCCTACGGCACGCTCGGCCGCGGCGTGGAGTTCTTCCCCAAGGTCGAGCCCAAGTTCGCGCAAGTCCAGATCCGCGCGCGCGGCGACCTCTCGGTCAGCGAGAAGGACGGCATCGTGCGCGAGGTCGAGCGCCGCATCGCCAGGCTCGGCGGGGTCCGCACCGTCTACGCCCGCACCATCGGCGTCTCCACCGGCAGCCGCGACATCGGCGCCGACGTCGTCGGCACCATCACGCTGGAGTTCACCGACTGGCAGACCCGGCGCAAGGCCGCCCAGATCCTGGAGGACGTGCGCAGGCGCACCGCCTCGGTGCCCGGCGTCCTGGTCGAGATCCGCGAGCAGGAGCGGGGGCCGGGCCAGGGCAAGCCGATCCAGATCCTGGTGAGCAGCCGCGAGGTCGCCGCGCTGGCGCCCACGGTCGCGCGCCTGCGCAAGGCCTTGTCCGGCATCGACGGGCTCGTCGACATCGAGGACACGCGCTCGCTGCCCGGCGTCGAATGGCGGTTGGAGATCGACCGCGAGAAGGCGGCGCGCTACGGCGCCGACATACTGCTCCTCGGGCGCATCGTCCAGATGGTGACGAACGGCATCAAGGTCGCCGAATACCGTCCCGACGACGCCGACAACGAGATCGACATCCGCATCCGCTTCCCGCACCAGATGCGCAACCTCGACCAGCTCGTCGATCTGCGCGTGCCGACCGGCAACGGCCTGGTGCCGATCCGCAACTTCGTCACCTTCGTGCCGGCCGCCAAGACCGGCAAGCTCAACCGCACCGACGGGCTGCGCGTGCTGACCGTCTCGGCGGGGGTGCGCGACGGCGTGCTGGTCGCCGAGCGCCTGGAGGCGATCAAGGCCGCCTTCGCCAAGGTCGAGCGGCCCGAGGCGGTCGAGGTCCGCTTCAAGGGCCAGGACGAGGACCAGCGCCGGGCCGGCGCCTTCCTCACCACGGCCTTCCTGGTCGCCGTCTTCTTCATGCTGCTGATCCTGGTCACCCAGTTCAACAGCCTCTACCAGGCGGGGCTGGTGTTGAGCGCCATCATCTTCTCGACCGCCGGCGTGCTGCTGGGGCTGCTGATCGCCGACGAGCCCTTCGGCATCGTCATGGGCGGCATCGGCGTGATCGCGCTCGCCGGCATCGTGGTCAACAACAACATCGTGCTGATCGACACCTACAACGACCTGAAGAAGCGCGGCCTCGCGCCGCAGGAAGCCGTGCTGCGCACCGCCGCCCAGCGCCTCCGCCCGGTGATCCTGACCTCGGTGACGACGGTGCTCGGGCTGATGCCGATGGTGCTCGCGCTGAACCTCGACATCGTCGCCCGCGAGATCACCGTCGGCGCGCCCTCCACCCAATGGTGGACCCAGCTTTCCGCCGCCATCGCCGGCGGGCTCAGCTTCGCCACCGTGCTGACCCTGATCCTGACGCCGTGCCTGTTGATCCTGGGCGAGAGGCTGATGGCGCGGTTCGGGCGGCTGAAGCTGCGCTGGCCGGCGCGGCGCCGCAGGCTGGGCGTCGCCGCGCGCTGACCGCGCGCGCGGGCCGATGGGGGCGAAATCGCCCATCGGCGCTCAGGCGTCTCGATACAGGTGTAGCCGATATATCTGCAGGCGGCCGTAGGGCGCGGGGCTCAGCCGGTCGCGCCGCATTTCTTCGCCGCCGACATGGCGCCGCCGATGAACTTGACGATGATCTCCGGCGGCGGCTGCTTGTTCTCGCGGCCCGCGGCGACGGTCCGCCTGGCCTCGTCCTCGGTCAGGCCGCCGGCCATCGACTTGCCCAGGCATTCGCATTTGTCGGCGGATTGCTTGCCCCGCGCCTTGCAGCGGGCGGTGAGCATGCGCGCCAGCTCGGCCTTGGCGCCGCCGCCCATGATCGCGACCCCGCCGCCGCCCATGATCGCCACCCCGCCGCCGGCCAGCGCGACCGCCAGCACCGCCACGACGATCAGCAGCAGCACGCCGCCGCCGCCGAAGATCAGCAGCTTGGTGTTCCTGGTCAATCCGGCGCCGCCCCCCGAGGCGGCCGCGACCGCGCCCGTGCGGCCGATCGAACCGGACGCGCCGCCGACCTGGCGCATTTCCCTGGAGATCTCGTCCGCGCCCTTCTCGGCGCGCTGGCCGAGTCCGCTCGCGGTGTTGGGCCGGATGGTCGAGGGATCGACGGAGACGATGTCGGCGAGATGGAACTCCGCCTCGCCGAAGCGCACCTCGGTATCGCTCTCGATGTCGGCGCTGGAGATCTGGGTCCACTGGCCGCCTTCCTTCACGAAGGTGCCGGCGGAGCTGCCGATGTCGGTGAGCCGCCAGATCCCGTCGCCAAGCTCCTCGATCTCGGCATGCTTGCGCGAGATCGACGTGTCCTCGAGGACGATGTCGTTGATGTCGCTGCGCCCGATGCGGAGCTTCGCCATGATGACCTCTTCGCTACGGACCGCGCGCACCGCCGTTCCTTCGGGGCGGCGCCGAGCCCGTAGGGCCGCGCCGCCGCCGCCGTCCATCGTGGCATGAAAGGCGATGCGATGCCATTGGCATTGCCGGCGCGGGGGCATTGCCGGCGCTGGGGCATTACCGGTGCAGGGGCAGCACAACACGCCGGTCGATACGCGGATCAGCGCGCCGTGTAGCCGCCGTCCATGGTGAGCGTCGTGCCGGTGGTGAAGGAGGAGCGCTCGGAGGCCAGGAAGACGATCGCCTCGGCGACCTCCCCGGCGTGGCCCATTCGCTTCATCGGCGTTTGCTTTGCCATGGCCTCGCGGGGGTCGTAGCCGAGCGCCGCCTCGGTCGCCGCGGTCATGCCGGTGTCGATATAGCCGGGACAGACCGCGTTCACCCGGATCGCGTAGCCGAGCTGGCTGCACTCGAGCGCCGCCGAGCGGGTCAGCGCGATCACCGCGCCCTTGGCGGCGCCATAGCCGCCGATATGCGCGGCCCCCACCAGCCCGTAGACCGAGGCCAGGTTGACGATCGCCCCGCCGCCCGCGCGCATCGCCCGGATGCCGTGCTTGAGGCCGAGGAAGACGCCGTCGAGGTTGACCGCCGTGACGCGGCGCCACGCGGCCAGGGTGGTCTCCTCCAGCGGGATCGGCGCGGGCAGCGTGCCGGCGTTGTTGACCAGCACCTTGGGCGCGCCGAAGGCGTCGGCCGCCGCGGCGAAGGCCCATTCCCAGCCCGCCTCGTCAGTGACGTCGAGGGCGGCGAGGCGGGCCTCGCCGCCGGCCGCCTCGATCAGCGCCACGGTCTCCGCGCCGGCCGCCTCGTCGATCTCGCTCGCCAGCACCCGCGCGCCCTCGCGCGCCAGCGCCAGCGCCGTCGCCCGCCCGATCCCCGAGCCCGCCCCGGTCACCAGCGCGCAGGCGCCCTTGAGGCCGGTGTCGCCGCGGTCGTCGCTCATGCCGCTCCCTCTCCTGCAATATCGAGCCCATGATGTCGGTCTGCCGGATGCGCTCCCAGCCGCCAACGTCCCCTCACGCCTTGCTCACGCGGTAGCCGAGGCGGGGGAAATGCACCAGCACCTCGCCCGCGCGCGGATCGCGCCGGCGCACCGCGACCTGGCTCGCGTTCAGCAAGGCAAGCCCGCCCGTCACCGGCGGCGAGGCGCGGTCGACCGGGGACACCGTCACCTCCTGTCCGGCGATGAAGCTGCCATCGTCGATCGGCCCGTCGGCGGGCAGCGCGCCGCCGCTCGCCGCGGCCTCGTCGATCGCCTCCCCGGCGCCCATCTCGCTGCGCGCGGCGTGGCCGATCCCGGCGATCCGCGCCATCCAGCCGCGCAGCGCGTCCGACGTCACCACCTCGCCCAGCAGCTTGCGGGGCAGCACGTCGAGGAACCACAGGCAGTGGTAGACCGCGATATCGGCGAGGCCGGGCGCCGCGCCCAGGAGATAGCCGCCCGCGCCGGCATTCCCGTTCAGCATCCGCGCCACCCACTCGACCTGCGGCAGCACCTGCTCGCGCGCGCGCTCGGCGCTCCTGGCGAGCGACTCCGGGGTCGGCGGCCGCAGGCCGAACATGGCGGCGCGGTCGTCGTGGAATTCCTGCGGCAGGGCCTCGGCATTGACCCCCACGGCCAGCCGCGCCGCCGGCCAGAAGAGGTTGGTCTCGGCCCAGAAGGCCAAAGCCTTGTGGTGCCCGGCGCGGCCGTCGGGATAGAGCGTGGGCGCGGGCCAGCGCCGCTCGATCTCGTCGGCGATCAGGAGCGTGTCGCAGAAGACCTCGGCCCCGATCTGCAGCGCCGGGGTGCGCCGGTAGCCCCCGGTCAGCGCCACATAGTCGGGCTTGGGCAGCACCATCGGGATCACCACCGAGCGCCAACCGATGCCTTTCCGCCCGAAAATTAAGCGAATCTTCTCCGAGAACGGCGACATATCGAAGTGGTGGAGGATCGGCTGCTGCCGGTCGGACGCGGCCATGGGCGGGCCTTCTTTCCTTTAAACGCGCTTCGCGCCTGCAATATAATCGGATACCGGGCGAGGAGGCTCGAGACCGATGGCTGATTTCCCCAAGAAGACCCGCCAGGACTGGGCGAGACAAGCGGAAAAGGACCTCGATGGCGCCGCGCCCGAGCGCCTTGCCTGGGCGACGCCGGAGGGGGTCGCGGTCAAGCCCTTGTACGACGCGGCCGATCTGGAAGCCATCGGGCACCTGAACACCATGCCCGGCTTTCCCCCCTATGTGCGGGGGCCGCGCGCGACCATGTACACCAACCGGCCCTGGACGATCCGCCAGTACGCCGGCTTCTCCACCGCCGAGGCCTCGAACGCCTTCTACCGCAAGGCGCTGGCGGGCGGCCAGATGGGGCTGTCGGTTGCCTTCGACCTCGCCACGCATCGCGGCTACGACAGCGACCATCCCCGGGTCGAGGGCGATGTCGGCAAGGCGGGCGTCGCCATCGACAGCGTCGAGGACATGAAGATCCTCTTCGACGGCATCCCGCTCGACAAGATGTCGGTCTCGATGACCATGAACGGCGCCGTGCTGCCGGTGCTGGCGGGCTTCATCGTCGCCGGCGAGGAGCAGGGGGTCGCGCACAAAGATCTGAGCGGCACCATCCAGAACGACATCCTGAAGGAGTTCATGGTCCGCAACACCTACATCTACCCGCCCGCGCCCTCGATGCGCATCGTCGCCGACATCATCGAATACACGGCCGAGGAGTTGCCGCGCTTCAACTCGGTCTCGATCTCCGGCTACCACATGCAGGAGGCCGGCGCGACCTGCGTCCAGGAGCTCGCCTTCACCCTGGCCGACGGCATGGAATACGTCCGCGCGGCGCAGTCGAAGGGCCTCGGCGTCGACGCCTTCGCGCCGCGCCTGTCCTTCTTCTTCTGCCTCGGCATGAACTTCTTCATGGAGATCGCCAAGCTCCGCGCCGCGCGCCTCCTGTGGTCGCGCATCATGCGCGACTTCGGCGCGCAAGACCCGCGCTCGCTGGCGCTGCGCACGCACTGCCAGACCTCGGGCGTCTCGCTCACCGAGCAGGACCCCTACAACAACATCATGCGCACCACCATCGAGGCGATGGCGGGCGTGCTCGGCGGGACGCAATCCCTCCACACCAACTCTTTCGATGAAGCGCTGGCGCTGCCCAGCGAGTTCGCCGCGCGCATCGCCCGCAACACGCAGTTGGTCATTGCCGAGGAGAGCGGCATCACCCGCACCGTCGACCCGCTCGGCGGCAGCTACTACGTCGAGGCGCTCACCGCGTCCGTGGCCAAAGAGGCCTGGGCGCTGATCGAGGAGGTCGAGGGATTGGGCGGCATGACCAAGGCCGTCGAGACCGGCCTGCCCAAGATGCGCATCGAGGAATCCGCGGCCAAACGCCAGGCCCGCATCGACCGCGGCGAGGAGGTCATCGTCGGCGTCAACAAGTACGCGCCCGCCGCGCCCGACCATGTCGACATCCTCGACATCGACAACGCGCAGGTCCGCCGTAGCCAGATCGCGCGCCTGCAACAGGTCAAGGGCAGCCGCGATCCCAAGGCCCTGGACGCCGCGCTCGAGGCGCTCACCAGGATCGCCGAGACCGGCGAGGGCAACCTGCTCGCCGGCGCCGTCGAGGCCGCGCGCGCCCGCGCCACCGTGGGCGAGATCTCGTCCGCGCTCGAGGCGGCCTGGGGCCGGCACCGCGCCCAGATCCGCGCGATTTCCGGCGTCTACGGCGCCGCTTACGACGGAGACGCCATGTTCGAGAAGATCCGCGCCGAGATCGACGCCTTCGCCGCCGAGGAGGGCCGCCGCCCGCGGCTGCTGGTCGCCAAGATGGGCCAGGACGGCCACGACCGCGGCTCCAAGGTGATCGCCACCGCCTTCGCCGACATGGGCTACGACGTCGATGTCGGGCCTTTGTTTGCCACCCCCGCCGAGGCCGCCCGCCAGGCGATCGAGAACGACGTCCACGTGATCGGCATTTCGTCGCAAGCCGCCGGCCACAAGACCCTGGTCCCGCAGCTCGTCGAGGCGCTGCGCGCCGGCGGCGGCGGCGACATCGTGGTGGTGTGCGGCGGCGTCATTCCCCCGCAGGACTACGACATGCTGAAGCAGGCCGGCGTCGCCGCGATCTACGGCCCGGGCACGAATATCGTCGAGGCGGCGGGCGAGGTGATCGGGATTATTCGCCGGCAGCGGAAGGCGGCATGACCGTCCTAAGTTCGCCGCGTTCTCAGCCTACGAGTCGCGGAATGAGGATGCGCTTCGCGCAAATATTGGTGCTGGGGGTCGTTCTTTTTGGTTTTTCAGGATGTGTCGACCCTGATCAATTTTATCGCCGATTGGTGCCAAAAGAACTCCCGATTGAGCGAGGCCTGTATTTTAGCTCACCGTGGAATTTGACATGCGGCGGCGCGGCAGTGTTTTCCTTGCGCAACGGCTTCAGCAAGAGGATGCAAGGTCGACATCTAGAGGCGCTCGGAAAGGCAAGGTATCGGCGCTTTCAACCGAAGCCACCTGATGACGAATATGTGGCCAGCAATCCAAAGCCCGATTATGAGGCATGGCGCGAAACTCCAATTTATAGTGACATTCATCCAACGTCTCTGAAATCAGCCACTATTTTATTTGTATATAGTTGCCTAAAAGATTCGCCGAAATATGGTCCGTTGTACAGAGAGTATGCATACAAGAACAAAAGAAGTGGCTATTTTACGTTTTCTGAATCAACGATTGTTCTATTGTATGTACCTGTAGATAATATTTTGATCGTTGGCGTCAAAGGACGTTGACGTTCGCAGAAATTGGGGGACACGTTACTTTTTCCCTCTCCCCGCTGGGGAGAGGGTCAGGGTGAGAGGCCGCGAAACGCCCGTGGCGTTTCGCGGATGGGCACACCGATAAGTGTCGGCTTGCCGAGAGTGTCACCCGAACGAATTGGGTCGTCATTTCGACCGAGCGATAGCGAGCGGAGAAATCCAGGTTGAAGCCGCGCCCGGCATCCGGCCGGATTTCTCCGCTCGGTCGCTTGCGCTCCCTCGGTCGAAATGATGGGGTGGACCCTTCCCTCTCACCTATTAGAAGGTGATCGGCTTCTAGGAGCCACACACGTTGAGACGTGAGCAAAGGAGGGAAGGATCCATGGAGAAGGTTACGGTGATCGG
>Ga0302046_10000410_pt1 | contig 44077 bp, 33 predicted proteins | sample RVTome_11_FD_200261 | JGI IMG/M metagenome (GOLD analysis project Ga0302046, IMG submission 200261) | Soil microbial communities from uranium-contaminated site in the Upper Colorado River Basin, Wyoming, United States - RVT147D111 (version 2) ...
ATGCCCGCCGACACGCACAACACGGAGTCATACGACGAATGACGGAACCGATCCGCGCCGACAATCTCGCACCACGCAGCTTCCGCTGGCTCGTCGCGGATCGCATCGCGACGATCACGCTGAACCGGCCCGAACGGAAGAACCCGCTCACCTTCGACAGCTACGCGGAACTGCGCGACACGTTCCACACACTCCGTCACGTCGATGACGTGAAGGTCGTCGTGATTACAGGCGAAGGTCAGAACTTCTGCTCGGGCGGCGACGTGCACGACATCATCGGACCGCTCGTCGCCATGCGCGAACGCCACGCCATGGATGAGCTGCTTGCCTTCACGCGCATGACCGGCGACCTGGTGAAGGAAATGCGCGGCTGCCCGCAGCCCATCATCGCCGCCATCGATGGCGCATGCGTCGGCGCCGGCGCGATCCTCGCCATGGCCAGTGACATGCGCTTCGGCACCGCGCGCAGCAACGTCGCGTTCCTCTTCACGCGCGTCGGCCTGTCGGGCGCCGACATGGGCGCCTGCGCGCTGTTGCCACGCATCATCGGCCAGGGCCGCGCCAGCGAGCTGCTCTATTCCGGTCGCTCGATCACAGGCGAGGAAGCGGAGCGCTGGGGGTTCTACAATCGTGTGATCAGTCCCGACCTGCTGCTCGACGAGACACTCGACTTCGCACGGACACTCGCGCGCGGACCCACGTTCGCACATGGCATGACCAAGCGCTGTCTGCATCAGGAATGGGCGATGGGCGTCGACGAGGCGATCGAAGCGGAAGCGCAGGCACAGGCGATCTGCATGGCGACTGCGGATTTCCTGCGCGCCTACCGGGCCTTTGTGGCGAGGGAGAAACCGGTGTTCGAGGGGAACTGAGGAGGGCACGGGAATCGGGCTACGGCTGGGCTCGACGGAGTGGACGGCGTTTCCGGGCTGGTTTCCGGGGCTGGGGCCGGGGCTGGGGAACGGAACGGGGCATCGGGCTACGGCTGCGGCCGGGTGGACGTTCCATGGCGGTTTCCCGGGTGTTTTCTCGTGCTGGCGTGGGGAGAGGTGTCGATTGGGTGATGTTTCGTTTCTCGACTGGCCTTTTTTCGACGACGTGCACCGGACGGTGGCGGCGCGTGCCCGGGCATGGGTGGCGTCGAATGTCGCGAGAGAGGAGGCTTCCGATGTCGACGCTGCGTGTCGCGCGTTCGTTCGTTCGCTCGGGGACGGCGGGTGGCTGCGGTACACGGTGCCGAAGCGGTACGGCGGGATCTTCGAGCGGCTCGACGTGCGGTCGCTCTGCGTGCTGCGCGAGACGCTGGCGTACGCGTCCGGACTCGCTGACTTCTGCTTTGCCATGCAGGGCCTGGGTACGGGTGCGGTCACGCTGTTCGGGACGGAGGAACAGAAACGGCGGGTGCTGCCTGCCGTGGCTGCGGGAGAGCGGATCGCGGCATTCGCGCTCTCGGAAGAGCATGCGGGATCGGACATTGCCGCAATGCGCACGGTTGCCGTGCGCGAGGGCGAGGGCTGGCGCATCGATGGCGCGAAGACGTGGACGTCGAATGCGGGCATCGCGGACCACTACATCGTGTTCGCGCGGCTCGCCGAGCTGGGTGAGCGCAGCTTCGGTGCATTCCTGATCGATGCGTCGACGGCCGGCCTCGAGGTGGGTGCACGCATCGAAGTCAGCGCGCCGCATCCGCTGGGCGAAGTGCGGCTGAGTTCGTGCGTGGTACCGGATACGGCGCTGGTGGGCGGAGCGGGCGATGGCCTGAAGGTCGCCCTCGCCACGCTCGACGTGTTCCGTCCTACGGTCGGCGCGGCCGCGCTCGGGCTGGCGAGGCGCGCACTGGATGAGGCGATCGCGTGGTCGACCACGCGGCAGGCATTCGGCCGTGCGCTGGCCGCTCACCAGTTGACGGCCGCGCGGCTGGCGGACATGGCGGTCGATGTCGATGCGAGCGCACTGCTCGTGTACCGCGCGGCCTGGGCACACGATCGCGACGCGGGGCGGACCACGCGCGAGGCCGCCATGGCGAAGCTGCACGCGACGGAGTCCGCGCAGCGCGTGATCGATGCGGCGGTCCAGTTGTTCGGCGGACGTGGTGTGGTGCGCGGCGAAGTGGTCGAGCGGCTCTACCGCGAAGTGCGCGCACTGCGCATCTACGAGGGCACGAGCGAGATCCAGAGGATCGTGATCGCGGGCCAGCTGCTGAAGCCGGCCGGCTGATTTGCAGGAAAGGATGCGATGGCGGATCGATCATCGCTGAGGGCGAGCGCCCACGTGGACAGGTTCGCAGCGGACCACCTGCCGCCGCGCGAGCTGTGGCCGGCGCTCCGGCTCGACGCACTTCCCGAACTCGGCTATCCGCCACGACTGAATGCGGCGGTGGTCCTGCTCGACCGCCACGTCCTGGCCGGCAACGGCGATCGCATTGCACTTCGCTTTGCGGACGGCGCCTGGACGTACCGCGAGCTGTCGCAGAAATCGAATCGCATCGCGCACGTCCTGTGCCAGGACTTCGGGCTGCAGCCGGGCAACCGTGTGCTGCTGCGCGGCACCAATCATCCCATGCTGGCCGCCTGCTGGTTCGCCGTGCTGAAAGCGGGCGGCATCTGTGTGACGACGATGCCGATGCTGCGTTCGCGCGAGCTGTCTGCGCTCTGCGAGAAGGCCCGCATCGGACTGGCACTCACCGATACACGGCTGGCCGAAGAGATCGAACGCGTGCCAGACCGCTCGGAGTTCCTGCAGCGCGTCGTGCACTTCAACACGACGGCGGCAGACGGCCTCGACAGTCGCATGACGCGGCACACGGGCACGTTCGCCAACGTGGACACGGCAGCGGACGACGTCGCCATCATTGCATTCACATCGGGCACGACCGGCGTGCCGAAGGGCACGATGCACTTTCACCGCGACCTGATCGCGGTGTGCGACACGTTCTCGAAACACGTGCTGCAGCCGACACCGGACGACGTCTTCTGCGGATCGCCGCCTCTTGCATTCACCTTCGGACTGGGCGGCATGCTGCTGTTCCCGCTGCACGTCGGTGCGTCCGCACTGCTGCTCGAGGATGCGTCGCCGCCAGCCCTGCTCGAAGGCATTGCGCGCCACCGCGCGACAATCTGCTTCACGGCGCCCACCGCCTACCGGGCCATGACGCCGAAGGCGAGCGACCACGACATCGGCTGTCTGCGCCGCTGCGTGTCGGCCGGCGAGACACTGCCGACGGCAACCTTCGAGGCGTGGCAGGCTGCGACCGGACTGAAAATCATCGATGGCATTGGCAGCACCGAGCTGCTGCACATCTTCATCAGTGCGCCGGAAGAGGACGTGCGCGCCGGCAGCACGGGCCGGGTGGTGCCGGGTTACGAGGCGATCGTGGTGGATGACGATGGCCGGCCCGTTCCGCCTGATCAGGTCGGCCGGCTCGCCGTGCGCGGTCCTACCGGCTGTCGCTATCTCGCAGACGAGGAACGGCAGCGCACCTACGTGCAGAACGGCTGGAACCTGACCGGCGATGCCTACATCCGCGATGCGGATGGCTGGTTCTGGTACCAGGCACGCACGGACGACATGATCATTTCATCCGGCTACAACATTGCGGGACCGGAAGTCGAGAACGTGCTGCTCGAACACCCGTGCGTGCAGGAATGCGCCGTCGTCGGACTGCCGGATGCGGAACGGGGCCACGTCGTGAGCGCGTTCGTCGTACTGCGCGCCGGTCACGAGCCCGGTGCCGCGACCGTCAAGCTGCTGCAGGATCACGTCAAGAACGCGATTGCACCGTACAAGTACCCGCGTCGCGTCGAGTTCGTCGATCAGCTGCCGCGCACGCAGACCGGCAAGCTGCAGCGGTTCCGGCTGCGCGAGGAGCACGGTTGAGCAGCGACGGAAGCGACGCCGCGAACACGGCAAGCGATTTGTCGCCGGGACCCCATGACGTCGTGCTTCCCGAAGGCTGGCCCCGGCCGAGCGGCTACGCCAACGCCATCAGCGCGCGCGGCCGCAGCGTCTTCGTTGCAGGCCAGATCGGCTGGGACCCGCGCACGTACGTGATGGTGTCCAACGATTTCGCCGAGCAGACGCACGCCGCACTGGAAAACGTGATCGCCATCCTGCGCGCCGCCGGCGCCTCGCCTGTCCACGTCGTCCGCATGACCTGGTACATCACCGACCTGACCGCCTACCTCGCCGCACTCAAGGAGGTCGGCCAGAGCTTCCGCGTACTCTTCGGCGGTCACTATCCCGCCATGTCCGTCGTGCAGGTGAACGCGCTGCTCGAACCACGTGCCCGCGTGGAGATCGAGACGACGGCTGTGGTTCCGGACTGATCGGGAAGACGGCCGGGATTCTGAACGGCGTTGCCCCGGCAACGCCATCCCGGACGCTATTCCGCCAACCCGCGCTCCAGAGCATACCTCACGAGTTCCCCACCATTGTGCAGTCCGAGCTTCTTCAGAATGCGCGTGCGGTAGGTGCTGACGGTCTTGGGGCTGAGACCGAGCTCTTCGGCGACTTCGCGGCCGCTGCGGCCGGACCCGAAATGGCGGAGTACTTCGAGTTCGCGTTCGGAGAGGCCGGGAACGGGCGGCGCCGGCTTGCGTGCGAAAAGACTGCTCACGACGCGCTTGCCCGCGGCCACGGTGCGGACGGCGTCGATGAGCGTCGCGGTCGTGTCATCGCGCGAGACTGCGCCCGCAGCGCCCGATCGAAGGGCGCGGCGAACGGCCGGGTCGCCAGTCCGCGCGCCGACCACCAGAATGCGCGGTGATCGGCGCCGGCGCGACAGCTGCTCGACCAGCTCGACGAGGCCGGGTCCCGGCAGCGACGTGTCGAGCAGCACGACGTCGGCATGGACGCGCTGCAGCAACGCGACCAGCTCATCCGCGTTTGCCGCTTCGCCCAATGCACGAAGTTCACCGTGATCGTTGATGATCCGGCGGAGTCCATCCCGAATAAGTGGGCGGTCGTCCGCAATGAGCAGGCGTATCATGTACCAGAGGCGTGACCCGAGCAGCTGCGTCGCGGCTGCGGGTGGATTTCCGGTCCCGCCCATGTCGGATCGGGCGCCGGAGCGGGTGCACGACCAAGTCAGTCACCGCAGCTGGGGCGGCAGGACTCGAACCTGCAACCTGCCGGTTAACAGCCGGCCGCTCTGCCATTGAGCTACACCCCAAAGACAAGCCCCCGCACGGCACGGCCGGGGCGTATTCTCAAGTTTATTCTCGGCGTGTCGCACGGTCCAGTGTATGGCGGCCGCCAGGGGTCGGCCGCCAGCGCAGGCTGGCTCGGGCTACCTGTGGCTCACGCGCGGACGAGAGCGGCGGAGCCGTGGCGGGCTTCGCCGGCGGGGAGCAGGACGCGGAACGTGGTGCCGCTGCCGGGCTCGCTCTCGACGTGGATGGTTCCGCCATGGGCGCGGACGACGTCGCGCGCGATCGAGAGGCCGAGGCCGGCGCCCTTGCGGCGGGCCTCGTCGCTCACCTGGTAGTACTTCTCGAAGATCTGCGGCAGCTTGTCGGGCGGGATGCCGGGACCGGTGTCGGAGACCTCGATCGCGAGCGCACCATCGAGACGGCGCGCGTGCAGTCGGATGCGCCCGCCATCGGGAGTGAACTTGAGGGCGTTCGACAGCAGATTGCCGAGCACCTGGTCGGCCATTCGTTCGACGTCCACGGCGAGCGTATCGGGGACCGATTCCTCGATGGCGATGTCGAACGAGATGCCGCGCTGTCGTGCCAGCGGGTCGAAGGATCGTTCGACGCGCTGGAACAGCTCGCCGGTCTGCGCATCGCGGATCTGCACGCGCAGGCCACCTGCTTCGAGCCGGCCGATGTCGAGGAGCTGATTCACGAGCTGAGCGATGACGCGGGTCTGATCGCGGATCGCCTCGACGGCATCGTGCTGGGACGAGGACAGCGGGCCGTACGTCCCTTCCTTGAGCAGCTCCGCATACCCGGCGACGACGTTGAGCGGCGTGCGCAGTTCGTGCGTCGCGAAGCTCAGGAACTCGCCTTTCAGCCGATCGAGATCGGAGAGGCGATGCGTCATGGCGCGGAACGAGCGTGACACCGAGCCGATCTCGTCGCGCCGGGGATAGGGCAGGTCGAGCGGCACGGCGAAGTCACCACCCGCGACGACCGCCATGGCGTTGCGCAGCCGCACGATCGGATGAGTGAGCGAGCGGGTGACCCATGCCGCAAGCACGAGGGCGACCAGGACGCAGACCGCGAGCGCAATGGCGGCCCAGAGCAGTGCGCGTTCCAGGATGTCGGACGCTTCCGCCTGCCACTGGTCGCTGCGCCGGTCCATCAGCAGCGCGATTTCGTCGATCAGCTCCCCGGTCGCTGCAATCCGGCCTCGCGCGTCCTCGAGGACCTCGCCCGCCTCATCCATGCGGACGGCGTCGAGGACCTGGCCAATGCGGCCGTCGCCCGTCGCCGACGCGACCAGCAGCTCGTAGCGGTTCATGGCCACGCCGATCGAGTCGACCCGGTCATCGGCGCGTGCGGCCTCGAACGGATAGCCCCGTTCGCCAAGCTCGTGGATGTGCCGGCGGGCCTGCTGCAGGAGGGACATCATGCTTGCCCGCTTGTCCGGCGCCGGCTCGATCAGAAACTCCGTGGCGACCGCGCTCAGGTCGATCAGGCTGGATTGCAGCCCACCCAGGGCGCGGTAGGCGCGGCCGAACTGGACGCGTTGCCGTTCCGTCACTTCCCGCAGGGCCCTCAGCTGAGCGAGGGCGAAGACCGTGGGGATGACGAGCAACGCGGCGATCATCGCAATCGTGAGACTGAGCCGCGCGCGCAGGGTCATGGGCGGACCGTGATCAACCGCGGATCACACGCTTGATGCGTTCCAGCTCCGCGGTCTTCTCCTTCAACTCCTTGTCCAGATCGGCGTTCGACTGCTCCAGCTGGCCGATCCGGCGCCGTGCCGAATCCCGCTGCGTCGTCAGCGAGTCCATCCGTGCGCTCAACGATTCGATCCCCGCCTGCGCCAGATCACGCTGCGTAACCGTGAGTGCCTGCTCGTCCTCCAGCTCACGCAGTGAGCTGGCCAGATGGCGGAGCGCGTCGGCCGTCATCCACTCGACCGTGCCCGGTTGCAGTGAATCACGCATGCGCCCTGCGCGCTCGGCCGCGACATCCAGGCGGCGGGCGGGATTGCGTGGATCCAGCTCGGCCACCAGCCGGAGGTAGAGCGCACGTTCGACAATCGATGGATCGTCGGCCAGCGTGGCATCATCGAGATGATCGATCGCTGATGTGAAATCGTGACGCGCCAGCGCCTGCAGGCCGGCTTCGTAATGAAACGAAGCCTCGTCCGGACGGCTGAGCACGGTTGCACATGCGACGAATGCCAGCACCGCGAGTGCGGGAATCGCCTGCTTCTTCATGATGGCACTCCTTCGCGCCACGGACCGGCGAGGCCGGACGCATGCATCGCGCCATCGGCACGCGCAATGCGCGGGCCGACAGCCGGGATGGATGTCACCAAATGAAACTTGCCACCGTGTCGCGCCACGGACAACCTCACACGGAAACGATGCGTGTGCAGGGTTGCGTTGCGCCCCGGGGACCGTCCAGATTCTCGCCCCGCCCACATGGGCGGCCCGTCGCCTTGCGCGTCCCGGGGGCGGGCCCTATCCTGCCGCCCCGGCTGGGCCGGCGCGCGGCCCGATGAGGCCGGAGGCCAATCTGACGAGCGATTCGAAACACAACCCGGATTCGCGATGGTGAGAGCACGGTGGGCCGCGTTCGGACTCGCCAGTGTCATCGTGCTGGCCGGTACCGGCATCATCGCGGCGACCCAGGGTCCGTTCGGGGGCGGCGAGGTGGTGCAGCCGATCGCCTTCCCCCATGACCTGCATGCCGGCAATGACCGGATTCCATGCATGTACTGTCACTCCTCGGCCGATCGCTCGGTGGACGCCGGCATACCCGCGCTCGATGTATGTGCCGGTTGTCATATCGCCGCAGGCCAGCTCCTGTTCCGGCGTGACAGCACGCGGACGCAGCAGCTGCTGGCGTACTGGACGGCGCAGCGGCCGATCCCCTGGGTACGGGTCTACAAGGTGGCGGATCACGCCCATTTCCCGCACATGCGACACGTGAAGGGTGGTGTGACGTGCCAGGAGTGCCATGGTCCGGTGGAGACGATGGCGACGATCCGGTTGAACCAGGAACTGTGGATGGGGTGGTGCGTCGAGTGCCATCGCGCGCGGCAGGTCCGGACGGACTGCGCGGTCTGCCACTACTGAGGCCCGGCCAACCATGAAGAATGGTCTCGAGCGACGCGATTTCCTGAAGGTCCTGGGCGTGACGGGCGCAGGCGCCACAATGGCCGGCTGCGGCACGCGGGCACCGGAGCACCTGCTTCCGTACGTGATCGGTGACGAGCACATCGTGCCCGGCATTGCGACGTGGTATCGCACGACGTGTGGCGAGTGTCCATCCGGTTGCGGCATGGACATCCGTACGCGCGAGGGCCGGGCCGTGAAGGCGGAAGGCAATCCGCTCTCGCCCATTTCGCACGGCAAGCTGTGCGCGCGCGGCCAGGCATCGTTGCACGGACTCTACAATCCGGACCGCACGCCGCAGGCGCTGGCGCGCGCGACGGACGGCGGCTGGGAAGCGGTGACCTGGGAAGACGCGGAGCAGCGGCTGGCCGAAGCATTGATCCAGAACCGCGGCCGCAGCGCACTCCTGACCGAAGGCCTGACCGGCACACTGGACGCGCTGATCGACGAATTCTGCACGGCGTTCGGCATCCAGCGGGTGCGCTTCGAGCCGTTCGCGCTCGAGCCCGTCCGAACGGCGTATCGCCTGCTGTTCGGCGTCGATGCACTGCCCGTGCACGATTTCGCGAATGCCGCGATCGTGCTGAACTTCGGCGCCGACTTCCTCGAGACGTGGATTTCGCCGCTCGACTACGCGCACGGCTTCGTAGAGGGCCACGCCTACGATCGCGGCCGGCGAGGCCGGCTGATCGCGTTCGGTCCGCACCAGTCGCTCACGGACATGAACGCGGATGAATGGTTCGCGATCCGGCCGGGCACCGAACACCTCGTCGCGCTCGCGCTGGCGCGTGTGATCACCGATGATGGCCGGCCGGCCGACGGCGCAGCCTCGCTGCTGGCGGGCGTCGATGTCGATGCGAATGCACAGGCCGCGGGCGTGCCCGCCGACCGGCTGCGCGAGATCGCGCGTGCGTTCGTCGGCGCCGGCTCGATCGCCGTCGGGCCCGGCATTGCCTCGTCCCACGGTTCCGCCACTGCGGTCGCCGCCGCGGTCGCTGTCCTGAACAGTGTGGCCGGCAACATCGGCCGCACGATCCGGCTGGATGTGCGCGAACGCGACGGCGCCGCGACCGGCTCCTACGCCGACATGAAGGCGCTGGTCGGACGCATGCAGCGCAACGAGATCGGCGCGCTGCTCGTGTACGGCCCGAACCCGCTGTACACACTGCCGCCCGCCGATGGTGTTTCGGATGCGTTGAACAACGTGCCGTTCCTGGCGTCGTTCGCCTCCTATCCGGACGAGACGAGCACGCGGGCGCACCTGCTGCTGCCGGACCACCATTTCCTCGAGGCGTGGGGCGACGGCGTGGCACGCACAGGCCTGCGCACGCTCACGCAGCCCGTCATGACACCGGTCTTCAACACCAAGCAGACGGGGGATGTGCTGCTCTCGACAGCAAGCCGCGCGACGCTGGCGCTTCCCAACGGTGCGACCACGTTCTACGACTACCTGCGCGCGCACTGGCAGCGCGACGTGTACCCGGCGGTGGGCGGTGGTGCGCCGTTCGAGACGTGGTGGCAGGAGACGCTGCAGACGGGATTCGTGGCGACGACGTCGGCGCCAGCCGCACCGCCCGTGCTGCGCGCCGATGGCCTCGGCCAGGTCACGTTCGCCGAGCCGTCCTTCGCCGGCGATGGCGCGAGCCCCGTGCTCGTCGTCTATCCGTCGTACAAGTACTATGACGGCCGGATGGCGAACCGGCCATGGCTGCAGGAGCTGCCCGATCCGGTCAGCAAGTTCTGCTGGTCGTCCTGGGTCGAGATCCACCCGGCAACGGCCGACCAGCTGGGCGTGGATACGGGCCACATCGTGGAAGTCACGACACCGACCGGCTCGGTGGTCGTGCCCGCCTGGCGCAATCCGGCGACACGACCCGATGTCGTCGCCATGGCGCTCGGCCAGGGTCACGACGCGCTGGGCGCCTACGCGGCCGGCCGCGGCGCCAATCCGATGCGGCTGCTCGATGGCACGGCGGACGCGCTGTCGGGCGGGCTCGTGTGGCAGCAGGCGAGGGCGACGATCACGCCGACCGGCGACTGGGAACGACCCATCAAGCAGGGCCTGCAGGACGAGCAGTACGGTCGCGAGATCGCACGCGCATGGGACATCACGGAATCGCGCCAGGCGGATGCGAACCGCGGGCTCGCCGTGATCGGCGGCGCCGGCGTCGCCCGGGTCGAACCGGCCGCAGCGCCGCAGGAGGCAGCACACGCGGGCGGACACGGAGTCGAGGTGCACCCGCAGGACGCACGCGTCACCGAGCTGCAGGCGAGCGCCGGCTGGGCGCCCGTCGAAGTGGATGCTTCGCCCGCAGGCTATCCGCCGCCCGGCACGTGGTACGGCGAGTACTCGCAGAGCCAGCCGCGCTGGGGCATGGTCGTCGATCTCGACCGCTGCATCGGCTGCAGCGCCTGCATCACGGCATGCTACGCCGAGAACAACATCGGCATTGTCGGACCGGAGCTGGTCGCCAACGGGCGCATCATGCACTGGATCCGCATCGAACGGTACTTCGAGGCGCAGGAGGGTGAATCGCTGCAGACGCGGTTCCTGCCCATGATGTGCCAGCAGTGCGGCAATGCGCCATGCGAGCCGGTGTGCCCGGTGTACGCGTCGTACCATACGCCGGACGGGCTGAATGCGCAGATCTACAACCGCTGTGTGGGCACCCGCTACTGCGCCAACAACTGTCCGTACAAGGTGCGCACGTACAACTGGTTCACTTACGAGTTCCCGTCACCGCTGCACTGGCAGCTGAACCCGGACGTGACGGTGCGCGAGAAAGGCGTCATGGAGAAGTGCACGTTCTGCGTGCAGCGCATCCGTGATGCGGAGAATCATGCGCGCATGGACGACCGGGGTGTGCACGACGGCGAGATCACGCCGGCCTGCGCCCAGACCTGTCCGGGCAATGCGATCGTGTTCGGCAACATGCGCGATCCGGAGTCGCGCGTGGTGCGGGCGGCGGAATCCGGCCGGGCGTATCGCGTGCTGGAACAGCTCAACACGCAATCGGCCATCATCTACCTGCGTACGGTGGAAGGTCCGGAGGCCTAGAAAGTCGAATGGCGACCGTTCTTCGCTCCGAGACGCATCCCGGCGTCGAATCGTACGGAGAAGTCAACCGGGACGTCCTGAAGCTGCTCGGCAAGCCGGGACCGAAGTACTTCGCGCTGCTGGCGACCGCGATTGCGCTGGTCGGCGCGGGTGCGTTCGCGTTCGGCACGATGGTCGTCGTCGGCATCGGCGTGATCGGTCTGAACAATCCGGTGAGCTGGGGCGTGCTGATCACGAACTTCGTGTTCTGGGTCGGCATTGCGCACTCGGGCACACTGATCTCGGCGATCCTGTACCTGTTCCGCGCGCGCTGGCGACAGTCGATCTATCGCGCGGCGGAAGCCATGACCGTATTCGCCGTCATGACGGCCGGCCTGTTCCCGATCGTGCACCTGGGCCGGCCCTGGATCTTCTACTACCTGCTGCCCTACTGGCCCAATCAGCGCCTGCTCTGGCCGAACTTCCGCGGGCCGCTGCTCTGGGACGTGTTCGCCGTGGGCACGTATTTCACGGTGAGCGCGACGTTCTTCGTTGTCGGCATGATCCCGGACATTGCGGCCGCGCGCGATGCGACGACCGTGCCGTGGCGCAAGAAGCTGTACACACTGCTGTCATTCGGCTGGCGGGGCAGCAACGACGAGTGGCGGCATTTCACCCGCGCGTACCTCTACCTGGCCGCGTTCGCGACACCGCTCGTGCTGTCCGTGCACTCGGTCGTGTCCTGGGACTTCGCGGTCTCCATCGTACCGGGCTGGCACACCACGATCTTCGCGCCCTACTTCGTGGCGGGCGCGATCTTCAGCGGTCTCGCGATGGTGATGACCATCGTGATTCCGATCCGCAAGATTTTCGGGCTGGAAGCGTACTTCACGGCGCGCCATTTCGACGCGATGTGCAAGCTCGTGCTGCTGACCGGCATGATCGTGTTCTACGCGTACATCACCGAGTTCTTCATGGCGTGGTACAGCGTGGAGACGCCGGAGCGGGCGGCATTCTGGAACCGCGCATTCGGGCAGTACTGGTGGGCGACCTGGATCATGCTGACCTGTAATGGCGTGATTCCCATGCTGTTCTGGTCGAAGAAGATCCGCATCAACATTGCGGCGGTGTTCACGATCACGCTGTTCATCAACATCGGCATGTGGTTCGAGCGGTTCGTGATCATCGTGACGAGTCTGGCGCGCGAGTACGAGCCGTGGCAGTGGCGGACCTACCGGCCGACGTGGGCGGAAATGACGATCACGGCGGCCAGCTTCGGCTGGTTCTTCATGTGGTTCCTGATCTTCCTGCGTGTGCTGCCTGCGGTGTCGGTGGCCGAGCTGAAGGAAGTGCTGCCGGCGCCGTTGCGGTTCGGTCGCAGGCACAAGGCCGTGAGCGAAGGGACCGCGTCATGAGCGGGCTGGCGGGCGTACTCGGCGTGTTCGACGGCGTGGACGCGACGATCGAGGCGATCGAAAAGTTGCGCGCTGCGGGGATCAAGCGGATCACGGCGTACTCGCCGGCGCCCGACCATGCGATCGAGCACGCACTGCACCAGCCGATCAGCGGCGTCCGCATCTTCACGATCGTGGGTGCGCTGACGGGCACGGCGACCGGTTTTGCGTTGCCCACGTGGACATCGCTCGACTGGCCGCTGATCACCGGCGGCAAGCCGGTGATCGCCATGCCGGCATGGGTGATCATCGCGTTCGAGCTGACCGTGCTGTTCGGCGCGCTATCGACCGTCCTCGGCATGCTGATCCTGGCGAAGCTGCCGTATCGCAAGCCGCTGGTGGTCTACGATCCATCGTTTTCGGAAGATCGCTACGGACTGTACGTGACACCGCCGTCCGGCCGGGGCGGCGAGATCCGGGAACTGCTGCGTGAGGCGGGTGCCATCGAAGTGCGCGAGAAAATCGGGGAGGTGCCGGGTGTTCCGGCGTGAAGTGAAGCTGCTGACCGTGTCGGTCCTGGTGCTGCTCGGTGCCGGTTGTACGCGCATCGAGTACGCGCTGGGCACGATACCGTGGATCGCATACATGCGCGATTCACCGGCGTTCGATCCCTACGAGGCGCCCCGGCCCGCGCCGTTCGGTTCGGTGCCGTTCAGTTCGCCGGCCGGCGAAGTGCTGGTGCGCATCCAGCCGGCGGAAGCGGAGCTGCAAGCGTTCGCGGCGGGACCGGACGGGACGAACCCGTTCCCGGTCGATTCCGCGCTGCGCGCGAGCGGTCGCGACATGTACGATCGCTACTGCATGGTGTGTCACGGCACGAGCGGTCTGGGCGACGGCCCGATCATCGCCCGTGCAGGTGAGGACAAGTACCCGGCGATCGCACCCAACCTGACGCTGGCGACGACTGTCGCGCGACAGGACGGCTACATCTACGGTGTGATCTGGGTCGGCCGCGGCCTCATGCCGGCGTACGGACCGCGCACGACGCATCGGGAGCGCTGGGCGATCGTCGAGTACGTCCGCGAGCTGCAGCGCGCGGCCGGCACGCTGCCGGCGGGCAATCCGGCTGGCGGGGGGAACTGACGCGATGGCGCACGGAACGGCTTCGCAGGATCTGCCGGTCGTCCGGCTGGAGAGCGCACCGCGCGGACTGGTGGGTGCGACGATCGCGCTGATCGTGATCGGCGCGGCCGCATTCATGGCTGCCCTCTTCACCGATGCGACACGCGCGTGGCACGCCTACCTGTTCAACTGGCTCTACGTCATGAGCATCGCCATGGGTGCCGTGATGGTGGCGGTGATCGTGACCATCACGCGCGGTGCGTGGTCGCGTGGCCTGCGACGCATTGCGCTCGCGTTCGTCGCCTTCCTGCCGGTTGCCTGGCTGCTCATGATCCCGCTCTTCTTCGCGGCGGATCACATCTTCCCGTGGCTGCACGAGCCGGTGGCGGGCAAGGAAGCCTGGCTGAACATGCCGTTCCTGGTCACGCGCAACCTGGTGCTGCTGGCGTTCCTGTTCGGCCTGACATTGGTGTTCGCACGCACGTCGCTGCGACCCGACCTCGGACTGGCCAGGGACAGGGCCGGCAGGCACGCGGGATTGTGGAGCGGCCTGACGCGCGGCTGGTCCGGCCAGGAGGCGGAAGAGCTGGCCGCGTATCGTCGCATTGCGAAGCTCGGCCCCGCGATCGCACTGGCATGGGCGGTCGGGCTCTCGGTCGTTGCATGGGACTTCATCATGTCGCTCGAGCCGCACTGGTTCAGCACGCTGCTCGGGCCGTACTACTTCATGGCGGGCCTGCTGGGCGGGTTCGCGGCGACCGCGATCGCCGCGCACTACCTGACGCGCAGTGTGGGCGTCACCGACGTGATCGAGACGTCGCAGTGGCACGACCTGGGCAAGCTGACGTTCGGGTTCACGGTGTTCTGGGGCTACCTCTTCTTCTCCCAGTACATCGTCATCTGGTACGGCCTGCTGCCTGGCGAGCAGACGTTCGTGATCCACAGGTTCTCGCCGCCGTTCAACGGCATCTCGAAGATCGTCGGCCTGATGGTGTTCGTCATTCCGTTCTTCACACTGCTCGGCGCCATGCCCAAGCGGCGGCCGGAGCTGCTCACGAAGTTCGTGATGGTCACGCTCGTCGGCCTCTGGCTCGAGCGCTACCTGCTCGTCTATCCCTCCCACTACCATGGTGCGGAGAGTCTGCCGCTCGGCTGGCAGGAAATCGGCACCGCGCTGCTCTTCATCGGCCTGCTGCTCGCCGCGTTCACCTGGTTCGTCACGCGGTTCCCGCTGTTCCAGCTGTGGCAGCCGATCAGCGAAGTCGAGCTGAGCGGTGTCCAGGTGGAAGTCGCCGAACGCGCGACCGCGGGCGGCTGAACGCCGCGGCGGCTGATCCTGCCGCCGCCGTCCTGAGCCGGCGCGGGATTTGCTCCTGCCGGGGCTTCCGTGTCCCCTGCAGCCAGGCTCGAAATGCCGGAAGCAACGCAACGCAACGTCGTCGTCGACGGCCTGATCGGTCTCGTGGCGCTGCTGAGCGCGGCCGCGTGCGTGCGCGGGTTGATGTTCGGCATCCCGTTGCACGATCCGTGGCTGTTCCCGATGCTCGTGGTCCTGCCCGGCGTTCTGGCCATCGTATTCGGCGCCATCCTCGTGTTGGCGCGGCCCGCCGTCCGTGCGAACGTCCTGCTGCTGGGCATCGGCATGGCTGTCAGCCTCTACGTGATCGAGGCCGCGCTGCAGGTCCTGCCGGACCGCCCACCGCCAACACTCGCGCAGGTGGCGGAAGCACGCGGCATCGCGTACGACGCGCGCGACCGCGTCGCCGTCGCTGCAGAACTGCGCGCCGCAGGAACGCCGGCATGGATCGTCGTCCCCGCCAACCGCCTGCGCGCGGCTGCGGAAACTGGTGGTCTCGAGGTTCGCGGTGTGGATGCGTCGGGAAACGTGGGGGAGCGGCTCGTGCCGCTGTCGAACGTGGCCGACCGTTACGTCGTCCACTGCAACGAGAGCGGGCAGTACTCACGGTTCACGACCGACCGCTACGGCTTCAACAATCCGCCCGGCCTGTGGTCGGGACCGGTCGACGTCGCACTGGTCGGTGATTCGTTCGTGCACGGCGCGTGCGTCGATCGCGCCGAGACACTCGTCGCGCACGTGCGCGCAGCATTCCCCGCCACCGTGGGTGTCGGGCTCGACGATTTCGGGCCGCTCTCCATGCTCGGCCTCATCCGCGAATACGTCGCGCTGCACACACCGCGCGACGTCTTCTGGTTCTACTACGAATGGAACGACCTGCGTGACCTGACGCGCGAACGAGAATCCGCAGCATTGCGCGCGTACCTCGAGGCCGATGCCGTACAGGGACTCGCCGCGCGCCAGCCTGCGATCGATTCGGCCATGGCCGACTACATCGATCGCGAGCTGATGCCGAAGGCAGACTCGACTGCGGCAGCGGAGGCTGAATCCCGGCCGGGTGCCGCGGCGAGCCGTCCGCGCTGGCGCCGGCCTCTGCGCCACGCCATGCTCGAGTGGATCAAGCTCTACCGCCTGCGCGGCGTCCTCGCACTCGAAGATCCGGCCGAACGCATCCGCTACTGCTGCGACCTCGACACATTCGAAGCGATCCTGATCGACGCTCGCGACACCGTGGCGCAGTGGAACGGCCGGCTCCATTTCGTCTATCTGCCCGCCGCGCTCCGCTATTCCCGGCCGCTTTCCAGGATCCTCGATGACGAGATCCGGCTCCGCTCGAGGATCCTCGACATTGCGAGCCGCCTCGATCTGCCGGTCATCGACCTGGCCGCGGCGCTCGAAGCGACCGGCGACCCGGCCGCTCTGTACGTCGATTTCCGCTCCCACTTCAATACAGCCGGTAACCGGATCGCCGGCGAGGCCATCGTGCGCCATCTGCAGAGCGCGGAACACGCTACGGAAACGCCGCCCGGTCCCGCCGGCACCCGCTGACCTCACCGCTGGCCGCCGACGCCCACCACCATGGTTGCGGCGGCGGCGCAACATGTCGATCGTGAACCAGCCGCCGTCGCAGCTCCCGACGGGGCGCCGGTCGGGGCGGGTTCCGACGACACAAGTGATTCAATTGCAGTTACTTGGACATTTGTACTGCGCCGGGCGCCGGGCCGCACGACAGGGGCAGGTGGCTGGCCCGTTTGTTCCGATCCTGCAAGGGGTCGCCCGAAACGAACCGGAGAGAGTAAACGAATGACGCCTGGGGAAGGACTGACCGTGACGGACAGGGAATCGGCGCCGGGCCTCGCCGCCGGCGGACCCGGCAGCGTGTCCGTTCCCGGCAGCCAGCCCGCGGGCAGCACGCGCGAGACGGCCGCGTCGCCGGAGCTTTCGGTCATCCTCCCGGCATACAACGAGCAGGCGGTGGTGGCGCGGTCGATTGCGCGCGTGGATGCCTTCCTGCGCGGGACGGGCCGCAGCTACGAGATCCTGCTGGGCGATGATGGATCGAAGGACGCGACAGTCGCGGTTGCCCGTGCCACGGAATGTCCGGCGCTGCGGATCGTGACGCGCCCGCACGGCGGGAAGGGCTCGATCCTGACAGCGGCCCTGCGCGAGGCGAAGGGCGAGTACGCAGGATTCATCGATGCGGATCTCGAGATCGACATCTCCTATCTGACGGAATTTCTGCGGCTGCTCGATGGCGGTTGTGATGCGGTGATCGCGCAGAAGACGGAGCCCGTGGATCCGGCGCGGCGCCGGCCACTGCGCCGTCGCTTACTGACGGTTGCGTACAATGCAACGGCGCGCACGCTGTTCCGCACGTCGTACCGCGATCACCAGGCGGGCATGAAGTTCTTCCGCCGTTCGATGCTGCGCCGGATCCTGCCGGGACTGCGCAGCACGGGCTGGATCTGGGACACGGAAGTGCTGGTCTCGCTGCGCCGCGCCCGTGCCGTGGTCGGGCAGGTCCCGATCGTGACGAGTGAAGTGCCCGGCCGCATTCCGAAAGTGAGCTGGCTGACCACATCGCTGGCCATGTCCCGTGAGCTGCTCCTGCTGCGGCTGCAGCTGCTCGGCAGGCGAAGAGCGGCGGTCGAAGCGGACTCCGCTGCAGTCAGCGCAGGCGCGCGCAGCACGGGCACGCGCTGATCATCCATGGTCCGCAGACGACCCAGAGGAACGAACCATGGCGCTGCCCGCGCGTTCGCCGGTGGGGCGGACGCCTTCCCTGACGCACCGTGACTGAATCCGCTCCGGACGACCAGAAGCCTGCAGGCGACGGCGACGCAAGGCGGGCCGTACCAGCTCCATCCCGCGCGATCGTCCTGGCAGTCGCTGCGCTGGCGGTGTTGATTACACTGGCCGCGTGCTGGCGCTACTGGTGGTCACAGGGCATGCGCAGCTACCTGCCGGACGAAGGCATTTACACGTTCGTCGGCTGGTCGTGGCTGCAGGGCGACTGGCCATACCGCGACGTGTGGGATCACAAGGGCCCCGTCATTTTCCTGGTCACGCTCCTGCGAACAGCGCTGTTCGGATCCGCACCGGAATGGACGGGCGTGCAGGAGATCGGCATGGGCCTGTTGACGGCGGCGCTGCTGGCGCTCGCCGCGTACCGGCTCTGGGGCGGCATTGCGGCCAGCTTCACCGGTCTCATGGGCGTGATCCTGTGGGCGCAGCTCGGGCCGACCGGCGGCCACATGAGCACGGCCGGCTCGATCATCGCCCTGCTCAACGCAGTGTGCATTCTGGCGGCCGTGCATGCGGCCGCAGCGACCGGTCGTACCCGCGCACTGCTGCTCATTGCACTCGGCGTCACGGGCAGCCTCGGGTTTCTTGCCAAGCCCAATGCGATCGGCGGGATCGTCGCAGGCACGATCATTCTGCTCTGGCTCGCGCGACGGTCAGGAACGCGACGTCTGCTCACCGACGGCGGCCTGCTCGCACTGGGCGTTGCGCTGCCCATGGTCATCGTCGCAATCGTGTTCGGCATTGCGGGTGCGCTGGCGCAGCTCATCGATGTGGCGTACGTCTACAATGCCACAGTGCGCGGTCCCACGATTCTCGCCGAGTACGGCGTCGCGGGCATGGTCGCACGGGTCGCGCGCGGACTGCTGCGGCTGCATGTGCTGCTGCCGGCCGGCATCATCATGATGGCGGCCGCACTGGCGCTGCTCGAGCGCGTGCGCAGCCCGCGCTCGTCACTGGCCGGCGATGTCGAGTGGATCGTGCCCGTCTGGCTCGGACTCGAGCTGCTCATCTACCTGTCCAACGGCGTGTACGGCCACCACATCTATCCCGTCCTGTTCACGATCGCGCTGGGCGCCGGCTGGCTGGTCGCGCTGACGTTGCGGCTGCTGCCCGAGGGGCATCGCATCTGGGCGCTGGTCCCGGTCGTGCCGCTGCTGGTCTGGCCGGCCGCCGAGCTGGCTCGCCTGAACCGGCCACCCGACCAGGACAAACCGGACTGGCGGCTGGTCGGCGAACGCATCCAGCGCGACACGCGGCCCGATGAGCGCGTCCTCGTCTTCGCCCGTCACTGGGGTCCGTCCGTGCTCGCCATCTCGGAGCGACGGACCGCCATCCGCTACATCCACTCGCCGCCGCTGCACGTGCGTGGCTACGCATCGAATGAGCGCTGGGGTGAAGTCGTCGAACTGCTACGTGGTCCCGATGCACCACCCTTCGTGGTGTTGCCATCGTGGAAGGTCGGCGACGAGCCGGAAGGTGGACCTACCGTCGAATGGCTGGCCGGCGGCATAGACATGGACAACGCCACCGGTCCCATGGCCGATCCCGTTCCCTATCCCAATCGCGGTGTCATGAAGGAACTGCTTGCTCAACGGTACGACCTCGATTACTGCGAGGGCGTGCTCTGTGTGCTGCGGCTGAGAACGGCTGGCCGGGACCGGTCCTGACGCACGGTCCTGTTCCTTCGTCGCCTCGACAGCACTGCCTGCCTGGCCCGCCGTCAGAGGATCCCGTCCCGGCGACCGGATCGGTATCAGATGGGAGTGCGGGCGAGCTGGCCGATGATCCAGAAGGCGTACAGCTGGGTCGCAGCAATGAGTGCCACAGCGGTGGCCAGAATCGGCACGGAGATGCGACGGGCGTTCAGGGCGACGATTGCCACGAGCGCCCACACCCAGTGCGGCGAGTAGAGGAAGAACTCGTCGCCCCAGATGTTGTGGAACAGCACGTTGAACGCGACCCAGGCGAGCAGCCACGCCGTCCAACCGCGCGTGTCGGCCGCGCGCAGGCCCCTCCAGATGCAGAATCCGAGCAGCAGCGTCCAGGCAATGACGCCCGGCCACTGCACGGGCGAGTAGAGCGAGAACGAGATCGGCTCATAGCTGAGAACGATGTGTTCCCGCTCGACAGACGTGTGCGGCAATGGTCCCGTGATGGAGCCGACGAATGCGAACACCGTGTACACGGCAGCATCGAGCGGCGCCTGCCAGAGCCGGAAGTTGAAGAACCCCGCAACGGCGCGCATGCCGACCAGGCGAGGCACGATCAGCGCGAGACCGGCAATGCCCGCGAGTCCGATCGCGAGCCAGGCTGCCCGCTCGAGACGCTGCCAGCCGGCTCGTCGCAGGTACGTCATGCCGACCAGTGTTGCAAACATCGCATTCGTCACCGTGGTCAGCGTAATCAGAATGGCCAGCAGCCCCAGCCACAGGCCACGCAGCACGGACAGCGGAACCGCCGCGGACACGCCCGCAAAGCACGCGACCATGAGTGCACTGGCCATCGCCCAGTGCTCGGGCACGACGAGCAGCACGCTCGACGTCGCGAGCACGAACACGGCGGTCACCAGCACCGCCCTCGCCATGCCCGCCCGCCAGCGCAGCGCAAGTACGAACAGCACGGTCGCCGCGCCGGCCGCAAAACCGCAGACCAGAAGCTGCGCCGCCAGCACCCGACCTTCCCCGGCTGGCAACAGCGGTGTCAGCACGATCGAAATCATGCGACCGATCGGCCGCCACACGTAGAACAGCGCCGGGTGCTGCGCCAGCTCCAGCCGGCCGACCGCCTCCGCCCCTGCATCCGCCAGGTACCGCAGCCGCACCGAAGTGTCAGTCTCGAACAGCACGTTGTTGCGCAGCGTGACCACGGTGTCGCGCGCCACCAGCATGTAACGCGACAGCGCGATGAACGCCGCCAGCGCAGCGCAATACACGAGCAGCACGGCGAGGCGACCGTCCCGCCCCGTTCCGGCTTCGCCGCCGGAGCGGTCCTCTCGTTCATTCATCGCTGGCTGGCTGCCGGAAGCGTCCGGCGCTCGTGGGGACTCGTTCGGGACCATCCGCCATGGTTGCAGCAATGTCGTGCTGCACTGCGGGCGCCGCAACGCTCGCCGCCGCCCATCCGCCGGGTTGAAATGCAACACCCGTTCCCCGGCTGCATGCCCGGCGTCAGGGCGTGGCCCCGCGAATCGGGGCCGTACCGGCCGGGTGAGGGGCGGGCGGCGTGCCGGGCGTGGATCCTCCGATCCGGCAAAGCGTGCGGGCCGTGGTTGCGCGGGAGCCACAGTGCCACGGACCCGGTCGCATGGACCGGACGGGCCGCGGGGTGTCCATGGCTGCGGCGGTTGGCCGACAAGTCGTTGTTTTGCAATGACTTGTCTCGCGGCGGCCGGCGGGGCCCGGTTCTCCGGTGCCGGCCGGCGCCTTGCGGGAGCCACGGCACATGGCTTGCCATGACAGGAAACACCCCGTCGTTCCCACCGGTATGTATTACCGCAGGTAATCCATGAGCAAGTCGAATCGAAGTCCGGGCAACGTACCGACGGCGGCCACCAACATGAACGTGGCACTGGCAGTCGCGCGCCAGCGATTGGGCGATGTGCACTTCCAGTTCGCGCTGGAGCTGATCCGTCGCGGGCAGGGTGAAGTCGCGGCACCGCAGGCGCTGATCATCTACGGGCGCCTGCACTATCTGACCGAGATCGACGTTCAGACGCTGCGCAACCGGGTGCTCGTGTATCTGGGTCAGGTGTCGAACACGGAAGTGACGCAGCTGCCGAACACGTTCGTTGCGATCGACGGCGGAGTCGAGTGGGATGTGACAGCTTCGATGGTGGAGCGGATCCGGCGCCGTCTGAACGGACGTCGCAACTATGATTTCCGTGAATGGGTGGAGCTGCACACGGGTTACGCGCAGAGCAAGATACTGCGCATCCACGTCGACAACCTCGTGAACCTGCGGGAATCGAATGCGGATACGCGGGCGGCCGAGCTGACACGGCTGTACATGCGCGAGCTGAACGTTCGCGACGGTCTGTTCGATGCGCTGTACTACGGACTGCTGGAGCGGATGTACGAGTCGCTGGGCGAAGAGGAATTCGTGTTCGAGGAAGAGCCAGGGCAGCCGGACCCGTCGGCGGAGACGGAAGCGTCTGGTGACGCGACGACGTTCGGGCGACTGAAGAAAGCCTGATCCGCCCCGCGACCGCTACGAAACGGTCGCATCGGCGTCACCGGGAAGGCCGGACTGCTCGAGAGGCAGTCCGGCCTTCGTCCATCCGGTGCAGGTTCGATCAGCTTTCCAGAGCGGTGCGGACGGCGCCAGCACGGCGGCGGCTGACGCGGACGCGGTGGCCGCTGCCGAGCCTGAGCATGGCGGAGCCGTCGCGCAGACCGGAGATACGCGCAATGCGTTCGATGTTCACGAGTTCGCTGCGGTTGGCGCGCAGGAAGAGCGTTCCGGTTCTGGTCTCGATGTCGGCCAGCGTGTAGCCGGTGAGGAACCGGTCATTGCCGGTGTGGGCGAAGGCGAGTCCGCTTCGCGTGCCATGCCTCCAGGATATCGACGCTCCGCGCACGCCAACCGCCCGCCCCGCCAGTGGCGGCGGACCCGCTCCGGACGGCGGCTGCAGCGGCCCGGCGGGAAGTGGACAGGCACGTCCGCTGCGGGGTATTCTGTGAGGGCGCCGGCAGGCGTCGCCGCGCGTCCGGATCCGTGGTTGCGAAAGGGGAGATGAATGGCGGGAATGAAGCAGCTCCACGACCTCGGCCAGTCCATCTGGCTGGATTTCATCCGGCGCAACGCGGTCCGCGGCGGCGAACTGAAGCGCATGGTCGATGACGGGCTGCGCGGCCTCACGAGCAATCCATCGATCTTCGAGAAGGCGATTGCGGGCGGCAGTGAGTACGACGATGAGCTGCGCGCCGCGATTGCAGCGAACGGTGAAGCGGGGCCGGTCGAGCTGTTCGAGCGGCTGGCCATCACGGACATCCGTGAGGCGGCCGACCTGCTGCGCAGCGTGTACGACGAATCCGCGGGCGACGACGGCTACGTCAGCCTCGAAGTATCACCACACCTCGCACATGACAGTGCCGGCACCAGCGCGGAAGCGCAGCGTCTGTGGCATGCGGTCGAGCGGCCGAACCTGATGATCAAGGTGCCGGCCACGGACGCCGGCGAAGTTGCGATCACCGAGCTGATTGCCGCCGGCATCAACGTCAATGCCACGCTGATGTTCTCGCTCGGTCACTACGATGCCGTGGCACAGGCGTACCTGCGCGGCCTCGAGCGAGCGGCCCAGCCGGCGCGCATCGCGTCGGTCGCATCCTTCTTCGTCAGCCGCGTCGACACGCTGGTCGACAGCAAGCTGGACACCATGGGGACCGCACGAGCGCAGGCACTGCGCGGCCGCGCCGCCGTGGCCAATGCAAAGCTCGCGTATCAGCGGTTCCTCGAGATCTTCCACGGCTCCGCCTTCGAACCTCTGCGCTCACGCGGCGCGCGCGTCCAGCGCGTTCTGTTCGGCAGCACCAGCACCAAGGACGACGCCTACTCCGATGTGAAGTACGTCGAGGAGCTGATCGGTCCGGAGACCGTGAACACGGTGCCGCCCGAAACACTGGAGGCGTTCCTCAACCATGGTGTCGCCCGCATCACGCTGACCGACGACATCGAGGGCGCCCGCCGCACAGTGCGGGAACTCGAGGACATCGGCATCAGCATGAATGCGGTCACGGACGCGCTGCAGGTAGATGGCGTGAAGAAGTTCGCGGAGGCCTACGACAAGCTGATCGGTACGCTCGAACAGCGCCGGGAGGAAATACTGCAGCCGGCCTCGTGATTCGGAGGGTTCCGCCAGGCTCCGCATCACGCTCACACCACGGACACCGTGGCCGCAGGGGGAAAGCGGCAATCGAGAGCCATCGATCGAGAGCCATCGATCCGAGCGTCTGCGGGCGCCCGCGCGCCGGCCACACCTGAGCCTCAGACCGGACCTCCGGAATCCCGTTCATACGGTTCCATGTGCACGAACGCGTCGATGATGAAGCCTTCGTCGCGCAGCACGCTGCGGACGCGGCCGCCCAGACTGTGCGCGTCACGCAGCGGTGTGCCGGGTTCGGCCTGTACGTGAATCGACACGAGGAACCCCATCCCTGACCGCCTCGCCTGGATCTTCTCCACCGCAAGAACGCCGGGTACCGCATCGGCGAGTGCACGGACGCGTTCGAGCACGGCCGTATCGGGCGCCCGATCCATCAGGTCGGCAACCGCGGGACGGAGCAGGCGAACGCCATTGACGGCGATCATGCCCGAGGCGAAGAGAGCGGCCCAGTCATCGGCGGGCGCCCACGCCGGGCCGCCCAGCACGGCCAGACTGATGCCAATGAAGACTGCGCCTGACGTGATGGCATCGGAACGATGATGCCATGCATCCGTCTGCAGCGCCCGACTGCCGACCTCGCCACCCACACTGATGACGCGACGGAACATCAATTCCTTCACGATGATGACGACGATGAGCACGGCGAGGGTGAAGGGTGCGGGTGCGTCGTGCGGTGTGAGCAGCTCGCGGATCGCTTCAAAGGCAATGCCGGCGGCTGCACCGATCAGCATGAGTGCGACGAGCGCGGCGGCAATGGATTCGGCCTTGCCGTAGCCGAAATGGAAGCGATCATCGGCGGAGCGCGTGGAAATGGCGAGGCCGCGGAGCACAATGATGGAGGCGAAGACGTCAGTCGCGGATTCGACGCCATCAGCGACCAGCGCGTAGGAGTTGCCGAGCAGGCCTGCCGTGATCTTGACAATGACGAGTACCGCATTGACGGCCAGGCCGAGCGCGGCCATGCGGATGCCCCTGCGTGCGGCCGGCGGCATCCGTCGGGGCTCAGTGGTCATGGCCACGAACAGGGTGGCATTCGAAGACCGCTGCATCCCGCATGGCGGCGTTGCTCCTCATCGAAATGGCGCTGCCATTCCCTGGTGGTTGCACCTTGCCCTGCGGGCGACGCGGCCTACCCGGTGCGCACGGTACTGGCGACCGGGTCCACTTCAGCGACCGGCGCGGCGGACCGGCCGGCCGGCCAGCACGCCGGTGATCGCGCCATCGCGCAGGGCGAACCGTCCGTTGACGATCACGTGCACGGCGCCTTCCGCAAGCTGGTGCGGCGCCTTGTAGGTAGCTGCATCGCGAACGCGCGCCAGGTCCAGCACGACAATGTCCGCGTACCAGCCTTCACGAAGCTGGCCCCGTTCGGGAATGTTGAAGAACGTAGCGGGCAGCGATGTCATGCCGCGCACGGCGAAGGGCAGCGAAATGACCGGCTCGTCCAGCACGAAGAGTCGCAGCTTGCGGGGGAACGCACCATAGACGCGCGGATGCACGATGTCCTGGCCGGGGTGCGGGGTGCGGCCGTCGGTGCACGTCATCATCCATTCCATGCCGGCGAGGTACCGGGTGTTGTCCGTGTCGTAGAGATCGTGATTCATCACGGGCGGGTTCTTCCCGGCGAGGATACGGCGCACGGTCTCGGGCACGGGCAGCTGCCACGCGGCAGCGACCTGGGCGAGCGTGCGGCCGTTCAGTCCGGGATCCGGATCCACGATCATGATCTTCTGCGCACCGCCGCGAATGGCGAGCATTTCCATGGTCTCGACATCGAGGCGACGACGTGCTTCCGCATCGGCAAAGCGAAGGCGCATGGAGTCGCGGCCACCGCTGACCGCCCAGCGCGGCACGGCATAGGCTGCCAGGTTGCTCTGCGTCGCAGTGTACGGGTGCTGCGCGGCCATCACGTTGACGCCGCGCGCTCTGGCCGCTTCGATCAGGCGAGCCGCTTCCGGCGCCCGACCGTAGTTGTGCGCGCCCTGCATGTTGAGATGGCTGAAGATGACGGGCGTACCGGCCCGTTCACCGATCGCGATGGCCTCCTCCATGGACGCGAGGAAGCCGATGCCCGGGTAGGACGCGCCCAGGTCACGATCGTGCGTGTCATGGATGCCGCCGTAGCGTGCCGCGACGCGGTTCAGCTCGATCACTTCCGCAGTCTTCGCAAACGAACCCGGTGAGTAGAACAGCCCTGTAGACAGACCGATCGCGCCTTCGCGCATGGCACGGTCGACATAGGCCTTCATGCGGTCCAGCTCGTCCGCCGCCGGCTCGCGGTCAGCCGCGCCCATGACGCTGGACCGGGCGGTGCCGTGGCCGACGAAGCGCAGCGCATTGACGCCGATGCCGGTGCGCTCGTACCCGGCGAAGATCGCGGCCACGGAATCTTCGCCGTCGCCGTCGACACCCAGCACGACCGTCGTGATGCCCTGGTGCAGGAACGGGACGGCCGTCCTTCCGTCTTCGGTCTCCAGCTCGGCATGACTGTGTGCGTCCCAGAAGCCGGGCGCGACGAGCAGGCCGGTCACGTCGACGGTGTCGGCGGCTGCCATGCCGTCTGCTTCTGCATCACCGATGAACGCGATGCGGTCGCCGGTGATGGCGATGTCTCGCTCGACCCACGGGTTGCCTGCGCCATCGAGGATGCGGCCGCCGCGCAGCAGGACATCCGCCGCGCCAGGCGACGGCGATGCGGCATCCGGCGCAGCGCACACGGCGAGCAGCAGCGCCAGAACGGCGCGGGCAGGGCGGCAGGGCATCGTCGCCTGCCGGAACTCCATGTGCCGGTCCGTGGCGCTCACCGGCGACGAGGCACGGTCATGGCATTGAAGAGCAGTGGCCACGTTCCGACGGAATGACCGCGGTAGTTGGGCTGGAAGCCGAAGAGGATGATGGAGCCCTGGCCGACACGGGCCTCGAGCAGAGCCGGCCGGCCGGCGATGCGTTCGGGTCCGAGGATCCAGCCGGACACGACCGGATTCTGGTTCACGTACTGCGCGATGACATGGATGTTCGCATCGCGCACGTTGAACGAACGGCTCGAGTCCCAGTACCAGCCGTGGATCGAGTCGCCGAGCGCGGCGGCGACCGCGTGCTCAGCGTCCAGCTCGAGCTTGACGATGGAGCCGGGCACGTAGAAGTCCTGGGGGCGCAGACCGATGACGGCACTGGAGACGTCGAGCTGGAACGTCTCGATGGCGAAGTCCGTGGCTTCCTCGATGGCGACCAGCCGGCCACCCTGCTCGACGAACGCGCGGACTGCGGCGACACCCTCGTCGCCGAGACCGCCGGTGTACGCGTCCGGATAGGTGCCTTCCTCAATGCCCGTGCGGATCGACTGCGCCGCCTGCGACTGGAACAGCAGGACGTCATAATCGCGACGCAGGTTGCCCGCCCGCAGCCGCTCGTTCTTCACGGTATCGTAGGCGAGGCCGTGCATGTCGAAGACCCAGCGGGTCCAGCCGCCTTCCATCGGTTCCTGCCACGACTTGTAGTAACCGATGCGCGGAGCATTGCGGCCGGCGAGTACGGCGGGCAGCCGGAACGCGGGCTCGGGAACGGGAATCGGATCGGAGAGACGGGGCGCGCCATCCCATTGGTCGACCGGCACGGCCTCGAAGTTCATCAGCAACGGCAGTGTATGCGCGGTTACGTCGTACGGCCGTTTGGGCGGACCGCCGGGAAACTCGCGCAGGTCCGGGTACTGCTGTACTTCGAGCATGGTCTGCGCAAACGACGCGTAGGGCTGCTTCATCGGGATCACGTACGTGCCGGCCGCAAACTCGCGTTCGCCGATGTTGAACGCCTGCTGTGCGCGCTGCACCTCGACATCGGCCATGGTCAGGATGCGCAGTGCGAACGTGAGTCCGGGATTCGTCGAGTCGGCAGGCAGCAGCCACGCCGCTGGCCAGCGCGGCCAGCCGTTCACCGCACGCTGGTTGATGCGGAAGAAGTTCTCGAGCCAGAAGCGGCGGTTCTTGGCGGCATTGGCGAGCAGTGCGAGCGCACCCGCTTCCTGATAATCGACGATGTCGGGCAGACCCCATTCTCCGCCTTCGTAACGGAGTGGATAGTTCCAGCTGCGCTGGGCGGCATCGTACTCGCGGCCGCCGCCCAGTGACGTCGAGTCCACGGTGACAGGTGTGGCGAGCCGGGCGGAGGCCGTCTCGCTCAGGATACGCACGCCGCCATGATAGTGCTGGTACGCACGTGCGGGTGCGAACGCATCGTAGATCGCATTGATGACCGCACCGGGTCTGCCCTGCGCGGTGAGGTCGGCAGCCATCCACGCGCCCAGCTGATTGAGCGCGGAGACAATCGCCGGGTCGACGTTCGGTTCGATCGGATCCATGTAGGGCGGGAAGAAGATGCGGGCGCCACTGCCGCCCATCTGATGGATGTCGTGCACGATGTGCGGGTGCCACGCATTGTGCGCCCGCTCGATGGTCGCCTGCGTCTCCTTCTGCGTGAACGCGTACCAGTCGCGGTTGTTGTCGTGGCCGGTATAGAACTGATAGAGCCAGGGCGGCGCCGTTCCCTCGTAGTCCGTGCCGACGTGCGTGTTGTACCATTCATTGACCCACTGCGTCCCGTCCGGATTGAGCGACGGGACCTGCAGCAGGATCACGTTGTCCAGGATCTCGCGCGTACGCTCGTCGTTCAATGACGCCAGCTTCCACGCCAGTCGCGCTGCGGCCTGGGCGCTGCCCACCTCGGTCGAATGAATGGCGTGTGTGATGAGGACGACAGTGCGGCCGCGGTCGAGCAGCTGCTGCAGCCCGGCATCGCCGGCGACACGGCGAGGATCGGCAAGCCGCAGCTGGATGTCCTGCAGCTCGGCGAGCCGTGCGTGATTCTCCGGGCTCGTGATCGTGAGCATGAGGAACGGCCGGCCCATGGTCGTCGTGCCGATCGTGTCCAGCTTCACGCGTCCACTCGCACGCGCCAGCTTCTCGTAGTACGCGGTCAGCGCCGTCCAGTCGGCGAGCTTGCGGTCCGCACCAAGGTCGAATCCGAAATGTTCGCGCGGTGTCGGGACTGTCTGTGCGCGTGCAGGCCCGGCGGCGGCAATGAGAACGGCGAGCGCGGCGAACGAGAGGAGCGCGCGCAATGGACGATCGGCCATGGTCAGTCTCCGTTCCTGTCGGGTTGTGTCATCGTAGTGCTGGTGGGTCCGGGCTGGCAATGCCTCGCGCCAATCGAAGCAGGACGAAACCGGGATGGGTGACGAACGTTCAACGCCGTCCCGGATTTCGACTGCGGCGCGCAGCGGCACGTTCGCGGACGGCGGCGAGGGTGGCACAGGCGTGGGGATCGGCCGGAATCTGCTCGAGCGGAATGCGCTGGCGGCGGGTCCAGGAGGGGTGCCGATCGGGGGTGACGCCGGGCACATTGACCGGCTCGACTTCGGCGGTCACGTCATCGAGGGCGACGCCGAGCAATGGTGAGGGTGTGTGGGCGAGATAGCGGTGCACGGCGCTGCAGAGAGTCGTCGCGTCGGGGTCGGTCGTGCCGGCGGGCAGCGTCTGCTCGGCGATGAGCCGTGCCAGCAGTGCATTGCGGTCCTTCTCGCGCTGGCGTACAGCGATGGCATGATCGCGCGGCGGCAGAGTGCCGAGCCGGCTGCGCAGCTCGAGGTCGCGGCCCGCCCAGAACCCGGCGAGTGGCGCATTGTCGTGCGTGTTGGCCGTGACGAGTGCGCGCTTCGAGTAGCGGCCGGATGCGCGGAAGCGGCCGTTGCGGTCACGCTCGTAGTACAGCACGCGGCTGGACAGGATCGCCTGGCGGCGCAGCGCGGGCGCAACGGCGGGTGGCACGGTGCCGAGATCCTCACCGATGATGACCGCGTCGTGACGATGACTCTCGAGTGCGAGGATGGCGAGCAGATCGCCGGCCGGGAAGCGGACGTAGGCGCCTTCGTCACCCGGCCGGCCGTCCGGGATCCAGAACTGGCGGAACAGACCCATCACGTGATCGATGCGGAGTGCGCCGGCATGCGCGAGCGCATTGCGCAGCAGCACGATCCAGTAGCGATATGCGCTCGCCGTGAGGCGCAGCGGATGGATGGGAGGCAGCGCCCAGTTCTGTCCGGTCGCGGAATAGTCGTCGGGCGGTGCTCCGAGTGATACGCCATCCACGAACAGGCCGGAGAACGACCACGCATCGCTGCCGGCCGCCGCAGAGCCGATGGCGAGATCCGGATACAGCCCGATGCGCAGGCCGCGCTCGCGTGCATGAGCCGCGACTGCGGCAAGCTGGCGATCCAGCTCGAACTGGACCCACGCGTGTCGTTCGATTTCCGCCGCATGCGATTCACGGAACGCGCGAACGTCCGCCGCGCGCGCATCGTGAAAGGCTGCCGGCCAGCTCTGCCAATCACGCCGTCGCCGGCCTCGCGCGAAGTGCGCATCCAGTGCGAGGAACGTGGCAAAGTCCAGCAGCGCTTCACCCTGTCCTGCGCAGTAGCGACGAAATGCATGCGCGCGCGGCGTATCGCGGTCACGGTGTCTGGCGACGAACGTGGCATACAGCGCATCGAGCACGGCGTCCTTGACGCGCATGACGGCCTCGTAGTCGACACGCGTCGCTGCATGCAGCCGACTGATTTCAGTCACGACGTTCGCCGACTCGAGCAGTGCACGGGCTTCCTCCGACTCGCCCAGCTCCGGAACAGCCGCCGGATCGAGGTAGAGTGGATTGCGGAAGAGCCGGCTGATCGGACTGTACGGACTGATGTGGGTGTCGTGGTTGCGCAATGCGTGCAGCGGGCTCATGCCGACGAACGCCCCGCCTGCAGCCGCGGTCAGGTCGACGAGTGTGCGGAGAGCAGCGGTGTCGCCCGCGCCCATGTCGGCCGTGCTGCGCAGGCCCCACAGGTTGGCGACGAGGCCGAACACCCGATCGCGGCCGATCCGTTGCTCGACCGGCACGCACGATCGCGGTGCCACGACCAGCAGCTGGTCTGCAACCGATGCCGCGTCACTCGCCAGTATCGTGGGTGGCGTGTTCTCCGTGCCCTGCGGGCGCGTCCAGCGGAGTGCGGCATCTGGGCTGGCGTCACCACTCAGGCGGACGCGGACGCGATGATAGCCGGTGCCGAGCGAGCGGGGCAGTGCGACGCGTTGCAGCCCGGCTCGGGCATTGGCGGCCGAGCCGCTCAGATGAATGGACGGACCGTCGTCGCCGGAACCGTTGCCGGCGCCATCCTCCCAGACATCGATCGCCCACTCGAGCTTCCTGCTGCCGTGCCGTGCAGAGCCATGCCGCCGTTCGTCACGGGGTCCGCGCGTTGTGCGGACACCGTCGCGTGGCAACTCTGCGAGGGGCGGTATCCGGAACTCGATGTGGCCGGCGGCGTCATGGACGATGCGCGCGGCGGGCATCATTTGCGTGGCATGAGCGTACTCGATGGTCGCGATGGCACGGGCGGCGGCCGCCTCGGTCGAGGCATTGAATCCCATCGCGGCCAGCAGCGCTTCGCGGGTCTCATCGGTCGTGCGGCGCTGCCGGTCGCGCATGTCGCGGTAGCCGTCGAGAATGCCGGCGCGGCGGGCCAGCTCGCGGAGCCGTGCGCGATGTGCCACCGTACGCTCAGCCCTGTCGCTCGAAGCGCAGCAGTATGGCCGCATGCGCCGCGATCGTGATGACCTCGCGCAGGGCTCGTCCGCTGGAGGGGGCGGTGTTGACGACCTCGGTCCAGCGTCCGGCTTCGGCGATCAGTGGCAGGTTGAACCGTTTGGAGCGCCCGCCGGAATTGAGCAGGAAGAGTACGGTCTCACCCGTGGCCAGGCGGCCGCGCTCGTCGCGCTCATCCGTCGCCTGGCCATGGATCAACATGCCGATGGCGCGCAGTCGTGCATCGTACCAGTCGTCCTGCGACAGCTCGCGGCCGTCAGGATGCAGCCATGCCAGGTCCTTGATGCCCGTTTCGGCGATCGGATGACCCTGGAAAAACGTGCGCCGGCGCAGCACGGGGTTCGCCGCGCGCATGGCAAAGACGCGCTGCACGAAGTGGAGGAAGCGGCGACCGCGCGCATCCAGGTCCCAGTGCATCCAGGTCAGCTCGCTGTCGTGACAGTACGCATTGTTGTTGCCCTGTTGCGTGCGGCCCAGCTCATCGCCGTGCGAGATCATGGGCACGCCCTGCGAGAAGGCGAGCGTCGCCATGAAGTTGCGCATCATGCGCTCGCGCAGGTCGAGGATCGAGGAATCCGCGGTGCTCCCTTCGACACCCCAGTTGCTGGACCAGTTCGCGTTCGTGCCGTCGCGATTGTTTTCGCCGTTCGCTTCGTTGTGCTTGCGATCGTAGCTCACGAGGTCACGCAGCGTGAAGCCGTCGTGGCAGGTGACGTAGTTGATGCTCGAGTGAGGACTCCGTTCATCATCGCCGTAGAGGTCGCTGCTGCCGGAGAGTCGATAGGCGAAGTCGGCGATCTGACTGTTGTCGCCACGCCAGTAGCGGCGAACCGTGTCGCGATACTTGCCGTTCCATTCGGCCCAGCCGACCGGAAAGTTGCCTACCTGGTAGCCGCCCTCACCGAGGTCCCATGGCTCCGCAATGAGCTTGGCCTGCGAGATGATGGGGTCCTGTTTGATGATGTCGAAGAAGCGGCCCAGCCGGTTGACCTGATACAGTTCGCGGGCGAGTGCGGAGGCCAGGTCGAAACGGAACCCGTCGACGTGCATCTCGAGCACCCAGTAGCGCAGGCTGTCCATGATCAGCTGGAGCGACCGCGGGTGCAGGACGTTGAGGCTGTTGCCGGTACCCGTGAAATCGATGTAGTAACGCGGCTGGCGCGCATCGAGCCGGTAGTAGGCCTCGTTGTCGATGCCGCGGAACGCGAGTGTGGGGCCGAGATGGCCGCCCTCCGCAGTATGATTGTAGACGACGTCGAGGATCACTTCGATGCCGGCACGATGGAATCGCTTGACCATCGACTTGAATTCGCCGACCTGGCGGCCGCGGTCGCCGGAGGCGAACCGCGCATCGGGCGCGAAGAAGCCGATCGAGTTGTAGCCCCAGTAGTTGGTGAGGCCGAGATCGACGAGCCGGCGTTCGGCCACCATGTGATGCACCGGCATGAGCTGGATGGCGGTAACCTGGAGCGCGCGCAGATGATCGACGATCGCATCCGATGCGAGACCGAGATAGGTTCCGCGCAGGTGCTCGGGCACATCGGGGTGCAGCATGGTCATGCCGCGCACGTGGCACTCGTAGATGACGGTGCGATGCCACGGTACGCGCGGCGGCTTGTCGTCACCCCACGGGAACGTTTGATCGATGACGACGGCGCGGGGCACGCCGGGCGCGGAATCGCGCTCGTCGAATGAAAGATCCGCGCGTGGATCACCCACGATGTAGCCGAACAGCGCATCGCTCCACTGTACGCTGCCGGTGAGAGCGCGCGCATACGGATCGATGAGCAGCTTGTTCGCATTGAAGCGCTGGCCGAGCTGGGGATTGTACGGACCGTGCACCCGATAGCCGTAGAGCTGGCCGGGGCGCGCATCGGGCAGATACGCGTGCCAGACGTGGTCCATGCGTTCGGCGAGCGGGATCGTGTGAGCCGCTTCTGCATCCTCGGCAGCGGCGAACAGACACAGCTCGACGGCTGTCGCGTGCTGCGAGAAGATGGCAAAATTGACGCCTTCGCCATCCCACGTGGCACCGAGCGGCCATGGTGAACCGGGCCAGACACGCATCAGGGATTGACCTCCGCGACGGTGACGTAGGATGTGCGGCCGCGCCACGGGCCGGGCCAGCCGGGCAGCATCGTGGCGAGCAGTAGCGAGCCGAGCGCTGCGAAGAACGTGAGCCTGTAGGCGCGCGTGAACCCGGCAACGCTCTCGTCGCAGGCCTGCGCGAGTGCTTCAGCCGTGAAGCCGGGCGGCGCCGCTACGCGACTGACTGCCGAGCCTGCGCGCGGCTCGCCAGGTGCGCCTTCCACTGTATCGGCCAGCCGGCTTTCGCACACGCCACCGCCGCGGCCGGCCACTGCATGGTGGAGCGCACGAGTCGCGGGTGAGAATCCGGTGGCCAGCACGGTGGCCAGGATGGCGACACCGATAGACTGCATGACATTGCGCGTTGCATTGACGAGTGCCGCGCCGCGCGCGAGAGCGGGCCCGACGACGACGGACAGTGCGGCAACGAACGTGGTCTGCACCGTGAGCCCGAGCGCGGTGCCGCGCACGAGCAGGAGCAGAATGATCCAGGGGATCGGCGTGTGGCCATCCAGCCGAGCGAACTGCCACGTGTTGATGACGAGCAGCGAGAAGCCGGCGACCATCAGCGGTCGCGGGCCGATGTGGTCATAGAGTCGGCCTGCGACCGGTGTTGCAATGCCGGCCGCAATGGCCATGGGCAGCAGGATCAGGCCGGCATCGAGCGCGGCCCGGCCACGCACGGCCTGAAGATAGACCGGCAACAGGAACTCGGCGCCGAAGAGGGCGATCACGGTGACGTACCCGACCAGACTGGCGAGGAGAAACGTGCGCCGGCGATAGAGCCGGAGATCGAGCAGCGGCTCACGGGCGACGAACAATTCGACGAGCACGAAGGCGATCAGGCCGGCAGCCCCGATGGCGAACCACATGAGCACGTCCGGTGAGGTCCAGCCGCGCAACTCGGCGATGGACGCGGCGTAGAGGATGGCGCCGAATCCGATGACCTCGGTGACCAGGCCGGGCCAGTCCATGCCGTGCACGCGGCCGGGCTCTTCACGCAGGAATCGGCGGCCGAGCATCACGCCCAGCAGACCGATGGGCACGTTGATGAAGAAGATCCAGCGCCAGAGTCCGAGGTCGACGAGCGCACCGCCGAGCAGCGGCCCGGTCGCGGGTGCGAAGACGACGGCCATGCCGAAGATGCCGAGCGCACGGCCCTGCTCGTGCGCTGGAAATGCGCGCAGCAGCTGGGCCGACCCGAGTGGCACGGCAATGCCGCCACCCAGCCCCTGGATCGCACGCGCAGCGACCAGCATCCACAGTTTGGGCGCGAGGCCGCAGAGCAACGAACCGGCGACGAATATGCCCAGCCCCGCCAGGTACGTGCGCTTGATGCCGAACCGGTCGGCGAGGAAACCGGCGAGCGGCGTCGCAATGCCGAGTGACAGCACGTACAGGCTGATCACCCACTGCGCATCGCTCACGCGTGCCGCGTACTCCGTCTGCAGTGCGCGGAACGCCACGTTGACCGCCGTCGTATCCAGGATCACCATGAACGCCCCGAATACGACCGATGCCAGCACCTTCCACTTGTAGTCCAGCCGTGCCCGTGTGCCGCGGCCGGTCACTGCCGTCGAGGATTCCATTCGTTCGTGGTCGTGATACCGTGCGGGACGCCCGGCCCCGCGGGCCCGGAAAGTGGGGTGGGGCACGTCAGCGGCGAAAGGGACGGCTGGCCGCAGCCTGCGCAGTGGCGCGATCTTCGCCATGGCAGGAGCGCGCTGCGGTCCTTTCGTCGCCGCCGCAATGCGCGCTAAGTTCGCGCTCCGCGGTGTCTCAGTCGACGGCCGCGTGGCGGGCGACCGACGGAGACGACACGATGCGGTCAACACGACGACGGCAGATCACGACGGTGTTCGCGGTCGCCGCCGGCGCGGATCCGTGTCCCGAGCTGGACAACCGCGCGGGCATCCGGGTGTTCGATGCGGAGCGCACGGGCCAGACACAGGCCGACGGCCGGCGCTTCGCGACCGGCAGCCACGACTCTGGGTCGTCCAGCACGGCCGCGACAACCTCGCCCAGAACCGGGCGGCATGTTCGACCAGGAACAGAGCGCCGGCAAGCCGGCGGAAGAGCTGCTCATCGTGGATGAGGGTGACGACTTCGGCTGGCCGTGTGGCTACCGGGATCCGCAGCCGCATCTGGCGTGTCCTGTACACCGGGCAATGATGGTGCTGCAGCGGGCCCGCGCACTGGTGCTGACGGCAGTCTGCGTCACGTCGTGTCAGTGGATGCCGCCGCAACCCGGGGCGGAGTCGCCGCCGGAACCGCCACGCACGGTACTCGATGCGACGCCCGACTCGATCCGCGACCAGGTGCTCGCTCGCGTGCAGCAGTACTACATCGACTTTTCGCGCCGCGACTGGGTCCGTTACGCCGAGCACTTCTGGCCGGGTGCGACGCTCACGACCATCTGGCAGCCGCCGGGCGAGCCCGAGCCGCGCGTGGTCACCACGACCGTGCCCGCGTTCGTCGAACAGGCGCCGCTGGGGCCTGGCAGCAAGGAGATCTTCGAGGAGCGCATGGATCGCGCGGAAGTGCGCGCCAACGGCTACATCGCTCAGGTCTGGGCCACCTACACGGCGCGGTTCGGTGATCCGGGCGCAGTCGATGAGTGGACCGGCGTGGACACGTTCACACTGCTTCGCCACAATGGCGAATGGCGCATCGTCGCACTGGCGTACGCCATTGATCCCGTACCCACCGACTCGACGAACCATCGATGACTCGAACCCCGAACATCCGGACGTTCGCAGGCGCGCTCGCGCTCGCCGTCACGACGGGCGCGTGCGGCAATGATGAACAGGCTGACCTGGATCCCTGCCCGGACGTCGATGCGCCCGAACCGACCGCGGCACAGCAGGTGCTGCTGCAGCCCACGGCGTTGCAGGAGCCCGCGCCGGACACGTTCCGTGTGCGCTTCACGACCACACAGGGCGACTTCGTGCTCGAAGTGATCCGCGCGTGGGCGCCCATCGGTGCACAGCGTTTCTACAGTCTCGTGCGCAACGGCTTCTACGATGACAACCGCTTCTTCCGCGTGCTGCCCGGCTTCGTCGTGCAGTTCGGCATGAACGGTGCCCCCGCCATCCAGCGTGCATGGGATGACCAGCCGCTGCCGGACGATCCGGTCACACAGCCGAACCTGCGTGGCGCTGCAACGTTCGCCACCGCCGGTCCGAACACGCGCACGACCCAGGTCTTCATCAATTACGCGGACAATCCCGACCTGAACGATGCGTATGCACCGTTCGGCCGCGTCGTGCAAGGCATGGACGTGCTCGACCGCCTCTACGCCGATTACGGCGATGGCGCGCCGTTCGGCAACGGACCGATGCAACAATGCATGATCGAGGGCGGCAACGCCTACCTCGACCACAGCTTCGACCGGCTCGACGCGATCACACGGGCCGCCATCATCGAGTGAATCGGGAGGCTCCCATGCGCGAATCACGTGCGATCCTGCTGTGCGGCGCCCTGCTCGTCGCCGGCTGCGCAACAACACCGAATGCCGGCGACGACGCGCCCGCACCCTGGCCGCCCGTCGCCACCTTCTCCATCCTCGGCTACGATCCGGCCACAGGCGAAGTCGGCGGTGCCGTCCAGTCCCGCGTCTTCTCCGTCGGCAACGGCGTGCTCTGGGCCAAGGCCGGCGCCGGCGCCGTCGCCACCCAGGCGATCGTCGACGTCAGCTATGGTCCACAGGCCATCGAGCTGCTCCGCCAGGGCCGCGCGCCCGCAGACATCATCCGCGAGGTCTGGGAACGCGACCCCGACCCGCGGCCCGAGGGCTGGACGAAGCACGGCCGCCAATTCGCCGTGATCGATGCGAAAGGCAACGTCGCCGCGTTCACCGGCGAGCGCGCCACCGCATGGGCCGGTAACCGCAGTTGCTCCCGAACCGGTGCGCATTGCACCGCGCAGGGAAACATCCTCGCCGGCGAAGCCGTCGTCACCGGGATGGTCCGCGCATTCGAGGAGACCTCCGGCCACCTCTCATTCCGACTCCTCGCCGCCCTCGAAGCCGGACAGCTGGCCGGCGGCGATACCCGCGGCATGCAGTCAGCCGCCATGCTCATCGTCAAGGAGGACGGCGGCGTCTGGCTGAACAACGACGTCGTGCTCCGCCTCCAGGTCGACGACCACACCCAGCCAATTCAGGAGCTGCGCCGGCTCGTCGAGATGGCCGCCCGCCAGCGCGAGCGCATGCAGCGATAGCGCCGCTCGGACGGCGAAGCGGAAAGAATTGCCGGCCTGTGCGCAAAATTTTCCCGGTCGGTCCCCGGTCTCAGAGCCGGACAGTTCGTGCAAATTGTTGTGTTCCAATGAGTTGTACGCTCGCCGCCGAATGGCAGGATTCCTGCCCTGTCACAACACGGTTTCTGTGGCGAGCGGGAACAACGGGGAGAGCGCCACGGAACGGGAAGGGCGGTCGCGCAAGCGATCGCTCTTTTCGTTGTGTGCCCAGCATGACGTGTGATTGGAGGTGCCTGTCCTCCGGGGAGTTGGTGCCACCAGTCCACCTCCGCCGCGACCGGGTGCTCCCGGAAGGTGAACGACAAGGGTTTGACTTGGAGGCACGGCGCGGGCACGTGAGGGGCGCAGGGAACCGCGACGGATGGGATCACGGCAGCACGCAGCTGCGTACGCAGCCTGCACTGAATTCGCGGAGTGCACGGCTTGCCGGGTCGTGAACGGACTTTGCTCCGATCCGGCAACCATGCAAGATACAAATGGTTATGCGGATCGATGAATCGGCTGGCAAGGATTCTGCATGGAGTCCAGCCGAACATTGATCCGTAGCGAGCGGGAACTCCGGGGAGAGCGCTACGGTCAGGCGAACGGTCGCGGCATCAACGCGGCCGTTTCGTCTTTCTGCGTGTGCCATTCAGATCACCATCGGAGCGACTCCACGTTGACGACCGCGCGCCCTTCGGTGGCGACGCGGCGGCGCGTCGGGAGCCAGGCGCCGCCGCGATCCCGGGTGCGAGCTGGAGCTGCGAACGCCGCCCGCCCGGACGGCGCGGGGGCGAGCGGCACGTACTCCCAGCCGATGCGGCCGCCGCTGCGGCCGCATCGCCGCTCGGTCGCAACCTCGGTGTCCACCTCGGCTCTCGCGATCGGGGTCGGGCTCGGCGGCTTCGAGAAACGCCGAGCCGACGGCATGGTGCGTGTGGCCGTTGCGGGGCACCCGGATCATGCGCGGTGGCGGCGGTCGGGACGGCGAAGTATTGGCGCCGGCCGGAGGCCGCCAGCTTCCAGTCGCGTCAGGCCGGGCACCCCGGTCCGATCCGGCGGATCCGGTGACGATTCCGCTCTGGCTTCGCGGCATTGCACAGGAAGATCGATATGCAGCCGCACATTGCGGCCGGCCCGCAGGACGGTTCGTTTTGAAGGATGCAGCAACTGATCCCCGATGCGTCCGCGTCCGAGCCAGCCGCCGCGACGCTGCAGGCCGCGCTGACGATCGCGCTGGCCGGCCTCTGCTACCTGCTCTACCGGCGCTATCGCAAGTCGTACTATCTGATCTGGACTGTGGCATGGCTGCTGTATTCGGTGCGGCTGGCGGTGATCTTCACGTTCCTCGTCACCGGCCGACCGATGTGGCTGTACTGGCATCAGGTGGCGACCGGGCTGACCGCACTGACCCTGCTCTGGGCGGCGCTCGCATTCTCGCAGGGAACACGCTGGCGGGCCTGGTTCATTCCCATGATCGCGTTCCCGGTCGTCTGGTCGTACCTCGCGATCTACCGGATGGACAATTTCATGCTGGCGGCCGCGCCCGCCGTCCTGTTCCTGAGCCTGGCGACACTGTGGACCGGAGTCGTCTTTCTGCGCCATCATCGCCGGGTCGGCTCGGGCGCTTCGCTGTTCCTCGCCGTTGCACTGATCCTGTGGGCGGTTCATCACCTCGACTACCCGTTCCTTCGCGCACGCGGCGTATGGAACCCGTGGGGCTACTATCTCGACAGCGTGTTCGAGCTTGCCATGGGGCTGGGCATCCTGCTCATCGTGGGTGAAGAGCTGCAGCGCGGGCTGCACACGCTGGCCGCGCTGTCGACGCACCTGCAGGCGACCGACAGCGCCAGTCTGCCGCGCGTCCTGCTCGAGCGCGCGATGACGCTGCCGGCCGTGCGTGGAAGCGCGCTGCTGTTGCGTGACGGCAATGAAGTGCGCGTCGTCCAGGGCGCCGGCGTCTGTCGCGCGTGGCAGCATGAACCGCCGGACGAGCGGGCGGCGGCTGCGGTCGCGGCGGCAATGCAGGAGCGACGACCGGTCGTCGAGTCGCCGGGTGGCCGGTCGCGCGGGTCGCACGCGTGGGTGGCTGCACTGCCCGTGCTGAGCCGCGACGATGTGCGCGGCGCGCTCGTCGTGGTGGGGCAGGCGCGCGATCCGTTCGCTGCGCTCGACACCGATTTCCTGCTCGCACTCGGCCGCCAGTTCGGTGCGGCCCTGGAGAATGCCGAACTGTACGAGCGTCTGCAGGCGAGGACGGCGGATCTGGAACGGCTGGCCGCGCGCATGGTTCGACAGCACGAAGAAGAGCGGCACCGTCTCTCGCGCGAGTTGCATGACGAGACCGCCCAGGTCTTTGCGGCGGTCAACCTGCAGCTCGGACTGCTGCGCGAATCGTCGCCTGAAGAATCGCCCCGGCTCGACCGTGCGCTCGGTCTGGTCGGCGATGGCATCCGCTCGATCCGCGCGGTCACCTACCGGTTGCGCCCGCCGCTGCTCGATGACCTGGGGCTGCGCACCGCACTGCGCGGCCTGATCGACGAGTTCGCCGCTCGCTTCGACATTGCCGTCCAGTTCGACGCGCCCGCCGTACTGCCGCCGCTCGGCCACGACGCCGAGCTGGCATTGTTCCGCGCACTCCAGGAAGGACTCTCGAACATTGCACGGCACGCCGGCGCCCGGCACGTTCAGGTGCGGCTCTGCATGGCCGGCGACAGTGTCCGGCTGGAGGTCCGCGATGATGGCGCCGGTCTGCGGGCGCAGGATGAGGAACGGCCGCCGAGCGCATTCGGTGGCACCGGCCTGGATGGAATGCGCGAACGACTGGCACTGCTGGGCGGCCGGCTCGACATCCGCAGCGCCGACCGTGGCGTCGAACTCACGGTCGTGCTGCCACTCGACAAGGACATCGGAACATGAGCGATACCGTGATCCGCGTTCTCGTCGCAGACGATCATGCCGTCGTCCGCGAGGGGATCCGCACCGTGCTGGAAGCCGGGCAGGGCTTCGACGTCGTCGGCGAGGCCGCCAGTGGCGATGAAGCAATCGCACTCATCCAACAGCATCACCCCGATGTCGCCATCCTCGATCTCACCATGCCCACACTGTCCGGTATCGACGTGCTGAAACAGCTGCGCGACAATGGTGACCATACCGGTGTGCTCGTGCTCAGCATGCACGATCATCCGGAGTACGTGCTGGGCGCCGTCCGGGCCGGTGCGGATGGGTATCTGCTCAAGAGTGCGATGCCCGCCGAAGTGCGTGATGCCGTGCGCGCCGTCGCGCAGGGCAGGGAAGCGTTCAGTCCCCGCGTCACACACCAGCTCAGTCACGCACTGCGCGATGAAGCCGCCCGTACCGCCAGCCGTGACCGGCTCGACCAGCTCACACCGCGCGAGAAGGAAGTGCTCGCGCGCGTCGCCGCCGGCCGCACCAGCCGCGAAATCGCCGATGAATTCGGCATCAGCCACCGCACGGTCGAGACACACCGGGAATCGATCATGCGCAAGCTGCAGATACGGACCGTAGCGGGTCTCACACGCTTCGCTCTCGAGGCCGGCATCGAGGGCTGAACGCCTGCCCTGGTCATCGGCGGCTTTCGGGGCCCGGACATGGACGGCATCTGAACACCGAGAACGGCAAGCGGTCCGGCTCACAAAATACAGTGCGCACCGGGAATGCCGCTGCGCCCGCAGACGTGTTCGCGGTTGATGCGTGCGTTCACGGTCAGGCACGGGCGCGCTGCCGCGTCTCCTTTCGACGGTGATGAGGAAGTCGGAAGCTCTCCTGGGTGGTGCTTCGGATGTTCCGATCTGTAAATTCGCGAATGACCACGCCGCAAGGTGCGCCTACGTTCGGTCGCTTCGTAAAGTCGGATCCTGTGGCACAGGTCTGCCGACTGATGCACGGCAACTGATCGAGTGGAGGCAGCGGGAATGGACACGAGGCGGGCGGGACAGCGATCCCTCACGCCTGCCGATTCTTCTCAATGAAGTCCTGAGCGCCGGGTGGCAGTACGAGATCGTCGGAGATGGCGGCGATCTCTTCTGCCTCCCGCCACGCGTTCTCCAGGACCTGCAGCTCGCCCTCGAGTGCGCGCCGCTCGCGCTCTTCGTGCAGTGCCATCTCGACGGCGAGCCTGGCCGGCTTCGGCAACCTGGTCAGGAGGCCGGCGTTCGCGCGTGCCAGCTTCTGCCTGCGCGGCGCGTTGTGGCGCACGACTTCCGCTGCGTTCGCGGCGGTCTGCATGGTGCTCCGCAGGAACGCGTCGGGTCCGCCGCCGGTCTCGATCAGTCGGACGGCTTCCTGCACGGCCGTGCTGCTGCCGCCGCTCGCATTGAGCCGGGGCACGACGAGGCTGGCGACGCGCTCCGCCTGGTCACCCTCGAAGCGCTCCAGCTTCTTGTCCTTGCCGATCGTCAGAATCATCCCCTGCTTCACGTCGGCGGGCAGCAGGCGCATCGTCATGAGGTCCGGATTCCTGAGCTTGAGGACGCGGCCATCATCGGTGCGCAGCTTCACGAGCGTGCGCATGTTGACCCAGATGTTGACGAAGTTGCCCATCTGCGAAAGCACAGTACCGCTGACCACGCCGCTGACGGCGCCGCCGACGGCGACAGCGCCGATCACGACAGCGGCGCCGCCGCCGTAGAGGATGGCGCGGCGCCGCCGGCGCCCGAACTGGTCACCGTAGCGCCAGGCGGCGAACTCGGGCCGCAGCGGGGCGCCGATGCGGACCAGCTCGAGGCCCTCGGCCATGCGGGCGAGTCCGACGTGCTCGGTGGACACGCGGGTGCGCGTGTCACGGAAGACGCGCTCGCAGTCCTCGATGGCCTCCCACCGTTCTTCGATGGGTGAGAGGTTCCAGCGCTCGCACGTGCGGCAGACGACCCAGAGCCGGCCTTTCGCGGTGTCGAACGCGAGACGCCGGCCGACCGGGAATGACTCGATCGACTCGTTCCGGCCCAGCGCCCGCGTGCAGAAGAGACAGGTGCCGTACACGATCCTCCTGTGGTGCCGGGCCTTTACGCCGGGGCCTGCGCCGCGCTAGCATGCCCGCCGTGAAACGTCCCGTGCCCCGCCCCCGACCTGCGCGGGCGCGACCAGTCGCATTCGAGCGGCATCGCGCGTGGATCAATCCGTGGTGGAGCCCAGCGGGCCGGAAGGGTCCGGGCGTCCGCATGTTCTGGCGCGAGCTGACGGCCGTCCAGATGTTCGTCGCGTCATTTGCCCTGATGATCGTGGCCGGGACGCTCGGGCTCAAGCTGATCCCCGGTCTGTACACTGGCGCGGAGCTCGGGTGGCTGGACGCCCTGTTCACGGCGACCAGTGCCGTCTGCGTCACTGGCCTGATCGTGGTTGACACCGCCACATGGTTCACGGTTCCCGGTCAGGCATTCCTGCTGCTGCTCATCCAGGCCGGCGGACTGGGCATGATCACGTTCGCATCCGTGCTGATCATGGGGCTTGGCGGCCGACTCTCGCTGCGCCAGGAGGCGTTTCATGCGTCGCCCGCAGGCGTAGCGCCGCACGTCGATTTCCGGCGCCTGACGCGCAATGTGCTGCGCTTCACATTGGCGCTCGAGGCTGCTGGCGCCCTCATCCTCTGGCTCCTCTGGGGCGCCCGGCTCGGCTGGGGCGACGCCGCCTGGCACGCCATCTTCCACGCGGTCAGCGCCTTCTGCAATGCCGGCTTCTCGACCTTCAGTGATTCGCTCATCTCGCTGCAACAGGCGCCCGTCACGCTGTTCGTCATCATGCTGCTCATTGTCGCCGGCGGTCTGGGGTTCCTGACCTTGCAGGAGCTGGATCTCATGCGCCGGCCGGCGTGGCGTATTCAGCTGCGCGGCCTTTCGCTGCACTCCCGGCTCGCGCTCACGGTCAGTGCCGCATTGCTGTTGACGGCATGGCCGTTCTTCGTCCTCTTCGAGTGGACCGCAGCGCTGGATGGCATGCCGATCTGGGCGAAGCTGCTGAACGGCATGTTCATGAGCGTGACACCGCGGACCGCCGGCTTCAATGCGGTCGACTACACACAGGTCACGCAGAGCGGCGCCTTCCTGACCGTGCTGCTGATGTTCGTAGGCGGTTCACCCGGTGGCACGGCAGGCGGTGTGAAGACGACGACGTTCGCACTCGTCGGTCTGCTCGCGTGGGCCAGACTGCGTGGCCGGCCCGACGTGAGCGCATGGGGACGGACCGTGCCGGAAGAGACCGTGAA